>Ga0247780_1000877_pt1 | contig 23165 bp, 19 predicted proteins | sample UWRJL079202R5_FD_179927 | JGI IMG/M metagenome (GOLD analysis project Ga0247780, IMG submission 179927) | Plant litter microbial communities from Arlington Agricultural Research Station in Wisconsin, United States - UWRJ-L079-202R-5 | ecosystem: Environmental > Terrestrial > Plant litter >... | reverse complement strand
GCCTCCCAAAGGTGCGCTCGACCGTTCCAAAGAACGGTGGGAGGAAGCCGGGCGGGACCCGAAAAGCTTCGGCAACGAACAACTGATCCGCGCGGGCGCCTACCCCAACGCCTACGGGGCGGTCCTGCTCGCGTCCGAACAGCCGCCGGTCGAGAACTGCGAGGAGTGCTCGGTCTCCAAACCCCGGTATTACCTCTTCGAGAAGGACAAATCGCACGACCTGATCGCCGGCCCGGAGCTGGCGAAGAAAGATCTCTACCTCAGCCCCACGGGCGAGGAACGTCCCCGCAACGGGATCGTCATCGAAGTGCCTCCGGGGACGATCGTGGTCTCCGACCAGCCCACCGACAGGGAAGGGGTCGTCGACGAGACGGCGCGCCCGGGCTGGTACGCGATCCGCGACGAGCCGGCGCTCTCGGGAACCGACATCACCGACCCGAAGCAGGAATACGGCGAAAACACCGGCGAACCGAACGTCAGCTTCAGCTTCACCGACGACGGCCGCGACGCCTTCCAGGAAGTCACGCGGCGGATCGCCCAGCGGGGCCAGGCTTCGGCGATCGGCGGTATCGCGAACGCCGAACAGGCGGCCGCCCTCTCCGGTCACTTCGCGGTGGTTCTCGACAACGAGGTCAAAACGCGGCCGATCATCAACTTCGCCGAAAACCCCGACGGCATCGACGGGCGCACCGGGGCCCAGATCTCCGGCGGCTTCACCAGCGTGCAGGAGGCCCAGGACCTGGCGACCGTCCTGCAGATCGGCGCCCTGCCGATCAACCTCAAACTGATCAGCCAGACCCAGGTCTCGGCGACCCTCGGCTCGCAGGCGCTCGACGCCGGCATCAAGGCCGGCCTCATCGGCCTGATCCTGGCCGTCATCTTCCTCGTCGCCTACTACCGGTTCCTCGGCCTGATCGCTTCGATCGCGCTTGCCGCCTACGGGGTGATCTTCTTCGCCCTGATCAACGTGATCCCGATCACGATGACCCTGCCGGGAATCGCGGGGCTGGTGCTGACGATCGGCGTCGCGGCCGACTCGAACATCGTCATCTTCGAGCGAATAAAGGAGGAGGTGCGGGCGGGTCGTTCGATGTCGAGCGCGATCGCCGCCGGCTACAAACACGGCATCAGCACGATCGTCGACGCGAACGTGATCACCCTGCTGACCGCGTTCATCCTCTTCGTGCTGGCCACCTCCGGCGTCAAAGGCTTCGCCTTCACCCTCGGCGTCGGCACGATCGTCTCGCTTCTGACCGCGGTCGTCTTCACGCAGGCCCTGCTCGGCAGCATGAGCCGCTCCCGTCTGCTGCGCTCCCCGAAAGCCCTCGGAGCGGGCGGGGAAGGCGTGCGTTGGCACTTCGACTTCATGGGCGCCAGCCGCTGGTTCTTCTCGGTTTCGGGCGTGATCCTGCTGATCGGCGCCTTCGCCCTGGCGACGAAGCAGCTCAACTTCGGCATCGACTTCGAGTCGGGCACCAGGATCAAGGTGGCGCTGGTCGAGGCCACCGACGAGGAAGGGGTGCGGGACACCCTCGACGCGGCGGGCATCAGCGGCGAGGAGGTCCAGCAGGTCTCGGATCCGGTCCTCGGCGACAACGTCTTCCAGATCCAGGCGCACGAGCTGCAGCCGGACACGGTCAAAGAGGCGGAGCAGGCGCTCAGCGACGAGTACGGCGTCGCCGAGGACGGCTTCGACAGCACCAGCGTCGGTCCGACCTTCGGGCAGCAGGTCGCCGACAGCGCCCTGAAGGCCCTGATCTTCTCGCTGCTCGTGATCTGCGGCTACGTGGCTCTGCGCTTCGATCCCAAGTTCGCCGTTCCGGTTCTGATCGCGATCTTCCACGACATCCTGATCACGGCCGGCGTGTACTCCCTGGCGGGGAAAGAGGTGAGCAGCGGTACCGTCGCCGCCTTCCTCACCATCCTGGGCTACTCGATCTACGACACGATCATCGTCTTCGACCGGATACGCGAGAACGTGCCGCGGATGCCGCGAGCGGCGTTCTCGCAGATCGTCAACCGCTCGATGAGCGAGGTCCTGACCCGGTCCCTCGCGACCAGCTTCACGACCTTGATGGGCGTGCTCTCGCTGCTGATCTTCGGCGGCGCCACGCTCCAGGACTTCGCCTTCGCGATGCTGGTCGGCATCGCCTCCGGGACCTACTCCTCGATCTTCATCGCCTCGCCGGTCCTGACCGCGTGGAAGGAACGTGAGCCGGGCTTCGTGCGGCGACGCCTGCGCATCGCCGAGGCCGAGGGTGCGGTGCCGGCGTTCGCCGACGACGTGACGATGGCGAAGATCGCCGGGCACGACGACGAGAGCGAAGCCGAGATCGCGCGGGAGCTCGAACAGCCCGAGGCTCAGCCCCAGGCGGGAGCCGTCGCCACCGCCGAGCGGGGCGGTGACGGCAACGGCGCCGATCCGACCACCGACGGCGAGGCCGACGGCGGCAGCGCCTCTGCCGAGCGCCGCCGGCGCAACGCCGAACGGCGCGCACGCCGGCAGCAACGTCGCAAGCACGGGAGGAAGCGCTGATGGCCCTGTTGGTCTGGTTCACGATGGGCATCGCCCTCTGGCATTTCACGGTCTTCGTGCCCGACCACTTCTGGCAGGGGATCGTGGGCGCCTTCGTCGGCGCGGTTCTCGGCTCCTGCCTGTTCGGTCTGATCGTCGGCGCGATCAGCGGCAAAAGCCTCGGCGACACCGATCTCGCGACCGCCCTGCTCGCGATCCCCGGCACGGCGATCGGGCTCGCGATCGTCTACGCGATCGGGATTCGCGAGGAGCAGCAGGCCCGCTAGCTCTTTTCCCCTGCATTTTGCGGTAGGGGCAGGCGACAGGATCGTCCGATCCGCCTCCTAGCTTGGCTGTGTGGCGGAGACCCTGAAAGCGTTCGCGGCGGAGCCCTACTCCTACGCCGACGTGCGCGCGGTCGCGGAGGGTCTCGAGCTCAGCGAGCCGGTCGCGGTGACCCTGGTGCGGCGCGGCTACCGGACGCCGCAGCTGGCCCGGGCCTTCTTGGCCGCCGACGAGTCGCATCCACCTTCCGCCTTCGGCTCGATGGCGACGATCGTCACCCGGATCCGGGCTGCCATCGATTCCGGCAAGCGCATCACCGTGCACGGCGACTTCGACGTCGACGGCGTCTGCGCCACCACGATCATGGTCTCGACCCTGCGCGAGCTGGGGGCGGACTGCGACTGGCTGATCCCCGACCGGATCGGCGACGGATACGGCCTCAGCGCTCCGAACGTCGAACGGCTGGCTGAGCGAGGCACCTCGCTGCTGGTCACCGTCGATTGCGGAATCACCGCCGTCGAGGAGGTGCGGCTGGCGCGGGAGCTGGGAGTGGAGACGATCGTCACCGACCACCACCAGGCGGGGGACGAGCTGCCCGACTGCCCGATCCTGCACCCCGAGATCGGCGGCTATCCCTTCGTCCACCTGTGCGGAACCGCCGTCGCATGGAAGCTCGCGTGCGCGCTGCGGGAGGCCTCGGGTCCCGACGGCGACCTCGACCTCGTCGCCCTGGCGACGGTCGCGGACGTCGTGCCGCTGATCGGCGAGAACCGGGCGCTGGTCAAGCGGGGGCTGGCCGAGATGCGACGGGCCCGTCGCCTCGGGCTGCGAGCCCTGATGGAGGCCTCCAAATGCGAGCCGGCACAGCTCGACGAGGGCGATCTGGCGTTCCGGCTGGCGCCGCGGATCAACGCGGCGGGGCGGCTCTATCGCGCCGATGCGGGGGTCGAGCTGCTGCTGACCGAGGACGAGGGGCGGGCGGCGGAGATCGCGGCCGAGCTCGGGCGCGCGAACTCCGAGCGGCGGGCCCGGGAGCGCGAGGTCGACGCGGCCGCCGAGGCGGCGCGGCGGGAGCTGCCGGACGAGCTGCGTGAGGCGCGCGCGCTGGTCCTCGCTGGCGAGGACTGGCACCCCGGGGTGGTCGGCATCGTCGCCTCGCGCCTGGTCGAGCGGCACCACCGACCCGTCGTGGTGGTTTCGCTCGACGGCGAGGGCAACGGGCGCGGCAGCGGGCGCAGCATCCCCGGCTTCGATCTGCACGCGGCGTTCGCGGCCTGCTCCGAGCACCTGGTCAGCTTCGGCGGGCACAAGGCCGCCGCCGGGCTCTCGCTGCGAGAGGAGGATCTCGAGGCTTTCCGCGAGGCATTCGCGGCGCACGCCGCCGAGGCCCTCGGCCCGGAGGACCTGTGCCGGACCGAGCGGATCGATGCGATGGTGGGAGGCGTGGGGCTCGGACTCGACCTGGCCGAGGAACTGAAGCGGCTGGCCCCGTTCGGCATGGGCAACCCCGGCGTGCGGCTGATGGTGCCCTCGGCGCATATCGCCGACGTGCGGACGATGGGCGAGGGCAAGCACGCCCGCTTCAGCCTGCACAGCGGCGCCCACAGGGCGTTGGGGGTCGCCTTCGGCCGCTCCAGCCTCGGCGTCGAGGACGAGGAGCCGGTCGACGCCGCCGTGCGACTCGAGGTCAACCACTGGAACGGCTCGGTCGAGCCCCGGGTGGTCCTGCGCGAGCTCTACCCGCTCGAGGACGTGGGACCCGCGATCGCCCCGAAGGTCGAGCATCCTCTCCACCTCTGCGAGTGCGAGGAGGCGGAGTGGTGGTCTCGCTTGCAGCGTGAGCTGCAGCGCGATGTGACGGACGCCGGTGGCGTCCCTCTTTCCCCCATGGAGGGAGACGGGCGCATCGGAGGCGGGCGGGCGATGGTTTCCGGCGGTCGCTCGGCCAGTGCCGCGATCGCCGAGCTGGTGTCCAGCGGCGCCGGCGTCCTCGCGGTCTGCGCCGATGCGTCGCGCCGGGCGGCCCTGGCGAGCGGCGCCACCGGCCTCGCCCGCTTCAACGGCGGAGCCGGCCGGATCGCCTGCTCGCGCTGCGGCGGCGCCGCGGTGGATGGGTTGCTGACGCGCGCCGCCTCCGGCTTGGCGCTGACCGACTACGCGACCCTGGAGCGCGCTCCCCGCTCCCCCGTCGCGCAGTTCGAGCACGTCGTCCTCGTCGATCCCCCGGCCTCGGCCGCCGTCGCCGAGGCCGCCGCGGCGGGCGAGGGCTTCCTGCACCCTGTTTGGAGCGAGGCGGAGCGGGAGTTCGCTCTCGCGGTGCACGACGAGCAGTGGGCCTCGCGGGCAACCGTCGCGGCCCTCTTTCGCCGGCTGCGGGACACGCCGGGGGCCAGCGGCCCGCGGCTGAAGGAGGCGCTGGCGGGGAGCGGGCCGCGTCCACTGGCGCCCGAGGCCGCGGCTCGTGCCTTCCGTGTCCTCGCGGAGCTGGGCCTCGTGGCGGGCGAGCCCGCCGGCGGCGCGGGCACGGTCGGGGTCGTATCCTCAGAGGGGACGGAGCTGGAGCGCTCAGGCGCGTTCCGGGCCTATCGCCAACACCACTCGGAGGCATCGCTATACCTCGAAAGACCCCAGCAGCCCTAGAGCGTCGCGAGCTTCTCGCCGACCTCTTCGCCGTGATCGAGGAGTTCGACTCTTCGTCGAGCGCCGAGCGCGACGGCTCCGGCGGCACGGCGCTGGCGACCGCGACGATCGATCGCGCCGCCGTCGAGCGCGCCTTCGACTTCGCCTGCGACCGCCACGCCGACCAGCTGCGCCACTCCGGCGACGAGTTCATCACCCACCCGGTGGGCGTCGCCCAGGTCTGCGCCGGCATGCGGCTCGACACCGAGACGCTCTGCGCCGCCCTGCTCCACGACACGGTCGAGGACACCAGCGCCAGCCTGGAGGAGATCCGGGAGGAGTTCGGCGAGGAGATCGCGCAGCTGGTCGACGGCGTCACCAAGCTGACGGGGATGACCTTCGAGAGCCGCGACGAGCGCCAGGCCGAGAACTACCGCAAGATGATGGTGGCGATGGCCACCGACGTCAGGGTGATCCTGATCAAGCTGGCCGACCGCCTCCACAACATGCGCACGCTGGGGGCGCTGCCGAAGCAGAAGCAGACCGCGAAGTCCCACGAGACGCTCGAGATCTACGCCCCGCTGGCCCACCGGCTCGGGATCCACGCGATCAAATGGGAGCTCGAGGACCTCGCCTTCCAGACCCTGCACCCGCGCAAGTACGCGGAAATCAAACAGCTGGTCGCCCAGCAGCGCGACGAGCGCGAGAGCTACGTCTCCGACGCCGGCGTGTTCCTGGCCGAAGAGCTGGAGCAGGTGGGCATCGAGGCGCAGATCTCCGGCCGGGCCAAGCACTTCTACTCGATCTACACGAAGATGGCCAAGAAGGGCCGCGAGTTCAACGAGATCTTCGACCTCACGGCGATGCGGGTGATCGTCGGCTCGGTCAAAGACTGCTACGGCGCGATCGGCGTCATCCACTCGCTCTGGAAGCCGCTGCCCGGGCGCTTCAAGGACTTCGTCGCGATGCCGAAGGCCAACATGTACCAGGCCCTGCACACGACGGTGATCGGCCCCGAGGGCAAGCCGCTGGAGATCCAGATCCGCACCGAGGAGATGCACAAGCTGGCCGAGTACGGGATTGCCGCCCACGTCGCCTACAAAGAGGGCAGCGGCGGCGACCCGCAGCGGGAGAAGATGACCTGGCTGCGGCAGCTGGTCGAGGCCGAGGGCGAACAGGACCCGGCCGAGTTCCTCGAGTCGCTGAAGGTCGATCTCTTCGAGGACGAGGTCTTCGTCTTCACCCCGAAGGGTGAAGTGAAGAACCTCTCCGCCGGCTCGACCCCGCTCGACTTCGCCTACGCGATCCACACCGACGTCGGCCACCGCACGGTCGGGGCCAAGGTCAACGGCAACATCGTGCCGCTGCACTACCAGCTGAAGTCCGGCGACATCGTCGAGGTGCTGACCGCGAAGCAGAACCGCGGGCCCTCGCGCGACTGGCTGAAGCTGGTGCGGACCAGCCGCGCCCGCAACAAGATCCGCGCCTTCTTCAAAGAGGAACGGCGCGAGGACGCCGAGCGCAAGGGGCGGGAGAGCCTCGACGAAGCGCTGCGCACGCGCGGGATCCCGATGCAGAAGGTCGCCGGCTCCGCCCTTCTCGCGGACGTCTTCCGCGAGATGGGGTACCGCAAAGGCACCGACTTCTACATCGCCCTCGGCCAGGGCAAGATCTCGACCAAGACCGCCGCCAACAAGCTGATGCAGCGCCTCAAGGCGGGGGAGGCGGTGGAGGACCGCCCGGCCGCGGTGCCCGACGGCCGCGAGGACCGCGCCCGCCGCACCAAGGAGGCGTCCAACTACGGGATCAGGGTCAAGGGCGTCGACAACGTCGCGGTCCGCCTGGCCAAGTGCTGCCGGCCGGTGCCCGGCGACGAGATCGCCGGCTACGTCTCGCTCGGCCGCGGGATCACGATCCACCGCGACGACTGCAAGAACGTGAAGGCGCTGAAGAGGGCGCCCGAGCGCTTCGTCCAGGTCAACTGGGAGGGGGAAAACGAGTCCTCCTACCGGGTCGAGCTGCAGATCGACGCCTACGACCGCACCCGCCTGCTCGAGGACCTCTCGCGAACCTTCTCGGAGGCCGGGATCAACATCATCGGCGCCACCTGCACTACCAACCACCCGATGGTGAAAAACAAGTTCGTGATCGAGGTCGGCGACACCGAGCAGTTGAAGGGATGCATCTCCCGCCTGCGCAACGTCGAGTCGGTCTTCGACGCGTATCGGATAACGCCGACCCCTTGACGCGCGGGGCGCGCCCATGGCACTGACCGTCGCGGTCACCGGACCCACCGGGGAGATCGGATTGCCGCTGCTGGCGGAGCTGGAGGGAGATCCGGCGGTGGGGAGGGTGCGGGGGATGGCGCGCCGGCCCTTCGACCCGGCGGCCGAAGGCTGGAGCAAGGTCGAGTACCGCCGCGGCGACATCCTCGACCGCGGCTCGCTGGCGGCGCTCTTCGACGGCGTCGACGTCGTCGTCCACCTCGCGTTCGCGATCTTCGGCGGTCGCGAGGAAACCCACCGGATCAACCTCGAGGGCAGCCGCAACGTCTTCGAGACGGCGATCGCGGCCGGGGTCGAGCGGCTGGTCTACGCCTCCTCGGTGGCCGCCTACGGCTTTCATCCGGAGAATCCGCAACCGCTGACCGAGGACGTGCCCGCGCGCGGGAGCGAGGGGTTCTACTACTCCGCCCAGAAGGCCGAGCTCGAGTCGGCCCTGGCGGAGCTGCTGGCGGGCAGCGAGGTCGACGCCTACGTCTTCCGCCCCTGCGTCGTTGCCGGGCCGCGGGCAACGATGCTGGTCGAGAAGACGGTGGAGGGCGTTCGCCTCGGCGACCCGGCGCCGGCGCTGCGGCGCGCGGTGGGCCGGCTGCCCCTCCCCAAGCCGGTGCTGCCGGATCCCGGCTACCCGATCCAGCTCGTCCACCACGACGACGTCGCGAGCGCGCTGGCGGCGGCGATCGCCGGCAAGGGCTCCCCCGGCGCCTACAACCTCGCCGGCGCGGGCGAGATCTCGGTCGCCGACCTGGCCCGGGCCCTCGGCTGGCGCACGGTGCCGGTGCCGAGCCCGGCGGTCGGGGTCGGGGCCAGGGTGGCCAGGCGCCTGGCCTTCCTCTCCCCGCAGCTCGAGTGGGCGACCGCGCTGCGCACGCCGGTCCTGATGGACACCGCCAAGGCCCGCCGCGAGCTCGGCTGGAAGCCGCGCTTCGACGCCGCGGAGACGCTCCTTCAGACCGCGGTCTCGGCGCGCGAAGCCGGCCTGCTCGAGTAACTCAGGCGACGATCGTCAGCGCGCCGGGGTCGGCGCGCAGGACGACCTCGGTGCGCTCGCCGATGTAGTCGCCGTCGACCTGCAGCGGGAAGGGGCGGAGGGCGCCGCTCCTGTCCTCGCAGACCGATCTCACCGTCGCCTCGGTGACGTCGTCGAAGTGCTCGACCCGGCGGTGGCGGGCCGCGGGCTTGGTCTCGCTGAAGAGGCGGGGTATCAGGGTCGGCATGTCGCGCTGGCGGGCCCGCTGCAGCACTCCCAGCGAGAGCGTGCCGTCGTCGAAGGCGACCCCCTCGCAGACGCGGATCGGGCGGCTGGCGAAGTAGGTGAACGGATCGGAGTTCTGGACGATCGCGGTGACCCCCTCGGCCGCCTCGCCGCCGGTCTCGACGCGGACGCGGACGGCGTTGTAGAGGTACTTTCGGTAGAAGGTCGAGAGCGCCGCCCAGCTGTAGTAGTAGGGGCCGGCGGTGGCCTTCAGCTTCGGGTGGGCGTCGACGCGCTCGACCACGGTGGCGTCGATCCCGACGCCGCAGGCGAAGACGAAGTGGCGGTCGTCGACCTTGCCGAGGTCGATCTTGCGCGGCGACCAATCGTCGAGCAGCGCCAGCAGGTGCTCGGTCGCGTCGACCACGTCGTTGGGGATGCCGAGGGTGCGGCAGACCACGTTGGTCGAGCCTCCCGGCAGGATCGAGACCGGCACGTCGGTCCCCGCGAGGCCGTTGGCGACCTCGTTCAGGGTGCCGTCGCCGCCGAAGGCGACGACGATGTCATAGCCGTGGTCCCGCACCTCGCGGCCGATCTCGGTCGCGTGGTTGCGCGCCTCGGTCGAGACCGCCTCGACCTCGTAACGGCCCTGCAGCGCGTAGACGACGAGGTTGCGCAGGCGGTCCGAGACGGTCGTCGCGTAGGGGTTGACGATGATCAGCATCCGCTTCTTGGCGGGCTTTCTCAGCTTTCTCGGGCGCACGCGCGTGCAGCGTATTGACCGAGCCCCCCTGGCGACCCGCTCCGCTAGACCACGGTGGCCTGCAGGGCGACCCCGAGCAGGCCGCAGGCGAGCACGACGTAGAGGACGGTGAGCTTGCCGTGCCAGCGGTTGAGGGCGAGGAAGGCGCCGACCGCGAGGGCGGCGGTGTACGCGTCGACGACGCCGGCCTCGACGATGTCGACGGTAACGGCGGCGATCAGGCCGATCACTCCGGCGGCGACGCCGAGCAGGAAGGGCCGGATCCGCGGGTTGTCGGCGACGGCGACGAGCGCGCGGTGGAAGTAGATCGGGAAGAGGAAGGCCGGCAGGAAGATGCCGAACGTCATCGCCAGGGCGCCGCCCAGCCCCCCGGCCAGGTAGCCGACGAAGGTGGAGAAGATGATCAGCGGCGCCGGCAGGACCCCGCTCATCGCCAGCCCGTCGACGAACTGGCTGTCGGTGAGCCAGTGGTGGTCGGACACCGCGGCCTCCTGGAGGAAGGGGATGACGGTGAAGGCGCCGCCGAAGGTCAGAAGCCCCGCTTTCAACCCCTCGAGGAGGATCTCGGTCGTCAGCGAAACCGTCAACGCGCCGGTCGCGACGCCGAGCGCCAGCAAGGCCGGCGAGAGAGAGCTGGTGCGACCGGCCCAGCGGCTCGCGTTCGCGCGCAGCTCGTAGGCGAGCCCGGCGCCGAGCAGCACGACGACGAACGGGGCCTCGAGCCCGGCGGTCAGGGCGAAGGCGGCGACGGCGATCGCCGCCAGCCAGGCGTCGGTGACGAAGGCGCCGCTGAGCCGGACCACGGCGCGGAGGACGATTGCGCCGACTGCCGCGCTGAGACCGTAGAAGAGGTCGTGGAGCTGGTGCGCGAGGTTCGCCTCCACGTAGAGGGCGGAGAGGCCGAGCATGAGGAGGAACCCGGGCAGCATGAAGCCCAGGCCGGCGAGGAAGCCGCCCAGCTTGCCGCCGCGGGTGCGACCGAAGTAGACGCAGAGCTCGTGCGCCTCGGGGCCTGGGAGGACCTGGTACACGGCGAGCGTCTTCTTGAAGGTCTCCTCCGAAACCCACCGTTCCTCGTCGACGCACTCGTGCTTGACCATCGCGATTTGCGCGGCAGGACCGCCCCAGGCGAGGGCACCGAACTTGAGAAAGCGCAGGAAGATCGACCGGGGCGTGTCCAAGGGCGCGCGATTCTGCCAGGGATGCCCCGATAGGATCGCCGCCTCGTGGCCTCGCGCTCGATCCTCAGGGGGTGGTTGCCGGCGCTGGCGGCGGCGGCCTGGTTGCTATCCGGTCTGGCGACGGCCGAGCGCGGCGGCGCGGCGGCCCCGGCCTGCTCCTCGTTTCGTAGCCAGGCGGCGGCGCAGGAATACCTGCTCGCGCGCGGCGGCCCGGGAGAGCGGCTGGGCAAGCTCGACGGCGACGGCGACGGCGTCGCCTGCGAGGGGCTGGCCGGTCCCTACAAGGGTTTCGCCACGATCCGCTACAGCGCCAGGAACGGGTTCTTCTTCGGCGCCGTCTCGATGCCCCCCGACCCCCTGGTCGGCGGTTTCGCCTGCCTCGAAGGCAACCGGCACTTCGCCGACGGCCCCCGCCTGCTGACGATCTACCGGATGCAGCCAGGGGTCGACCGCGAGATCGTCGGCGAAGTCGGCGCCGAAGCGCGACCCGAAAGCGGCCGCCTCGCCTGGAAAGCGAAGAGGGGGTCGATCTCGCCGGGCCTCTACTACGCGGAGTTCGAAGCGCGGATCCCGCTCACTCCGTACGGCGGCAACGACTGCCCGGGGTTCCGCTCCCGCCCGGCGATGCTGCCGCCTGCTTCCTAGGCCGCGGCTTCGTAGCGGACCACCGCGCCGTCGTCCACCTCGCACACGCGGCCCTCGTTGACGAGCAGGTCGGCGTGGCCGATCACCTCGGAGAGGGTGAGGAAGGCCTGGGTGACCGCGACGTTGCCCCAGATGGCCTGCGCGAGCTCGTAGCCGGTGCGCGGCTGCTCGGCGATCAGCCTTTGGATCTTCTCCTTGCGGCGCTCGTGCTTGGCCAGGCGGTCGTCGATCAGGGCGACATGGTCGACGACCGGGTCGCCATGACCCGGCAGCACGATCTCGGCCGGCATCTCGCGCGTCCTGCGCATCGACTCGATGTACGTGGCGAGCGCCTGGGTGCGGCGGGACGAGCCGTCCAGCGGGCGTGAGATCAGCGGGTTCGAGGAGATGTGGGGAAGGAGGTGGTCGGCGGCGATCAGGATCCTGCGCTGGGCGTCCCAGAAGACGGTGTCCGAGGGACTGTGACCGGGACGGTGGAAGGCCTGCAGGGTGCGGTCGCGCAGCTCGAGCTCCTCGCCGTCGTCCAGTGGCCGCGTCACCGCGACGTGCGAGCCCCAGCCGCGGAAGCTGCGCGAGACGCTGCGCAGCGCCTCGGTCACTTCCTCGGGTATGCCGTTGCGCAGCATCAGCTCGACCGCGAAGCGGTCCTCCGCCTCGGCGTCCGCCTCGAAGTTCGCGAGACGCTCGGCGGCGACGCCGAGCGCGGCGACGTCGGCGCCGGAGTGCCCGGCGACGATCTCGACCAGCCCCAGGTGGTCGATGTGCTGGTGGGTGACGATGATCAGGTCGAGGTCCGCGATCGAGTGACCGCGGGCGCGGAGCTGGGTCGTCAGCTCGTCGAGCGCCTTGCCGGAGTTGGGGCCGGTGTCGACCAGCGTCAGGGGCTCGTCCTCGATCAGGTAGCAGTTGACCCGGCCCACGGCGAACGGGGTCGGGATCTGCAGCCGGTGGATCCCCGCGGACGCCGCCCGTTCCAGCGCCCCCTCGGGGGTGAGCGCGGTCACGCCCGGATCAGGCTGAGGACCTCGTCCCGCCGCCGCTCCATGTCCTCGCGCGAGATCAGCGACTCGAGGTTGAGCCGCAAGAGCGGCTCGGTGTTCGACGGCCGCACGTTGAAGTGCCAGTCCTCGTAGTCGATCGAGATCCCGTCGAGGCGGGTGATCTCGGCGTCCGAGTAGCGGTCAGCGATCTCCTCGAGTTTCGCCGCCGGGTCCGCGACCTCGGAATTGATCTCGCCGGAGATGAAGTACCTAGAGCGGAACTCCTCGATCAGCTCGCCGAGGCCGCGACCGTCGAGCGAGAGCAGCTCAAGCACCAGCAACGCCGGGATCGTCCCCGAGTCGGCGTTCCAGAAGTCGCGGAAGTAGTAGTGGCCGGAGACCTCGCCGCCGAAGGCGGCCCCCTCCTCGCGCATGCGTGCCTTGAAGAAGGCGTGACCGACGCGCGAGAGGTCCGAGCGCCCCCCCTCGGCCGCGACCAGATCCGGGACGGCGCGGCTGGAGCGCGGGTCGTAGAGGATGGTCGCGCCCGGCGTCTTGCGCAGCACCGAGCGCGCCAGCAGCGCGCAGACGAAGTCGCCGTCGCAGAACTCGCCGCTGGCGTCGATGAAGAAGCAGCGGTCGGCGTCGCCGTCCCAGGCGATGCCGAGGTCGGCGCCGCTGGCGCGCACCCGCTCCATGATCAGCCGCCGGTTCTCCTCCAGCAGCGGGTTCGGCTCGTGGTCGGGGAACTCGCCGTTCGGCTCGAAGTACATCTCCTCCAGGTCGAGCGGCAGCGTGCGCAGGATCGGCCCTGCCATCGGGCCCGCCATCCCGTTGCCGCCGTCGACCACGACCTTCATCGGCTTCACGTTCGCCGGGTCGACGAAGGAGAGGGCGTGGGCGCGGAACTCCTCCCAGACGTCGACCTCCTCGCACGAGCCGCCGCCGGGCGCCGGGCCGAGGCCCGCCTCGATCTCCGCTCGGACGTCGCCGATCCCGGCGTCGCCGGAGAGCGGCAGCGCCCCCTCGCGGACCAGCTTCACGCCGGTATAGGCCTTGGGGTTGTGGGAGGCGGTGACCATCGCCCCGCCGTCGAGCTCGCGCGAGCCAACCAGGTGGTAGAGCATCTCGGTCGCGACCATGCCGGCGTCGAGCACGTCGGCGCCCTCGGCGAGGAGCCCCCGGCGCAGCGCCGCAGCCATCGCCGGAGCGGTCAGGCGCATGTCGCGGCCGAGGCCGACGCGCAGCTCGCCGGGCTCCTTGTCGCGCAGCCTCGCGAGGACGCGGGCGAAGGCACGCCCGATCGCCTCCGCCGTGCTCTCGTCCATCTCCGCGCCGTGCAGGCCGCGGATGTCGTAAGCCTTGAAGATGCCGGCCGGGGCCAGCGGTGCCTGCTCGCTCAAAACGCTCCCTTCAGAGCCTCGTAGCTCTGCTCGATCGTCTGCGGCATCACTTTGGTGTCGGCGATGACCGGCATGAAGTTGTTGTCTCCCGCCCAGCGGGGGACGACGTGCATGTGGATGTGGTGCTCGACCCCGGCGCCCGCGATCCGGCCCTGGTTGAAGCCGACGTTGTAGCCGTGGGGGCTGTAGACGCGCTCCAGGTGTCCCATCGCCTGCTGGGCCAGCGCCATCATCTCCGCCAGGGTCTCCGCCGGGATTTCCTGCAGGGCGCCGATGTGCTCGTAGGGCGCCACCATCAGGTGCCCGTTGGTGTAGGGGAAGAGGTTGAGCATCACGAAGCAGCGCTCGCCCCGGTGGACGATCAGGTTCGCCTCGTCATCCTCCGCCGCCGGCTTGGCGCAGAAGATGCACTCCTCCTCGTTGTCCTTGGACGCGTCCTTCACGTAGGCGAGGCGCCAGGGCGCCCAGATGCGGAAATTTGCCACGGGCGTTCCATCCTATGAGAGGCGGCTATCGCTCAGAGCCAGCGGCGGCGGCGGAAGTAGGCGACCAGCCCGATCAGGACCATCGCCATCACGCCGAGGGTGACGAAGAAGCCGAGCTCGTGGCCCTCGGAGGGGACCCAGGTGTTCATGCCCATGATGCTGGCGATCAGGGTCAGCGGCAGGATCACGACGCTGATCGAGGTGAGTACGCGGAGGATGTCGTTGAGCCGGTGGGAGATCACCGACTCGTTGGTCTCCTCCAGCGCCTCGGCGACCTCCTTGTAATTCTCGAGCATGTCCCAGATCCGCTCGTGGGCGTCGACGATGTCGTCGAAGTAGATCTCGAGGTCGAGATCGGTCGCCAGGTAGCGCTGTTTGACCTTCTCGAGGTCGCGGAGGACTGGGCGTTGCGGCCGGATCACCTTGCGGAAGTTGATGATCTCCTGCTTGACGTTGGAGATGTCGCGCACGACCTCGTCGGCGCGTTCCTCGAAGATGTCGTCCTCGAGGGCGTCGAGCTTGTTGCCGATCTTGCGCAGCATCGGGAAGCAGTAGTCGAAGCTGTCGTCGACCAGGCGGTAGAGCAGGTACCCCGAGCCGCGCGAGAAGAGCTGCTCGCGCGTCTCCTCCTTGGCCCGGCAGCGCTCGAACAGGTACTCGACGGGCTGCAGCGGCTGGTTCGGGATCGTGACCACGTACCCGGGGCCGACGAAGAGGTCGAGCTCGCCCGTTCCCAGCCTGCCCGCGGCGCTGTCGAAGACGGGGAAGTGGAGGACGATGAAGAGGTAGTCGTCGTAGACGTCGATCTTCGGGCGCTGGTTGCGCGAGAGCACGTCCTCCAGGTCGAGCGCGTGGAAGTCGAAGTGCTCCTCGAGCCAGGCTCGCTCCAGGCCCCCCGGACGCTCGATGTTCACCCAGCGCAGGCCGGCCGAGTCGATCTGCTCGACGTTCGGGGTCTGGGGCTCAGGCGGGGGCGGCGCGACCAGCTCGCCGCGGCGGCCCGGCCGTCGCAGCCTTGGCTTCGGAAGGTTCGGCATCGCCGGGGCTCGTCTTCTCGTCGGGCAGCGCGGTCATCTCCCGGCTTAGGTTAAACGCACGACGTGCCTGCATCGGCTCGAGAAGCGCCTGGTAGGCTTCTCCCAACATAAGCGCCACATCTAGAGGGGTGGAGGGACTGGCCCATTGAAGCCCCGGCAACCACCTCGAACCGACAGGTTCGAGACAGGTGCCAACTCCAGCAGGTCGATCAGAGGACCTGGAAGATGTGGGGGATGTCCGACCCGGACCTCTGCCCCACAGGCGGAGGTTTTTTCGATGAGAAGCGAAAAGAGGATCGGATGTCGATAGAGAGCCTGAAGTGCAAGGAGTGCGGCAGCGCCTACGAGCTGGACGCCAGCTACGTGTGCGAAAACTGCTTCGGGCCGCTGGAGGTCGCCTACGACTACAGCGGGTTGGACGCGGCGGAGTTGAAACGGCAGATCCAGGCCGGTTCGCAGGGGATCTGGCGCTACGCCAGCTTCCTTCCGTTTCAGGGCCGGCCCGCGGACCCGCTCGAGCCCGGATTGACGCCCCTGGTGCGCGCCGACCGCCTCGCCGAGCGCCTCGGCGTCGAGGCCGAGCTATGGATCAAGAACGACGCCGCCAACCCGACCCATTCCTTCAAGGACAGGGTCGTCGCGGTCGCGGTCGCCAAGGCGAAGGAGCTCGGCTTCGAGACGGTCGCCTGCGCTTCCACCGGCAACCTGGCGAACGCGGTCGCCGCGCACGCCGCCGCCGCCGGCCTCGACTCCTACGTCTTCGTCCCCGCCAACCTGGAGGAGCAGAAGCTGCTCGCCACCGGCGTCTACGGGACCAACCTGGTCGGGGTGCGCGGCAACTACGACGACGTCAACCGGCTCTGCACCCAGCTCGCCGAGACCCGGCCCTGGGCCTTCGTCAACGTCAACCTGCGCCCCTACTACGCCGAGGGCTCGAAGACGCTCGCCTACGAGACTGTCGAGCAGCTGGCCTGGGAGCTGCCGGACCGGGTGGTCAGCCCGATCGCCTCCGGCTCGCTCTTCACCAAGCTCGGCCGCGGCTTCCAGGAGTGGCTCGACCTCGGCCTCGTCACGGGCTCGCTGCCGATCTTCAACGGCGCCCAGGCCGAGGGCTGCAGCCCGGTCGCGACCGCCTTCGCCGAAGGCTGGGACGTCTGCAAGCCCCAGAAGCCGGAGACGATCGCCAAGAGCCTGGCGATCGGCGACCCGGCCGACGGCCCCTACGCCGTCGAGCAGGCGCGCCGCACCGGCGGCGGCGTCGACTCGGTCACCGATGCCGAGATCCGCGAGGGAATCAAGCTGCTGGCCGAGACGACCGGGATCTTCACGGAGACGGCGGGCGGCGTCACCGTCGGCGTCCTGAAGAAGCTGGCCGAGCGCGGCGAGCTCGGCGCCGGCGAACGCGTCGTCGTCTACATCACCGGCGAGGGGCTGAAGACTCTCGACGCCACCCGCGATACGTTCCAGATGCACGAGATCGACCCTGACCTCGACAGCTTCGAGGCCGAGTTCCGCCAGGAGGTAGCCGTCCGATGAGCGTCACCGTGAAGATCCCGACCCAGTTGCGTGCCGCGACGGGGGGACAGGCCGAGGTCGAAGTCGAGGGAGGCACCGTCGGCGAGGTTCTCGACGCCGTCTTCGACGCCCACGGCGATCTGCGCGAGCGGATCACCCAGGAAGGGGACCTGCGCCGCTTCGTCAACGTCTACGTCTCCGGCGAGGACATCCGCTTCCAGCAGGGCCTCGACACCGGCATCGACGACGGCGACGAGGTCACGATCCTCCCCGCCGTCGCCGGCGGCTGATCGTTTCCAGGATTGTGGCCCCCATAGGGGCTAAAACCCTGGAAACGGCCCGGCCTCCGGTGGTGATTCTCTGCGGGGGGCGGGGGACGAGGCTGCGGGAGCGGACGGAGTCGGTGCCGAAGGCGCTGGTCGAGATCGGGGGGCGGCCGATTCTCTGGCACGTGATCCAGATCTACGCGGCGCAGGGGTTTCGGCGCTTTCTGCTGGCGACGGGCTACATGGGCGAGGCGGTCGAGGAGTTCGTCGCCGGCGAACGGTGGCCGGAGGGCGTGGACGTCGAGTGCGTCGACACCGGCCTCGACACTCCCACCGGGGGGCGCATCGCCCGGCTCGGAGATCGTCTGGACGGCCGCACCTTCTGCGCCACCTATGCCGACGGGGTTGCCGACGTCGATCTCGGTGCGCTGCTCGAATTCCACCGCGCCCACGACGGGCTGGCGACGCTGACGGTCGTTCGCCCCCACCTGCAGTGGGGGGTGGCGGAGCTGGACCCGGACGGCCGCGTCGGCGGCTTCGTCGAGAAGCCGCGCAGCGAGCACTGGATCAACGGCGGCTTCCTCTGCTTCGAGTTCGGAGCTCTCTCCTACCTCGATGAGGACAGCGTGCTGGAGCGCGAGCCGTTGCAACGGCTCGCCGCCGACGGCCAGTTGCGCGCCTTCGCGCACGAGGGCTTCTGGGACTGCATGGACACCTACAAGGACGCCGTCGTGCTCAACGACCTCTGGGCGGGGGGCGAAGCGCCCTGGCGGCTCTGGGACGCGGCGGCGGCCGAGGCCCGTTGAAGCGGGCGCTGGTCACCGGCGGTCACGGTTTCGTCGGCTCGCACCTGGCTCACGCCCTGCTCGAGCGCGGCGACGCGGTCACGGTGCTCGATCTGGCGCCGCCGCCCCTATCCGGTCTGGTCTTGCAGGGGGTCGCCCCCGAGGTGGAGCTGGTCGAGATCGATCTCCGCGACGACGGCGGCGTCTCCGCGACCGTCGAGGCCGGCGAGTTCGACGTCGTCTTCCACCTCGCGGCGCAGACCCTGGTGGGCCCGGCGCTGAGCGACCCCGTCCCGACCTTCGAGGCGAACGTGCTCGGCACCTGGAACCTGCTGGAGGCCTGCCGCCGTGCGGATGTGCCGGCGCTCGTCGTCGCATCCTCGGACAAGGCCTACGGGCCGAGCGAGGAGCTGCCCTATCGGGAGGGAATGCAGCTGCAGCCGGCTTCCCCGTACGAGGCGAGCAAGGCCGCCGCCGACGCGATCGCCCTCAGCTACCACCCCTCCTACGGCCTGCCCGTGGCGGTGACGCGCTTCGCCAACATCTACGGCGGCGGCGACCTCAATTTCTCGCGCCTGATTCCCGAAGCGAGCGCCGCGCTGCTCGACGGCCGGCGCCCGCAGATCCGCTCCGACGGCAGTCCCGAGCGGGATTTCCTCTACGTCGAGGACGCCGTCGCCGCCTACCTGGCGATCGAGCATGTGGTCGGCGCCGACGGGCCTGGCGCCGGGGAGGCCTTCAACGCCGGCGGCGAGCGGCCCCACTCGGTGGCGGAGGTGCTGGAGACGATCTCCGAGCTGGCCGGCGGCGACGTCGAGCCCGAATACCACGGCACCGGCAACCCGGAGGGGGAGATCGACCGCCAGTACGTCGACTCCTCGAAGCTGCGGGCCCTCACGGGCTGGGCGCCGGCGGTCGAGCTGCGCGAGGGCCTGAGCCGTACCCTCGAGTGGTACCGCAACCACCCGGAGGCGCGCCCCTGATGTGCGGACGCTTCACCGTCACCGCCAAGGACACGAAGAAGATCGCCGACCGCTTCCAGGTCGAGCTGGAGAAGGCCCTGGAGCGGGGCGGCGACGGCGAAGCTCCGGCGCCGACGAAAGAGCGGGCGCAGAAAGCGGCGAGAGCGCTGGGCAGGTTCAACGTGGCGCCCACCCAGGAGATCCTCGCGGTGCGCTCCTCGCCCGTCCCCGAGGAGGCGGAGCAGGGCGGGCGAGAGGCACGGCTGATGCGCTGGGGCCTGGTGCCGCGCTGGGCGAAGGACCTCAAGGTCGGCTACCGGATGATCAACGCCAAAGCCGAGAACCTGACCGGCAGCAGGGCCTACGGGCCGCTGGTCGGCAAGTTCCGCCACCGCTGCCTGATCGTCGCCGACGGCTTCTACGAGTGGATGAAGGCCGAGGATCCCAAGCAGCCACGCCAGCCCTGGCGCTTCACCGTCGACGGCGGCGAGCCCTTCGCCTTCGCCGGGCTCTGCACCCGCAAGGAGTGGGACGACTCCGAGGACCGCGGGTTCGAGGACGGCTGGCTCTACAGCTGCACCATCGTGACGACGACGCCGAACGAGGTCGTCGCCCCGGTCCACAACCGGATGCCGGCGATCCTGCCCGACGCCGAGGCGGAGGCCGCCTGGCTGCGGACCGATCTCAGCGCCGAGGACGCGGTGGCGATGTGCGCGCCGCTCGACGCACGGCGCATGGAAGGCGCTCCGGCGAATCCGAAGCTGAACAAGGTGGGGAAAGGGATCGAGGGGCCGGAGCTGCTGGTGGCCCCGGCCGGCTGAAGCTCAGCCTTCCTCTTCCTCTTCGGCTTCCTCGTCTTCTTCTTCCGCCCGTTCTTCGTTTTCCTCTTCGGCCTCTTCGTCGATCGGCGGCGGGAAGCCCGGCAGCCCGCCCGCGGTGCGCACCGTCGCCTCGCCCGCGCTCGTGGTGAGCGTGCAGGCGACGGTGGCAGCGGGCGCCGCGGTCGTTTTCCACACGGTGTAGAAGGGCAGCACCAGGTCCTGCTTCGGTTTGCCCCCGGCGATGAAGTATTTGAGGTTCTCGGCGCCGACTTCGTACTTCGGCCATTCGAGCTTGACGCCGCGTTCGGTGGTGAACGCCGGCAGCGGCTCCGGTTCGAGGATGACGAGTTCGCCGCCGCGGGCGCTGAAGTCGATCAGCAGGGTTTCCGGCACGTCCTGGCTGTAGATGCCCGCTTCGGAGGAGCGCGGAAACGTCGCCCGCAGGCCGCCGGAGGTCTGGGCGATTTCGGTTCGCCGGCGCGAGGCCACCGTGCAGAGGACCCGGCCGTCTCCGACCGGGGCGCCGGCGTCGATCTCCAGGCTGGCGCCGATCAGGAACAGCGCGTAGCCGCTGACGTTGGAGCCGGTGGCTTTGATCTCCCCGTCGATGAGGCGCATCTGCCCCCTGCCGCCGGGGACCGCGACCGGCGCCGAGTCGGCGACCGGGGCGCGCTTGATCCATTCCAGCTGGGCTGCCTGTCCTTCGCCGGGCGAGGTCGCGAGCAGGGCCGCGGCGACGCAGGCGAGGAGGCCCACCGCGACGACGACCAGGGCCCCACGCGGCATGCGGCTGTCCGGCGGGGCCTCGCTCACAGGCGCGACAGTATTGAAATCCCCGGCCGCTCCGCGCCGCGCTTTTGGGCGACCCGAGGGCCGGGTAGCGTGTCGGGCGTGGCAGACAAGGCGACCCCATTGCGCCCGCCCAGCGTCGAGACCAAGGCGGTTTCCGTCCACGGTCGTTCGGTGAGCTACATGGAGGCGGGCTCGGGCTCGTTGCTGCTGCTGGTGCACGGCATGGCCGGGACCGCTGAGAACTGGTCCTCGGTGATCGAGCCGCTCGGGCTGCGGCACCGGGTGATCGCCCCGGATTTCCCTGGCCACGGGATGTCCGCGCCGGGAGGCGGCGACTACTCGCTCGGAAGCCTCGCCAGCGGCCTTCGGGATCTCCTGCTCGCGCTCGACCACGAGCGCGCGACCCTCGTCGGCCACTCGCTCGGCGGCGGCGTCGCCATGCAGTTCACCTACCAGTTCCCGGAGATGGTCGAGCGCCTGGTGCTGGTCTCCAGCGGAGGGCTCGGGCCGGACGTGAGCCCGATCCTGAGGGCGGCGGCGCTGCCCGGCGCCGACCTCTTCATCTCCGCCACCGCGCCGGTCGGGCGCCGTGTTGGCTCGGCAATCGGCAGCGGCCTCGGGCTGCTCGGGGTGCGGCCCTCGGCCGACGTGGCTGAGGTGGCGCGGGCATACGCCTCGCTTGCCGACTCCGAGCGGCGCAAGGCGTTCCTGGCGACGCTGCGCTCGGTCGTCGGGACGGAGGGACAGCGCGTCGCCGCCCTCGACCGCCTCTATCTGGCCGAGGCGCTGCCGCTGCTGATCCTCTGGGGCGACCGCGACCCGATCATCCCCGTCTCCCATGCGGAGGAGGCCCATCGCGAGCTCCCGGGCAGCCGCCTCGAGATCTTCGAGGGGGCCGGTCACATGCCCCAGTGCGACGCACCGGGCCGCTTCATCGCCGCCCTCGAGCGCTTTCTGGCGGAGACCGAGCCGGCCGAGTTCGACCGCGACGAGTGGCGCTCCCGCTTCAAGATCGCCTAGCGCCCGCGGTCACGCGCCCGGCAGGATTCGAACCTGCGACCTCTTCCTCCGGAGGGAAGCGCTCTATCCAGCTGAGCTACGGGCGCTCACGAGCCAGTCTAGACGCGCCTCCTCCGTAGCCGTCGCGTAGGCTCGCCGCCATGGACCTGCAGGCGATCTTTCTCGGCACCGGTGGCTCGATCCCCTCGGCGCGGCGCTCGACCGCGAGCGTGCTGATCGCGCGCGGGGGAGAGCGGCTGCTGTTCGACTGCGGCGAAGGGACCCAGCGCCAGCTGCAGCGCTCGCTGGGGCTGATCCAGGTCGACGAGATCTACCTCACGCACTTCCACGCCGACCACATCCTCGGCCTGCCCGGCCTGCTGAAGAGCTATGACCTGACCGACCGCGAGGCGCCCCTGTCGGTCTACGGCCCCCGCGGCCTGCGCGACCTCTTCGCGGTGCTGAAGCCGATCGTCGGCCGGCTCGGCTTCGAGATCACCCTGGTCGAGCTGGGGCCGGGCGACTCCGTCGCCCACGAGGGCTACGCGGTCGAGCCGTTCGAAGCCGCCCACAGCGTGCGCGCCAACGGCTACGTCCTCAGCGAGGACCCGCGCCCGGGCCGCTTCGACGTCGAGGCCGCCAAGCGCCTGGGCGTGGCGGAAGGACCGGACTTCGCGGCGCTGCAGCGCGGGGAGGAGGTGCGGGGCGCCTCCGGGCCGGTCCGCCCGGAGCAGGTGGTCGGCGACAGCCGGCCCGGCAGGACGCTGGCGATCACGGGCGATACCGCGCCCTCGCCCGCCACGGTCGCCGCCGCGGCCGACGCCGAGCTGCTGATCCACGACGCCAGCTTCGCCGAGGAGGAGGCGCAGCGGGCGGCGGAGACCGGGCACGCCACCGTCGGCCAGGCCGCCGCGGTGGCCCAGGAGGCCCACGTGAAGATGCTGGCCCTCGTCCACATCTCCTCCCGCTACCACGTCGGCACCGTGCTCGAGGAGGCCCAGGAGGTCTACGAACCGACCGTCGCCCCCAAAGACTTCGACGTGATCGAGATCCCCTTCCCCGAGCGCGGCTACCCCGAACTCGTCCCGAACGGAGCCCGCGACAGAGGCGGGTCCGGTACGGCCTCGACCGAACCTCCCCGCAGTTCGTGAGGGCGAGGCCGTACCGGACCCGCCTCCGCCAGTGCTACGCTGCGGCCGTCCTTTAACCCGGTCCCGAGAGGCCAGGAAGGAAGCGAAAAGTGAGTGAGAAGGTCGTGCTGGAGCACGATGACCTGCGGCGGACGCTGAAGCGGATCGCCCACGAGATCGCCGAGAAGAATCCCGATTCCTCCGGCCTGGCGATCGTCGGCATTCACACTCGCGGCGCCGTGCTGGCTCGGCGGTTGCACGGGCTCCTCTCCGACCTGATCGACGCCGAGCTGCCGATCGGGGACCTCGACATCTCCTTCTACCGCGACGACGTCGGCGCCAAGGCGCCGGACACCCAGCCGGTCGTCCACGCCTCCCACATCGATTTCGACCTCAGCGAGCGCACCGTCGTCCTCGTCGACGACGTCCTCTACACCGGGCGCACGGTGCGGGCCGCGATCGAGGCCCTCTTCGACTACGGCCGCCCGCGCCGGGTCCAGCTCGC
>Ga0247780_1000876_pt1 | contig 23167 bp, 22 predicted proteins | sample UWRJL079202R5_FD_179927 | JGI IMG/M metagenome (GOLD analysis project Ga0247780, IMG submission 179927) | Plant litter microbial communities from Arlington Agricultural Research Station in Wisconsin, United States - UWRJ-L079-202R-5 | ecosystem: Environmental > Terrestrial > Plant litter >... | reverse complement strand
TTAACTTGCTTTAAACACATCTCTGAAGCCTCAAATGCATTTTTAACAAAGGCCAGAGCAAGAAAAAGAGCCACTCAAGCTATTGAACCACAGCTGCCTTAAACTTCGCCTCCATCTCATTCTTGCCGACATAAATTGAAGGTCTAGCTGCCTTTTTGATAATCGCGCTGCAATGCAATCTTACTATCGTCGTGTGCTATTGGAGGCATGTCTTGTTACTTACACGGCCTGTGAAGACCCTGCTGAACACTACTGCCAGTGTTCGCCGTAGAGGATAGGCAGAGCCTCTGTATGGATCTGGAGACATGTGCGTAGCAATTGGACTGTCAGCTTCAGAGTGTATTCCGCCCAGTAGTTGTGGTCATGATCGAGTTCGATGCTGGTCGGGTTTATAAGAACAAGGCTGTAGATCTTGTTACGGATCTCCGGTGGGAAGGAGAGAAAGCCGATGGGGGCCATTTTAATCTGAGACTACCTTGGTAGTGTGAGGCAGCCGTGCCTTCGCAAGACCAATCCGAACGCGAATAGGCCCGCACACTAAGGTGGCACGCAAACAGCCGACACGAAAACCGCCGTTCTTTCCAGAGAATTTCGCAATTTCTCACGTTGCATCGGCAATTACCATCCTCTCCTGCGGGCTAAAGCGGAGTGAGGCCACCGGACGGGTCCGAAGACTCACGACGACGGTGGCGACCAGATGTGCAGCTGCGCCAACGCCTACTCATTCGAAGAGTCAATGCAACTGTTGGAAGTGGCATAGGGTGGTGAATAGACACAGCTGCTAGACGATGTAGTAAATGAATAGACCTAGTCTTACATATCGCCATCGTATGCACGTGCAGCATGCGGCTCCTCTTCGCTAGGCGGCGCAATCTCCTCCAGCTCGCCGCTGAACCGATCCTGATGCGACGGTAGAAATAGCGCCGTCGTCTCCGTCGGTGCAAATGTCTTCATACTCGTCCTGGCTGATACGCTCAACCAGCTCGGTCCATTTCGACTCGCTCTCGGGCACGTAGTCGGTTTTGTAGAGGATGAGGCCACAATTAGAGAGGCCGTCGCTCTGGAGATTATTCAGAATCAGTTGTGCGTGTGCCAAATTCATGGTTTGTGTGGGCGGGGTGACGGCGTTGAGAATGAAAGTTGAGAAAGAGCGAACAGTGGTGGGGTGGCACCCGGTCCTTCATTATCCTGGCCGGGAAAACCGTAACCAGCTGCCAACGATGCTGATGACCAGTTAAAGTCTGTGGTACCTAGCTAACCAAAAACAGCGTCTTTTCCTAAAAAGATAAGATTGTTGCATGCATGTCTGCCCTAGCGTCCAATTCACTATCTATGATTGCGATGGTGCAGCTCGGCACCTAGGTAGGTATCTACCACGTCCCGCTTTTAGCTTGTGGTGTTGACACCCCTACCCTTAAAATGTGGAAACGGAGGACGGCTCTGCCCGGACCGAGTTGTGGAGACCCAGCTTGCTGGCGCCGAACCCGAAAAAGGCGTGCGGCATTCGGCCCGTGTGGGTCGCATGGCTGTTCCGGAAGCCTCTTTCTTCCCAGAGCTCCGGGGTTAAAACGGGCATGGGGTTTCGCGAAAGGAGAACCGAATCCAGTGTCCAAATCTGACGGAATGGCCCTCAAATTGGTGCTTTGCACATGCTCCCACCTAGTGCCTCGCTGAGTTCGCGGCTCCGGCACATGCATTTGGCGGGAGCAAAAAACGCCGATTCGCTGCTCTGCAGCTTCATCGAAGTAGGACATCAGGGGGCGTTCATGCACACTGGGCTCGAAGCGCTCATTCGCCAGTGCTCCCGCCATTTTCTCGGTGAGTGTGGCTGAGGTCCGATGGCGCCGGGGCGTCTACAGGCAGCAGGTCCTCAATGCAGCTGCCATGCGGGCAACCATGCTCGCTTCTCCGGAGGCCCGTGATAAAAGACCCAATCGCCCTTTCCTGGCCAAGTCTCCATCCGTCCTCACCACTCTCGTATTTCCGTCCTCATACCCTACTACCTGCCCTCTTCAGAGCCAATCGGCAGGCTTCCACGCTCAGGCACAAATTCTAACTTGGCTTCTCCAAACACAACTGCTGATTCCCAATTGTCAATCTCATCGCCAAACCCTAACCCTGTGATCACGGTGCCGCATCACCATGGCGCAGGGGTCGAACGACAGGTTCCGAGTCGATCAATTGGTCGGACAGGGACGGGGGCTGCATTACCTGGACTTGACCACGACAATAATGCAGGCCGACTTTGAACGGAATCGGCAACGGTCGGCCCTCCGCGACGACCTCATGCTGGGCAGACGTCTTGATGCCTACCACAACGTCCCCATCGGCAAGTCCACTATCACTGCCCTCCTCCTCCATACCACTGTGGCCCGCGCCATTTTCGAGGTTCCCCCGGCTTCTGTTCTTGCTTACACCGCTGCTATCTTCGTCATTTTTATTTCCGCCGCGGTTCTTCACACCACCCTGGAACTCCCGTTTGCCGCGATTGGTTTCCCTGAGACGCCACAGGCCAAAATTCTCGGCTACGTGTACCGCGCAATGCACCCCACAATGCAGGCGCTCCGACGTCGACAGGAGTTTATTTGCGGTCTGGGTTGTTGGACGATCCCCCTGGTTGCCTTCCTCGCTCGCGGTATGATGCCGTTCGCCTTGAAAGGAGATAGACCTGGCCGTCTAGATCTTGGTCCGAGTGTCCCCTGGCTTCCTATCTTTGTTCTCTTCACCACTGTCTACTTTAGTAGAGTGTCACCGGTGACAAGAGTGTAAGTCCTCCTCATCTTTGCCCCCTCGGCGGTCGGAACGCATTTGCTGAATAAAAATAGGACACACGTGATCTGGAGTTGGATCAAAATAGGGCTCATCATGGTCATTGTTATTACCAGCATTGCCTTCAGGCCTCGAGTGACCTCTACTCGGAAACTAGACAACAGCATCGAGAACATCGACGGATTTCGCGGCGGCTTCGACAACTTCAACAAGACCAATAATGGGTACAATGATGTCTCTTCAAGCGTCACCGTGGTCGGGTTGTTTTTCGCTCTCACAGTCTGCGTGTTTTCGATTCTCGGCGTCGAGTCTATCGACATTGATTCCTACCAGGAGAAACGCCACAGGGAAAGAGGAGTCTTGTTCAACAATTTTGAGACTACTCGTGGTGATGCTACAGCCCTCTTAGATGTCTTCTGGAGAATCATGGTCTCTCAAGCAGCAAACCTCGCGGTATTACCTATTCTGGCGAGATTCATCATGTCGGAACTCTTCACGGTATCGCCTTCGCCACTACCATCCCCGTACAGCGAGGGTGAGGCAACCAAGTACCCGCCGGGCATGGATTTCATCGATTTGGTTAGCTACCTCCTCAGCATGTCCTCGCCCGCCGACGATCGCCTTCAGACTCGGTGGAATCCAGCACCCCGCCCTCCTGTCGCGGAGTTTGCGCTAGGCGTTCGTAGGATTCAGTCTCTTTGCCGTGGATTTAGAAGGGATTCATTCGACAACAGTCCCCGGGGTCTCTACCACGGTGCCATTGAACACTCTTTGATACCTCAGGATTTTAGGATTGCGGCTGCGGAACCCGTCTTTGCCAAGCAGCCAGGTGTCAAGTCATGGGCATTTGAAAGTCTCCCTCGTGGTTCTCTGTTTGGCAAAAGACTTTCGAGCATGTCGCCCATGTTTCGAGACCTGGTATCAACACTTCACTAGCGATAACCCCCGCCAAATGTGACCTGGTCACCGTCGTTAAACTGCCCAATTCGCAAATATTACCTTGCCTAGTCCTGACTAGCTGTCTCTAGAGACCCAAACAACAACCGACAATTTGAAGCATCTATCAAATATCACCTGATCCATCGCCACCAGCCTTTCGCTTGGCCACACCGGAAGGCCCGCCATGAACCCGTACGCTCAAGGGTACGGTCCCTGCTACACGCGAGTGCAGGGACGACTCTTTTTGACAATTGAAGTTCCCGAGCCCATCACCGGGTACCATGGAATCGACTGCGAGCAAAGTGTGGACATGGCAATGCTGTCTACCACACCCGCCGACGCGTGGTTCCCATGCCCACCTACACCCACATCATCTATACTACCACCCGCCAACGCGCTGACCTTCATTCAAGGGGATCCGTTCGCTTTCACACCTGCTGGCAAAGACCAGCTCACCTTGCCAGGTTATATCGGATCTCTCGGCGGCATAGCCGGTGAGTGGCCGATGATCGCAGCCCCTGCACCTAGAGCAATGTCATCAACTGTACCCTGCCATACCCCTACGCCGGGGCTTTGTACCTCCTCTTCCACGCTGTCGGCGGAAGCTGGTTCCCCACAGGGGCATAGCCCATCAACCTCCGCGAGCGCCTCATCTACACCACCTCCATCGAAGCCAATGAGAACACTCAACCGCTTCTCATGGCCAACAGCAGCGCCTGCTCGTGTCAACCACGACCTTATATCCACGGAAGGACCATACGGCAGGTAAGTTTGTTACGTATGCCATACCTGCATGCCTCCCTAGGCTCCCATCTACTCTATCTCTCTCGCAGACACTAACAGAACCAGACCTCATACCCACCGCTTACAATGTTCACTCTGCCCAAAATCACAGTCGACCAGGCGGGCCATGAATCGGCATCTGTGGGCGAACCACATAGAGTACGCCCGGCGGAACCGCATCCCAACTGAACATGAAAAATGTATTGAATGCGGCAAGACAATGAGGAGGGACAACCTCAAGAGGCACATGGCGAGGCATATTGAGCGGTTGATACAGGCGGACACGCCTTGAACTGCGTCGTGCTTTAAATAGTGCTTCTTTTAACTGAACTGCTTTTTTCTATATGGTGTCAATGTCTAGTTCCGTTGACTTTCGGGAATGGTTTTCGGTGCAGAACTACGTATTGTGGCGTTTTCAGGAGAATGGACTGTTACAGACAGCACTGCTTTGAGTTGAATGCACAGAAACTGATATAACTACGTGCTGTTTTTAGTGACATCTCAACCCCTCCGTGGCTGCATTTCCTGCAAAAAGTAAGTGTGGATAATACCGGATTCGAACCGGTGACCTTTCACAAGGCGCATCTGCTCAAATGCGAAGCGAAAATCATACCCCTAGACCAATTACCCAGCAAGAGTTCATACCGATGCAGGACAGCTTTCACTCATCACCCTCCACTGGAGGCCGTTGTTTTCATTCAAAGGGTGCCCTCTCGTCCACTACATTCCCAAGTCATATTTCTGAAGTGCCTGACAACAGACCCTCCATGCTGTGGGGTTGGACCATCCAGCACTTGTCATGGGGCTGATTGCCCTTCAGCTTTATTTCGTCGGAGAGTCTAGCTGATTATTGGTGTGCATCGCCCCTTCTATCCTTGTCTTACTAGCGACATCCCTCGGCCGCTCGAGGCGCAAAAGTGAATCAAGGTGAGCAACAACACCAAATTCCGATCATCTGCATCCTGCGAGAAATTTCGTCCGTCATTCGCAATCGGATGGGAAGATGAGGGAGTTGATTGGGGAGTTGGGGCTCTGGAGGAGAAGGTAATAGGGGAGAGAGGAAGGGGGGAGAGGGGGAAGGGGATGTTGAGGAAGAAAAGGAAGTGGATGATAAGGTACTTAGGCATGTGTTTGGACAAGAAGGGAAGGTGTCAAGCTTTGAGAATGTGACTTGCGAGTGTAAGATTTATAGATAATACCTATTTGGTAGCGCCAGCTGTTGCTTGGAACTACCTTAATATACTAATACTGAACCCTTAGTAAGGAGGCCATGGGTGAGTTTCTCGTTCCACGTTCACCATCGCCTCTCGCCTGTCAAGCGAGGAGGACCTCCTTCCACACAGGGCCAGGGGCAAGGCTGCGAGGGACGGCCTCGGCCATCACCAACCCAATGCCGATTCGCTCGTCAGTCCCATTATCACCTCGCTTCAATACCATTACGTAGTAGCACTTGGAGCTGTAAGCCGGTGGGGTGGACCCTTGGCTCGGCGCAAATTCCTTCTCGGTCCGGAGGCTAGTTGCAAAGAAACCTGTCTCGGATAGGAGGATGACCTCGAGCACGCCCGTGTCACCGCCAATCCACTGCTGTTCTTCTTCAAAGCTGTCAGCCCACAACTTTCCGCAGAGACTGCCATGGCGGTCACCGATAGTGACGGTCTGTCGAATGACGTCGACGCCTTGGGGTTGGAAGAATACCGCGAGCGTCCAGAACTGGAGTAGTGGGTAGCTGGGAATTGGCTCCCGGACGGAGCATGGCGATGTGGGATTTGTGCTTAACCTGCCCAGAGATTCGGTGACGCCTTCACACATAAAAGAGCGGCCGCTCGGGTACGGTGGTTCCTGATCCTCCTCCCCAAGCTGCCAGATGAGTTCCGGTTCTTGCATGGGTCTCCGTTTATACCAAACTATCCACGTGTGTTTGGATAGCCAGTCCGGGATCAGCCAACCAGCCCAACGATCTTCCCGTCTCTCGGAATCGTGCGTCTCAAAAACGATCCCTCCCTGCCAGCCCGCCTGAGAATAACTAGGGAGTGGTGGCCGCCGCCGTAGGCCTCCTCGCTCCCCGCGGAACAACAGGAAGAAGTCAAAAGCGCTTGTTAGAAGTCCTTCGACAGCACCACACCTCAGGCCCTCTGAATACTTGCGCGTAACACCTGCCACCGCTCGCAGCCCGTCAGCTTGGTAGGTTAGGGCGCGTTTGGAATATTCCTCCACTAGGCGCTGGTAGTAGTTGAGAACAGGAAACTGGAACCCGTCTAGGCGTATGGTCGGGCAGGGGTTGAGTTGGTCTGTCATATAGTCCTCGAACTTGAACCGGTCGTAACGCTGCTCTGCGTGCTCGGCTTTGAGGCAGCGGAAGTACACTTGGTCATCCGAAAAGTACAAACGCCGCCGTGATAGAGTTTCCTCCTGGAGCCTATGGGAGGACAGGACAATATGTATTAGACATGCGCACAGCAATCAATACGAGATTTGGGCCGCGACTCACGTCCACCCTCGGGTGAAGTACGTGCCTGAGCGCCGATGATTCAACGAGCATGTCAGGCCCAGGCGAACATTGGGGAGAACCTCGGAAATAGCTCGGGGGTGCTGGCTGCCTTCCCTAACCCCGGGGAGGCCAGCATTTGCGTCGTGGCCCGAGGCGGCAATCAGGGTGACCCAGGCGTGCTGGTAGATCAAATCCATGACTTGGACGCCTCGATCCATGTCATCCCGGTCATTCTGCAGGAGACACAAAGAATCCACCCACAGGTAGCGGCGTCCCAGCAGGCGGGTGAGGGTGATTGCATCGTCGATAGTCTTGGGAAGGGGGGTGATTCCAGCTGCTTGTAAACACCCTGGCTCTAGCAGCTTGGCCCTGTTGGCCTTTGTCAGGCGTATGTGAGGCACGGCTCCCCAGACGTAGCTCAGCGCGGTGTATGGGACGATTTCGGCCACTTCCACCACACACGCATTGTCGACATCGATGAAGCGTAGCACATGCAGACCCGGGAATGTAGCCGCGATGTTCGAACCGGCGGCAGGCTTCAATGCACCGCAAAGGTGTGTGGTCTCGCACTGCGACACCCAGGTCCGGATCAAGGACAGCATTTCCTGCCTTCGCACGCTCGGCCTCGGTCGGACAAAGCAGTCTGGGTCCATAACCGCCTCTTCCGCTGTCTTGGCCACAAATCCAATGCAAGCGTTGTCCTCTGGCTCGTTGCTGGCGGTGTCGCAAAGCCGGAAGGCTGGTCTCGCGCGATAATCGAAGACTTGAATTGGACCAATGACGCGATCGTGCGTCCATTGCACCCTTGGTGAGTCGGGTATCTCCCCCTTGACCTCACGGAACAGCAGATTCGCGAGGCAGCAGAAGGGACACGAGCTGTCTGCAATGCGCGGAGATAGTTGAAATATGCGTTCGTCGAGCGGGAGAGAGTTCAGTGCTGCTGTGCTGAACGGTATTTTGCCGCAGAATTCGCATAGGGGCTCCATTCCCGCGATGGCCGTCAACCTTCTGAAGCAAAGTCTGAGGGTCGGGCGAGAAGTGGATGACGTTCCGGGTTGTTCAGTCGAAGGCGGTGTGCCGAGTGAGTCAGGAGAAAATAGCGAACCCAATGATAAGCAAAGAAGAAGAACACAGCCACCACGTGACAACTGCATGCGACCGCTGCTCGGGGCATCAGGCTGTGGGCTATATGGCTTTGTCTGCCTGTCTTCAGCAAACCAAAAACGGTTAGCACGTTCTTGGCTGTGCCGAGCCAGAACGGTAAACTTTTGGCAGCGCGACGAATGGTCCAGCTTGGTAGGGGCTTGCTGGACTATATCCACCAACATGGTCTCACGGGGACGGACTCGACGCACTAGTGCAGGGACTGGACTTCATCCGAGATTTCTCGGAGAAACACAAATCTGGGACCGGACTGGGATTCTGTATAACAAAAAGGGGCAAGGTATCTAACCTATAAGCCATATCGACAGTGAAAAACATTTAGGCTACTTCTCATTTCTTCGCCGAGCTCATTAGCTTCCTCCCAAACTCGATAAACTCCTCCACGCACTTCAACTTCGCCTCCGGACTCAAGCCGTGCGCTCTCGACGACTTCAGAATCTCACTGACTTTGTCCAGTTCCTCCCAGACCTGTATGAAGTTGTTGGACGTGAGCTTTCCCAAGCTCAGAAACGCCTTCTTCATGGCCTCGGGAGTCGTAATTAGCAGCACGTCATCATCCTGAACCGCGCTCCCAACAATTGGCCCCTTGTTTTGATTTGCTGTCTTGAGAGCCAGGATGCTCGCCTTGACACAGTAGATGATCATGGCGGCCAGACCAGCGGCTAGTGCTGTTGCCACGCTAGACCCTGTTTCAAACTTGAGTTCCTTCACGCGGTCTGTAACGCCCTTTGCTGACGGAGGTCCGAAGGGGGCATTGCTCGCTAGCTGGTCTCGGATGACGTCGACGCCCGGCAAAACATAGGTGATGCCGTCTTCGGGCGTCCACTGGAAAACGGTGCCGTTGGCTCGGGCGGCGCCGATGCGGAAGAAACGGTCTTGGAAGGGGCCGCTGGGATAATCGAGTTTTGTGAATTTCCCTTCGTCTGGGGCGGAGCAAAAGACCAGGACTTTGCGATCAGCGGCTTTCTGGAGGACGGCGTGCACTATGAGGTGTCCGGTTAGCGGTGTAGGAACGGGATGTAGGATTGGTGTCTGCTCACGTCGGTCCTTCGCGGGGCTTTTGCCTTCTACCATTGGAAGGGTCCAGGACATGGAGATGATGGCGGCTTTTTTGTCCAGGGCTGCTTGTATTGCCTGGCCAGGCGTCAGTGATTTTGGTCAGCCTGCTGGGAGCGGGAAGGCCACGTACCTGTGCAGCATAACCGACATCAATGGTATTCTTTCCATCCGGATTATCATACGTTTTGAGTCTGATGGGGTAGACCTTGACCATCGGACAAACACGCAAAATCATGCTGGCCATGACCGTCCCGTGACCCTTTGCAGAGGAAAACGGGGGGCGGACCTTCCCGTCGTGAAAATCGAAGCTCTTTCCCTCGAGGATTCGGTTCGTAAGAGCCTTGTCAAACATATCGACTCCATCGTCAATCAGGGCCAAAACAACATCTTCCTCGACTCGCCCGGCTGTGCCCCGGTTCTGTCTTGACTCTAGGAAGTCATCGACAGTGGCACGCCAGAATGGCTCCATTTCGCGGGCGAACCTCGCCGTGGCATCCAACCAGAGATGTGAGTTGACTCCTTTGACGGCGCCAGGGACGCTTGTGAGATGTGGTTCCCCACGCGATGCGACCTTGCGCTGCTCTTCCAAGGCCGTGTCCGTGGGGATGACATCGACATCTCGGAGATCGTCATCGGCAGCGGTCTCCCGGATTTCCCTACGGCTCTTGTTGAGCCTTTGTTTGAAGGCATCAACCTTGCTTCTGATCCAGTCTGGGCTGTCGTATGTCTAGTCTTCGTTAGCAAGTTACTCCTGTGTTGTCGGTACGGTGGGTCTTTACGTGCCTTCTCAGGGTGCGGTGTGTACAGGTAGATCTTCTGCAAATCAGGGAGCAGCGGCAAACCTTCCAGTTCCCCCCAAGCACGAAGCACTGCGTTGCTGCCGCTCCATCTTAACGTCAAGTACTTCAGCTCACGGCCTGGCAGAGGCTCCTGGTCGCTCAAAGGATCCTTTTCTGCTTTGCTGCCGACGTGCAAGATTGTCTCCGGGTCCAGGTCCGTCTTATTCCAGTCAAGGTGCTCGATAGTAAACCTTGCAAGAGAGTCCTGGATGGCCTTGTCGCTGTGGACCTTTTGGCCCGTCTCTTTGGAATCCTCAACGGATACTCGAATGATGTGCCTAACACCCTTCTTGTAAAGCCAGTCAAAGAAGTATGACATGTCTCGACGACCCAGGATCCCTACCGACCGGATGCCTGATTGGAACTCGGCGTCCCTCTCCATGTCGGCGCGACGACCAGTAAGATGAACCTCGACTTGGGGAAACGTGACATATTGCAACACGCGATCAAATTTGAGTCCGGATGTAGAGTCTGCCCCGAATCGTTTCTCAAACTTTTCCCAAAGCATTTGAGCTGGCAACCGGTCATAATCGAAACTGAGTTGGACATCTTGGACACAAAGTCAGCTCATCCACATAAAGGTCCACCTCAACTGGCAGGAGATGACTCACCATCCATATTAGAACCATATAAAAAGGCAATGGCCATCTCGGCGCTTCTGGTCCGCATATAGTGCAACTTCAGGCTGAGCAGGATACCATCCGAGTTCCTCATTAGCTCTTCCATGAGCTCCTGCTGGTTAGAGGACTTCCGAGGTGTTGCTTGTGGTCTTGTCGCCGACCTGTCTCTTTCTGGATCCTGTGGAGTGTCGAAGCGAGCTGTGTTGGTCCGCTTGATGGGTGTGTTCGGCGACGGCTCGTTCTGCCTGGGGTTGCTATTCTGTAGTTGGTCTCGCTCCCTTGTGCGGTCGACTCTCCCGACCCCGTCGACTTCAGCCTGCTTGGTGGATAGCTCGGCATTTCTTCTAGCCTCCTCGGCCTTCTTCATCTGCCGGAGTGCCTCACGGGGGTCCTCGACGGCGTTTTTGTCTTGTCCGCGATCGCCGACTGGTTTGGAGATCGTGACACTTCTCGGCTCTCTCGATGTTGCCTGCAGCCTGGACTCCCTGGCCATGGCGAGACGGTCGGTAGTGCGCCCACCCTCGGGCTGATCTTGCTTCGGGCCTTCTGTAGCTTGGCGCTGCTTGTTGGCAAGGAATGTTTCAAATCTCTTCACGTAGGGCGTCCTAGTTTTGACGTGCTCCTGGTAAACCGAGGTGCCGGTCTTGTCAGGAATATCCAAGAAGGTTTGTGTCGTGCCGGACTTGAAGCGTGACAGCGCTTCTAAGTCACGCTCGATGAGAAACGAAATGAGCTTCACTCTTTCGTCGGTGCACTGGCGAAAGGACACGACATAGTGCATCGGCGTCTTGCCTAAATCATCCTCCACGCCTAAAGCTTCGTCGCTGGCGCTCTCGAGGAGCAGTGTGATTGTCTCGGGAGCCACCTTATTCTCCTTATTGAGGGCGACATGGAGACAGGTGCTCTTGTCGGGCGCCTTCATCCTAAGGGCCCTGTCGAGACATTCTGCGTGGTGGGGTTTCTTCTCGCTGCGGACGGTGGAGACGATGTAGTCGACGAGGCGGTTCTGTGCATTTCTGATGGCGACAAAGATGGGGTTGTGGCCGTCCTTGTTGGGGCCCTCGAGGAGATGGGGGTGATCGCGAGCCAGCCGAATGACGAGGAGCTTAACGTGCTCGGGTTCGATGTTGTCGATGTGTCTCACGACCTCGACGAGAGTGTGGAGCAAGTTGCCGCCAGCATTGGGAAACGATTTGCCGGCGATGTCCCGGTATCGGCCGAAGAATTTGTCAACATCCTGTTGGTGGAATATCCGCGTGATCTTGATCTCTTTGTTCGCTTGATCGAGGAGCTCTTCGAAGTCGCTCTCGTCTCTTTTCGTGTGGGGCCTACTATTCGGGCACTCATTGTTTGGCTATTGGGGCACTCATCTGGCTATTGGGGCACTCATACCCCCAAAGGGTTAGGGTTATATATGGCCCAGATTATCACATACAGACCACACCCAACTCATTCATTGCCACCACGAAAGAACAATCATATTTTGCAGTGATCTACGCCTTCAATTGATAATACATCTAATTCTACATGTTTTCTACAGGGCTTCCTCGTGACTGAGCCAAGCCAACAACGTAGTAGTAGTCAAACCGAAAGTCCTCGGAAATCGCGTTTTCAGCCTTTATTCGCTGCCTCAGCTGCCTTAGCCGTTGGTTTCACCACTCGGCCGCTCTTAGTCCGTTTGACAGGCGGCTCAGGGACAATTTCGTCCTCTGCCACCAAAGCTTTGGTGGCAGTCCCCGGCGCCGCCCGCTTCTTCGACCAAGTAGTTGCTTTCTCAGAGGCAAGAAGTAGTGATGGGCAAGGCCTTGAGCGAATTATTCTTCTTTGTGGTTCCTCCTCTTCATCCTCTTGTTGAGCCTCAGGTGCCTCCTCTTAGTGTGCCTCAGGCGTAGGCGAGCGTATGATCTCCCACGCTGACAACTGGCGACGAATACTGGGCTTCAGAGGTGCGGAATTGCCTTTCGGAGGCCCGGGTACAGTCTTGACCGGTCGCTTTCGGTTCCTCTGAGGCTTCGGGGTCGCTGGTGATGCTGGGGTTCTTGGAGGTTGTGAGGCCGTTGGAGTCTTTGGCCCTGCGTTAACGGCGTGCCTAGAAGGCATTATAGCGCGTTTGTTTCTCGGTCTTCCTCGCGGTCTCTCGATAACTTTAGGATCTCGGATTCGAAGGTAGGGGTCTGCTTTATCCTAATACTGTTAAATCTGTTAGTAATCTTAATTGTGGAAACTCATAAGCCTGTTCTTAAGATGCCAGTGAGGATAAATGTCCCAGAGTTAAAGATGTTTCTTAGCGGCGAGGATGGCGTAGATCTTGTGCCGGTAAGGAAGGCCGTGACTTTACGATAACGAACAGTAGTTGCCATTGCAGGGTTTGAGAGGCTTGGCTGCACATGTTAGTGTAGGAAACGCTGCCTTCGCGATTTTATACTCTTCGTTAATTAGTTCCAGCGCTCTGAAGGTTATCTTCATAGCTAGCTTGCCAAGATAGGTTCGCGTGAGGTAGTGTTCCTTGGTTTTAATACCCTCAAACGCCTCAGCCTTTAGGATCAACTTAAGCTGGCGTTTCACGAGCGCCTTGATTGACTTGACGAGGCCGTAGATAGAAGACTGACTAGTGAGGAGATAGCTTTTAATGTTAAAGTTGCTACTCTCGGTAGGTGAAGTCACTATAATGCCAAAGTTCCTGTAAAGCTTAGTGTAGCAGTAAGCCCACTGTTCGCGTAAGGGCATCCACTGGTTCTGGATGTATCGAGGGAGGCCTGGTACGTTGGCGAACTTAGCTTTAAAGGCCGATTAGGCCTTAAAGAATAGATCTTTAATAGGCGCGTATATTATTAACTGGAACATCTCCTCAGCACCGTGATGATTATAAGGATAATCAATCAGTACTAGTTTAGAAACACCAGGCTTAGGGACCTGGATCTTAGCGCGAAGTCTAACTAAGGCTGCCCGCTCCCGAGCATCTAGTATTAAGTCGGCTTACTCTCACTCCTACTTATCCTTAGAATTAACTTATTTATTCTTAGCGAGGGCGATCTTCTTCTTAGTGTTAAGCTTGACGTTCATCATGATGTGGAAGATATAGATCTGTTACTGAGTGTTGGGGAAGATCTCCGCAATTAAGGCCTTCATCTCTTTACAGTGGTCAGTTATAAAGACCAGCGGCTCCTTAATACTGTACTTAGCGTGGAGTTCCTTTATCGCAGTGATAAGGAAATTATAAGCCTCACGCTTCTTATTATTAATAAGGCTGAAGAAGGAGTTAAAGATGTGGTACGAGCTCGTTATATTAGTAACCTGAAAGAGAGGGTATCCGAAAAGGTTAGTCTTATACGTCATGTCTACTTATGTGAGCTCCCAGTACCTTGCTGTCATCTTTATAAGGTTATCGGTAGTCTATATTAGGCTAATAAGGTTCTCTTGAGCCTTATCTGCCCACTTAACTCTGTATGGTATACCCTTAGTATTAAACGCGGCGATAAGAGCGCCGGTAGGTGTGTAACTGCCCAGCTCCTCGCGCCTTAACTCCAACCTAGTGTTATAGATATCTTTATCGATAAGGGTGCTTTTAGGGAACTGATCAGTAATAAGGGAGCTAATCTCTCTAGCACGGATACTAGGATGCCTTAAGGCCTTGGTGATGGCTTTAACAATCTTAGGGTTACGGCGCTTACGGTGTTGGGGATGGGTGGAGGGATAAGTAAAGGGTGGGTGGTTGTGTTTAGGAGCATTAGTGTTATTCCGATATAGCTAACTGGCATTAGTTTTAACTGCATATCCCTTCCATAAACACCCAGACTTCCTTATAGATGGCTTCCTCAGACCAGCGCTTATAGTTAGTTGGGGTTTGCTATAGCGATTACAGAGGATATCGTATCGCGTGTATTCACCCCCGTTTCAAGTACAGTCCTCACAATTACAACCGTTCTTCCGTACCACGGCAAACCCTCGCCCCTTGGCCCACTTATTAACAGCGTTCTGTAGGTCTTAAATAGTAGGGGAGAGGAAGCCGGTCGGGGGCTTAGGAATAACCTCATCGTCGCTATCGCTATCGGTATCGCTATCAGTATCGGTATCGCTCTCGCTGTGGTGGTCTTGGGCATCGGAAAAGCCCTCCCAGGTCTCTGAATCGCTGGAATCGCTGGAATCGCTGGAATCGCTCGAATTGACCGCAGGGGCCGTGAGGAAGGCTGGGCTCGAGGACCGGATCTCAATGGCGTTGTGAATTGAACCGCCACGGCGTGAGGTCTGCCCCGCATTGGCTGGCATCGTTGCGACCGCCACGGATGGCAACGGTTGGACGCGCAAATACGCAGGGATGATTACGAGGGCTCAAAAGCAGTCGAAAATGGCTAGTTTACCCATACAAAACGCGCTGGATTGATGCGACAAGGCGTTGTTGATTGGCAGGGTGGTTGTGAGGTGTCGGCCGATTGCAGAGAGTGGCAGGGTTGGTGACTGGGGATGTGTGGCATGGAAAAAAATCTTATGTGGGGCCATACAGAACCCTAACCCCTGAAACCCCTTCAAGGGTATGAGTGCCCCAATAGCCAGATGAGTGCCCCAATAGCCAAACAATGAGTGCCCGAATAGTAGGCCCCTTTCGTGTGGAGCTCATTGCCGTCGTCGCTTTCAAGTTCGAGACGGAACCCCTCATCGTCTTCGAATGGCGGGTCGAGATCGTGTTCCATATTCGACGACGACGATCGCGACACTACTCACATTGGGTGTCTATCTAATTCTCGAGGTGTCGGGCAGGCAAGGCTTTCTCGTCGCGCGAGATGTGTGGGGCAAAAGGATGCATCTCCGCACAACCCGGGCAGCGCAGCCACCCCCGATACACACAGTGCGACATCCGTAGCCCAGAAGCACCGGTGCACAAGAACCATGCATAATAAGCGAGGGGCCGCCCCCTCGATTCCGCTCGAGCGAAGAGAAAACCAAATCTGTCTGCGTTGGCATCACAGAGTCATCACAGAGTCATCACAGAGTTTGTGGAATCATTCTTTGCGGAAACTACGCTATCGTCTGCTGTACGAGCTGTGCGGATGTAATGTCTTCCTTCGACAAGGTTGACTCGGACGACGAATTCCGGGATGAAAGTAGCGGCATAGACGTCGGCTTGTACGAGGCCCCTGGCAGCGGCGGTTTTCATGTCTTTAACGTCGCCCCGGACCATTATCATCGAGCAGAGGCCCTGCAGCGCACCGGCGCAATCGACATCACCTGCAACTTGGAGAAAGTGGTCCACGGAGCCATGTCGCCGGACAGTGACAGCTACGCCACTCTGATCGTCATGAAGTGGCTGTTTCAGCCCAAGGGCACGCGGCGCATCTCCAAAGCCACCATCACACTCGAGTTCAGCTCCGAGTCGGATGAGAGCGAAATCGAGGTCGAACACATTTCTTTTTTCGACACGTACGGTCTTATGCCGACCACAGAGGACCAAAGTGTGACTCGTGGGGTCGAGGGAACCGCGGGTGTCGAGCAGGTTGCTAGTCTTAGTGTTACGGGCAAATTTGAGAAGACGGTGGCAAAGACGACCTCACACGCCATCACTCTGAGCGGCGCGAAGCACCTTGTAAACAACAGACCGCCGAACCGAATCGCGACCTGGACGCTATCGGAGAACCCCTCACAGCGCGCCGGAATTCCCGCGTCGTTGACAGTTGCTGTGCTCGTCTCTCGGCGGGACCGCGCGACATTTTTCTGCAACTTGTCGTTTACTTGCGAAACGGATTGGGCAACGGCTGTCCAGAGTGTCTTCAAGAAGATCCCAAAGGACGATCCAATTATCTTCCAGCCAAACCCGAACCTGAAGGGCAAACGCCCAAACAAGAAAGTGTTGTTCGGAGACGACAATCTGGGCAGCCTCGACCTTGATGGTTTCGGGGATGTGACATTTCGAACCATTATCAACAATGCAGAGAAGGCTAGATCCTAGCACCGCGAAGTGAATACATATCAGGCCATTGTCTATTGGACTTGGTTGACTTTGTCAGTCGAGATTCATGTGAGCCCAAAAGTGCCGCCAGGCGGCATAAAGTGAGCCCGAGTCAACTTGGTCACAGTGCGGATAAGAATCCAGACTAAGTGAGCGCTTATCTTTAAACGCCTTAGGGAAGGAGCCAGTCGCGATCCAGGGTCGAAGCGGGGTAATGAAGGGGCTGGGGCCGCCGCACCCTGCAAGCGGACAGATATTGGTCTTGGCGGTGTTGGTCGCGAGAGCTGTCAGGCAGCGTGCCTGCAACGTCTAGCTTCACAACAGTGGGCACTCGACTTGATCTCCGGGTCCATACCCTCGCCGACGAGCTTTCCAGAGTATTGACACACGTCCAGACCAGGCCTCAGCTATGGCTTCCCTAGTAGCGTCGAAGGAGGAGATATCCGAGCCACCACCCCCACTTCGGATTGGAGACGTACCTTCCCTCATGGAGAATGAGCCGAAAAATGAAACTGTCGTGGATGACTCGGGCTCTGACTCGGAATCCACCACCTTGACGGATCTTGCAAGCATCGCCGCAGACCCAGTGCCCGAACGACCACTTGACCTCTCCATCACCAGGGGTCTCGGCTGGTCCGGCTCAGACTACGACGACTACGACGTGGTAACCGTCCATGGCATCCGTGACGACTACAAAACTGCTTGGACAACAGACAGCGGTGGATGGTGGGTCAAAAACTCACTCTTCGACGGTTTATCAATCAGACAGATCGACTACTCGTTCGACATAGACGGAGAGTCCTTGCTGTATCAACCAGGGGGGCTCCAACGCCATGCCATGAAGCTGCTTGCAGAGTTGGTAAAAGTTCGGCAAGCGCTCGAGGAGACGGAGGCGGATCGTTCTATCATCTGGATCAGCCATGACCTCGGCGGGGTGATTGTGAAGGAAGTTTTGCGCTTGGCCATGTCAAATTCGGAGGCCTACGGGAAGATAGGCATTCTGACCACGGCAATCGTAAGTTCCACACGCAAATAAGCGGGTGGACAAGAAATTTCTAACTAGAATCGTAGATTTTCGTGGGGACACCCCATCGCTTTCGGTCGGACGACGAGCTCAAAGACCAAATCCACAAACTCATGCATCTCCCGGTACCAAACACTAGCATCACCCACGATGTGCCGGCAAAAGTCGACATCCTTGCTTCGCAGGTTGTCGAAATCAGCAACAAATTCTTCCAGACGAAGGTTCCGGATCGGTCCCTCATTTTCAATATCTTCGCCCAGAACAAGCCTGACAGCTTCAGGAGATCAAACTTGCAGCTCGACCCGAACGATGGGTCAGAGGTCGCCAATGCAGAGACTCCGTTCACGCGATACGCTCACTCTTCTGGACATTCGTTCGAAGCAGCAAATCGATTGCGATATGGTGACACTAGCCATCAAGACTTGGTACGGCCACAGGGCGGGGAGAGCAGTTCACCCTGGCACGCCGGAATTTCGCCGCTTTTCAACACCTCGGGCTCGAGTGAGTGCTACAACCCACCCAACTAACTGAGAGACGTTGCTGATAAACATGCGATGTTTTCTTGGTCAGGTATCAAGGTTAAATACGATCTTCTTCCGTTTCAAGCCCGCCTCCTCTCACTTTCACCCGCCCCCCGACTCGGCACCGCAAACTTCGACCCACTCCTGCCTCGGCCGCCCATTGTACAGTGGCTCGGTAAACACAAGCAATTCGCGGCGTTGTGGTTGAGCCGGCGATCAACTCCTGTACACGTCCATGGTAACGGTCTGCCCCACGCCAATCTCGCGGCTATCTCTCGTACAATTTACGTCTATTTTGACTCAGATGTTGCCTTTAACGCCAACGGTCAAACCACGCCGCAGAAGTCTTGGGTTTACTTTGAGTTTGATGCATACGATTCGAGACGCAACACCATATTCTCCCTCTTAACGTATTTGATCAACGCCATCGTTTGGCGCTTTTGGGCAAACCAGAGTACCGTGATACCCGCTGAGCTGAAGTTCCTGGACAGCACGGACGCATGGACGCTTGAAGATTTGTACCATCTTTACCAATCCCTCAGACACAATATCCGGGGTGTCAACCAGCTGACCATCTTTCTTGGTTGCTTTGACCAATGCGACGAAGGCCAACGAAAATGGTTCGTCGAGCGCACTCTCGAAGAACAAAGCTACAGCGACAAACCCTTTCGAATTCTCTTCTCTACCTCAGCCAAGGATGGTTTGGCCACAGACTCGTTCCCTGACAGCGCACGCATCAACATGGAGGAGCCTCTGCATTCCACCAGCACCGATAACGCGGGTATTGCGTCGCAGATGCGAGGTAAACTCGATCATCTCTTCTCCCGCCGCCCAGTCTACAGGGACTGGCAGACACGGTTGGAGAATTTCCTTGACGAGTGCGTCAAGAGTGAGGTACCGGAACTGACATCAAACATCGGACTATGCTGGCTTGAGCGGAATCATAGAGGCAAAACGAAACATCAAATCCGTGATAGCATCGAAAAGCTGTTCCCACCTACGCCTAAAAATCTCCTTCACGCTATCATTTCATCTACTCTGCCGCATTCACAGGACCAAGTACGTTCGGTCTTTGACTGGGTTAGACATGCCGCGGAGCCTTGGTCATGTGAAGCGCTCTGCCAGGCGCTAGCGATGCGGAAGATTACAGCCGAGGAGGGGCCCAACTTCGACGACTTAGATGTTAAGAGCACAATCAGCGGCATTGTCGACACTTTTTGCGGCATTCTGGAGATCAGAGATGGTGAAGTTCGCTTTAGCCATCTGTGTTTTTACCAGATCCTGGCAGCTCACAGTGATTTTGACGGGGACGAGGATGATCATATTTCCGGCATCCATGGCTCCATCGCCAAAGAGTGCTTACGCTACATTCATTCACGAAGCGGGCGGGAGACAATGCTCTCTTTCTTTGAACGAAACTTTGAAGGAGGTCCATGGACGACGCAACTTGATGCCGTTGTCATCTGCCAACCCCGAACGTCCTTGACTGAGTATGCCGTGCGATTCTGGCCACAACACTACCGGGCAAGCGGTCGATTTAAGCCCAGCTCCCTGGTTCGAAGGCTATTTTCCGACAAAGAGGGTCGGAAAGCCTGGGACAGCGTGTCGTGGATTCTTTCCAATCCATTCACCCGAATTCAACGGGGTTACACGTCACCGCTCCCAACACTCGCGGGACTGGGGCTCGATGATCTGGTCGATGAAATCATTGAGATCATGAAAGATGACTCCCAGTTTACTCACAATTGCTGGTGTGCCATCACGGAAGCCGCCCGAGCTGGAAATTTGCCCATGATCCAGCGACTGTTGGCCCGAGTGACAGCCACAGATGAGTCGGAACTCTCCGTTGCCCTGCACTGGGCTGCCGCGCATGCCAACCCCAGCATCGTCAAAACGCTCCTGGAACAGATCCCCAGCCGGGAGACGTTTGTCTGGCCCCCAAACATTATGCACCGCGCTGCCGCCGCCGGCCTCAACGACTTACTCGCAGCGGTGCTCCTCGCCGGCCAGGACATCAACGAAACCGGTGACTACTGGGGGAGTGCGCCCACGATTTTGACTGCAGCTTTCCGAAATCATGTGTCAACATTCGACTTCTTACTCAACACGGAACCTCGGCCTCTTCTAAATTTTAAAGATGGAGTGGGCGATAGTCTCCTAACATCACTTCTCGTGTGCGGGAATCCTGTCATGGTCAAGCTTCTATTGCAAGCCAACCCCGAAAGCGCAAACGAGGTCAGAGTTGATGGTATGAGCGTGGCGCTTACTGCAGTCGAGCAGGCTAGACACAAAGCCTTGGATCTTGTCATCGAAGCCGGGGCTGCTATTAACAATGCCTCTCCTTCCAACGAGAACTCCCAGTCACCCTTGATGGAGGCAGTGAATTCCGGTTACCTCAAGTGCGTTCGTGTTTTACTAGCCCGCGGGGCAGATCCAAATCTCGAGACAAACACTGGCACGGCCCTGTACAGAGCTGTTGTGCAGAAAGATTTGGATATAGCGAGGTTGCTGCTCGAGAACGATCCGAAACCCACAATCGACCTGACTCCTTCGGGCGAGACGGCGATTCTCATGCTCGCAATCTCCCACAACGATATCGACCTTGTCACTCTGCTAGTTGAGAACGGCGCCACCATCGACCTCGTGGACCAACCCTCTTTCTTCACCAAAACACCTCTCGCTTTAGCATGCCAGCAGGGAAACCTTGAGATAGTCAAGCTCTTGCTGGCGCACAATGCCGACATCAACTATACAGGAGACGTGTCAGACTCCCCCTTCTATTCCGCCCTTATGGGGCCCAACGTTGAGGTAGCAAGGTATCTGCTCCAAGACGAAAAGCTTGATGTCTTTTGGACGGCAAGCGACGGTGTCAACGCGCTTATCGCCGCGGATCGCTACCCAGACATTGTTCTGGAGTTGCTTAAGAGGGGCTTGCCTATCGACTCGGCTGGGTCTCTGGGCACCGTCTTACACTCCGCTACGAGAACCGACAAAACGGACACGATGAAGGCGCTCCTCTTTCACGACCCAAAACCCACCATCGACTGCATTTTCCCCGATCACGGTAGTGTGCTAGAGAGAGGGTTCACTCCGCTTCAGGTGGCTTGTTACTATGCACATCCTGAAGCCCTCGAGCTTCTCCTGGATGTTGGCGCAGATCCTTCCTTCAGGAACGCGAACGGTGACGACGCTCTGGACATTCTTATGCGAGCAACCAGCTCGATTCTCGATCGCAGCCAGAAATGCCTCAAGCTTCTCCTACGAAAACAGCACAATATATCAGTTGATCAGGTCAACGGCCAAGGGCGCAGCAGATTACACACTGCCATTCGAGCGGATACCAGCGTTGCTATGGTTCAAACCATGATTGATGCTGGCGCTCCACTGAATCTCCAGGACCAAGATGGCGACACTCTTCTTTCTCTGGCAGTGGAGGCTGGCAATGGGGCCCTGGCCAAGCATCTCATAGAAAAGGGGGCTACTGTCAACATTTTCGCACCCAGCTTCGGTAGTATCCTTCACATCGCCGTCGAAAACGCGAATCTTGATCTTGCCAAACACCTCGTGGCCTGGGGAGCAGATGTCGACGCTGTACACCCAGACTTCGGGGAGTCGATTCTATATACCGCGTTGGGCATACCGGACCTGACCTCACGCACTCAGATGGTTCGATACCTCGTCACGGAAGCCCATGCCCCGGTGAATAAAGCAGGCGGCACCGAGTTTCGATATCCCATCATTCGCGCGGCATCGTCTCTTAGAGATGATAGGTCCGTTGCTTTAAGAATCTTCAAGTTTCTGATCAAGAAAAAGGCCGATGTAAATGTCGCGGACCACCAAGGACGCCGCGCCATGCATGTTGCATGCACTTCGAGCGATCCGAGGGGCATGAGGCTCCTTATCAAGCATGGAGCTGAGATTGATGTGCAAGACAATCTGGGGCGAAGACCGCTCCACTTCCTGGCTGCATCAACCCACTTTCACGACAACCTGGAAACCCTGTTGAGAAAACCCTTAACCGGCGTGGACGGGCCCGATTCAGGAAAACACGGACAGGGTGTCAACGATGCGGACCACGATGGCTGGACACCGCTGCTATGGGCGGCCCGTGCGGGCGCAGACAGAGGTTTGGAGGCCCTAGTCGAGCTAGGCAGTGACGTTTGGGTACGTGGGGAGAGCTTCACTGGGGGGCAATGGTCGGCGTTGAAGTTGTACAACTCGGTACAATACCCAGTCGCGCCTAACGCCGACACTGTCCGGCTCCTCCAGCCGAAGGTCCGCACTAGGACAAACTCAAATGGCGAGTCCGAGGAGTGGGATGACGAATTTCACTCTAATGGAGGAAAACAATTGTCGTTTTCTCGCTACGTCACTTGCAAGAGCTGCTTTTGGGTAAGTCGTCTCCGCTCCACTTATTTGTCTGTTGTGTGAACGGTATATTAACGTCGGGAATTTTAGCCCATCAAAGGCTTTGAGTGGAAATGTCTCGACTGCTCTGACGAGAAACCCTACTCGCTGTGCTTCAAATGTTTCAGTCACCGGACAGAAGTGCATAACCCCGATCACACGTTTGAGCAACTCGGGCCGGAGTATGCGCCAGCTCTTCCGATAATGGGCGAAGACGGGCCCGAAGACGGCACACGGGTCAACATCCCGGAGATTGCTGTTCGCTACGATGAGACCGACCTGGATCAGCCTGACAAGGTTGGGGATGTGACGCCGAGGCCTGAGAGTCCTGATGAGGAGTCGGTGTTTAACTTGGATGATATTGACGAGGCGGGATAGATGATGATACCTCAGGAGGCATTGTATTGTGCGCTGTTATAGCGTCGGACTGTCTGCGGTAACGATATTTCCCTCTGTTGTTATTCACTTCCGCTCTAGTCGACCAAACACTCCGCCTGTATACAACCTTACATTCTATCTATTCCCCCGTTTCTCTTCTCTTCCCCCCTACTCCCCCAAAAAATCAACCAATCCCCCCGCCCTAACCCCCTCCCTATCCCCCACACAAACCACC
>Ga0247780_1000875_pt1 | contig 23185 bp, 18 predicted proteins | sample UWRJL079202R5_FD_179927 | JGI IMG/M metagenome (GOLD analysis project Ga0247780, IMG submission 179927) | Plant litter microbial communities from Arlington Agricultural Research Station in Wisconsin, United States - UWRJ-L079-202R-5 | ecosystem: Environmental > Terrestrial > Plant litter >... | reverse complement strand
TTCGTTCTGGTCGGTTATGGTGGGCGTAGGCTCGGGAGTCTCGCATTCTCAAGGTAGCTTGCAGTTTAATAACAATATACTGTGATTTCGTGACGAGACTTCGAAGTCAAAAAGGATGCATAGGTACCTGAGTGACCACAAAGACCATGTCAAGCAGTTGCTTTGCATAAAGGAATTAACTAACGTATTGCCTAATCTATTCGGGAAGGGAAGAGGAGCAAGGAGGGGCTGGGTTGGGGCCGGGGGTCCCAGTTTCGGGCTATTACCTGTGTCCCAAAACCTGGGGCCTTGCGAAAAGTTGCCATTCGACCCGCAGAGTACCGTAAGCGCTGCCTACTGTCTAAACTAGTGTATATTTGGCGATTTCGTCTTTGATACTTTCCTAAGCTGCGCCTGAGCCACCTCTGAGCAAGGTGGCTAGAGACGGTGTGGGTAGGTAGGTAACCGGGTTGGTGAGGGCCACTTTAGGGCAAAACAACAGCACTATGTTTTAACCTGAAGTTGCCCTCAGCAATTTCCATATTCGTGCGTGACCCTGAGTCGCTCCTGAGCTGCACCTGAGCTTGGGTGAGCTATCGGTGAGCCTGGCCTTGCACTGTTGATCCGCAAGGCGAATATCAAGAACAAATTCCCTCACCATCCGATTACGGGGAAGCAGACATGCGGTTTGCTGCGGAGCTGAATGAGGCCCTGCATGCTGTGGACAGCGCTATTGAGCGTCTGAACCGGATGGTGATAGCCATGCGGCAATCACACCAAATCAAGGCGATATTTGACGGGAGGTATCATTTCTTTTCGTCCAGTGTCTTTACCCAGTGGCTGGTCCGGATCTTCAAGATTGCCTCAGCACATCAATGGCGGTGCGCAATGACAGCATTGCTTCTCGGCGAATCCGCCAAGAGCAGCTCAGCTCTTGTCGGCTTCGACCTGGAGCGAGCTCATTCTCTTCTACCCCGGACGGCGAAGACCAAGACTAACCTCCCTTGGCAACCATATCCGAACACCTTCCAGAACCCAATCCCAATTCTCGTAATGACTTACAAAGAGGCGCACACCCACGAATAGATGCACTCCGCTTACAACCCACTACGGTCGACCGCTTACAATACCAGGTAATGCTAAAAAGTCATCCGCTTGCGATGAAGTAGCATTATCTATCGTGATTAGTCAAGTTGATTATCCAAGCGCCCCGCAAGTAACTGGAACTCATTTCACATGTAAGTGATGTTTCGAAAGCTTGGAGAAGAAGTATTTTCAGGGCTATTTGTGGAGGTAAGAATCATTTGCTTCCCCGTACGCTCTACCGTGGACGGCGTGAGCTGACACGAAGGTTGCAGAGCACACGTCAATAAAGACCTTAAACCGTACGTTTGTCTCTTAGAAAAATGCTCTGAGTAAATACGGAACTTCCCGACCCCTGGCGAATGGTAAGACCACATGCGCTCGGACACGGACCTAATTGGGCTAAGACGTATACCTCCCGTTTACTTGGAGATGTGCGGTTTGTCCGCGCGGTGGCGGAGGCTTTCCTAGTATCCAGCAGCTTAATATTTATATGTAAGAACACTATGCGGAGATTTTCACAGACTCTCAAAAGGAAGTTATGATTGCTAGCAGTAAGGTAAAGGTTAAGTGTCGACCTGACCTTTGTCCGCTTTGCTGCAGGCTGGTGGATGAGGATGAGGCCGCAGTAAGAGTCAGGGCTACTCCAAATGCTTAACGAAAAGAACGCGACTATGAGACCCCGAAGCGGCAGCATGAGACCTCCTCCCCAGAGGGAATCGCAAAGCGTACCCGGGCCAGCCTTTAAGAGGTGACGTCGCCTGAGATCCTTGCAAGCCGATCCCCATCTGCTAGTGAACCGGCTTCTAATGCCGTATCGGTGAGAAAAGGGTTGATGGAAGTGCAAAGTAGTGTTATTATTGTCACTACTGTAACAAAGGAACTATCTCAAGAGGCCAGGCTAGTGCGGCGTATATATACTCATAGACCCGGTGCCTTGGGGACCTGGGTTGAAGCCCCCAGGTCCTGGGTCCTTTCTGATTGGTCTATGTGTCCCGATGACCCGAGACTCTTCCTTGCTTCTCTGGGTCCCTTTTGATTGGCTGTTAGGTTAGAGGGTGGTCTCTTTCCAGGTCGTAACAGGAAGGTACGATCTACAGAGTGGACCGTAGCCTTAGTTAGCAAGCGTGTTGATCTACTTCATGCATCAAAGAGAGAAGTAATTACAGGCCTTATCTTTTTGATTGCTTTGGACGTGATTATAACATTGGTGCCGCGTTTCTGACACTTACTATAGATAAGCAGAGCTAAAATTATAAGAAATTATTTGTGTCACTAATAATTAAAGCTGCTTACTTGCTTATCATATACGTTGACTCTTATGCACCAGCCCCCAATCCCTTGTTACGGCCTGCTCCAGGGAGTCACCAGAAGGTGGGCCTGGCAAAGACAGATCGTAGTAGACCAGGCATCATCATGCACAGACTACGGCTCGTGATAGGTACATCCAGACAAGGCCCCGGGAAGCCGGCGCTCAGTACATACAGACACAGACTCGGGATATAGATCGATATTACCAAGGCGATGAGTTTTCTGATGTCGAAGTGGTTGAAGACGTCTCCCGTATTTTCAAGGTGGACCCAACTGATCCGGGCGGATACCGCCATCTGTTTGTTCGAGAATGCAATGCAAAAGTAACCCGACTGACCGACGAGCTGACTCAACTCTCTTATCGTTGCGCTGACCTTCAAGACGATGTAAGATGGCTGACGTAATGTTCCGAGATACCAAGCTGATGTGAAGCCCGTTGCAGAGTCGAGATATGGCAGATACGACGAAGTTTCGACAGGAAAATGCTCTTTATGCCTTCACCATCGTCACGATAATTTTCCTGCCGCTTAGTGCCGTTTCGAGCATCTTTGGCATGAACACTAGCGACCTTCGAGATATGGAGCAAGGCCAGTGGCTTTACTGGGCTACAGCCATCCTCGCCACCGTCACGGTTGTTCTTCTGGGCCTCCTCTGGACGGGCGAGCTAGGAAACGCGTTTCGATGGGTCTATTGGGGCATTGTGCGGTGGTTTCTTCGTCATCTTACTAGTGATCGCGAGGGGAGGCGACGCATGGCGGATGAGTGGTTGGACCCGGAATCGTTTCTCGGCCGCCCAGCCCCAGCCCCGCTGGTTATCAGACGAAGGGATGAGAGAACACGCAGTGACAGGAGGGACTACTATTTGCTTTGAGATTTATACCTAGGCAGGAAGGATTGTTTCTTGTTTAATGGTACATGGACAGTCTGGTTTACGTATTGGATACCCATCCAAGTTCTGGGAAGCGCTGAGGATGCAACACTATCCTGCTCTATGTTACTCCTGACCGACGCCCCTCACAGCAAAACAGCCAAGCCGCCAACAACGCCGGCCAGGACCCCTCCAGCAATCGGCATAGCCATACCCGCGGCGCCCGCTGTCGATGTTGCAGTCGCTCCTCCGGCGGCCGCCGTGTTCGTGGGCGAGGGTCCGCCGGTTGTTCCGGAGCCCGGAATTGCTGTGGCGGTCGTTTCCCCCAGGCCAGAGCCACCGGTGAGGATGGCCGGGCAGTCGGTCTTTCGCTTCGCAGGGTCGGCGGCAAGATACGACGAGGCAACGTCAGTTGGGCACACCAAAGACAAGCAAGTCCTATTGTTGTGACGGGGTCAGTTGACTGTACCGCAAGTACCAACACATTATATCCTGGGGGGTGGCCAAACGTACGACATGAAGCTGGTACCCCAATCACAGGCGCAATAGGTGAAGCTACTCTTGGCGTCACATGTCTTGCTAGCCTTGGCCCTCAGCGTGGTCGAGCACTCGTCGAGACTCCTGCAGCGTGGGACTGTCAGCTTTGGATTTGGCGTGGTCGAAGTTGAGGGGCTAGCGCGTACGACCACAGTGCAGTCGAGCTTGACGCGCTGCACTTGGAGTAGAACTTGAAATCGTCGAAACCTGCTGCGACCAGCTGGACGCCGACGAAGCCGAGGATCAGGGACGCTTTCATTGTGATTGACGGTGTGGTTTGCAACGACGGAGCAGCCTGGTGTTAACAAAAGCGGAAGATTCAACGGGAGGCTGCCCCTCGACTTTAAGCACATATCCTCCCAACGGCATCGAAACCCAGGGTTTCGGAATAGTTCCCGATGCGGCCGGGTTGTCTGAGCTATCCTCAGCCGCAGCAGTGAGGCTGGCCGTGCCCCTAATAACGGGAATTTGACACCCGGTCGTCTTTTTCTATTGGAGGTGAGTTCAATGCCAAGTCCAGCCGCAGGCTTAGCTTCAATACGGATCAACGGCTCTGCAAGGGGCCGTGTCCGAGTTCAGCCCTCGGGCATCGCTCCAATGGTCGCATTTGTTCCATGGGTCTAGGGAAATTTCGCTGACGCCAACGCCCGTGACAAGGCAGAACAGTTGAATGCCAAGCCAGAATAGTCCTGAACGACAAATTGGGACAGCAGTGCGATGTTCGTACGAAGGCTCGGGCCAACAGAAGGGGTCTCTTTCTCCGTGCGAAAATATGTAAGGTACGTTGTTAGAATCCTCACAGAGCTCTGTGTAAGGATAACAAGACCTGGGTTGACCGCATTACAGGCATCGTAAAAGGCCTTGACTGTAGTATCTTGAAAGACCTCTTCAGAATGCAGGCAGGCCCTTTTGGAATAGGAAATTGTTTGCCATAACCAAAACTACCTCAGGTTATAACAGAAAGATGGCATCTTCCGCACTGGATGAGGGCACCCCTTCTTTTGGCCCAAGCCTTCTGGCAAGCCACCCCCTCCAAGCCCTCTGACAAGATGTCAACAAGCCACACAGCTAATTGGAGCTGGGTGGACTCGAAGAACTATGGACCCTCTTGGAAATGCTCGGGTCAGCGATTGCTTAATTTGCAATTGCCGTTTATCTCAGACCAGTGTTTTGGCCTGTGGCATGTCATTGGAGGAACCAAGGCTGTACCTGAGCTTGGCACATCTGGCCGCCCTTTGAGCTTGGTGCTTCTACGGATCCGTAGGGTGTCAGCCATCCACTCTCAGGGTTGATATGCACGGTCACATAGCAGGTCTCACTTTCGGAGCGCGCATTTCATTTATGAAGAGATGAATTCATTGCTAGTCATAGCCCGTAACAATAGGGCAAAGCCGTCTATCTTGTTTCCAAACGAATGCAACACAATCCAAACAAATTCCCCCAAGAATCCCCAAATTCGCGCCGACTCCTAGACGGCCAATGCAAACCCATCCCATCATTCCCATCCATGCTACAACTTAAAGAATCCGAGCTCAGTACAGGGAACACAAATGCTTAGAAGATAGCAATCCGCCTAAGCTGGTGCTTCGGCGCCTTGGGCACAGTAATGCTCAGCACACCGTTCTCCAAGGTCGCCGAGACATTCTCATGGTCGACGCGCGTGGGGAAAGTGAAAGTGCGCGAGAACTGGCCGATCGAGCGCTCGTAAAGCCAGACCTTCTCCTTCTTGGGAGCTACAGCCGGGGCAGAATCAGGGGCTTTCTGGACGGCAGTGGCAGGGGTAACAGGCTTGACAACCTCCGTGTTGGGGATCTCGGTTGGAGTGGATACGCCAGGGGGCGTGGCGGGCTCTTCCGGATCGTCCTCGACGGTGGCGTGGTGCCAACCGTGGCTGCTGGCGTTGCTGGCGGTGTCGTCGGCGTCGGAGGACTTTTCCTCCGATGCGGGCTCAGCGGCCGGAGTGGCAGTGGCAGTGGTGACGGGAACGGCTTGCTCCTCAGTCTCGGGTTTGCTCTCGTAGGTGCGCTCTACGCGGCCGCGCACGGCGATGGTCTGCGGGTCGGTGAACTCGATGTTGAGATTCTCCTTCTCAATGCCGGGAAGCTCGCCATGGAGCTCATAGGCGGTTTGGGTCTCGCGCACGTCGAACTTGGGCTTGAAGGTGGTGGTGACGGTGCGGCGGATGTGATGACGCGGGCGCGGGCACTGCTGCTGCTGCTGCTGCGGCTGCTGTTGCGGCTGCGGGGCCTGAGCTTCGCGACTATAGCTGTCAAAGTCGTCGAGCAGGCGGAAGAGCGTGGTGAAGCTGGGCTCCGCGGCCACTGGAGCGGGAGCGCAGTAGGGAGATGCGAAGAAGGACAACATTTTTATGGCGTTTGAGTGTCGAGAGTTGGTATGAGAGGTATGAGGTAGCTTGGAGATGTTTGGGGTATTGGATTTGGAGATTTTTGATGATCGGAGCGTTGATCTGGTGATTGTGATCTGATCTGTTTTCTGATGAAGATTGGATCTGAATTGCAGACGGTGAGGTCGGTATAAATATCCATTGTGGCGGCTCGGTGGCAGCTTCGTGAAGACTCACGAAGGCGTGCAAACGCGTAATCATGAAGTGCCTGGGAGTTACTGGAGTGTTCCAGCGAGGCTTGGAAATGCTGCGTGGTCACCATTGGTGGTTTGCTGATTGATCGCGAACCAGCGCGAATGTTCTGGAACTTTGCGGAGTTTGGAGAGGGTTAGGGTTAATTGAAGGCTGCGAGCCTGTGAGTCTTCGAAATGATTACCAACTCCGGGTCCGTGCACTCAGCACGTCAAAACAAAATTTTATTACCCAAGGTTAGGGTTGTTATGTGGTACAAGGTCTAAGAGAGCTTTGTCAGCTGGGTGAGAGAGTGGGCACAATCCATAATTCGCCCATAGGTTTGAAGATACCTATTCAGCTGGAATTCCCGTTACTAACACCCTCAGGCGCTTAAAAGCAATAGCAGGAAGCAGTTTTGAAAGTGACAAGTACGAAGGCTCGGGTCAAAAGCCTCCTATCTCCATGCGCAAATGCATTCTTAGAATCCTCACACGGCCCTGTTTGAGTCCAAATCGCCTGCATCACCGAATTGGTGGATTCCCGATTGGATTGCGTTGAAGACATCATCAAATGTGCATGTATCTGTGAGCTCCAGCCGACGATGCGTGGCTTGGACCTTTCTAGCAGAGATGAGGATTGCCTGTTTAGCGTGGTTGTAAGCTCGGAGGTCGCCCGCTTTGTCACTGACGGTCATGGTGGTAAGCAGTTTCTCCCCTAGCGTGGTGCGGTATGTTTCTGCATTCGTGCCAGTGAGCTTCAAGCTTAGCTTTCGGGGGAGAGGAGGAAATTGAATCGGAGGCAATTGGTCGAGCCTCACGGGGTTGTTTCCCATCAGGGGGCAACGAGCATCTTGATTTGAGTATGTCGCAGCGGGGGTCATCAGGTCCTTTGCCTTCTTCAGGTCGTACCCAGAATGGCTTCAGCACCATCCTGAATGCCAGCGACCTCTCGTACTGTACCAGATTATGTTCTGATTGTTCCTGTTCCAGTGCCTGTACATGTTCAAGGCTCAGGCTCCGCGAAATCGCAACTTCGTCCAGTCTATCCGCTAAGGTATTTATGCACATCTTTTCGCAATATGACATGGCCTGTAGGAACGAAAGAAATGGTGGGTCTTCACAATAAGAAGGCATTTCTCACACTTGCTAAGGGAACCCTCTCTTTTAGCCCAAGCCTTCGTACATAGGTTCTGGCATTTCCATGGCAGGCCGGAGTTCATCTACCCATCCAATTTCCCCATCTCCTCAGTCCCTCCACTGGCCGGTAGGTACCTAGGTACCAAAAGAGAGACGGCCAAACACAATTCTCATCGCTTCTACCACAAACTACTAAAGTCACGAGCCACCCTATCAACCCCTTCATCCGATTTGTCCCGATGAACTTGCCAACTGGAACTTGAACCACTATCATCCTTGCTGCTACCCTTAAACGGTTGCATTTCGCAACCAGTGGGGATCGTACCGTATGCGAGATTCACCCACGGCGATTCTCCGAACGTCTCATTCCTCCATCGGTCAATGGGCTTTTGGTCGGATCCCAACAGAGACACCTCTGAGGCATGCCTGAGTGTTAGCAATCTACACCCTCTGGTGCACGCAGTCTGTATGTATCGGGGGGATGCTCACGGGTTTTGGTCAGGCTCGAGCTACTGCTACCTTTGCGAGAGGTGGTGTTTTTGGATGGCTTCGTGGAGTTTGATGGCTGCCTCATCGCAGAAAGAGGTGGTCAATGTGCTAGGCAGTTGCAATTGGAACAAGAGGTGAAGTATTGCGGTGGTGCTCGTCAGAAATGTCCTGCGTCTGGCATCATTGTTAGACTCAGGCTGGTTCCTCTTTTATCAATATCCAAATTGACCTCACATAGCCAAGTTTGGGGTTGAGGGCAAATTTTGGCCAGTCCTGAGTTCTCAGTTTGACAGGAAGCACCTGATGTCTCTCGTGGACCGTGAAAGTGGTCCGCAGGATGAGGTCAAATCGATGAGGTCAATTTAGGCAGGTACAAAGTAGGTATACATGATATCGCATGTGCGGGCTATTGCGCGAATCCTTATCTGGGGATACATTTTCGGCGACAATACGAGTGTAGCATCCGAGAAACTTGGCTACCACTCAGAAGTGAACAGCTATCTCCCAGTTACAGATTCGAGTTGAGATTAAGCGGCCTCTACCTCGTGATAGCAACTGCTCGGCGGGTTCTCATCGTAACTCACAGATTCTCGAAGTTTTCGGGATCATGTAAACAATTATGCTCAGGCCGCCGACAGGGAAGTTGCAGTTGGGGGCAGCCACAATGCAAGCAGGCTCAGACTAGCCAATCACAGCCCAGCCACTGGAGTATTTGACCTCGAATACATGGAGGTACCAGTACTTGAGCCCTCAGCAAACTGTCCACTGAAACAAACGTAGCCCCCACCTCGACTGCTGACCAGCAAACCCCTTCCCAGCCGCTCGGTATATGTACAGCGTGTCCCCATTTCTCAACCTACTTGGGCTTTCCCTCTCAACTCTTTCAGCCAGTGCGCAGGTCCCGGAGGAGACCCGCGCTCGACTGCACCCTTCAATTGTCCTCCGGCCCCCGGGCGGGCATCAATCCCACTCCCTCTCTGTAAGGCGAACCATTCTTCTCCTCACTTCGAATGCTTGGTTTGGGCGCTGGCTAACCCAATCGCGCCCCAGAGTTGAACCCTTGTGCGGGGTGAGGAACACCCTGCGGTGTCCCCATCAACGCCCACCACCATGATCGTCATTTAACGCAATCCCACCCTTCGCTGGGCGGGGAAAGAGACCCCTCCTATCAAGTTCGAAATGACCTGTTCGACCCTCTTCAGCATCTCGATGTACAATGGCCGTATGATGACAATATCCCGGGTGGTTCAAATGACTTGGGGGACAATACCGCCACATTTGACTGGGGGGGTGGTGATGTTGAGGGCGACTTTTGGGCGTCTTCATTCGGCGATACCGCCAACAATGCAGGTGCGCGACTGTCCTCTCAAAATCAGTTGGGACTTGCTCCAGACTCTGTTCACCCAGTGCGCTGGAACCATGGTCCCTCGGATGACTTTACAGAATCCGGGGCCAATCATGAGTTCCCCTCTGCGTCGAACGTGCTCGATCAACCCAACACCTACCTTTCTGAGCCGTTGTCCCCACCGTCAAACGAAGTCTCATACACGCTCCACTTCGACCCCTCTTCATTTGACTTGCCGGGGCTAAGTTCTCTAGCCCCGACTTGGGATGAGAGCTCGATCTTGGGGTTGAAACACTTGTCGCCAACTGTTGAGCACCCAGCCACAACATCATCGTTCATTTCGACTCCTGATGCTGAGTTACCTTTTACACTGTCCAATCTTCTGCCCCATTCATCAGCTTCTCCACCTTACCTTTCTTTCTCACACCTATCGACCACCGGCTCCCCAACCCCAAGACTGCGCACTCCAGGCTTCCCAGAGCCCGCCGCGGCACCGCATGTCAGAGTTGAACCGGATGCAAGCCCAATTGATGCCCCTTTTGGCAACACAACATCAAATCTGAAGCCGGCATTGACGCCATCGACCACGCGCTGTCTGTTCTACCGCTGCAGGTACTCGTTCGACCGACAGATGGAGCTCTCGGACCACATAAAAACGGGACACAAATTTCGCTGTGAACGCGGCTGCCTTCTCATCGGGTTTTCCACTCATCGGAGGCGACAAGGTCACTACGAGTCGGACGCGCATCGTCAATCTGGCCCACCGATGCCCCAATACCAGTGCGGCGGATGTGGTAAAGAAGATTGGCGTCGAGACCTTCACCGTCGCCACTTGAAGACATGCACCAGATCCAGTACAACACCATATGTTTGCGCGTTGTGTCGCTCGGAAACGCCAAGCAAGCGGAAACATGAGGATCACTTCGCCAAATGCAAAGGCAAAGCAGGGAGGCCAATGAAGCTAAAAGAATGTACTATTACGGAGATTGGGTAATGTTTAGAGTCGTTCATGTCTTTCGAATTCTTGTGGGAACGCGTTTTGGACCCCAACTAACGGAGGAGGAAGCCTCTTGGTTTGATGATCCTCACATGGCATTTTAGGAAGGAAATGGGGATAAAAGGTCTTGTGGACGGTTGGTGTACTCTAGACTGAGACATGAAAAGAAATAAGACCATCTAAACCACGTCCAAGTACGTTGACGTGAACTTTTGTGCTGGCTGCCCGTGTCGCGACGACCGCACGAGTGGGCGAACCGTCTGACAGATTCCGCTGCGTTCTTGGGGGCTGTGAATTCTCGGGCAGCAGCTCGAATGTGGTTCCGAGGTCATGTTTCATGGGTGCATGAGGGCACCTCCCAGCCATTGGCGGGTTAAATGACCTCAGCTGGACGACGCTCAGTGGCCCATATTTTGACCTCCCTGCTGCATTTCTGACTCGCCAGGCAATTGACCTCAAAAAGTGCATTTTGTGAGACGCGGTTGGTCCACAAACAGCCAGTGCAGCCTTCACCGAAAAACGCGAGAAGTTGGCCTCCCGCATCGCACAACTACACCCTCCTCTCCGTCATGTGCGAAGACAGCATCAAAGACGAACGCGTCTACCATGTCTCTTGCGCCGACCAAACGTCCAACACTGCCGTCTACGCCAAGGAGTACACCCTCACTGGCATTCCTGACGCGCTGAAAGAATCCCGGAGGCGGAATATCCGAAAGTTCGCCAAGCGTCGCAACATCCTTAGCTGCGTCAACCGCGGTGGGAAAAAGATCATCATCTATGACCTGGCGCCGATTTCTGCCGACAACGATGGCGGCCAAGTCACGGTGGCAGCTGATGGCAACGAAGACGGCCCGTCCAACGAGGAAGATGCACCACCACCAGAGAAGACCAATACCGACACCAAAGAAGACGATGACCGGGATTCGCAGGAGGAACAACAAGATGTTTCGGACGACAAGAAAAAACCACTACCTTCCCGCCGGCGCAACCGACAGAGACGCAGGCACCGAGGAAAGCCGCTCAATGGCGACCACCCCAATGCTTTGGACTCAACAACAGGCGCAACTCCGACACCTGTTAACACCTCTGTTAACACCTCTGTCCATCCGGATTCAGACCTCACAATGGTGATAAACGACAGGACAGATGACGAAGAAGAGTACGATAGCGATGACTCGGCTGATTACCTAAATGGGGGTATGCAGAATGCTTTGGTGATGTCCATCCTGGAGGATAATTTCATTCAGGACCTGGAGCTGGCGCGTGCGCTGAGCCTGTCGGAGCTCACAAACCCGGTAGGTGAGGAGCTGGATGATCAAGAAGTGTCTAATAGAGATGCCTTGATCGATGAGCCCTTGGATGAGGATCTACAGGTTGCTTTAGAGATGTCCTGGAAGGAAGAGAGCATTAGGGCTGCTCAGTCGGGCAGGCTGTAGGAGGACGTAGATGATCGTGATTTCATGTACCATTGGCGAATTTGTGCGCAATCGTGTTGCTTTCGTTCATTTCAACGGCAGTGGATGTGACCAGGGATTTTCATACTCCCATCATCACTGGAGGAACACTGGCTTTGTTGGCAGTCGTACTTGGAATAGCCCGGGGCCTGGGAAACTCTACCTCAATTTGTCATCTTGTCTCCTCAGGTCCCTCCGAGAATGTAGGTATGTTTGCACTGTAGTCATCGTCAATTCGTACAGTATCTATAGTTACAGGTACAGTACGGTAGAGAGAAACGCTTTAACGACGTAGACTAACGGAGCAAAGCCTGCGTTGCCATGGTACATGAGAGGAGGCCTGATTCGCATCATAATAAGCTGCCAGACAAAACAGGACGGGCTTTCCTCTGTGTAGTGAGGCCTGATGTAACAGTAGAAATGATCTTCAACATTAGGTATTAATATGGTGTAAAAGTTAACTCTCTTCGAATAATACATATCCTCGAAGAAATCCCACTCCTCCCGTTTCGATCTTATCATCCGCAACCCCTCGGAACTACCAATGCTTACTTACGGCATACCGTCACGCGCAACACCTTGTTATCCCCCAAGTTCAGTACTAGTCGTCTGAATCGCTTATACTGAGATCCGAGTTGTCGATCCGCCGCCTCATGTTCCTCATCCTCGAGAAAGTCTTCATCGTGCTCCTCGATGTCCTTATAGATACTCCTAGTGAATCCGCGCGTGCTGACAGGGTTAGACATGTCGGCACCACTGACATATTCCTTAGCGAGGGATGTTGTCCTATCGAAGCCACTACTGCTACCGAAGACCTCCAAGACCCAGTTGTCGTCGTCCGCCATATTGAAATGGACTTCTGCCCATTGAGATATTTCAGCTGCGCTAATGGACAGTTGACCTTCCGCAGGGTGTCCAGCGTCTCGGCTCAGTTGCTGGTCAGCAGCTCGAACTTTAACAGATTTAGTCAGCGCCATTAGCGCGGCCCGCCACAGTTAAGGAGTAACTTAAGGTTGTTCCGTTTAAGTCCCATACCGTAAAGGCTAAGATTATTAAGATTAGGCTACAGATTTACTGTTGTAGCCGCGTGGCTTTGCCACACGGCTTGCCACTATTCACAGCTATAAGGAAGGTTCTCTGGCTGAGCCAGAGAGCCGGACAAGCAATAGAATCACGCAGTTGCAACCCCTTCAATTCCACAGAATATAGAGTGCAGTGCTTCCAACATAACTTAATATAAAACCCATCACCACGGTATCCACTGTGCTGCGTGAGGGCTCCTTTTCCTCGCGCTAGTAATATTGCTTCTCTATAAATTCTCTACTAGTCTCGGCTGCCTTAAAGGTGTGTGATTAAACAAACGTTAAATCTACGGCCCCTCTTGCTAGACATTGCTTGTTCTAGTTTGCAATTACTAGCAGAGCGTGCCTGATAGCCGAAGAAACTTCCTGCCAGCTCGCCCTCCACCTTTTCTGTAGTCACAGCTGCGGTCGCGGCGGCAGTCGCCCAAAACTCCGCCAAGAAATGGAGAGCTTGGGCTTTACACCAGTTGGCTAGACCCAATCACAGCTTGCAGAACGGGAAACATAGCCCCGCTCAACGCCTTCGCCAGTCGTAGGGCAACGGAGTCCCCGGATTGTCTAGTGTTTTCTCATGTTCTACATAATTTGCGTACACGGGCATTTATATGAGTTTCGCACTCGCTAGGACTCCCAGACCTTTCAAGGGAGTTTCTCAAACCACAGTGAACGCGGCGGAGAAGTTTCCTCAGCGCAGTAACCGATAGAACTCCCGCTTCAGGGCTTATTTTCATACTATACGGCCCACACCCAGGTTGGTGTAAGGGACGGGAGTGCCTGAATTTTCATCGTAGGTAGCAAGATCTCTTACAAACTTACGATGATAAGTAAGGTAGCTAATGTTTGCATCTGGACAGAACGTAACCCTCCGATGGAAGGTCGCAGTCTGGAGAAAGAGTTGGAGCATGAAGTCGTTTGGGGAAGCTGGACCCGGTCGGGTGTAACGCCAGATAAATGGCTCCTAAAGTGTCAAATTTTTGTGGGCTCGGGTCCATGCCGCAAAAGGCTGCGCATGAATGATCCCGTCTAGGCAGCAGCGCGCCCCTCTTCTCCAACCAACTGAATCTGCAAATTCAGGAACGGCCAGCCCCCAACACAAATAGGTACCACAAGCCGCGTTTCCTTTGCGGCTCCTCGCTGGATTCCATTCCTGCTACCATCAACCACAACATCTCTCCTTCCTCCCGCAATGGCAACAACCATAGCGACAACAACCGCCACTACGCAAGCCGTTTCCGATCACGCCCTTCCCCGAGAACCCGACGTGACCAGGCTCTACCGCCACGACTGCAAATATGAGTGCTGCCCCTCTCGCTGGTCCAAATATGACACCGTCTCAGACGAGCAGCTCTCGCTGGAATCGAAAATCCTGTCTGATCCCATCGTCCACCGCCACCATTTTGACGACGACAAGAAATGGGTCACCGCCTCCTTTACCATCAATTCCCGGGTGATGCGCTCCATCCTCTCCGAGGCCCTAGACGGGTACCAGGACCTAGATATGGGCCTGCTCAACTGGACCTTTTTCCCTCCTTACATTCCCCTGGTGCACCGCTGGGACAAACTTTTGATCTTGCATCTGCGGCTTGCGGTGAAGAAGGACCTGGGATTATCCCCGGAGGAGCGGGAGATGAAGCTGACTGCGATCGGCCAGTTGATGTCCTTCTTGAAGCTGCTGCTTACGCCGTCGGTGTCGGCGTTCGCGGAGACGAGACGCACGGGCAAGATTGCGTTTGACATTGTCTGGCAGATTTTCCCCCCTGGAGAGCTAGTGGTCACGGACTTTTTTGGTGTGAAAGGTGTCTGTCGGGTGCTGAAATACAAGAAGAAAACCCCCCGTGGGGAGCCAGCGTATTGGGTGATTACGATGGAGTACGTGGATTGGAATGGGGAGAGGTGTGGGCTTACCGAAACGAAGTGTCTCATCTACGAATTTGAGGGGTTTCAGAGAGTCTTGTCGCTCCCGGTGTATCCGGTCTCGTTCGTCGAGGATCCTGCAGGGTGGAAGGAGAGAGCGACTGAGAGAGGACGTAAGTTTGAACAGTTGAGGGGGTACCATTTCTTGTCGTATAACGGGACCAAGGTTTTGATGGGGGAGCAGGCGGAGGAGAGACCGGTAGGTCTCTGCTATATCTTGCTGGAAATGCTGGTTATGACTGACGAGCGGTCCAGATCTCGAGCAGAGTTATGGTGGATGCCTATGCATACTACCGGAGCAGCAACATTGTCAAGCCCACACTACGGTCGTTAGACAGTGCGGAGGACAAAAATACTGAAAAGAAGAATCCTCACAATAACAGTGACGGTTCTGGCAACGACTCAGACGATGGCAGTTCCTCAAGCGAAGACTACATACCTCTTCGTATCACGAAGCCAGCGGCTGCCGGACGGATCGAGGACATGACGCCACTTTCTGACGGCGATTGTCTGCTCTGTATCCCTTGGGTAATCGGGCTCGACTTGAAAAGCAAGCAATGGGGTACGACTGGTATCTGAGACTGCATTATGCATGCAATGAGCTGGCTAACACCTTACTAAGGCCGATTTTTGATCGACAATCTTGAGGACATTGCATGGAACGATAATGCTTTCAGCAACTTAGTTCTTCCTGGTGGCGAGAAGGAGCTGGCTTGGGACTTTGTCGAGAGCAAAGCATCGTCTCGAGGTGAGATTGACGACTTTGTTCCTGACAAGGGCCGTGGCATCATCATCCTCATGTTCGGTCCGCCCGGAGTTGGTAAGACATACACCGCGGAAGCCGGTATGTTGCAGCCTTATCGATTAGCAAGCCTTGACAGTTCTGCTGACGACGAACGAAGTTTCCGAAAGGGCCCGTGTCCCTCTATACTCGATCAGTGCGGGAGCCCTTGGTGTAAACCCCAAGGACGTCGAGGCGGCGCTTAGCTATATCCTTGAGCTTTGCAGCATGTGGAACGCAATGCTCCTCCTTGACGAAGCAGATATCTTTCTGAGCGCCAGAAGCGATGTCGGCTTTGCTAGGAATGAGCTCGTATCAAGTATGCCTGCTGCCCCGCCTGCCTAACGATTTATTAACCACTTTTAGTCTTCCTCACCAAACTGGAGTATTACCAAGGCATTCTATTCCTCACGACCAATCGATTCTCATCCATCGACCACGCCTTCCAGTCACGCGTTGACTTGTTCTTACCGTATTCCGCCCTTACAAGCACAGCCCGCAGGCAGGTATGGGAGAATTTTATTGACCATCTTGGCCAGGCTAGGTTCCAAGTCTCAAGTACGGACCTTGATGAGCTATCAGAGCTCGATTTAAATGGCCGTGAGATTAAGAACTTGATTAAGACGGCGCAGCTGCTTAGCTTCAAGTCCAAGGGCATAGTTACCGCTGACAGGCTGCGTATGCTTGCCGAGAAGCGGGTGCAAGCGCTGGAAATGCTGAAGGACTAGGCGCGCAGAAGGGGAGAGTCGTAAAGACATCGAACGCTGTATAGTTCTATTGAGTAAACGCAAAACCATCGATTCGAGAATAGCATGATTTGAGAAGATTTTGTGGCTCCAAGTGCCGGGAGAGGAGCGCGATAATTTTTATTCGCGGGCATAGACTGCAATTGAGGATAGCACAAAAATAAGTTAGCAAGTGCCAGTGAACTGTTAAGCAGTACTGCTCTTTGAGTGCATCGGATTCGTCTCATCAAACACAAGTAAGTCTGTCGGGACAGACTAGCTGTTTGGTTCGTCGCTTCACTTGGCCTCAAATGTCATCATTGATGATAATTATGATAATAATGATGACGATGTTAGCCGTGAAGAAAAGAGCCTCATGTACTGCCCTTCTTTATATCGCTAACGGCGTAATACTGGGCGCCGACAAACAACCCTAGCGTAACTTTGAGAGCCAGCTCTATTCCAAACATGTAGCTCCTTTGAGCTGCCAACATCATTTACATAAAAAGCGGTCATTGAACAGCAGTAACCAGACTGACTCCTCCTTGATGCAAAACCGGTCGCAAAGCTTCCTGGTTTTGCATCTCATATTCATCTGCGAGTTTGTCTCCTCCGGAGGGCTCCCCAGCTGTCGACCTGCTCGATTTCACCCAGTAATAGTACAGAAACTGCAACACGGGCGGCAACCACGTTGCGAGGGCAAGATACTGGCCGAAGCCCCACGTCTTGATAGCGGCCGCGAAGGCGTCGCCGTGGACGTCCTCCATAATTTCCCTCATGATCCAGTAGTAGCGGGAGTAGATGCAAAGCGATAGCACCCCCGCGATGCTGGGAAACGCCTCGGCAATCACCCAGCAGGCGTGGAACACGCCTTTTTCTGCCCGATACCTCTGCAGCAGCGGATGGTGCAGCCCAGTCCCAACGCATGCCAAAGTCCAGCAGACAAAGCCGCCGAGGAGATGATAGAAGTCTTCCGACCTGTGGAAGCGCTGTTCGGGCGTCATGAGCGCATATCTCCGGGAGCAGAGGCGCTCAATGGCTTCCCCCGGCTTGTAGAAGATGGAGAAGTGAGTGGCAAAGAGCACGATGTTGAGTACAGCGAGCATTATGATGCCAATCGTGACATAGCCTCGCGGATGGTGGTGCCGGTCCGTTATGGTCGCCCAGTAGGATGCGCAGACCATGGTCGCGGCCGTGGTCGAGAGCATGCTCAGCGCGTCGGCCGTGAGAGCATCGAAACGCGAGTGTGTCTTCCAGCGGTAGACGTACGATGATACCATCACCGAGCCGGCAAAGACAAGCGTAGCGTCGAGGAAGTTTGGCAGAGTACAAACCAGCGAGAGGCGGAAGTTGCAGCGCTGCTTGACGAGGTGCCCGCCGGAATGGGCATGCTGCTGGATCAGCCTGACGCGCTTGCTGATCGGCTCAAAGGAGAGGGCCGAGAAGAGGATGGCGAGGCCCATGAGGATGATGGTGGAGACAAACATCTAATAAGCAAGAGACAGCCGATGTCAGTCTAGAACTGCGGTGTCGGCCTTTAAGATGGGGCGCATACTTACGCCATACCCGATAATGTCAGGGTTGCCGATGGAAATGTATTGAGACTGACAGTACTCGTACCAACACTCCCGGGAGATGTGGTCCAAAAAGCTGGTCACGTTGGCGCTGTCGTGAATGGTGGCATCGATCCACCAGTCCACCACAGCCCCGGGGCTCAGTCCGTCTAGCGGCGATGGAAACAGCTGGCGGGCAAATTCCGCCAGCTCTTGCACGCCGACGTTGAAGCTGGCCGAGTTGCGCCAGGCCATCACCGGGCCGTCGACACCGTCGAGGTGCTGCATCATGTCCTTGATGGGAAGCAGCTTGGAGGCGACGCCGCAGGCAACATCGGCACAGACGTCGGTAGAAGCGTTGCAGGTCTTGTTGTACGGCACCAGTTCGGAAAGATACATCACGCGCAGCTCGGACAGAGAGCTGATCGAGTGAGGGTTCCAACTGGGTGGATGCAAGCAGTACTGGATATTGCCGGCATGCTGCTGGAGACAGGCAGGGATGCCGGAGTGGTTCGAGAGGGTGTCCATGTCTCAGGTAGGTTGGTATTGGCTGTTGCCGGTTGAGCCGATGCGAACCTTGCAAAGAGCCACTCTGACGGTCGTAATGCTGAGCCTTCTAGGGAAGCATACTCGGTGCTGTGGAGATCACAGCAAGCAGGCAGAGGAGGGCTGGGCGGAGTCTAGGTATTTAGGCCGGCGCACAGGACGCCGGAGTAAAAACTTCAAGCCTGACGATCGGCCAATTACTTCAAAGAGCGACAAAGTTCAAAATACGCGGTAATCACAGCCGTTCTTCGAAGGATTGCCACGACCCGGCAAAGAGACGAAACCCCCTGCGCGACTTTATTTAGGAACACAGCAACTTGTGCGCTTCTTTGGAACAGGCACTTGCTGGGCGTCAATCGTCTCGTGCTTCCGCACCGACATCGTAGCATAAGGCTGAGGTGTTCAGGGGGTTTAAACGCCCTTGGCGCGTTTCGTTGTTTAAGGGGAGCGAACTGTAGTGCGATAGTTGGACGCTAGGGCTGAGGTGGGCCGCCAGCATGTACCTGAACTGACCTTGGCGGCGGCAGCAGCATTGCACGCGCGCGCGCACGGCCACTGCCATATCGACCTGTATATGGGCATGCGTGGTCCAAGTTGGCGAGGGCCTGGCTACATCTTTTGGTATGGCGATGATATATGACGCTAGATAATGTAGGCTATGGGAGAATATCGCGGCGCGGCTCAAGACCAGGGGCTCGCTTAGTGGGCGCCCGATTGCTCAAGGTGGGTGTTGAGGGGCGGTAGACTAGGAGCACGGGTAGGTATGGCGCCATTCAGTTAACTGGGCACAAGTTCGTCCAGTTTCGAAGCGCTAGTACCGTGGCGGGCAGCTGAAAAACGCCGTGCGTGAGAGTTCTCCAATAACACCGTTCTTAGTAATTTGTCCACAGCTTGCTGATGTGCGCGGTGAGGGATAGTGCCACAGCTCAAACTACACGTCATCAACGAAAATAAAAGACAGGAACAGATCACAGATGAGCTCATTATCTCGTTGCAGGGTTGACGACCTGTGAGGAAGTTGAGAATGGTGAACTGAAGACGAAGTGAAACACCAGGGGATAAGTTGTCTCCCCGCTCGATACATTTGTCCTAGCGTCAACAGGCACCCCGGCAGCGGTGGTAACCTCCACTGAGGAATGGTAGGTAGGCACCCGACCGGCTGGCTCTGCACATCTAAGTCCATTGGGGTCGAGCCCAGTGCTCCGGTACCGGATTTGCGCATCTCATTTTGAAGGCCCCGTATGCTACGTTTCTCCACCTTAAACTAAAGGCAGCTTTTGTGGCAAAATAGTTCGTTTATTAGGTGAAGCATGTCATTACGGAACATTTCAGCGACCGTGACTAACCTCTTCAAAGTCTGATACTAAATCGTAGGGTTCAAACTCTTCACTGCCATCGACCGCAAATCAGGGGGTGATTTTGCTGCATTATTTGTGAATGTGTTTTTTTGTACAATTTTGCGAAGCGAGACTTGGTTGCCACCCATGAACAACTTGGTCATGCACGAATGAGGCGATCGCCAATCTAACTGGTAAGTATGTATCACAAGTATATCGAGCAAGTTCGCCAGTGTAAGTCGACCCGTGTCTTGGGAACCTCCTTATCAACGCGATCGATTTTGCCGTGGGCACTTTTATCGCGGCTTCTGCCGGCAGGCTTTGCCGATGGGACCGATGAATGACTGTCACGTCTCTGATAGGCCGCGCGGAGTTACTCCTCTACTGGGATCACAAACGTTAGCTCGGCCAGGGACCCACCAGGGAGGGCACTAAACCAGTAACAGTGGACCCTTGACCAAGCTAACGTTTGTGATCCTGGCAAAGGAGTAGCTTGCGATGGCCCCGCTAAATCGTTGGGCACAAATGCAAAGGATCTCAGGCGAAACAGCCCTCACTCTTCCACTGGCAACACTGGCAGCAATTCTGCCCTATTATCTCTGACCAACCATTCCGCCGGGTCGTCGATATCAATGTTACATGGCCTCGGCTTGCTACACCCGGTTGCCTGAGGGCAGCGTGCGCCTCCTCCGCCTCCTCCCGCCCGATCCAGACGCCCCTTCCCAAATCAAATGTCGAATCTCGAGTTTTGCCCTCCTGGACTCAGAAAGCGCGCACGCATATGAGGCTCTGTCGTACGTATGGGGGTCGACCGTAGAGGGCAGCGGCCCGTCCATCGCCGTGAATGACCACGAGTTCGCCGTCACACCAAACCTCTACGCCGCGCTGCTGCATCTCCGGGATGCATTCGTGGAACGCGTTTTGTGGATTGACGCCCTCTGCATCAACCAGAACGACGATATTGAAAAGGGGTATCAGGTCCAATCAATGGCCAGGATCTACGCAAAGGCGAACCGCGTCATTGTCTGGCTGGGAGAGGCCACAGCTGACAGCGGGTCTGCGCTCAGGCGCCTGCTGGAGGCCGCGGATACCCTCTCTCAAGAACAACAGCTGCACGAAATCACTTTTGACGAAGTGCAGCAGCCGCAGGAGACCGCTTTCGAAGGAAGAGAGCAGCGTTCGCCAGTTTTGGCTTTACTGGCACGCCCGTGGTTTCGGCGAATCTGGGTAAGTGCCCCGAACCACGGACCCAGCGTAAGATGCGCGATGTAGTAACAATACCCCAATTCGTCTTCACCAGGTCCTCCAAGAGGCCGCCGCTGCCCGTAATATACAGATCAAGTGTGGCCCTGATGAGATTGACGGATACACATTCTGCCTCGGCCTCGACGCGCTGAACCTGCTGAGTACAGCTAACACCAGGCTGCAGGGGCTGGTCCGCCCGGCAACCTATCTGATCAGAGGCGCCATATTCCGGCCACGGCTTAGCATCGATGATTCTGTTCGCTTCTCGCTTAGGATCCGGCCCCTCGCTGAGCTTGTGGACATGTACCACACCCGCAGGGCAACGGATCCTCGCGACAAGGTCTACGCCCTGTTCGGCATGAGCTCTGACGATCCAACGACCAAGGGGTTTTCGGCCGACTACGAAGCCTCCTGGGATACTGTCATGCGGAAGTTGGTTCATTTCTGCTTCTCCGACCAGACCTCCGTCGAGACGTGGGGGAACAACGAGGCAGCTGCGATCCGAGCTGACGGCTGCATCCTCGGCCAGGTGTCTTCGGTGCGGGGACACGGTACTCTGGGCGACAGTCAGGTTTTCGAAGTTTTCTGGAACGAAAACATCCCCTCTAGCAATCGATGGCAAACCCGCTGGACCTTCCAGGCCACAGCAAAGCCTGTACAAGAAGGGGATGCTATCGGCCTTTTGGAAGGATCGAAGCATCCTTGTATTTTAAGGTTTCACGGCGATTACGCTGGCCTCGTGGTCTCGACTGTCCCCCTAATGGGCGAGGCACTCCCACTGCGGTCAGCCTCCGTAGGTACAAAAGCGTTCACCGTCAAGCTTTTTCTCATCTGGGACTGGCAAACATCCCAAAGTCCGGACGATTACCTGCGCTACCTTGGCACGTTGATACATCCCCCAGCTCTGGAAACGGGGCCGCACGAGTATCTACAGCAGGCGACTCGGCTGTTCGATATGGCGGTAGTGCTCAGACACGCAAATCGAGAACTAGATGCCGACAAGAGGATCCTGGCCGCTGGGAAGATTTGTGGCGAAGCTTTCACGACATGGGGGGATGCAATCATGCAAAGGGGAATGGAAGATCTTCTCCTTCGGGACGAAGGAGATGAGAAGCCATCGTACCGGGGAAAAAGCTGGAAGCCCCTATACGGGTTAGCTGGTTCCGGCTGCGATGCCACCATTCGATGGTTTATCGACGCTGGGAAAGTCAGCCCAGACCGAGACGGGGACTTCCTACTGTGGTGGGCCGTGAAATACGGCGCGCGCCCCGTGGTTGAGCTGCTTCTTGACACCGAAATGGTCTCTCTGTGGGAAGAGATATGCTACGCTGCGGCAACACCCAACGAACCGTCGCCGGCAAAGAATCTATCCCTCATGGGCATCCTCAATGGAGCAACTATGTTGACTCGAGCGGTAGAAAGTGACCACCAGGGGGTTATCCAGTGGCTCATGCTTACGGGCGTCGTCGATGTGCAAACGACAATCAGGGACATGGCAGAGAGAGGACTTAAGGAGCAACTGGGCATTTTGCTTGACAGCTTACACCCGAGAGAGCGGGATGAAGCCTTGCGGCGAGCCGCACGAGAAGAGCGCCAGCTTGCCGTTCGCACCATCGTCAAAGCACAAGACCGAGGGATTTTCTGGGTTGGCGACAACCTTTCTACCCTGGAAGCGGTTGCAAGCAAGGGCGACAAAGCAGTCGCCAAGCTTCTCCTCGAAGCAAAAGCGGAAAACCCAGATTTGCTCTCTATGATAGTTTCGTATCGACTCAGGTCAGTTTTGGAGCTTATCCTTGAGGATAGAAATGCGTATGGACTGGACATTACGAAGACACTCATGTACTCGGGTTGTACGGCGTTGCACCATGCCATATATCTAAGGTACAATGATATCGCCGAACTCCTAATCAATTCTGGGAAGGCGAATGTGGAAGCAACGGACGAGTTCGGGCGAACTCCATTGCACCTTGCAGTTCGGCTGAAGGAACCGGCGATCATCGAGCTCTTGATCGAGAAAGGCGGTGCCAGCATTTACGCACTGGACCACGAGAATGATTCCCCGCTCAAAATAGCAATCAGTTCCGGCGATTCGGGGATTGCCAAATTGGTCCAGAAGTATAGCCGTTCCAAAACTCAATTCGGCACCTGGGATTTTCTGGCGGGGCTAGACGAGGACGACGACGAGGACGACGATGGTGGAGCACTAGTAGCTTAATACGCCCTAT
>Ga0247780_1000874_pt1 | contig 23213 bp, 14 predicted proteins | sample UWRJL079202R5_FD_179927 | JGI IMG/M metagenome (GOLD analysis project Ga0247780, IMG submission 179927) | Plant litter microbial communities from Arlington Agricultural Research Station in Wisconsin, United States - UWRJ-L079-202R-5 | ecosystem: Environmental > Terrestrial > Plant litter >... | reverse complement strand
TTTTTATATACAAGGGTAATATAAAAACAAAGTTTTGGATTTTTAGAATTTTTTTCCATGACGAAATATCAATTTTAAAGTCTTAAAAGTCAACATCTGTTAAGACTTGCATTATATGTATTACGTAAGTAAAGTAAAGTCTTTTTATGAAAATGGGTATTTAAATACTTTAAAAATAATATGTTGCTTTTCTTATTTTTATAATTAAATTATATAATTTATTATATAATTTTAAATATGTAAGAAATTATTAACTTTATAGTAATAATATTATTAAAGTAAATAATATTAAGAAGAATGATAATGTTATAGGTAAATTAATGTATTTAAAAGTAAGAAATATGTAAGTAAGAAATATTTATACACTAATTATTTTATTATTAATATAATTGGTTTTTTAATATAGGTATAAATATAAAATAATTAATAAAAAATTCACTACAATTACTATATGTTTAGAAACTTATATATAGTAATATATCTACTATAAAATCTTAAAAACATTTTTCATTTTATTTTTACTACTTAGTTTAATAATATTACTATTTTTAACTTATTTTTTTCTCTATATTTAAAATTATATAATATATTATACAATTTAGCTATAAATAAAGGAAAAGTGAAATTTTATTTTAAAAGTATTAAAGTACTAATATATATAAGAAGAATTCATATTGCTTACATAATACATATAATGCAAGTCTTAACAGATGTTGACTTTTAAGACTTTAAAATTGATATTTCGTCATGGAAAAAAATTCTAAAAATCCAAAACTTTGTTTTTATATTACCCTTGTATATAAAAACTTATATTTAAAGTTTGAGCTTAATTGACTAAGTAATGGTTGTGTTGTGGGGGTAGGAATTTGTGGGTTTTGTGTGGCGCTATTGTTCCGCTTCAGGTAGTGTTCCGTTTCCGGGTGTATGAACTTAATCCTAGGCTTGACTATTTTGCCCATTTGCCTTAATCAAAATGTAGTCCTGAGATAGCTGGTGATGATCAAAACTGAGAGTCGGTTGCTGCAATCGTTGCGATTAAAGTATTTCATGAAGGTCAGAAATTAACTACTAATGTGTAAAAGGTCGCACTGATAACCATCCCGAATCCACAACTCTCCCGATTCATTGCAACGACGTCCATCTCCAAGCTAGGTCCTTTTCCCAGCCCACTTCGCACGAGTAGCTTCTGCATCTGACAAACGCGCGATGCGTTGCTTCGGGGTGATGAAGATATATCTCAACTTCCGACCGCACTTCCTCCAGAAACCTTGCGGCTGAGTGGTTTTCTGATTTGAGGTCACGACTGGCGCCTTGGAATTGTCTTTCCGTTTCTTGAGATCCGCCTGCTTGGCAAGGATCAAGTTGCAGTCTCTGATGAGGTACGGCACGCCGTGGATCCTCCAAATCCGTGAACCCTTTAGCCTGAAGGGCGCCTGGTGCCCCACAACACTTCCTTACAAGCGGTTTCTCCAGGTAGCGATAGTAGTTTGTGCAGGTTGGATCGAGGCACCAGAACGCCCCCTTCGTACTTTTGTCCCGCTCTAGCCCGTACGAGACGGGATCGAGGGCCTCCAGCCACGAGTAGTCCACAGTGGTCCAATCACGTTGCCAATACGGACCACAGGCGATTCTTCGGTGATAGCTAAAGCGGAGACACTTGTCCCTATCGGGGCAGCGAGTGACACTCACCGACCATCTGCTTTCGTCCCCGAAGGCGCTGCTGAGACCCGTCACTGCGGCATGGGCCTCTTTCACCTCCTCGTCCAAGCCCCCTTTAGTCACGGTTTCGTCGCCGAACGGGAGCAACCGGCGACTAGGATCATCACAATAACTAGCACCGCCGCTCCAGGCGGGCATGCACGCCCATTGCGAGCTGGGTGGTATTTTCCTCCCCAGTCCAAGCAGCCACACCTGTTTGGATCAAAACACCTCATCTCAGGAAGGGTTCCCGGCCCAACTGGGGAACAATGTACTCGGCGGCTACCCTTTGCAGCTCAGGCAGACATGCCGCCATCTCATCCGCCGACATGCCCGATTTATGTCGTGGCACTTGGAGATGGCCTGTCCATGCCATGTCCAAGACAACGCCATTCCCTGCTCGTCGGAGAACCGCCGTCGGATGCGTTCGCTCCACAACCGATCCTGCCACAGCATCATTATGGCCCGCGGGTGTATGGCTGGGATGTAAATACCTCCTCACCCAGACATGCGCGTCTTTACCCTTGCCGTACCAAACGCTAGGAGCTCGCTCCATGCCTTGGTGGCATTGCTGTGTGTGATAACTTCGTGATTGCAGAGACGGATGTAGCCTATGTGGCCTATGCAGGTACTAGTACCCATCTGATTATGTGGGGCTTTGTCTCGCTCGGTTACTAGGAAGAAAGACCTTCGGGTGGTCGGCCAGGCAGGCAGGCAGCGCAGAAGAGGTATTCATGTACCAGATCCCAGGCCTTCTTCGGGTTGTCGATGTTGGCGTTCTGGCAGCGAAGACACTGCTTACGGGATTTGTCGAGGTGGATTAAGTATCGGACAGTAGAAGATTTGCCGTATGCTTGCCTTTCAAGCGCCGGGCTGCCTCAATACCAGGGGAACCTTGTATTATATCCGGGCAGGCCCGAGTTGGGATGGTGCCACTGGGAAAAGGATCGGTCGGAGAAGAGGCGAAGGAAAATACGACTGGTGCGTCGTAGGCACTGCATGCTTGTCGGATCGAGGCGTTTCATAATTTGGAGGAGAAGCTCCTCGGGGAGATCAATTGAGAAGTGAGTGCACCAAGCCTTGTATCTGCTGGTGAGAACAGATTGCGACGAATAGTCGGGGTTCTAGAACAGACGGAGGGGGAAAATTGGGATGGAACGGAAGAAGTGGTCCAGGAGCCTTCAATTAACAATGCAACCCGGTAACTCTAGGTACCTCACAGAACTTAGACCCGGCATGACCAAACCTAAAGTTCTCGGCAGTTCATGTAAGGTTACAACAACGGTCCGTAAACGCTTATCTTCAAATCCCACTTGGAGAATTATCACGCCCCAGAACCCCCCAACAAATACACTCATGTAATGGATCGAGTTAAGAGTCGCATCCTATCCTATGTGGTGGTTGAGATGGCCATGGTCCACTTAAGCCTACCTAGAATCCTTCCAGGGTTAGAGTCCTTGGGACGGTAGGAGATCAGAGCTAAAGCATACAATTGACTATGATCACGGTAACTTCCAGCACTCTATGGTTTGCAAGAAACCTATAGCGGCTTTTCAGTGATTGACAAACTCGAAAATAAAACAGGCGAGGTTGTCTGTGATCTAACTCTTTGCCTGGGAGACTCTGACCAGGGGAGGAGAGTCAGCCAGGGTGAAAGAGGCGCTTGTATCGGGGGAACTCTTCGTAAGGCACCGCCGACAACGACTGAGGACGACTGGCACACTACGTTCCACATTGGCGATGAGCGGGATTGGACGGCAACATTACCCCTGCTTTTTCCTTCGAAACAAGTCAAAATATGACACCCGCTTGCCCTGGAGATCCCATATCTTGTCTAGTATATGCAAGTGCAGATATGGGAACTTCATTTACATCATCTTTCAAGTCTTTCAGGCTCTCATCAGCGACATCGATGTCAAGCTCTATGTCAACCCCCTTGAAGTAGAGAAGGGTGTTCTTATCCTCTCAAAAAAATCGCCCAAGTTTAAATACACAGTTATGCCTATTCTGTGCTTGATGTGTCTTCGCCACCGGAGCTTTGCAATGGACTAGTCGGGCCGGAGAACAACGTTGAGTTGGAGCGCCGTAGGCTCCTTCCAGCGGCGCCCTCGGAAGCCCGAATGCCTCTGCTCGTGCAAGTACCGCTTCCGCGGCGATGGGTCGGAGCTCCTCGAAGCAGTTGCGCTAGAGTCTGTCAGCTCTCCGCAAGGCAGGCAGGCACAGAACGGTCCAGGGAGCGCCAGGATTTCCGCGCGCGTCGCGAATCTGAAGCTTCTCTCCTTTTCTTCTTCTTTGGCGACGATGCAGACCTAACTCGCACCCCCCTACTTTGAGAAATCTTTTTGCTTGCGTTTGCGTTTGCCTGGCGTGCCACCCCCGACCACCACCAAAACACCATCCCTGCGCTTCTCGTCTTTGCCGCCCTCCTCTCCGACGCCCGGACTCCCGCTGCGGTGGCGCCTCAGCACCAACCCTCCTTCGCCTCCCTCGCTCCCCGGGAGACTTGTCCGTGGCCGGACTTCTCTTGTACGTCGGGCTGTCAAGATTTCCGATCCCGTCGGTCGCGAATCTAGATAGTTTTTGTTCTGACCTCTGTGTGCCCCAGGTGTCCCCGCCGCCGCCGCCGCCGCCCATGCCCCCGTCATCACTTTAGTGGTGACAACCACTCTCTCTTCTCTGTGCCCTCCGCCGCCCACCCCGACCGTGACGACGACGACGGTGTTTGTTTTAGATAAAACAACAACAATGGTGACATCCCCAGCGCTGTAAGCACTCGCGATGTAAGCATTCGCGCTCTGTAAAGGGAACGGAGAGTGTGGATACGGGTCAAGTGTTGAGGAGTTCTGAGGCCGGTTTGTTTCAATCCTGATTGCGGAACAGCCCACTTGTAGTTAGGTGCTTCCAGTCATAACCAAATAATCCCAGTCTAAGGGAAATTAGGAAACATCAGCAACACAGGTACTGTAGACCGAAGTAGGATATTCAGCTCTTGCGGGTGCATTAGGCAATCGCTAGCGACCTTAAAGTGGCCAGCTGAGCTCGCTGCATAACACGCATAAAGAGCGCTTATTGGTAGACGCTCCACCCACTGAGTCCTGATCTGGTCAACCTGCATGGAGGTTGCGCAGCAATGGGGCCTAGAACATGGATTGTGTCTTGGCATATGATGGGATGTAGGCGACCGAGAAGCATAAAGCCGTGCTTGAGTCCTGTCAATTTTTCCCGGCTCTTCTCCGTGTTGCACAGTCGATGAATGCCAACCCTCGCGGGCTACAACTATTACCAGCATATTAGCACTTGGACTTCACGTCTCAACGAAGCATAGCAATGGATCAAAACGGCGTGGATCCAGCCTATGCCGAGGAACTCTTCCTCTGGATCCTCCAAGCACCCGAAAAGTCCGACGGCGATGACAAGGTGCGCGAGAAAAAGTTGCGAGAGCTAGCCATCGCATACGACAAGGATCCGGAAACGGTGCTGAACGCCGTCCATGCCGTCGCCACCAAGGCCAACCTCTACCCTCCCGAATTTGACTTCATAGTCCCTGACGACGCTGTCCCGACATGGAAAAACTGTATTGGTGAGCAGGCCTGCGTGCCGCTCGATTACAACTACCCCGCGTCGCTGAGCGACCTGGTCAGCATCGTCGGTGATGCTGCTAAGAAACCTGCCCCTGTGCGAGCCGTCGGCTCTGGACACTCATTCTCGGACATTACCAACTCGCAGGACGCCATCCTCGTCGATCCGAGCAAGGGTCTCAAGCAGGTCTTTCCTGTTGATCCCTCCATCCTACATGCCGGCTCCGATCCCGCCAACGCTATCCGAGCGCAGTGTGGCATCACGGTCGCCGCACTCAACCAGGCGCTCGATGCTCGGGGCCTAGGTCTCATCAACATGGGCGCCTACGACGGGCAGACCATTTCCGGTGCCTTGTCAACGGGCACGCACGGCTCTGGTAAAGACTACGGGCCCATGGCGGATTTCCTGCTGTCCATCGTGCTCGTGGCTGAGAACGGCAAGGTGTACCAGATCGAGCCGTCGCCGGAGTCCGCGCCCATCACCGACCCTGCCAAGTTCCCCGGCCATCTCCCCGAGGCGCCCGACATCGCAGTGGAGTTGAAGCAGGATGACGCCTGGTTCCAGGCCGCCAAGGTGGCGATGGGGTGTCTGGGTCTCATCTACAGCTACACCATTCGGGTGCAGCCAGCCTTCAGCCTCTCCGAGATACGCACCATGACAACCTGGGAAGATTTCAAGCCGCTGCTCTCCTCATGGCCGCCCCCGATCCTCGACACCGTCGACCATTTCGAGCTGCTGATCAACCCCTACGACGACAGCGGGCGCCACAAGTGCGTCAAGGTCGAACGCACACGCATCCCCCTGAGTACACCCAGCGGTGCACGTCTCACCAAGCTCTGGAAGTGGTTGGAAGAACAAAGCGTGCAGCACTCGCAGGCCTTGGTCGCGATGCTGAACATAGCCCACTCCATGTGGTTCACCCGCAGCACCATCAACACCGCGCTCAGCTTCCTTCCGGACATGGAACCGCCGTACGTGGACATCAGCCACAACGTGTTCACCCTCGGCGTCGAGAACACGGTCAAGGCGTGGGCGCTCGAGCTGCATTTCAACGCGGCCGATGATTGCGTCGGCACCATTGGCAAGGTGCTTGACGCATTCAAGAGCCTCGGCCGCGACAACGGGTGGTTCATTGCCGGCCCGCTGGGCATCCGCTTCGTCAAGTCGTCGGATGCGTTCATCGCGCCGCAGGCTGGGCGGTTTACATGCACGGTCGAGTGTGACATGTTGTATGGGATCGATCACGCTCAGGACCTGCTGGGGGAGATCAAGAAGCGGATTTGTGACACGTCGACTCTCGTGGGGAATGATAGTATTCGCATTCACTGGGGCTTGGACTGGGGTTACACCACGGCGGATAATGTGCGCAAGTGGTATCCGGATCTGGGAAAGTGGCAGGCTGTGTATCGTGAACTGAACACCACGGGCATGTTTGACAATGTGTTTACGAAGCGCCTTCGACTGAGGGAGTAAAGCCCAGATCTTCTTACTCCGCAGTCTGGTCAGATTGCAAATTGACCACCTGTAGCACCTATCTCTATACCTTACCTAGTGATTCCTCTAGACACTTTCTGATCAAGTCTAGATTAGTCAAAGAGCCTAAACAGGGGAGAAGGCACAGCTCTATTTTGTAAAGATTTGCCCTGCCAACAGCAGCTTGCGGGCAATCCGAAGGTAAACTCCCATTGCCGCATATTAAAGTGCGGTGGCTCCGTAAGAGAGAGACGCATTAGCCTTCGCCTCAAGGAGAATGTTAACAAGCTGTAGCTGCCCAGTCTCCGCTGCTCTTTATAGAGCCGTTCGCATGTCGTCTGTGGTAAAGGGCCACGCCATCTTATCGTGATTCACATCAACTCGTGCACCGGAGATGATGAGATCAATGACGAGCTCGACATCCTTGACGTGAACTGCAGCAGCCAATGAAAACTCCAAGACAACATAGGGATAAATACCTCCGGTATAGGACTCGCCAGCAGCCGCTGGCTCGTTGAGAGACGCCCCTTTATGACGTACGTCTTGGATCAGTCTTGAATGACCGGATACAATTGCACGCGAAAGAACGAACCCCAGGTGCCGTGATCCCCAGTCCACCACATGGAGGAGACTTTGAAAGATAGAGTAGTCGTCAAGTTCGACGGCTTCAAGGAGGCATCGTGGCAAGGGACCAAGCCATCGTCTTCGGATGCCGGCTGCAGTTATGCGGGACCCCAAGTTGGTGGAACAGAGCAGAGAAGAGCGTCTAAGAGAGGCCTCACTCGCTCACGATCTCGAACTGCGAGAGAAAGCGTGCGGGGACTGAATGGAGCTCCACGCCTGGCAAGGTCTCGAACACATGACTGGTCGATGACGGGCAGTTTGTCAACCGTGAGTGTCTCGGAATAACCGGTGCGGATCAGAGGGTTGAGCCACCAGAAAAGTGTTCGGTTGACCAAGGGCGCTGTCTCTTCGGAGCTGCAAAGGCTCGGATCCGGCAGAACATGGTGGATGGACGTGACGAATACCCCTGTAAGAGCAGAAGAGTAATCCGGGCGAGAAACAGGGTTCTGGCGCGAGCCGCGTCAAAAATGACGGTCGATAGCAGATATAGGTTGAGGATTGCCGACGGGGCGTAGGCGAACGCGTGTTCCTGGAAAGAGAGCACGCACGAGACGACCGAAGCCAGAAGAGCGACGACGGCCCCCGCAACAGACGTGGACGTCTTGGCAGTGCTCTAAACTGCCCATAGCGCCACTAGAGCGGTCTACACCACGACAAGCGACGAAAGAGAAAGCTTCAAACATTAGTATCGCGAGATTGGGGCGTGTCAGAGAGAGGACCTACCAGTTTACTCGAGCGCAAGCCCTTCCTAGCAACTCGAGGTTTTCTACCCGACAATGTCCGCAGTCGATGTCCGGCCAGGAGGAGGAATACCGTCGCCGGCAGAATGCACAGAATCGTTTCCTCAAACTTCAGCGTGATTTCCAGAACCACGGATGCCGGCCATGATAAGTTTTGGCCGCACTGTTACACAAGTCTCGAACTTCGAATTGACCCGACAGAACGGAACGAAAGAAGGTAGGGAACTGAAGGCGAGAAAGGACCCTTCGTAACCTGCCCATTCGACACGCTCAGTGTGCTGTCGCGACCATACGATGCAGACACCCCACGAAGCAAACGCTTGGTGATACTTGCCGCATTTGGGCGTTGGATACCTGGGAGATTGAGACGTGCAATGAAAACGCAACCTCACACTGTGCTTGACGTAGCGCTCAAAAATAGCCGCTGTATTGCAAAAGTGCAGCTGATACTGCGCCAATGAGGCGTTGCTTTAGTTCTTGGTCCTTCCGCATTTGTTGCCGAGCATGAAGACGGGGTAGCATTTGATGCGGCGGGTGGACTTCAGGAAATTTGACGTCGACGGGTTCGGTGCAGCGCTCGACGACGTCGACGATGATAACGCGACCTTTGAGCAAAAATGATTTATGTATGGCTTGGACCCGATGGCGTATAAAGTGTAGAAAAGCTTGAGCGTTAAGGGTGTGGTGGATTGGTGACGCGGAGAGAGCGATGGTCGATGCGACTGTTGAGGGGGGTGACATGATTTCCTGCGGTGAGGTGTTGAAGGGTTTGGGTAATGATAGGTGATTTCTGTGTTGATTTCATTTTTGTAAGGTAGGGTGTGACAAGCTATATAGAGGTGTGGCCTTCACATGGCTAAGAATTCATTCTGCCTTCGTGCGAAATCGGGATTCAAGAGCCTTTCTTGTCGCCCGACATTCAATGTCTCTGGAACTCTGCTCAAGTTCAACCTTCTCACGGATGATAACAGTGAACTTAGGTAAGGACTCGGATACAGCAGTCGGATGTCTTGATTATATTACCAAGATGAGAATCAGTCATCATCAGAAAGATTCTGAACTTCAAATTTTGCTGTAGCCCGTCTCGGGCACATGTATAAATCTAATCTACAAGGTATCTATCCTCCGAGCTAAAATGAGCGTGTAATATGACAACGAATGTGACTCCCGCTCCCTTCGACCGTCCCGTCGCACTAACATTAATGAAAGGCATGGTGCGTTAAAACCAAAACAGAAAACCAAAGAAAGTCTAAATGCAACTTCACCCATTCGGAATGCAGTCTCCTGAACTGCCACCCCCCAATCCCTAACTAGCCACCTCCCACCTGATACCACCAAGACACACCACCACAGCCCCCTTAGCTGCAAAAGATATTCACAAACCGCAACGCCGACCCAACCCCAAACTGCGCCGCATCATGGCACTCCTGCGCAACAACATTGAAAACCGAGTCGGCCGAGCCACAAGTCGGGCTCGAAGAGAAGACAACCCGGCAGTTGGTCGGGTCTGCGAGGGCTAGCTCGTCAAAGTCAAAGGCCGCGAAGGAGACGCCCTGCGGAAGCGGCTGGCAGATCTCGGTCACGGAGAGACGCAGGAAATCATTTTGGAGCCCGCAGTCGGCTAGGCTTTGGTGGAGGAAGAGGTTCAGGGCTGAGGTGCCGAATTGTCGGGCCTCATGGCGGGGTGCGGCGGAGGCGGTGGCGGCGAGGGCGGCGACCAGGATGGAGTTGAGAGTGGGGAACTGCATTTTGAGAGTTGGGAGGGCTGGAGGTAGTGGTGGCAAGGTAGTTGGGTGTTTTGGTATTGTTTGTGGGAGAGGCTGGCTGGAAAGTTGTATTTTTGGAGCTCTGAAAATGTCGGTGTTGGGGAGTGTTTGTGATGGTGTGTTTTTGAAGGCGTGTGTTGAAGTGATGCTGTTTAACTTGTGTGATGGAGATAAATAACACAACTGATGTCGACGGCCGTTGCCTTTATATGTGGTTTCTTCATCATTTCTCAATCCAAGTGGTTTTGTCATGACTGACGCCGCCCTGCGGATACAGCACATCTCCGGTTGCTCAGCCTTGTTTCCCACCCATCATAAGAATCCGCTTATCATGCAGCGGCAATGGCCGATTCCAATAGCAGAGATCTACGTATTGGAGTTATGAATAGCTGCGATACTGAACAGCAATATTTCCTTTTTCGGATCTTGGGAGCATGCATCTCACTTACATCGCAGATGCATTCCAGTGGAGTCTTTAAACGAAGCAGCCAACCACGGGCGCCAAGCCATAGCAAGCTGAGCCCGAGGGCAAATCTCAACACAGCCGCGAGTAAGATCTGAGGCCTGACGCAGCAAACCTGCTCAGGCTCTGGACTTACCAGGAAGAGATGGACGTGAGCTGTGCTGAACCACCGACAGCCGTCAAGGTTTTCAAGTCAGAAAGATGCTGATGGTATCCTCTATTATGTGCAAAAGTAATGTCAGACGTAGGCAGCAAGCAAAAACGGGCAAATCATTGGATATTATTGCTCCGGGCTCAGCGATTTCAACCGCCACTTCGTCGCGAGGAAGACTCGTGGTGACAACCCTCAGAGTCATTGTGAGGGCTGTGCGAAGGGAACGGAGGACTCCGAAAGCCCCGCAAATTCGAAGGAGCTTCGCTGTTAAGGTCCGGAAACAAAACGAAGCACGCCAAACGCTTTATCAGAGGAGTGACACTGGGGGAGAATAGGGTACGGTGAAGAAAAGGCTAATTGGTCTCCGGAGCTAAAATACCGCTCAGCATCGATTTGACGGGGACCGTCGGGTGTCGTACTTCGTACATGCAAGGCCTATGTCTACCCAGTGCCACCGGGGAGCTTGCTCGACATTATCCTGGCCGGTTCGGACATGACAAATCCGGATCATGCGATCTTCCCACGCGGATCGAGGTGTTCGGATGATGTTGTGAAGATCTCATCGCCCATGGGGTGATCGGCCTGCACTAACACCGATCCTATCAACCTTGTAGTCAAGCTGTTAGTAGGGGTGAAATCCCCTAACATTTCACCACACAAACCCGCTGTCTGCGCGTTAGTGTTTTTGGCTGGAGAGATCGGGTGCCGTGGGGGTGTTACACGGCGATGGGGCGGCATTTGCGGGAAATGGCCGGACGAGGACGCATCCGACTTGCGGCAGTTCTACCAAGGGGAGGAATCTGGGATTCTTCTTGATAAGAAGCACCGGATTCCACTGGATCCGACGAGATAGCAGAATTGATGGCGTTGACGAGTGCCAAGCTCCGATTCGCCCAACCAGCCGGGAGTGCCAAGCCGATGCCAAGCTCAAACACCCCCTGTGTCAGAGCAGCACCGGGCAACAGTGATTGGCCTTGGGCGAGCCCCTGCAGGTCCAGTGGTCTAGACTCCGTTGGACCTGAGGCCGCGGTCTTCAAACTCGGAAGGAATGTGTGGCTGAAAACGACGTCGGTGTACTTACCAGTGCCGACCTGGTCACAGACTTTTGGCGATCCTGAAACAAAACCGTCTGACCTCACTCAGAACCACCAGACTTTCTTCGAGCCTATTCGCACGCATCGCTGCAGCCAGCAGGCGAGATGCACGCCCGTCTCCCGGAGTCTCACATGGCACCTCCGTGGCGACCGCCCGCTGCTGTGAAACCAACGCTGGAGGAAGGCGCAAGTGACTGATGGAATATTTGAGGCCTTTCGCACGAGTGCCGATCTTTGCCATATAATAACGTCTTGGCCTCTTGGCCTCTTGGCTCTTGGCTTCTTGGCTCCTTGGCTTCTTCTTGGCTTCCGGTAAGCCACACCCGTTTCTCTTGCACGTCATGGCGCACGACGAAGGCCACGATGGGTATGTACAGGCCACCAAGGCTGCGGAGCCGGTCTCCAAGAGCGCCAAGATCCTTCATCGCCGCCAAGAGGAAAATCTGCCAATCTTCGGCGACCTGGTGGAGCATGCCGATGCAACGCACCTGCGGTACCACGAGCGCGAAGACGCACGCAACATCGAGCTATTCTTCGACCTCTTCTTTGTCGCCATCTTCAGCACCTTCACCAAGAACCACGAGATCAACAGCAACGAGGCCCTGTCATCCTATGCGGTCTACTTCGGCGTCATCTGGGCCTCCTGGCTGCAGGTCTGTCTCTACGATGTGCGGTTCGGCTTCGATAGCATCTTTGAGCGCTCGACGAAAGCCATCCAGATGTGCGCCTTCATCGGCTTCGCTTCGACAACGGCATCCTTGGAAATGGGCCCCACCCCGGAGGTCGGAATCGAGGCGGCATTGAGCGGTTTCCAGTCGCTCAATTTTCTCATGATCATCTCGCGCGCACTCTTCGCCATCCAGTATGCCGTCGCTTACGTGCTCGTTGGCCGCAAACACCCGCCGGCCAAGATTCCCCTCTTGATCACGGCCCTCATGTATACCTCAGCCAGCGCCATCTATGCGCTCTTGTACAAGTTTGTGCTTGTCGACTCGGGAAACGCGTCAGGTTTCTACGGATACTACGCCATCATCGCCTTCGAGCTCTCCGTCACATCCCTCGTTGTCGCCCGCTACGAGTGTGTCAGCTTCAAGGAGACACACCTACACAAACGCCTCATGGTCTTGACGCTCATGATTCTCGGCGAGGGCATCATTGTGTGCGCCTTTAGCTTTGCGAAGATTAGCTCCAAGACTGGCTGGACAGCCAACTCGTTTGGCCAGGCGCTTTGCGTGATTTTGAGCATTGTAGGTCGAAATCTCTCTTCTCCCGACTAACAACAACATGCTAACATTCTGGTCTAGTACTTCATCTACTGCCTCTACTTTGGGAACTCCGCCATTGAAGCCCCTCTCTACTTCCGCCCAGTCAAGCAACAGCTCTACGCTATGCTCCATCTGCCGTTCCACCTCTCTCTGGCACTGACGCTAGAAGGCCTGAGGACCTGGACCGTCATCGCCAACGTGCAATACAACTTCAAGAAGGTCTATGGCTACATCGAAAAGGTCATTGGCGAGACGCCAGACGTCTACCGCCTGGAAGAGTTCAACTCCACCACCGGCGCCGAGATCGTCGACAGCCTCAACTCCACGGCCAAGACGTTCAAGTTTGACAAGTCTGCTTCGTGGGACTACATGCAGACAGCCCTCACCAAGATGAACCTCGCCTGGCAGGACGACCCTGCCACGATCGGAACGCAGAGCAAGAGCGATGTTCTGAAGTTCTACTTTACCGAGTTTGTCTCGCTCTTCCAGAACGAGCAGTTCGTCTCCAACAGCATGGTTGTGCCCAGCGTTCAAATCAAGGCTGCCAAAGGCTCCGGTGTTGCCAAGATGGATGCGTACTTTGCCGTCTTCAAGATGATTTTCATCTACTTCTTTGTTTGCACCGCCCTTGTCATGATTATCCTGGGTGTCTTCAGGAGAATGACATTGGGGGTACGAGACAGATACGACAACATCATGATCACGGTCAGGATGGCAATGGGCCTCTTCTTGGGTCTCTTGGCGCTCATGGCCTTGATGGACGACCGCATCACCAGTTACATCAACAGCGGTGTGCTGTTGCCTACGCTTTTGTTCTTCCTGCTCTTTGGTAAGCAAACCTCACGCATCGTGTTCCCAAAGAACTCTCTAACCCTCTGCCTGTGTAGTTGTGATGTTCGAGAAGGGGTTGACCATTTTCGCCATCAAGCAAGGAAAGAAGTTCGTCAACACTGTCCGCAAGGATGATCCTGAGTATGGAGGAGAAAAGCTAGACATGGATGCGAAGTCAGTGGGCGAGGGAGATGCGTACTGACCCCTAGTTGAAAGGTTAGATCACACTCCTCTGAGGGTGAGGAGGGTCGGCAAAAACGAAAGCGGCCACGCCCGTTTGTGCTTGGGGTCGGGTTCTATGTGGCTTTGCTGTCGTTATCTTTGGACTATAGAGGACAAGATCGTAGGTAACCAACCAACTGCCAGGGGATTAATAGGTTCGAGGCTCCGAGCTTCTTACATTGGATAGACAGACGTTAGTTGATTAGGTAGGTAGGCAGGTTTAAACCTCGGTTCCACTAGTTGTCCAGCCTCAAACCCGCTTCAACACAAAACCCGCGGTCCTCTGCCTCGCCTCATTCGCCGCATCATGCCAGTTCCCCTTGATCTCATCCCCCTTCTCATCCAGCACGCCGTCCCAGAACCAGACCTGGCCATGCCACTGCGAATCATAGCTCTGGATCCACGAGAACCCGCCCTTGGACGACTTCACGTTCGCCACGCCCGTGCCCTCGACAGTAAACGCCGCCCCATCATTCCCCGTCCCCTTAAACTTAGCACCCACCGTGAAAGCCGGGACTTCCAGCGTGAACTCCTTCGTCGACCCGTTGGGATACGACACCGTGCCTTTCCAGCTGCCCGCGAGCGGCGACACCGAGCCGCGCTGTAGCGTCCAGGTGCCGACGCGGTTGCGTCCGTCGGCGGGGGAGTCGTACCACGTGCCGCTGAGGGTGTTTCCGTCGGCGGACAGCGTGCCGCGGTACGTCCAGACTTGGCCGGCCCAGATGGAGGCGTAGGTCTGCGCGAAGGTTACGGTGGGTAGGGGGTCTCCACCGCCGCTGCCGGAGGAGAGGAGCTGGCCGGCGATGATGTTGAAGTCGCCGCGGGACTCGGTGCCGGTGCCGGTGAAGACGGTGTTGTTGGCGGCTTGGGAGATTTTGAAGCCGAAGTCGCGCTTGGTCTTGTCGGGGTAGGCGAAGTGCCCGGACCAGTCGCCGATGAGGGCTGTGAGTGGGGGAATGGTGGTCAGTGGGGGTAGTAGTCAAGGGGGCGACTTGCTTACAGGACATGTTTATCTGGTGGCTGGCTGGGCTTGGGTAGGACGGAGCGTATTTGAGGGGGAAGACAGGTTGAGTGTTCGTTTGGTCTTTTAGAGGCGTTGGAAACCAAGGATCCTCTGCTTGTTTTTGGTCTCCTGTCTCGTCTTATACTTGAAGAGTTATGGTCTTTCCTAATGGTGAGCTTGGCCTGGCCACAAGCATTCGGCTGTCGCGCGTAGACAGGTAAATCTATGATTGGTTTCTCCCTACTAATGGATATGGCCGCTGCTGTCATTGCTCTATAGGCCTGGTAGTTGATGACACGAAATTCGAAAATGACCCGCCCAGCAAGGATGAGGGATGAGTGAGTTTCTGCGGAAAGCGCGGCGAGATCAGGTAGGCAGTTTGTTGCCCAACTTTCTTGAGAGAGCGGAAGTTCGGCTCTGGCACCAAATCTGAGACCTGAAGTATACCTAGGCTGGAAGCAGAGCTTCTTGCATCGAAAATGCAAGTAGGTGCAAGCAGTGCAACCCCATTTGTCGATCATATTTAGCTGACACTGGAGCTTGATTGGGCGGCGTGTTGAACTGGCTTTCTCCGAATGGCTGCTACCAGCGTGGCGACATAACCAAGGAAATCGCGCGAGTACCTAATGAAATAAATGCCAGTACTGTAACCGGCTGAGATTAGGAATAGGGTACAAATTTGACGCGAGACCGGATCTCACGGAAGGTATCAGCCCGGAATTGATCACAGCGACGACCTAGTTCGAGGATGGACTTGCTTGGCTTGCATTAGTTCACAGAAGTAATAACATAAGGCAGGAGCACTGGGGTGCTAATCCGCGCCATTGCTAGGCGCACATGTTCAAGATCAGGCTGCCAGGCTGCCGCATCAGACAACTCCAGGATGCCCCGTTGCCCTTGTGTCAATATTTCGGGATTCCCCGAGCCTCTCGACGACGTTGAAGACGGAGGAACTGAACGTCCGGGTTGCGGAACAAACGGTGTTGGGCTGGATCTGTGCCTCAGGCACTACAAACCTCCGCTGGAACCGGCACCTCCCTGACTGGCCACGGAGCCATGATGGAAACCCGCCTAAACCTACAAGTATCCGGCCAGCCAGATAGGCAGATCACGTGCAGCTCAACCAAGCAGCCCAGGGCAGGCAGGACCTCCAACACTTCTGGGTTCTTCAACGCATCCCAGCTGCAAAAACCTTTAAACGACACCGCAGCATCCGCATCAAGACAGGATACCAGCACAATCGACAATGCCACTCTCCCCGGTACTAAGCAGGGCTGCTGGCGGTGCTGTTGTGCAACCAACACCTCCAAAGCGCCAACCAATCGCCTTGATCTTCACACCGCGCACAAAAATGCAGAGGCGTTCCCAAAGTTTGGTTCCGCGAACCACCTCGCTGGGTGGCACGGGTGACTTCCCCGGAAATGCATAGGGTGTGGTCGGGGAAGTGGGGGCTTGTTTGAAACCCCTGAACGCACTGACTTTCGATATTGACGTTTCCATGCAAAAATTCGTGGCAGTGTTTCCTGCGCTGCTTTGGGTCCCATTATCGCATGCTATGCGCATGGAATTCTCCTGCTGGGGAGCTTCAGCCCGCTGCGAGGGCTGATATGCCGAAAGCGGGGAAGGAGGGGCAGCGGTCTGGGCTTCGGGATGCTGCCCGGTGCAGGAATCCAAGAAGTTGTGTGTTTTGGTGCCTGGCAGGGTTGTGCTTGTGAGGGGGAAAGGGATGCGAAAACGAGAGGTTTGCACTGCAAATCCTGTGATCCATGGTCTAGACCCGACACTGCCAGCGCCGAGGCTGATTTGGGAGCGATGACGTCGGTCGTCATTTTCCTCCGTGTGCGCAGGGCTCACAAACGATCCAAACACGGTCGACCTCGGCCACATGGCCTCAAATGACGGCCGATTCGGGACAAGAGCGCGGGCGGCGGGCGCTTAGTTTTGTGGATTGGGGAGATCGCGATCTCAGCAGCCGGCCCATAGGAGCCCAGAACCGGCGTCTTGGCACGACCGCCGCTCGCCGTTCCTGCGGATTTAGCGGCTACCAGGATCCCTGCCGTCCTGTTGGTCAGCCCGCTGGAGGTTGCAACCAATGCCGCGCCGCCGAACAAGGGGTCGTCCGTCGCCTCGCTTCTAAATGCGTATGCCATGGCGCGATATCCGGCCTCTGCAGCCTGGGTGAGCATTGTCGGTTCTCAAATGCAGCAGTCTTCGCTATCGTCCCACGCTCCCGGGTTTTCCAACAGCGGCCGATTCCCGGGACCCCTTGTGCCCAAAAGGAAGAAAACCGAGACGCCCTCCTGTCGCTCTCATCACACGCTTTCCCTCTTCTCTCCGTTCTGTTTCACCCCTCGCAGCGCCAGCGGTCGACCAGCCAGTGACATGTTGGCATATACCCGCTACTCGTCGATACGCCACGGTCTTCGCCAACGGTGATGCTAGGATCAAGATGCATCGGGGCCATGAAGTCGCCGTCGCCATGTGGGCCATGACCGGCCTCTCGTTCGCATTGGTTGTGCTACGCCTGTACACGCGCATTCGCATCATCAAGTTCGTCGGCATCGAGGACCACCTGTTTCTGGCCACCGGCGTCTTTCTCCTCATCTTTACCGCCACCATCCAGGTCGCCGTGCACTACGGTCTCGGCCGGAGTTTCTGGAGCCTATCGCTTGACGACTCGTCCAATGCCATCTTTTGGACCTATGTGGCCAACACGTTTGCCATCACCGGCAACGCCATGGCCAAGCTGTCGATGGGCTTCTTCCTGCTCCGCGTCGTGCAGCTCAAGGGCCAGAAGATTGCTTTATGGGTCCTCATTGTCGTTACCTCGGGTACATCGATCGCGCTTGTTATCATGCTCTGGAACCAAACAACGCCAGTCAAGGCCAGCTGGGATCCCCTGAGGACGCCGGGACAATGGAATATACAGATTCAACCGATGAGCGTGGGACTGGGCGGCTGGTCCAGCGCCTGCGATTTCTTCTTCGCCATCTTCCCGTGGATGTTCATCTGGTCGTTGAGGATGCCCCGGCGGGAGAAAATCATGCTTGCTAGCGGCATGAGTCTTGGTGTTATGTAGGTTATCCTATACACGGCTGTGCTGGAATCGCCGGTGCTGACAACAACAAACAGAGCTGGGGCATGCGGTGTAGTCCGTACGGTGGTGCTTTCGCGGTTGGAAATCAACGATTATACATGTAAGTCACCCACCCTACAGTTTCCTATTCACACAATAACTGACCACCCCCAGTAAACTTCGCAACATACTTCGTCTGGGCCGGGGCCGAGATCGCCGTCTCGATGGTGTGCCTCGGCGTCCCCACCCTCCGTCCCCTCTACCTTCGACACTGCGGCATGACAGCCAACTACAGCTCAAAAGCCAACAACACCCACGCCACCGACCCCGAACTCCCACTCTTCACAATGTGCGAGCAAAAGCCCGGGAGCCAAAACCCAACCCACCCTCCACAAGAAAAGCCACCCCAAGTTTTCGCACCCCAACCACCGCCCAATGAGAAGCCAAAGCCACACAACCCGAATCCGAGCCCAGAACCAACCACCTTCCTCCGGGATTCTTCATCCTCACGCACCGCGGTGGATTCTACGCCTAGTCCGGAGCCGTGTCTCCCTAGGCCGGAGAGCGCACACACCCACACCCGACACCGAAGCGATAGCGTTGATGATATACTCGGTCTTTATGACAGTGAGAGGAGTCGAAGTCGGGGACGGGCAGTGACGCCTCATAGTTACGGGAATGACCACCATCCGCCTGCGACGATATGGGTGAGGAGTGAGTTTAGGGTTGATGTCGAACGGCAGGCTGGAGCTTGGCCGTTGGCGAGCTAAGCTCGATGCTTTTCACGGTTTGGGTCTTGGACGGAAGGGTGGGGGCGTTTTGTGCCATTTCTAGGGCAACGTACTACAGGATCGGCGCAAGCCACTTTCGGGGCCATGGGCTCCTCATGATGTTATGAAGCAACTAAAATATACCCCTATTTCTTTTCTATAGGTACCTACCTGGGTTCTTAACACAAGTAACAAATTTCGAACTAAATGACGCTTTCCGTGGCGTTCCTCAACTGTTGAATTCGTGCATGGGAGGGGTAGGCCGAGTACTGGGATTTGTATCTGTCTTGTCGCGATAATATTTCACGTCGTGGGCCGGAACTTGGGGTCACTCTTTTGCTGGCATTCACTCAATGAATCACTCGCTTCCAAATTCTTGGACCTTCATTTCTCATCAGTTTTTATTTCTCACCATATCTTCATATGTCTCTTTCTTTGCTACGCGACCTGCAGACAGACGTCTCGAACGCCCAACATGGGATAATCAGACTCTTCCTTGCCACGGTTCATCTCGCAAGTATCACCACCATCACCGGGTAGCTCTCAAGGTCTGGACCCTTATCTCGGTAGGTACGTTGGCACCCCCGAGGTAGGCGGGCATCGCTCACTCATACTCCTCGAGTAACCCATCAAGGTGATACTCAACATATCCAAGATCCTTGAGACAAGACAGCGTCTCATTTAAGATCAGCGACTCAGGATCACTGAGCTCCAGCTCTTTCAACCGGGGAAATCCCGTCCAGCCAGGGAGAAAAGCTCACCAAGAGCCTCCTGCCGGTCAAGCCGGCGCGACATATTAAAATTCCGTGCCGAGCGGGGCGGGACTATCTTGCCGGTTCCATTGTAGAAGCCAACCACATTGAGCTCGTCAGTACACTTAAAGCGTGACTAACTGCTCTCAAAAATCTCCTTAACACTGCGGGTGGTTCCGCAGGCATCGATCCAATAAATTGGCAAGGTCTTTGGTGTATGAACGGTCACCTGTGAGAACAGGGGACTATTCTCGTCGACAGCGATGCAGGCCGGGGCTTTAATAAGCGTGGAGACCTGGCCCATGCTGTTGGTGTAGTGTACCATCTTCGGCGAGTGCTCGTGGGTGTGGGAAGGGGGTTGCTCTCGCTGTAAGTTTAGATCCTCGTGAGTTTGCAGAGGTTTCAGATTTCCTTTTTGGGGGCAATCGAGATATGTGGGGCCTTGGTATTTCTGAGTGCTGATGAGCTTGAGAGAGAGAGAGAGTCGATTCCGAACGAGAGGACCTATGCTGCTTTAATATACTAGTTTCGCTCGATTTGATAACACCAACCCCTATGCTAAGGATAATCGCGCTTGTTTCCCACAATTCTGCTGTCTGTAGCTAACAAAGACCCTCCCCTATGGTGAAAGGAACCGTACAGGGATCTTAGACGTTGACTCATTGAGTGGGACGTAGAAGTGATAGATCAATCGCATTGAGGCGCGAAAGAATTTGGACCACTCATAAGCCCTGTGTTGATACCAGGGCTATGGTCCTCAGATGTGGCCATGTATTGCGTTAGATTACGCATGCTCAAGCTCTCTCTTTCTTCTCTGGGTACTCGGAGTAGATTTGGGGCCGAGGTTCTGTAATTCAGGGGCTCTGTTGACATCACAGCGTAAACACAGATTCTCAGGATTAAGGTTGACCCTCCATTCTTTGTTCAAAGCTTGGAGGTTGATTAGTTGCCACTTGCTAGTCATTTGTGGGCTTTGGAACCTTTGATCCCTAGCTTACTTATGCAGAATTATTCGGGATGATTATTTGCTCTAGGTCGAATCTCAAGATTGCGGTTGAAGACTAGACCTCGGACAAGAGCGGTGTGAATACCTCACCCGGCAGGGACAAAGATCACCGGCGTGACGGTATGACTCTGAACGGCGTGTTAACATGGTACGTATCGAAACCCTCGAAGAAAGTTCTCTAACCTCAGGGTAACGTTGAAACCCAAAGTTTTTCTTAACCGAATAGATACACAAGCACTGAACGACACGCAGCAGAATTCACCTCTAGCAAAAGTCACACCAAACCAAGTTAAAGAGTCAAAATGCTTGCTCAAAATACTATCCTAACGACAAAGTCCCTTGGGTATATCCGCTCAATGATAAGAGAGACTCGGGCTCATATGTTCTTCAAACATATCCAATGCCGTCTATCCAAAACGGATTCGAACCCCAGACGCTCAACTTCCCATCAAAATCTGTGCTAGAATCCTGCTAGCGCTGATTAGTAGATATATCTAAAGCCAGCCACTCTGCGATCAACAGTGGCATCTACGACATCGCCGTTCTCGGCGTTTGCCACATCCTCAATCTCGGCCTGCTCGAGCTTCTTGTTCTCCCACTTGTGGACGTAGCGCAGCCCGATGGCCAGGCCACCAACCAACAGGCAGATGACTGCGTTAGTGCTTCCGCCGGGGATGTATTGTGGGGCGGCTGAGGCCGGGTACATGTACGAGCCATAGATACTGGCCGTGTTTCCGACCATGTTGGCAATGGCAAGCGAGGAAGAACGCTTGACGAGGGGGCGGGGGAACGAGTTGGAGATCCATGCGAGGAGGATTTGATCTGTTGGTGGTTAGTTACGGAGCAAGATGAGTCATTGGGAGGGGGTGGTGGCTTACAAGCAGGAACGGCGCCCATGGGCATCAAGAACATGGCGAAGAAACGCGCGCCCAAGACGTTAGTACCTGTGGCAATGGCATTACCGACAGCAGCAACCATCATCAGGCCGAAGATATGCAGCGATCGGTCGCCAGTCTTGGCCGACGAGAAGGTCACGGCGACGGACACCAAGAAAGTACCGAACCAAACGGGCACGGTGAGCCACAGGGTGGTGATCTTGTCGTAGCCGAGGGTCTGAACGATGCTGGGGAAGAAGTACTGGAAAGTCTGGGAGAGCAAGCTGAGATGCTGCAGCAGAACGAAGAGGTAGAGGCGGTAGTCGGTGAGAGCCAACTTGAGGCCGACCCAGATGGATTGGGGCTCATCCGTCTCGTTAATGTCGCGGAGCAGACGCCATTGGGCAAAGGCACGCTCCTCCTCGCTCAACCAGCGAGTGGTACGCGGGTAGTCGGGCAGGATGAAGGCGGCGACACCAGCGAAGGCGATCGTGACAACGCCCTCGATGATGAAGAGCCAGCGCCAGCCGGCAATGCCCTGGGCACCGTCCATGTTGCCGAGCACAGCAGCGCCGATGATGCCGCCGAACATGTTGGCCAGGGCGTTTCCAGAGTAGAAGAGAGACATTCGGCGCGTCAACTCGGCGCGGGTGTACCAGGAGCTCATGAGGAAGACGGCGCCGGGGAAGAAGGGGGCCTCGACGAAACCGAGGATGAAGCGCACGGCGATGAGATCACCGAACTTGCGGGTTGCGGCGTTGCAAGCCGAGACGGCGCCCCAGAGGGCCATGGCGGTGGTGAGGTAGATGGACGGGCGCACGCGCGTGATGAGGAGGTTGGATGGCAGCTGCATCAGGAGGTAGGCGACGAAGAAGATGGACGTGGCCAGGTTGAAGTCGGACCCGGTCATGCCGAGGTCAGCCTCGAGAGAGCCCTGGCGGGCCTGGGCGAGGTTGGCACGGTCGAGGAAGTTGAGCAGGTACATGAAGATGAGGCAGGGCAGCAGATGCAGGTCCATCTTGCGCACCAGGGTCTTGTTGGCGGCCTCGACGGTGGCCTCATTGCGGCTCTCGAATTTGTCGATCCACGCCCTGAGCTCGGGGTCCGAGTCCTGGACGACGGCTCCGACGGGGGCCGCCACGTCCTTGTGGGATGCGTCTGACTTGTGCTCGAGGCTGGTCTTCTCGGACCGGCGCTCGACGCTCGGGCGGCTGGGGGGTGCTGTCGCGACGGCAACCTTTTCGTCCGACATGGTGGGTGGTTGTGGGGGATACAAACGTGGAGAGAATGGATTCCCTGGGCTGAGTTTGCGTGATTCTGGAGTCTGGAGGCAGAGCTGAGGATAACCCCGACTCGAGCCGGGAGCCCATGGGTTTTATGCATGATGCTGTCGCGCAGATCCACCCGCTGCCAGGCCCATTCCCCCGGATCAAGGGTGGTTGCAAAATGGGACTCCAGGTTTTCCTCTCCACAAACAGCAGGGACGCTATGCAGATTGCCGATCCTTACCCCGAGTCGTGCAGGGTGCGAGCTGGTGCGGGCAGGAACCATCGCCCCGCGCCCCGCCTGCTCTTTCTCTTCTCATCCCACCGGCCGCCTGCTGCCCCGGGTTTTGCGGTCGAGAGCCGCCACGCGGTCAAACTACACCTCCTCCAGGGTAAAAAAGGTTAGTTCGGTACATCCCCCACTAATCTCCACAGGTTTAGATGCCGCGAAAGGGGCGGCTTGGCCTTGCGCCTCCAACTTTTTCAGGTAAAGCACAATCAGATAAAGTGTGTCAGACTTACCAGATGTAGCAAAGGGCTGTTGGATTTAGTTCCAG
>Ga0247780_1000872_pt1 | contig 23230 bp, 20 predicted proteins | sample UWRJL079202R5_FD_179927 | JGI IMG/M metagenome (GOLD analysis project Ga0247780, IMG submission 179927) | Plant litter microbial communities from Arlington Agricultural Research Station in Wisconsin, United States - UWRJ-L079-202R-5 | ecosystem: Environmental > Terrestrial > Plant litter >... | reverse complement strand
CACGGCCTTGCGGCAATGCTGAGAATCATTCGGATCACAGTTTGGTATCAATAATTGGTGTGAGTTACTGCAAAAAAAGATCTTCTACTATTGCAGTAATGGTGGAAGCCACGCAATTTGTGGGGGGTGCCCCCCCAGTAAAATGGCCTGTGCTTGGGTGCCCCCCTAAAATTTGGGGGGTGCCCCCCTATCAGATGCCTAATGGAAATGCGAACCAGGTAGCTTTCTTCCAACCAATCCGGCCCGCAGTATCAGAGATATGTGGGTCCGTGGGCATCCGACAAAGGTCCCTTCCCCACTCTTCAGTGCCAAGGCATATCGGATCTCCTTCCTCAGTCACGGCGTCGCTCAGCATGGTCAGCAATCCAATCCAATCCAAGCCAATCCGGCCGATTTTGAGCCAATCTCAATCCAATCCGGACCCTCGGATTGGCTTGGTTTGGGATTGACTGACCAGATTCTCAGGGTTAGTAGTGGGGCCCTTTGGGTGCAAATTTGCAGAACTGTGAGCAGAGGTGAAACGCCACTAACAAGATCTCATACAAATTTGATGCATGCTTGTTAGTATCTTGAGAAGAAGAGATCTGGCACCGTGGGAGATATAAACTGGTGAAACCACCCCGGGTAATCATCAATCCGTCTCCCACTCTCCGGTGCGGATTCTGGTATGGATGAACCGTGACATGAGGTATTGACACCAGCACTGTGTAAGATGAGGGACTTGACGATGGTCAAGGCGCGACCATTGCGGGACTCAAGAAAGACTTAGGTCAGTACCATACTGTCGTGGAAAATAAACAGGGCAAACGCTAACTGCCTTGACCTTTAGGTCCAAAGAGCCAATTGACAAGGGCTTAAGTAATCATGCTTTCATGTGCCTTACAGGAAGGGAGAACAAAAATGATTGAAGCAGAGGGGTATACATAAACTTTAAACAAAATGCCGGCAATCCGTGTTCTTGGCAGCACGCTGGCTGTTTGACAGCACTCACCAGGGCTTTCCATTCCACACCTTCGGAGGCCGCTTATAAAACATCCCCCGCTCAGCCCACTCCCCCTCGCTGCTGCACAGCGCTTCGTAAGCACCATGAGGATACGCCAACTTGAAGTACATCTACCCAACATCAAAACGCGTGCACCCCTCAATATCCTCAAACACATCAGTCATTCCATCCTCGTCATAACTGCTCCCAAACTGGTCGTTATAATGCCGACCAAACTGACCATCAATAACCACCCTGTCCCTCCACCATCGCAAACGGGGTCCGAAAAGTGTCCATCTCCTTGATGCTCGCGCCCTGCATCGCCTCCTTATCAACATACATGCAGACCCCATATCGCGGTGACCAACGGGTCAAATCATGACTATCAGCTCCAGGCCCATCGCGCTCAACAGAGCGCGTTTCAACCCACGTTCGAAAATGCTCCCGTATCGTGCTCTTAGACGCCCCTTCAAAAGCAACCCGGTCCTCGATCGGCGTAAACGCCATTCCCTCAAAGTAAGTCCCCTCTGTCTCAATTAACAAGCCCAATCTCCGCGGTCCGGTTGATAATCTGCAGAAACCTCTGCTAAGCCTCGTCGTCATCGTAGATGATACGATATACGAGAAATCCCCACTTCGGGTGGCCTGAGTGGGCAAGGCTGTCGACGATGGGCTGGTAAGGAGCTAGGGCACCGGGGCCGAAGGAATCCTCTAGGTCGTTGGCTAGGTCCGGTAGGAGGTAGGGGAAGGTGTCGTTGTTGGTGAAGTTCATGAGAGTTCTAGCTGTGATAGTGAGGAAGAGGGAGAAGTAGAAACAAGCCGCTGAGGCAGTCATGGTGCACTCACTGCCTGTTTTCTCTTCGGGCTGGGGTGGAAGAGATGGTATGGGAGAGGAAGACATCTGCCTCTTAAGTACTCTGAGACTCATGAGTTGGTCGCCCTTGTTGTGAATTACCTGTCTGGTGGACTGTGATGATGCTGGTTGGTTGGCTGGCTTGTTGGTGATAGTTATTCCGGCTAAAACTTTGGGAAGAGACACCACTCGCTGTTCTCACAGTGCGCAAATATAGGGCCGCTTGAATGCAAAATGGAAACTTGTGATTGGCCAGGCTCTCAAAAGTGGAAGGGTTGTTGTCGGGATTCAGGGGCTCAGGGGCTCGGATACAAATTTCATCCACAACTGCAACTAAACATGGGAATCGCCTCAGTCACAACACCTTCCAAAAGCCAGGTGTTTAGTAGGAGAGATCACAGAAAAAGCAATGAAAATCAGCAACCGCCTGCTTCATTCGAAGTCAACCGTTCTTGTTTCCTCCCCTGAGCATTCTCCCAAGGTGGAATACTTCCTCGATCTGTGCAAAAACGGCAACTTTGCCAAGGGCCCCAAGAAGTCAAAGCACCGGAAAGATTAAGGACGTGTCACCTCAACCTTGAGAGTCTTGGGTTCGGCATAAAAAAATCAGGCGGCACAGCAAGAAAATCTGAAACTCGAAATACGCCTGGTAAATGGCCGCTCGATACAATATATGAACTGATTATCTGGCAATAGCAATGCCTACATCGAAGCTCTAGCCTCACGAGAGTGAAGGAGGTTTCTGCCCGCTATTGGTAGGTAATACATTTAGAGTCAATAAGATCGTAAGTATACATATGTACTGTTATTACAATTATCCCCTCCCCCGAGACAACCAAGCACGATCTATCTATAAGTAGATGTAGCAAAGCGTCCCGCCTAGGGTGTTGAGGACATCCTTGATAGGAACGTGGGCGCCCAGCTTGCCGACCTCCAGCAAATCATCAACCGTACCATTGCGGCTCGGCGGGTTGTTGCGGAAGGTGATGGTGCCGTTGAGCTTGTACGCCTCAGTCGGGTGCAGGACCTGCCAGATCCAGTACATGCGGTCGATCATGGCGTGGTGCAGGTAGAAGGCCGGGTCGTTGAGCGAGGTGAAGACGTCGGAGCCATCGCCGCCCATGGCATAGTGGCCGGCGCCGTGCAGGCGGAGGGTTCCGTAGGGGCCCTGGAGCTCGTCCTGGAAGTGGCCGATGCTGGCCGAGGCGGGACCGACGGTGACGTTGAGCAGGTTCTCGGCGGTGAAGGTCGAGGTCGAGGCGGCCATTGTCAGGTCGCGGCGCTGGCAGCGCGTGTTGAGCACCTTGACGTCGCTGTAAACGGGCAGGTAGCCTTGCATGGCGGGCTGCTGGGGGCCGAGGTGGATCTTGAAGTCCTTGAAGGGCCCGGACTTCACGCAGCCGCCGCCCGCGCCGGAGGGAAGCCAGATGCGTCCGGCGCCGACGACGCTGCCGTTGTGGGCGAAGTACTCGCCGTCCCCGCCCATGCTGGTGTCGCTGCCATCGAAGACGGGCGACTTGTTCAGATCGGTTTGGTACTTGAACCAGTTCCAGTACTGTGCAGCGGAACGCGTCAGCGGCTGTGTTTATCTCAAACACCCGTCCAGCTGTGAGACAAAAAGAGAGAACATACTGGCAGATTGCCCTTGTAGCCGCAGCTGTTCTTCAGCTTCTGCTCCCAGAGGTGGATGAGATACCGATGCCACGGAAGGAAGTTGGCCGTGCCGTGGATGAAGTTGGTCAAGTTCATATGCACCGCGACATAGTCGTCGAAGTGGTTCTGCGCGGCCGAGAAGGCCGGGTCAACCGACGGCAGCTTCCACAAGCATTGCACTGCTTTGATGTAGCTCTTCCTCTCAGTTTTGGAGAACGAGTCCCTACAATAAACTTGGATGTCAGTGTGCTGCCAGTGTGTCTTGAGGCGGGGAAGGCGCGCAGTTGTGCGGCCGGCTCGCAAAAAGCCAGAAAGAAGGCACGGCGGGATCAGCCGCATACCAGTCTCTGCGGATGGCCGCGTTGGCGAGCGTGCATCTGGGCGCGGTGCTGCCTCCAGCTCCGGGCCGCGACGCTTGTGTGCCCTCGGAAGCCTCGTTCAGCTTCGCATTGACCTGGTTCTGCAAGTCGGTGAGGATGGCGTTCGCATCGTTGGTCGGGGCGGCAGTCGTGACCGTCGCACCTAGCAAAAGGGTGTGCACCAAAGCGAAACGCATGCTGAAGTTGGTTCAATGCGCGGTGCCACAAGGAATGGAATGATCGACGGATACCCGATAACTTCGAGATAGGCGGCCGAGACGCCCATAAGTACGACATCAATCCAGCGCGAACCGGTTGCCAAAAGCGGAACACTGTGCCGCTGGGGCGCGAAGCCTCGTAAAACGTTCAATATCCGGGGCTCCGCACTTTCGCGAGCCTGCACATTGGCAGCATATCCTACCCCAGCCGACGATACTGGAATAATTATTTTGGGGGCCATTGTCGATCCCAGCTTGCACGCGCGGATCCTGTCCGATCTTCCGCGGCCGGGTTTCTTGTACTTTTGGAGGATGTTGAGAGGTACCTGGGGGGGAAGTGCCATGGGTGTCCCATGTCCAATATCTGTCCACATGCAGAGCATTGCCGCTGCAAGTGCACGACGTGCGTCGCTACCAAACACCGTGGAGCATTCAGGATGCGCCGCGCCTTTCTTCTAGAAGTTGGCTATCCGTTCCAATGACAAGCTCCCTCCCGATCCGGATTGGGCGTCCGATCACCACGACCAGCGATCAACACAGGAGGACGAACGTCTTTATTGCATGGCTCTTTGGCCCAGTTCGTGCTAAATCAGGAGGCGGGCTGCATACCACCCAGTTGGCGGCACTCCGGCACTCTGGGTCGCCCGTGCTGGGTTCAGCCGGCCATAGTTTGCTTGCACGCGCTTGGGTCTTTTCTGGGTGAGATGCGTAAGATGCGTATCTACGTACCCTGCCAGGCCGCCTACTTTTTTGGGGTGCCCAGAGCCGGTGTAGGTGTTCATTCAGAAGGGGGCGCCACCCCGGTTATGCGCACCAATGGCGTCCATATGCCCCAGATCCCGGACCTGAAACCTGGGGTGACGACACCTCTGGGCATTACAGATGCCGGACCACGACGAGTTGGTGGTGCGGGAGGTAACGAAAAGAGTCGCCTCCAATTCACCGGTCCGTTCTCACCAATTGTTCTAATCTAATGTCTGCTTGCTGGGGACTTTGAAGTTTGCAATCACCGTAAGCATATCTACTGCATCCTGCGCAGTATAGCTGATCTTCTCGAGCTTTCTCGAGGCCGGTGTAGTGTAGGTAGGAGCAACACCCTGCAATGGCGGAATGAGATGTTTGCGAGGCACGGACGGTGAGAACGGCCGAGCCGTCATCTCATAGTGCATGGCCAAGATCCCTTGCCTAGATCTAGCGGCGAGGCGGATGAGCCTTTGGTTTTGCCCATAGGATTGTTTTATCCCACTTTAATGTTCCCTCAACTATCCCATTGCAATGCGACCCACTGCCAGTGCGACGGCCACGGCCGGGTCACAGACTACGGCCGGTCCCGTCCCTAACGCAGTTGCCAAACACTCCCGAGTTCGCGTCGACGTTCGTCCAAACCTTAGTACTTTATTCTGCATCCGCTCCACTCGCACAAAACTTCTTCGGCATCCGAGCCACGACAATGGCACACGCGACAGAACTCGAACTCTCTGCAAGCCAAACATCATGCAACTCCAAGCAACTGCAGGGCAACACACCTCACGATGTTGGCGGGAGAGGCCTTTTCCTTTGCTCTCGGCCTGCTCCCTGACATGCTCGCACTGATAAGGGAAGGGCTCGTCAAATGGGGCACTCGCGGTCTGTGCCACACAACACTGAGTGCTCCCAAGAGCTCCCCGGCCGCTGCAGGGTAGCCCGCGGATTGGGGGTCAGCCAATCAAGCCGCCACGACATCACCACGCTAGACGATCCTCTTCATAAAACTTGGTCGACACTGCCCTGGGACACCCCCATTACTCGCATGCCCAGCGCTGTCTGTCGTGTCTGGGTGCCTTGGCCACAGCCAGCCATGGTTCACCGTTGCGTCAGGATCACTAAGGACCGCAGATTCCGCAGATTCCGCAGTCCTAGCAGTCTTCAGCTGAAACTTTGGCATTGGTTGGTGGACCTCGAGCTATAACACCGTACGGGGCCCCGTCCCACTCCCGCGATCAGCGTTCTCCACTTACCTAGCTTGTTAGCACTTCTAGCTACCGCCGCTAGAGAGCGCGAACGGCGACCATCAAAATGTCGGCCACGAACAGCACACTCACCATTAACCATGCCCTCGATGGCGAGAGCAACGTGCCTCGCATTCTCGGCCTGGGAATCACCTTCCACGTCCTCGCCCTGGTCGCCTTCACGGCCCGCATGTACACGCGCCTCATCGTCGTCAAGTCCTTCGGCAAAGACGACGTGATGATGTGTCTGTGTATGGTCGGTCTTACAGGAGGAGGGATGGTTACCGTGGCAGTCGCAACCGCACATGGCCTGGGCCGCCATGCGTGGATGTCGTCAAAAGACGACCAGATCATCTACGGCATCACCGTCTTCATCCAAGCAATATTCACCACCGTGACGAGCCTCTGCTTTCTCAAACTCTCGGTGGCCTTCTCTCTGCTTCGTCTAAGCGGTCCGATGAGCATCTGGTGGGCGCGGGTTATCTGGGCCTTAATTAGTAAGACAGTTTGGACCTGCCCTCTCCCCAAATACATCCTGACATGGCACAATCCAGTCTTCATCTGCCTCTACATGATCGAAAGTTGGATCTCGATCCTCGCCTTCTGCGATCCCATTGCCGCACAATGGGACAAGGCCCTCCTGAAAACCGCGAGATGCTGGCCGACAGCAGTCTTCCGCATCTTCCCGCTCGTCAACACCGGCTGCAACATGTTCACTGACATCTGCTTTGCGACGCTGCCCATCCCCATCATCTGGCGGCTACAGATGAAGCGCCGCACTCGCCTCTATTTGGTCGGTGTGTTCAGTCTTGGCTATGTAGCCGTCTTCATTGGCGTCGCAAAGGCCATCTCCCAAGTACAGAACCGTGGTGATCCAGACGCAATCTTGTGAGTCCTCCCCCCTGAACCCCTTTTCACTCAGTCCCAATTTCCCCCCAACTCACCTCAATTCGGCTAACCTCCCTGCCCACAGCCACAACTGGACCCAAACCCTCGGCTTCCTCCAACAAAACGTCGGCGTCGTCGCCGCCTGCGCCCCTTGCCTCAAGCCCCTCGTCGGCCACTGGCTCAAGCTCTCCGGCACCACCCAAGACCACTACGGAAGCGGCCAGCGCGGCAGCAGCAAACGCAGCCGCGGACTGCCCAGCAACAAGTCCGGAAAAGACGACGGAGGCGGAGGCGGGTTCGAGATGATGGACTCGCCAGTCAGCAATGGCCGCTTTCACCACCAGACGATGATCCGGACGGGGAAGAGTCCGAGCTCGAGCGAGGAGAGGATTATTGGGTGGAATGCGCAGGATATGAATACTACTAATGGGGTGCTGAAGACTACGGAGGTGAGGTTTTCGTAAAGGAGGGGAAGCGAGAGGGGTTATTTCTGGGGGGGTGTTTGGTACGTTTACGAGGCGGCTTTTTGAAGCGTGGTTTTATTATAAGTTATATACCTGATAGTGATTTTTGGACAGATCGATATATTACACAGCTTAGTCTTGCTGTCAAAAATGTCAACGATGAGAGTGTTATGGTTAGGTCGCTCGGCCTGTTCACGTAACTTGCCCCTGTGTTTATGTTCACGCTTGACTTGTTATGACTAGTTTGCCAAGGTAGCCACGGTCACGGCCACGAGTTTCATGCATTTGCAATTGAGATGAGTAGGAACATGACGACTCAGATCCCCAAGCCTCGTCATAAATTCATTCTTGGCTACAGATGTATGTGGGGCCGTGCTCCAATCTGAACTCGCTGACTACCTACTTTGTAAAGGGTCTGTGCAGTGGCGTCTGCTTTTCGGCATTGAGGTGCCGACCCCACACTCAGCTGCTTCTCGTGTACCTCTCGAAGATCTCAGTGTAAAACTAAACAAAGACAGATGATCCGTCGGTTGCGTCAGGAGGGAAGCTAGATGTCTTCACGACTTTCTCCCATAAACAACATATCTGCACGCCAATGTATCAGCGTCACCAACCAAGAGTTTGCAACAAGTCAGCAGAGGATCTACGCTGTGAAATAGAAATGTATCGCCGGGTTCTTTATCGCTTCCCGCATCTCCCCCAAAAAGGCATAGACATCTTCGGGGGTCCATCCCAGGCCGCGGGTAAAGACCGTCATGACCGAGGCGTCCAAGCGGTTGAGAAAGTTGGTCATCTGGAGATGACCCATCCGCTTGTTCTCCTCAACCCTGGGCCACGGATTGCCTGGAACTGGCAGTTTCTCCTCAACAACGTCGACGAAGCCGGCTTCGGTAAGCCACTCTTTGTACTTCATTGGAGCGAGCATGTCACGGCCGAGTTTCGCGCCCGCATCGACGTACAGATGAGGAAATCTTTCGAGGGGAGTCCCACGGATGCTGTCGTCGATGGATTGCAGCACGGGGGTCCAATCTTGGAACTAAATGTACCCTCCCGAGCGCATGGAGTTGAAGGCCGATTTCATGAGCCCGAGGTGGTCCTTGAAGCAATGCAATGTCATGCGGAGATGGAGGTAGTCAAATTTCTGTGTGTACTCCCACTCCTCCTCGGCATCAGTGATCTCAAAGCGGCAGTTTGTGGGCACGGACTCGGGCTGGATGGGACTGATATTAATGGCAAGAACGTTTGCGGATGGGTGTTTAACAGCGAAGTCAATCGCCCAGATTCCAGTTCCGGTACCGATGTCTAGATCGTGCCGGAGGTTTTCGAGGGCGGGAGACCAAGCTTGCCGCCCAGCCGCATTGTGATGACGGTGTGTTGGAGGTCAAGGCGCTGTTGCTCCACTTCTTCGACTGGCATGCAATATTTGCCTTGCTTAGAACTATACTGCCGAGTATTCTCCTTGGCGTTCTCGTCGATGCTAGTTTCCATAGATTGCACGGGTTCCCTGCGAACTAGTAGTCAGTCGTGAGCTCTTTTAAAGGTGGATGGACTCGCCCTTGTTGGGAACCATCAGGACCGGAGTCGGGGTCAGACTCATCGTCTACCTAAACGCAGTCCAGCGTCAGCGAATCTGTTAAGTGGGTTTTCAGCGGGCTGGCCGATGCATACGGTGAGGCCTGTGTCGAAGCTTGGGATGCGGATGTCGTGATTCTCCATCTTGCGCAGATAGTCTGTTCGCTAGAGTGTTGTGCTAGCGATAGCAGCGAATTGTCCTCGGCGCATAAATCGCCCGTTGTGGGCGTCAAGGCGTACCGTGGTCGGTGTCGAGGACAACATTTGGCACCCGAGCTTCCGGTCATGGTGGCGGACCCCACCGCTGGTGCAATGGTCGATACTATCGGCCGACACAGCGTGAGAAAAAGCTCCAGGAGTCGGTTACGCTCCAGGATTACTACAGACGCTTTATTGAACAAGGGTCCAACGACTCCCACCTCCCCGAAGGGTGGTTACAGCGATGTGACGATGAGTACTGGCTTCTCCAGGCTTGCCTCGGTCTGCTAGGGGTAGGGTTGCACCGAAATCCCGCCGATGGCCGGGAAGGAAGCAGTGGGGCTCTCTAGGATTCTAACCGCAGTGCATTGTTGATCCTGTCTATTCTAGGGCCTGAAGTCCGATGAAGAAAATCCGAGGTGAGTTAGCATAAATACCCAACATGCCCCTCCCGGTTTTATGAAAAGTGGCTCTAGAACCAAGCTCTTTATCTCCGCCCCTTAGCACCCCGGCGCTCTAAATAAGAACAACACTAAGCAGCAACTATGAAGCTTTTCTCGTATACTGGATTTGTCTTCCTGGTAGCCGTCAGGTAACCTTTCCCGACGCAAGAACTATCCTTTTTAATGTCTAGAAGTCTTTCTGACTAACTCTCTCGTAACTCACAGCGGCGCCACGGCCCAAATCTGCCATTGCGTCCAAGACGGCGTCAACAAAGTGGTGGCTACGGAGGCGTGCTGCAAGCAATATGCACACGGCGACTATGCTAACTCGGGTGAAGTGAGTCCACGAATATCCTTTTCCCGGATTTGTGGACCGACAAATCTCGCAACATCTTGGAACATGTGCTAATAAATGATTAATGAAATAAGTGCTTTCTGGCCAGCAACCAAATCACTCGAATGCTCGATTGTTGCAACGTTTTCGCACATTCCATGTCTTGCCACAGTTAAGAGGCCTAGGAAAAGCGCCGAGCTATGGGGTGTTGTTCTGGATTTACTTGCGAAAAAAGTAGTTATATCTTAGCATAGTAACAGGAGAAATTCCCCGGTGGTGTCCTGTCGTGTTTTGGGAGCCTCTGGAGTTTTGCATTCGATGATAGAAGAACGCCCTGATTCAACAAATGGAAGTGGCTGTGGAAGCCAGCTTTTTATGATCACTCAGGACCCTGGGCCTCGCAGTTGCTCAAAACGGGCGACAAAATGCTCGGCTGCTCGTCGAGCTGGCCAATCAGCGGCCGAGCATGGCATTTTTTACCTTTTTCTGCCACCCATCCCTCGCTCTCCTCCTTCCTCCCCCAGACCCCTTTGGCAACCACCCAGTGAGAGGCCATCTTCCCAAGCCTGCGGCTGGGCACTTGGGGGAAGCATTCTGTGATACAATATGGTCACCTGGTTGGCCACGTGACTCGCCACCTTCCACCACTATATTACTGGCTCTCTGCCACCCTCTCCTTTTTATCTAGAATAAGCAATCCCGTCACTCTTTTGCCGAACGGCCAGAAAACCGCTCTGTTTTGTGTTCCACACATTCCTAACATTTGAACGCCCCTCCGTCGAAATGAGGTAAAAACAACCGCCGCGATATAAAGACCATTAAGACCGAACCCTGAGACTCTTGATCGAGAGTTAGCATCGAGCTACTAGATAATCTCTAATCCCCTTGTATTAAGCAGTTAGAATCACCACCACCACTAACGATTAAGACCCGCGACTCTCCTGCGCCAGTATCCGCCATGTCAGACAAAAACACAACCTTGTTGTCGGACAAGACCGACTGGAACTCCCTTCTCAAGCACTCGTCGGCACTGGGCATCCTTAATCCCGGCATCATCTTCAACTCTTACAGCTCAAGTTCGTCGTCGTCGTCGTCGGGCGCGATGCGCTTCACGAGCTCGTACACGGGCATCGGCGGCAGCACGTCGCAGGGCTGTGGCAGCTCTTCCATCTGCTCTTCCAGCAATGTCTGCGCCCCCCTTCCCAATAAATCGGGGGAAAAAGTTCCCATGTTGCTAATACGCTCCGTAACCATCGGGGTTTGGTTTGGGGTCCGGTAGCAGCCGCCCTTGAATTTCCGCCGGGGCGACAATGGAGGCGGCGCTTCCGCCACTCCCAGCGCTCCATGCCCCACGAGTTAAGACACAGTCTTGCGGCACAGATCGCCCATCAGGATGGGCCTCGCTTAATTAAGTTAAGTAAGAATCGTCTGGAGAAGCCTCGGTGGCTCTAGAGGTACCTATTCACGAAAGAACAGAGGTGGCATTTGCCCAAGTGCCTCTCAGACAGCCACTATTTCCCTCTGTCCCGGGAGGGAGTGAGTAGAAGCCACATACGCGTCCCCCGAGCCACTCAAGCCTCTCGAATTGATAATCAGGGATCTCTACGTCGACAAGATACCCGTCACGATACCGCGTGACCGAGTCAAAGGCACGACCCTGTGGTGCTATACAATATGCGCCGCAGCCGTCGAATTTGTGGCTTTTCTTGGTCAAAGTCACGGCACACCCCAGCTCGAACTTCCCGTCTAGCATTTCCGAGCTCAGTGTGCTCAGGTTGCCGATACCGGCCCAACCCGGCCCCGCCTATTGCGAGGAGGGTAAACTGCGTGTGTGCATATGAGCACCGAAATACAAAAGTGGGGATTGCGCATCGGGGTAAATCCTTTGCTGCCGTTTCGATGAGCGACTGATATGGCTGTCCCTCCAGCTCGGGTGACCGCTGTGCCAATCAAAGGTCTTCTCACGTAACCCTTATAAATTCCTTTAGGACCTAGTTACCATTGTCTCGGGGGAGGTTGCCAGCCTTCTTGCACAAGACTCTTATCAACATGCCGCTAGCGATGGTTACGGCCCCATCTCCATGGCATTGCGGCAGCGACTCCCAAGGCTTCTCAAAATCTCGGAACAGATCCTCCGATATAATAACCTCAGCAAAGGCATGCGCCCAACGCTGGCTACATAAAAGACGGTCGGACCGTGATTGGCTGGGGTTCGGAAGCCACGCGTGGGGTCTGGACCGGCTGTGTTACATCTGAGCCTGGCAATGCATACAATGCGCTTCGCCGAATGGCTCTGAATGTGTTTGTGGCTGGCTGATACGCGGGGGCGACGCACAAGAATGCAAGACTCACATCAACCCGCAACATTTGCTCCAATATTGCTCCAACATTGCTCCAATCTGAACGATCAAGTTCAAATCAGCCAGCCACCGCTGCATCTACCAGCAATAGGGTGGTCAGCAATAAAGCATGCAAAAGATATCGCCTGGCTGTGCTTCGTTGTTGGACACGGAAATCCAGATGATAGGAGTGCCTATAAAGGTCTAAAGGTCCGGCTCATAACAAGAACCGGTTCTCTCCTGCAATTCCACCCCAGCGCACCTTTGACCGCCGCAAAGTACGCTGTAGTGTCGCAGAGATGTCGCAAGCATCCCGACCGTCACAGCCCACCAGCCCGTCAGGCTCTGGGCACTCCTCCCCCCGTCTTCCGGTTCCTGAAACCAAGGGGAGGAATCTCATCCTTTGCTTTGATGGCACCGGTAATTCATTTAGCGGGTCCAATGCCGACACCAATGTTGTGAAGCTGCTTTATAAGCTCGAGCGAAACGACCCCAATCAGTTTCACTATTACCAGAGTAAGCTTCGGCATAGACCTGGAGGGGGCTTTCTGTGGCTAACTTTGCGTGCGCCACTGGGCAGCCGGAATTGGCACCTATGATGTCAGCTCCACGACTGTTGATAAGTCGTGGCTCGCCTCCATCCTGAGCTCTGTCTCGCAGACCATGGACGAGGGGTTCGGCACCGGTTTCGATGCCCACGTCATGGCTGGCTACCGATTTTTGATGCGATATTACGAATCAGTCAGTCCTACTTTAGCCGTTTCTGGTCGGCGATTTGAGCCCCATTCAATATATACCAACTCTCGCTAAAAATAAAATAAAAAAACAGGGTGACAGAATTTTCATGTTCGGATTCAGTCGTGGCGCCTTCACCGCCAAGTTCCTCGCGCGCATGATCCACACGGTAGGACTCTTGTGTAGGGGCAACGAAGAGATGGTCCCCTTCGCCTACCGTCTCTATCAGCGGTACCTCGCCGGGCAGACCCAACTTCGCAGGGAAGGCGACCGCAGAAACACCATCTACGATTCACCTCATGACCCCGTGAAAAACAAAAGCATGAAACACGACGAGATCATCAGTTTCAGCAACACCTTCTGCCGCAAAGAGCGAGTCGAGAAGAAAGGGGGCAAACCCGAGGAGGACAATATCAAGGTCTTTTTCCTCGGCATGTGGGACTGCGTCAGCTCGGTCGCCGTCCTGGAGAGGAAAGCACCCAGGCCCGTGCCCACCACCGGCACCGCGCAATTCGTACGCCACGCCGTCGCAGTAGACGAACGTCGCGTCAAGTTCAAGGCCACACTGTTGGCACAGGACAAGCCAAACGAAGATGAGGAAGAGGACATCAAGGAGGTCTGGTTCCCCGGATGCCACGGCGACGTCGGTGGGGGTTGGCCCGCCTCGAGGGCCCGCCGCCGCAACATGACGGTTTGGCAGCGCGTCAAGAAAGCCTTCAAGACGCGCAAGGCCAAGCATGTCAAGGATATCGACGCGGGCCCCCTACAAATGAGCGACATCCCGCTCGCATGGATGATTCACGAGCTCGAGCAGATTGGAGCTGGCATTAAGTGGCGTCAGCCGCTCGTCGACAAGTTCCAGGACCGACTTCATAAAAACATGAATGATGCCCTTCATGGTGGTATCCACGACTCGCTACGATATCGTGACGGCATCGGGCTTCCCAAGGTGCTGTTTTGGAAGTTCCTCGGTATGATCCTCCCCCCCCTCCCCCCCAATCCGTTCTACCTTTTCCAAAATAGGGATGTGACGGACTGATCATTCGCGTTTGGTTATTTGGTGTATAGAATGGTTCCCCTTGATCTCTCGCTGGGAGCTCACTGAAGATGGCTGGTCTTTGGTCCGTTTCCCCTTGAACAAGGGAGCGGCGCGCGACATCCCTCTTAATGCGACACTCCATGAATCGTTGATCTGGAGGCTGCGACATGATTCGGCCTACCTTCCGCGCAACAACCATGGCGACAATTCTTCGCCTTGCCTGAATCAGGTTGCCGAGTTTGAAGGCCCGGACCACACCCTGGCAAGCATCACGAAAACCGGACCCAGTCACGAGGTGTATAACTTCAAGCGCGCGACCGAAAAACAACTCGTATAATTAGTGTCCGTTAACTGGAGTAGGTGAAGAGGGCTGGAGTAAGTTTGTAGTCTTTCGGAGGTGGGTTACAATTCTGATACGATGCTGGATGTCACTTGCCGCAGCCGGGGAGGAAAATGACAAGCGACCTTATCTCGATTTTGGCTTCTGTTCTCAAGTCTTTTTATCTCTACTAATAATCTCGTTTCTTTTGCTCGAAAATTATATCTGTAATGAACTTTATACCCATTTGGTACATCCGACCGAGTTTGAGTTCACCTTACCATACCGATTCAATCAAACACCGGCCGCCTTTTCCCTAGACCTCAAGAACGTTACTTTAGCCTTTGATATTGCCCATCTGGTGCAATATTATATTGTAATTTGTAGCCATCTCTTACGCTAACTGCTATGAGCCAACCTATTATTATATATGACATACTCAGGTAGCTGACACCACAACCCTATGTGGCTACGAACCTGAAGATGGCTTGTTAAGTATTAGTATTTCTTTCGTTTCCTTTTAAGCCGATAACGCCGGCTAGCTGCTAATTTCTCTCTTCATTAATCAGCTCTCCTCAAGATATGCTGCTAAGACACTTGCGGAGGCCTATTAGGGCCCCGTGTGTTACCTTTCTCGAGGCACGGTTTAGGTGGCCGCTCAAACCCAAACACTCGCCTAACTCATGCGTCATTTACCGCTGCAAAAGATGCAAGGTACTTTAGAATGAAACAGGGAGATTATTCATATGTGAGAGCCTGGCCGTTAAAGGTATTGAATCATAGCACGATTGGTTGGGGCTTTTTGTTTGGGGAAGTCTCGAAGATTCCTGGACCTAGATCCCTTAGGCTCCCTAGCTCAATAATAGTCAACAACTACTCTCTTGCCCTCCGAGAAATGCTTCATAACCCATTAGGTGCTGCCCAAGGAATATCGCACAAAAAGTCAGTTATCCGCCAGCTTGAAGCCATTGACCTCCGGGGCATCGGTTAACCGCAGCTAGAACTCCCCCCACCCCAAACAAGACTAGTTCCATCAACGAAACTAAATCTAATCCTCTCCTTTACTGGCTTAGACAACCTTGCTGTATAAACAGTTAGTGAGATAACCAACTAGAAAGCTTCTCGAAATGGGCAACTTGCAAGCTACCAATTGCACAGCCTGAGAAGGGCACGAAGCAATGCGTGTTGCCCTGGAGGGCAGAGCCACTACCTTGGCAATTAACATTGCAAAACGTGATGACAGAGTTGGGCGGGTTGTCGATCTCGAGTCGCTGCCAGTTGACGCCAGTCGGGGCGCTGTAGCAGTTACCGGCACTACCGGAGAGTCTAGATCGACGCAAAGACAACATCAGCCAACCAGTTACTCCATATCGCCTCGTCGAAGCCAGAGGTACTCACGGATCCTGGTCAATGCGTGGAAAGGTGCTGCCCGGCGCATTGCCGTGGTCGCAGTTGCTTGGCGCGTCTAATCGTTCCTTTGATCAGCAGTTGCGTCCGCCAAAGTGTTGGAAGACAGGCTCACAGAATCGAAACCTAAAGGCCTCCACCTGGCCGCTGGCCAAGGCGGCAGTGATGATGGCGAGAATGGTGAGCTTGGTCATGGTGGTGGATGGCGGCGTTTGAGCTATGAGATTGACAGGGAACTAAAAAGGCTTTGAAATCAGAGGATGCTGATGACTATCCTTCAGCCTTTTCCGCTGGCGAGATCCTGGTCTACTTATACTTGGTATTCAACACCTTAGGCGATGTTGTGATTTGCTGTCCTTGGGCACAGAGCTAGCCACAATTTCTTTACCTCTCATGCCCAACACCGGTGGGAAATCGCCGCGCTCGCAAGGAATTAGCTTTGATCCTTCACAATATAGACATTGAGGAGGTGCAGACAAGATGGGCCGAGCGAAAAGGACCCTTGACCTCATAATGACCATTGCACGCTGCTAGCTGGGGTTGTTGTTAGGGGCTGAGCTACAACAGCCACTTAAAAGGGAAAATATAGGATGTAAGATCCGTATACGACCCTTCAGTCGAGATTATGACTCAAAAATACCGAGCTGCAGTGAGATGCTGTTTCCAATATGCGTAGGCTAAAGTGATTAACTTCGCGTGTAACAATTTGGATGCACCCACCTCGGCACAAGGTTTTCCGTTAATGGCTACCTAGGGCCAAAGGAAGCATTCTGATCCTTCACCACTTTGGACGCATGTATATTACTCTAGCAGTCGCCCGGGCTTCTCAAATAGCCTGGTCATGTTGTATAAGATAAATCCGGACACACATTACTTCTATTCCCGGTTTGTAGTACTGAGCTGCAGTAAGCTGCAGCTGATTTATCCTATAGTTTTACTAATTGTTACCTGAGCTAAGTGAGGTCCTGCACGCGGCTGCTGTGCAACCCCAAGGGCTCGTTTTCAAGTCTCCCCGGTTAAATTTTACGACCCCACAGTCAAGACAACGGGCCGCTACGGCCCGTGATGTCATATTTGGAGTAGAGATACTGACAGGCAACAGCTTTCTTCGCCGCTTCGACCTCTCGGTAGTCAACCCGACTAGGACATGGTGCTCGACCTGCGCCAATATCTTCCTGGCGGAGGACGTTTGGCTCAAGACTAAGCCGCGGAAAGTGTAGGGAGATGACGCCCTAAACTGGGGTGCACGTGTGGCAGCTTTCTTGACTCCAAATGGCGAGATTTGGCAAGATTTTGATGGATGCAGTTCGTATTGAGAAGTCGCGCAGGTTTTCTGCTAATGGAATGATAATGCGCGCAGTTTTGTGCAAACGAAATAGAGCAATGACGCCCACGATCCTTGTGACACGAGAGAAAATTCTGGGCAGCCCCCGCTGCTTCGCTCTTTCCTACCTTCATTGACTACCCGCCGACATTAGCACCGCAAACAAAAATTTCCCCGCAATTGAACCAAACCCTCTCCGTGTGTCCGGCGACTACGCCCAGGTAGTTTGGGCATCACACATCCTGTCGTACCTAAACCCGTACCTCAACACAGCCACATCAGGCCCGTCGCTGTCCAATGTCCCGCCCCAAACACGACGCATGGCCAAGCGAGGACGACGGTGAAGAAGACTTCGAAGGCAACCTTGACGCAAACGAGATCTCCCCCAATCAGGCGGCCACTTTGGGTGCCTACGATGAGCTGATCCGCGAGAAGTTTCTCAACCGCATCGCCGAGCTTCTGTCCCACACAACGGGTGGCAAGGACGTACGTTACCGCCGCCGCCCTGAGAGAGAAGGAGGATCGCGTCGAGGTAGACATCGCGCGGAACAGCCCATTTGAGTCGAGAGATCTCGTGTATCTTGCGTCTCTGTCCTCATTCATGAGAGAACGCGGATAGTTCTTCTTGGAATGTTTTAGCCACTTGGACGAGTGCTTCATGTTAAGCAGCTCGGTTTATGCCACTAGCGGACGTTGCCGATCAAAGTTCGGACGCCACGTGCTGCGAAAGGCCCAGATTGGATGAATAATATCACCTCGGATGGTCGACATCATTTGTCGTGGAGCTGCTAAGGTTGGGAAGAGTTACAAATATGGCCCGAGAAGCTTCTGTGTATGATCCCACAACTTCTCCTGGCCCTTCTCGCGAAGCCGAGCGACGACCTTGGCATTCGGAGTACAGTCGCACTTGTTGTTGACGAGGAATAGACCACCCGCCAACTTTTCCGTCGTAGTGATACCTGCCTTGCCCGTCCATGGCACGCCGTGACCGCCAAAAGCAGCGCTGGTGCTTTCGAACAAATGTCTCTGCCCAGACTCGTCGTCGGAAAACCCTGTGAGCCAAGTCAGGAACTCAACAACACGCGTAAAGGCGCCGCCCACAACCGAATTTGCGTCCCAACCCCTCCTCACGTTTCCTGTATTCACCCCTCCTGGCCACGAGTGGATAAAAGTAACGTCGGGATTCTCGCTGGCGAGCTTATCCAGCGTCATGGTGTTCATGGCAATGTATTGCGGCCGAGCCCGGTAGACTTTGAAATTCGTCGGCTTTTTCAGGTCCAAGTCGTCCAGGTCGATGAGATATGTGGTTTCCAACCCGCCGCCCAAGACGCTGATGACCCTTGCGACAGGGGATGCGCTGAGCAGGGGGAGGAGCTGAAGAATGAACAGCATCCGAGAGTAGTATTCGAGCGCCTGGACGACTTCATGGCCCTCGGCCGTCTCCTGGCGCGTGCCAAAGGGGGCATAGCCGGCGCTGAGGAACAGCAGGTCGATGCGCGACTCGTTGCTTTTGATAAACTCGCATACTCTCTTGACTTCGGCGAGGAGGGAGACCTCGGCTTCAGTCCAGGTGACCTCAGCTTTGGGGTTGAGGGTGTGCATCTCGGTTATGAAGGCTTGCGTGCGCTCTTGAGAGCTTTTCCGCCCTACCAGGTAGATTTTCACGGTGAGTCCTGTCGCGACCAAAGCCTTGATGGTGAATTTTCCGATACCTGAGGTTCCGCCGACGAAGACGGCGACATGAAGGCCCGTTTCATCGTTGATGAGGGCATTGGAGGGAAGTAGATCTTGGTAAGAAACCATTTCCGCTGGCAGCAGTAAAATATGTCAGTATATTACGTTTCTTCTTGGCTTCCCTGTTCTTTGGGATGTGGTCCGAATGATGTTTTTAAGCTAATCATTGTACATACAAAGAAATTCAGGAATCCTTCGGGCTGATCGGGTGATGCTGGGTTTTCGGGCTCCCGGACTTTGGCAAACCCCGGTACCCCGTTCTCGGCCGAATCAGTCACAGGATAGCTTCCAGGACAGACTACAAGGCAACCAGGGAGAAAGTTTGAACTTATTAATCTATAGCTCAAGTCCGGTCAGCCAAGGTTTCAGTCTAAAGCTATTCACAACTCTGGCAACTGCACCTCCAACACTTTCCATAACTAGAGAACAGCTCGCCTCGCCCTCACCCTCGCCACTGCCGCCTGTATTCTCACTCCCCATGGTTCCCCAACCCTCCACCACCACCAATCGCCCCCATTGCCCCCATTCCCCAAATATGAGGCACCTGCGGCTGCTGCTGCTGCTGCTGGTCCAATGATGACAAGAGGCTTGCATTGGCCTTTTCCGCCGCACCCGCAATGTAGCCCGCAATCAGCGGACATCCGCAATTCGCGTGCCGGAATGGCTCATTCTTTAAGTGAAAGGCTTGGTTCTTTAGCTCCCTCTTAGTCTCCAGCAAATTATGTCGGGCGCTATCGAGGTATGGGCCGTCATCCCGGTAGAAGCGAGGCCGACCTGGTTTCTTCTTTGGTTTTCCCATAGGCGTTTTAGTGATGGTCGGGGCCAGGTCTGGAAGGACTGGGTCGTGTTCTGGCCTTGGTGCCAGTTCGCCGTGGGCGGCACGTGTATCCCCTGATATTGTAGCCGGAGGAGCTGTTAGTGCTGCTGGATCGTGATGGATAGGCGAGAAGGCGGAAAAGTCATCAACCCCCACGCCTGTGCAGAACCCCCACTCCCCCAAAAAATGGGTGCGCATCCCCCAGCGATCGCAGCGCCAGGTCCTCTGAACTCTGCCGGCGCGGCTTCACCACTGAACTCCGCCGATTGAACTCGACAGCGTTGCTAAACTCAAGTAGCTCGACAATTGCGCGATTAATACTTAACAGGTTCCATAGACACATACCATCCCCCCAACTGTGTGTGTCTGGATAAATCTCTGCTCGTCTTGAAAAAAAAAGGGCGATAAGCCCTCGCGACCGATAAACTCGTAACTAGCAACAAATCACCATGGCATCCAAGCGCAAGGCATCTAATTACCAGCGCGATGTGACTATATCCCCCTGCTTTCCGAAGCAGAAGCGTGTCGCTTCTCTTATCCCCACACCTTTATCCCGGCAGCTTCCCTAAGGAGATCCGGGACCTGACCTAGCGAGCAGGCGCCGTGATCCCCCCCGCCCTGGCGTACTTCGGTTTTCCCATCTCCTCTAGCTGCTTGCCGTCTCCTCTAAATCGAGGATTGTGCTGGGGGGCCACGGACGCGCAGCCACGATATGGATATTCGACAGCCGTTCTGGTGCTGCACGGCTCGGTATTGAGGTAAAAGGAACCGTTTGGCTGCCGTCGGACGGAGCCCGGCCTGCGGGTGCCGGGCCACGAGGAACGTGGCTAGGCGTTTCGGTAAAAGGAACCGTTGGTGACCCATCGGATGGCGTCTTAAGCTTGCGTCGGGGCGGTTGCGGCCCTCCGGACGAACCGGCTACTGGCCGCTCCCGCTTTTCGGCAGTGGGGCCTTGGCACGAAATGCTATAAAGTTGTCTTCCTCCGGGCCTAGTATCTCTTCCAGCAGTTTGACAGCACGCTCGGAATCAACCTCCTCTTCAATGGACTGGTTGGCCGCCTCTTGCTAAATGCCATAAGATTTGCTGAGATAGGCAAGCATCTGGCGGTCGTGCTCCTTTTGCGGCTTGCGTGGGATGTATAGCTGGTCGGCGTATTTGGGAAATAGGGCGGGGTCACATTGTGGTGATGCTGCGGTACTACGGACCAAAGTAGGAAAACGAGAGTCAGGTCCAGAAGCCAAGGGGGGCCTCTTCCTGCTCGGTATAGACGATTCGGTATATGTAGGTACAGCAAGTCTCCATGACTATCTAGCCCTCAAACGATAGCGAGCCAACATCGATCTTGACTCAGTCCCATTATGTCTCAGCCCATCTTGGCAAACGGAGCGTTTCTTCCATATCATCAAGCCATTCTCTGTACCACGCCGTAAATGTGAGCGGTGCCCCATCGCTGTCGAATAGAGGCTCGATTCCCGCGCCTTCTGCTATACGATTTATCCATATCCCCCCTCGAGCCGGTCCAGTGACAACAAGGGCAATCCGCAGTCCGCAACCGATTTCGCATAGATAGAGAAGCCCACAGGTGTGTTCATCCACGACTTGCCAACGGCGTTGGTCCCACTTGTCGGCGGCGTCGTAGTAATCGCCGGGCGTTTTAAAGTCTGTTTTTGTTGGCTCCACGGGTAAAAATTCGGGCGGATAAAATGCTGTCGTATGACGGAATGGCTCAGCCAGGCGGTCCATATCAGTCGCAATACCCTGGTCACCATCCACTTCCCAAGTACCGTCCGTCTTGCGTAAGGAACATAGTCCGTAGTGCGGACCGGCGCCGCCGTTGCCAGCTTGCAATAAGAAAGAGCGGTATTGACCGGGCAGGCGAGTTCCAGTTTGAGTCTCGATTTCAGACAGTTCTGTCTCGGAGAGGGCCGGCCCCAGCTCCAAGAGGACGCAAAAACTGTCAAGTCTTGCACCGGCGCGCAGCGCAGCGGCCATGCGGGCGAGTCGAGGGTTGATATCGGACCATTCTGACGCAGAAACGTCGTTCAGTCCGGCAGGCGAAGTCGAGTTTGACATATTGTTAATAATCAGATCTCACCTTTGCGTGTTGTATTAATATTGAGAGAGAAATTGAAAGCAAAACTGTTTACGTGCGGGGAGCATTTGCGGCTGTGGCGGGTGCCAAGAAAATCTAAGACCACCTCCGAATCGTTTTGATTGGTAAATGGAAGAGCCCAAGTTTTGGTCTTGGCAAAATTGCACGATTGCCGCTACAGGGAAGGGGGGAAGGGGAAGGGAATCACCCTCGACACGAAGCAAAGACTCGACATTGAGGAATATGTACCTGCGTCATCTTCAGCCCAAGGAAATCTCAATGACTTCTCTCGCCTCCTTGCCCCATCCCCTTCCCTCGACCTTTCCAAAGGTGACAAAAAGTCACGTGACTACGAGCATAGGCGGTCGTCGATTTTAGGGTGGTGAAACGAAGATTTAAATCGGCCCCGACTAGGCGTGCACAAGCCCAAAATTGCTCGTGCACCATGTTGAAAAGGGTTAGGGTTTTCTATGGCAATAGATCAGTTTACTTTGCCAGGGACCCAAACATGCCATAAAACAGATCTATATCTACTGCTCTAAATCGCTTTGCGCGCCCAATCTACCCTACGGAACTACCCCTTTTCTTGGCCCCTTATCCCTTACAACGTCGCCCCCTTTGCCTTGGTCGTCGGACTGTTCGGTCGCTCCGAGTCACCTTAGCAGGCTTCTCTAGGTCCAAATCGTTCTGGGCAGTACGTTATTTCGTGTTTCTGCCCTTTGCAGCCTTCTTCTTCGACTAAACTGTCTCCTCAGCCCTAGCCATTAGGCAGGATGGGCGGCCTGAAGAATCGTGATCTAAATCGTCATCTGTATCGCTCGAATCAATCGTGATGAGGGCGGGCGGCGAGGCGTGGGTTGGCTCGGCTCAGGGGTCCGTACAACGATTTCGGCATGAGGTCGATAGGCATACAATCGATATCAGGGAAATCCTCGGATTCGGAGACAAAATCGCTGAGATTTAATATCTTGACTCCCTGGCTCTCCAAATACTCCAACAACGCAACTCATCGCAGTCTCGCCTGCCTCGACCGGTAGGCCGTCATTCCCGTCGACTGGGTGACTCAGTGCAGCCGTCCATCCGGAAGAACAGATCGCCGGGGAGTAGTACACTCCGCTCAGCGGCGCGCAACTCGTCAAACTCCCCGCGAGGAACAGATCCGTCAATGTCGAACAGTCAAGCTCAAACGTATATACATATGTCAGCGAGCTCTCCGGTTGCAGGGCAGTCTACCGAGTATCCGGACGGGCAGATAGCTGGGGAGTAGTAGAGTTCGGCCACACGGCCAGGTATCGACGGTTCCCCCGGAAGGCAGGATGAAAGCGTTGTGTAAGCCGTCATCCATGTGACGGGGCTGGCGTTACATACGCTAATGCAGGGAACTGCTACAACTGCCCGCTACACCAAAAGGTATGTGCAAGTTGACTAACCGTTAGTCATCTTGCTAGTTCCCACTTATTACCAACCCGTT
>Ga0247780_1000870_pt1 | contig 23292 bp, 26 predicted proteins | sample UWRJL079202R5_FD_179927 | JGI IMG/M metagenome (GOLD analysis project Ga0247780, IMG submission 179927) | Plant litter microbial communities from Arlington Agricultural Research Station in Wisconsin, United States - UWRJ-L079-202R-5 | ecosystem: Environmental > Terrestrial > Plant litter >... | reverse complement strand
CTCGCGCAATGTGCGAGAAACGTAAACGACCTCAAGGGTTTGCCGTCTCAGATCGCGGCCGCCCATGTTAGGGTGCAGGTTGCTGACGGCGCGGGGCGGGTGGGCAGAAACGCAGCAGTCTCAGGACTGCTGAGGCTGTAGCGGTCGCCATAGCGGCCATCCAGAGCTAGCAGCGCAACGCTTTTCCCGTTGCGATCGAGGTAGCAGCTCGTTAGGGAAGAATAGTCGTCGGAAAGGAGAAGGCGACTCCCAGATGGCGTGATGGGCCAGCTCCAGAGCGGAGCGGCACCTGAGAGCTGGAGAAAGTGGAGTTTTGGGGGGCGTGTCGAGGAAGTCGATCAGGGCAGATAAGGGTAGAATCCCAGCCAATTCTCCAACCCAGGCATGGCTCTCGAAAATGGCCGCGAGCGCTTCTCTAGCTCTCTCCAACATGGCGATAGGTTGACCCAATGGCGATGGATGGATTATGATAGCGTTCGCCCGCTTCAGAAGGTGATGAAAATCTTGTTGCCTAGGTAGACTTTTACGAGGGGTGGTCAACCGCCTCTTATTTCTTACCCAAGTAATATCATGTTCACGTCTATAATCTCAAAGGCACCTTCTTGCGGGTGCTTTTTATCACATCCTGAATCCCAATGGGGGTCAGGGCCCTGATCTAACTACGTTTATTCCTGTTTATGGATGGGGGGAGGGTTTGGTATCATTCTTGGAGTGTGAGGAACATGGGCCATCAGGTTAAGATGGAGAGCGACGATGGGCCTTCCCGTTTCGCCTTGTCTAGTTCCTCGCCGGCGGTCATGATGCTCGCGATTTCTCTGGCACGGATGACAGGCATATGTTGTGAAGCATCACCGCTCCCTCTCCTCCCACGTCTTCCCCAAATCTCTGTTCCACGACAAAAGACGGCCATCGGCACCTGCGTCACTGATAAGTGTAGGACTCGGGCAGAGCGGAGAGAGCTAGTTCAGATCCTACAAGCTGTTCTTTTCAGCTCGCATACAAGCCGTTCTTTTCAGCTCGCATGCCTTCTTTCCCGTAACCCTCCTACGATCGCGGCTACAGGAACTCCACCTCGACCTTCTCGCCCCCGTTCCGTTCCAAGATCTCCTTGATGTTTTCAACAATGGGCGCAAAGGGCGAAACGTACGCAGCCCTGGACGCTACCGAGCCTTTGGCCACAGCTGTAACCATCCCTACGGCTTCTGCATGGCCGTTGAGTACCAGAGCACCCGAGTCTCCACAACTGGCAAATGCATTGGGTTCTCCCGAACGAACGACACAAACCTTGCCCTTCACCAGGCCATGCTGCTTGTAATCAATCGTGACGCTTGCGTCAATATCATGGAGTTGTCCAGCCGTGTGGCCTGATGTGCGGCCGATCTTGAACATAGGAGAATCCTTTGCCGGAAATGCTGCGCCTGCGCGGGGTGTCCAGTCTATATCGTTCCAGGCCTCGTGGTTGAGATTCGCCTTGAAATTCATACGGCTAAGAGACGAGGGGATCTGCCAGCGTATTAGCAAGTGAAAAGCCAAAGGTAGGGGGGGGGGGGAACCTACGTTGTGCAGCTTCTGGAATGCGAAGCGATTTGCGTCCAGCTTCACAAGCGCCCAGTCCAACACCCAGTGGTCCACACTTGTTCGTAAGCCTGAAGTAGCATATACGGTACCAGCTGGATGGCGAGATGCTTTGCAGCGGCGCTTTTGGGTTTCGGCGGCCTGGATGGCTCCGGCGTCTTCGGCGGCTTGGTGTTGGGAAATGGCAGTCCTCTGACAATGGGAAAAATCCCGAATGACATCTTCAGCAAGTAGCCACCAATGGAAGTTGTCTTTGTCGGCAGGACAAACCACGCTGGGCCCGTTGCCAGGTGTGGTAGGCACCTTGGAAGCTGCCAAACATGACAATATTAGCACAGATATCACGGTTGTTTACTACACGGCGGAAATACGTACTGGAGAGAACATGGCTGCATGTCATGGCAAAGTACTTTGGCGTACCGTCTGTCACGATGCGGAGGAAAGCCCCCAGCGTGCCTGCGCCCCCTTGGTCCCCCACAAGGCCGATGCTGGAGCCAGAGCGAGGAGACGCGTCGTACGACATTGATTTGATTTCCTCGTTTGGGTTCGCTGCGGAGGGCATTTCCACTCCTGCTTCCGCCTCACCGTTGTCGTCAGCAAGGGAAATGGTCTGTTCAGCCACCTCAACAGCAATAGCGCCAAGTCGCTTGTCGTAACTAGCCAGGGACAAGTCAGCAAAGCGATACGGCATTGATGAGCCTCTTTGATCAGCTCACCTTTCGAGGACGGCGGAGAGCTCCCCGATGACTTGGATGGCTTCCCACGTCGTCAACGAGCCGGGGAGGACGGTAACGAGCAGGCTCAGCTCGGTAGGATTGCCTTCAAAGCCGATGCGGTAGGCGCAGAGAGACGTGAGGACGTTGGACCGTACGCGGTCGACAGCGGCTCGAAGCATGCCACGGAAGGAATTGTCGCTATCGTCGCATTCGAAGAGCTCGCGAAGGAGGTTGTCGAGTTCGCCATCAGTCAACCCAGCAATGCCGCGGGGGTGAGAGCCGCCAAAAGGGTAGGGAAGACCCCTCAAAGGCTCGCGAAGAGCACCTCGCCGCGCCAGAAAACCGTCGTCGTCGTTGCCGGAATATGTCTCCATGTTGAGGTCTGGAGAAGATGCATTTGGACAAACTGCCAAGATGGAGCTGCTCGTGTACGCCATGGTATCGTTGCGTAACGTATTCAGGTGGCGTATTGAGGTGGCTTACACTAACGCTTTTGGGAAAGGCTTGTCCAAGAAAGGTGGCGCAGGCGGTGTACGCTAACGCTTTTGGGAAAGGCTTGTCCCAGAACAGCCTTAGGCATCCCATGCTTGCTTTCAGAATTTTCACCTAGCTACCATTCACTCCAGAACAACTCTTCATCACACATTGTTTTTAGACTTTTCACCTGGCTCCCATTCACACCAGAACAGCCCCGTTCTTCATCACACATTGTCTTCAGAATTTTCGCCTGGCTCCCATTCACACCAGAACAGCCCCGCTAATAAGCAGCGCGCCCACGAAAAGTTTCGCCAAAAACGGCAGGCTGGCGAGAAGAAGAGCAACCGGGCACACAAAGAGCGCATGAGCAAAAATCCAGGCTGGCGACAAAAGGAGCGCGACCGGGTGCACAAGGAGCGCGTGTAGAAGAAGATGCAAGCCAGCGAGAGAGAGAGCATACGTGCGACGACGAGGACCTTTGGCCATTCTGGAAGCCCCTGAGAGCTGGAAACTGGTTTGATAAGCTGCATAGGAAGTGCTGCCGCCCTGTCAGAAAGAAAGGGTTCAGGGGCCCTGGGTTTCGGTTCAACAAATGCGAATCGAACCAACAGGATGTGAATGGAGTTCCGTTGTGGAGGAGATCAGAGAGCTTGACCATGTACGTCCAGCGGTGTCTTGGACTCCAAGCGGCCCGAGATGGGGCAGACAGTGGAAGCAATCAACCGTATGCAGCGAGGAAGTTGACACGGTCAAGCAATGGTGATGAACGAGCGACCGGAAAAGACGGACGTCTAGCGACTGGAGGAAGCCAGGAAGTGACAGAGTTCAACGACGGAGGAAGCGAGGAAGTGGACAGTCCCATCTATATCTTTCGCAAAGTGAGAGACGGAACGACGGGTTAGAATAGATAGCGATAAGCGATAAGCTCACATTTTCCCCGCCGTCCAACACATCTAGTCAACACCGTTTGCTCTTGCCCCGCCATGGACTCACCGGTCCAGGAATGAGACGGGGGCGAACGCGATGCGGCATTCGATCGCCTCCCCGAATTCCTAGAGAGCAGCTTCCTTCCCGCTTCGCCTGCCGAATGGATTGACGTCGCGACCCTTAATGGCTCCATGCGTGGCCATGTCCTCGCAGCACCCATCCCGTTAGCGGCAGGTCTAATGCGATCTGTCTTAGTACTCGGGGGCCGGCTGCACAGCAGCCATGCCACCCATCTCGACCTCTATTCTCGGGCCCGGTCGCAGTGGTAGTACTGATGTCAACATTGATGGCGGTATTGATGACGGTTTCGAGCGAGGGATGCCAGACTTGGCTGGGCGGATGAAATACCCCGCCTTCAAGGCAGAGAGAAGATGCTTGACCTCTTCCTTCACTCGGTAATCAGATGAATAGAATGCCATGAGGAGGCGAACTGACACTGTAAGGTTTTCGGCTTTTTTCCATTGGTCAGGTTCACGAGAATGGCAACACTGTGAATGAACGGTTCCAGTTCATTGATCAAGTGGAGGAAAATGGCCCTCAGAGGAGGAAAAAAATGTTTCCACTACTATGGCCTCCCCAGTAGGCCTCGACTTGTCTCCAGAAGCAACATCATAACCGAACTCAATACGCAAGAGTAACCCTAATGTTCGTGTGGCCAATCTCCCTGACAATACAGACGACGATAACAAGCAAGAGCGATAATCAAGAGCGGGGTGGCACACCGAAAGAATGCGCCTGTTGCCAGCCACGAAGTGCCCTCCAACGATACCCAAGGCGGCGGCTACCCTTCAACCGACGTCGGAATTTTCATCGCCGCAAAACGATACCATCTGATTTTCGTACAAGGCCATAATTAGGTCCATTATGTACTGGTATACGTGGGACATCCCATCGGTGCTGTCCAAATTTCGAGCTAGGGTATTATGTACCATCCCGTCGGTGCTGGTATATCATGTACCATCCCAAATTCCGAGCTAGGATATCATATACCATCCCAAATTCCGAGCTAGGATATCATGCATTATCCCAAATTCCGAGCTGGGATATCGTATACCATCCCAGGGCATATGCTAGTATATTCTAGGGCTAAAATTTAGGACCATGATCTATGTTTCGGGTCATTAGGGTATTGTCGCCTCTTGGTAGCGGTCCTAGCCCTAACACTTATTAGGGTTAGAGTTGGTAAACCCAACAGTCCTAAAACTTGGCCTAACCCTACAAATATAGTTATAACAACTATAACCGGGACAAGTTTCTGGACCCACTTCGGCTCAGGCGGCTCTCAGTGCGGCTCACCCCTAGCTCAGGATTTACGACTAATACGGACTCGGACAGAAAAAATTATCGGGTGAGACTATAGGGGTAGTCAAATTAACGAATTTACATCTGGTGGGTTCACTCTGATCCTCCTCATTACTTTTGTTGTCTAACCGCCTCTCAGATCGATCCAACTGGCGAGAGACCAGCGGACAACTGGTCAAACTTTCACCAGTAGCTGGCTGGCCAGTGGAAGGGTGAAAACACCAAGAAAACGACAGAATGGTCCCATTTCTTATCATCTACGTTTGGCTTGTACCTAACGACTCCAAAGTCTCCGCTCTTTAGAATCCTCGCTCCCAAGCCCATCGCCCTGTAGTCAGTTTATATTTCCGGCCACCCTTCGCGTACTCTCATACCAAGCCCCGGATAACGGATTGCAGGACGAAATGGTGTCGTCAGACCTAAGTAAACCACGACACGCCAGACAGGGAAGTGGCGGCGTAGATGACATGAATAACAGATCAGGGCTATTCGGCACAAACAACACCCCAAACGCCTCTAGTTGACCCTTCTATTACTATATTAATTTAATAAGGTGCTATTTTACACAACGTGTTTTACTTAATAAAAAAGAGACATATAAAAATAGCCAAATGTTATTTCTTTTCTACCCTTAGTTTTAGTGACGCGGTCTCGACCTCCCGATCTGCAAATTAGGCGGCTATAACCGCCTACAGCAATTGAGCAGACAGCAAGAGAAATTGAGATGCAGTCTCAAAACAAGACCTTGCATAAAGCACAAAAGCGTTTGTGCGTTTGTGCTTGGTCAAGCGCTTTGTCAGTGACGACAGCGACTGTGGAAGCGATCAGAACGCAGCCAAAGCAATTGAGCAGACCAGACAACAAGAGAAATTGAGAGAAAAGCGACGCGGGCGATGCAGTGCAAAAGAACAAGACCTTCATAAAAGAAAACACAAAAGCGTTTGTGCGTGGTCAGCGCTTTGTCAAGCAATTGTGATTAGCGCCAGACAACGTCGCTTCTTCCGATGCATCTCGTCTCCCAACGCATCGCTTCTTTGCATCGCTTCCTCAGATGATCTTCTCCCAACGTATCTTTCTTCAAATGCATCTGAAGAGATGCATCTTCTCCATCGCTTCTTCAGATGCATCTCGAGCAAACCAAAAGGGGCAAAGCCACAGCGCGCGGACCAAGGCCTCGCTTGCATTTTCCGACAGCTCGTTTTGCCCAGCCCAGGCTGCCCCCTTTGGCCCCCCACGGTTTGCGACTCCTGGGAAATGCTTTCTGATATAGTTTTTGAGATGTGAGAAGCACCACCCGTGTTGAGCTGAAGATGTGTTTCCTCATTTTTGGGATGCGATAGCCTTCTCTTGTGGTAATTGCCATGCCTACGGTGTTCAGCCCAAAAGCTGCAGTGCTCAGCACAAAAGCTGCAGTGCTCAGCACAGGAGAAGCTGCCGTCCAGATACAAAAGCACTGTGTTCAACCAGCATCTTTGACTTAATCGCTTCTTCCATCGCAATCGCTTTCTTCCTCCCATCTGTTAAGCTATCTCCTCACTCTATATTTACAAGCCTTTGCAGCTTGAACTCACCCCCGGTTGTCACCCCTGCTTGAACTTACCCCAGTTGAACTCACACCATGGACCAATCCCCACATACGCCGAGCAGCTTGGAACGCAGCTTGGAAGCTCCGTTCCGACATCCAGAAGGTCAAGAAGCAGATCGAGGAATCGAAGACCTATCTTCTCCAGAAAGTTGGGGAGAAGATTGACGATCGAGTTGCCGAGGCAGATCAGAACATCGAGGAATCTTTAACCAAGCTCCGTTCCGAAATCCAGAAGGTCGAGAAGCAGATCGAGGAATCGAAGACCTATCTTCTCCAGAAGGTCGGGGAGAAGATTGATGATCGAGTTGCTAAGGCAGATCAGGACATCATGTGGATGCTTTACAATGCCGACAATTCCCTTGGGAAGCGGGTGAAGTATATTGATGACCGCCTTTTCAGCATGCAGGACGACATCAACAGGCTGCTGGGAAGGACCTCTTCCCAAGATGCAATGTCGCATCATCGCGCATCTGCAGACTATGTGTGGTGGGGAACCTTCGAGGTACGCCGCTATCTCGGTGCAAAGAGTTTGTCAGAGGCTAACCAACGTCCCCAGCTCCGAGGAGGTGAAAGCGATAGAGGTTGATTGAGAGGCTGCGAGAGGTAGCGGGAGGCTAGACTCTGGCTACGCTCATCTTTGCGTTTGCGTTTGTGTTTGTCCTTCTGTCATTTTTGTTGGTAGAAAGAGTACTTGGGATGCACTGGAATAAAAAATTAAACATACCTTTGTTTGTGTCTTGGAGATGCTGGACACACAGCTGTCAATTGGTGTGGCAATGTGTGCGATGCGACGGAGCTGTAATTGGTGTGGCGATGCGAAAAGATGAAGAATCCGGTACACGGCAATTTTAGCCCCCACGCGGAGATGATGCAAGCCATTATATCAGCGCTAAATCAATGGCCAGCAGTCAAAAGCTGAGCTGCGATGTACTACTGTATGACTTACAACAAGTGGGTTACTGGCTCGTGCGGAGAAAGATTAAATATTGAAATTCTGGACACTGATTTCGGCCTCTACTGTAGCCTGTGCGGAGAAAGATTAGACATTGATATCTGCACACTGATGTAGCATGGGTCGTTGCTATAGAACATTACTGTTAAACAGGTTGCTTGCGTGAGGAACCTTGGTTCCTTACATAAGGATCGTATTTATACTACGCGGTGTAGTTACAGAGGCTCCTCACCATAAGGCACTATGTAGCCAGGTGCAAGTCTTAGTACAGAAGCCCCAGTACAAACCAGTCACGACCTCGCACCGTGCCTGCTAAGCCTAGGGACTTTTCTTAGCTATTGCACACCCCTTGGCTATTAACCGCACTGGCTGTAGGGGTAACTATCGAGCTCGAGGATCAATTCCATGTCCTTCGAGGAGGGCCAGCAGTTAAAAAGCAGGGAACGGACTCTCTACTCAGACCTATATCACCATGTATATAGGATGGGCGAAGTCCATCACACCTCTCTTCACTTCTTTTCTTCCTCATGTTTGGCGTCTTCGTTGCGAAGGCCTGTAGTCGTCCTCGGCAGGACGTTAAAAAGCCTCCGGCGTCGTTGATTAGCTTTGAATACTGGGTAAATGGGGCGGTTGGATGTGTAGCAGCAACTCTGGGTGGCTTCCAACCGTCGGTTTTCCATTGCCGAGTTGAATTTCTTGAGCTTATTAACGATAAGCGAGTTGGCACCGGCGACAGTACCGCACGCCTCGCCCTTAATTATCTTATACCAGGCATAAGAGGCGTTAGTCTTCTTCTTAGTCCGGAAGCCAGACATAGTGACTTGCTGTAACTTTATTAAGTAATTAGCTTGACTCAAGAAAACAACTAGAACTGCTGCATACGCCGCAGTGGTTGCGAAGATGTCAGACCGCTTTGCGGTAGTGACTCCGCTGAGAAATGCGGCAAAGACGACCACGAATGCTGTTACTACGCCGAGTCAGATGGTGGCGTCCGCCTGCCGCAAGATCCAGAGAACCCATACGGCAACGACGAGAAATATAAGGGCAGAGACCATGGTGGCGAGTGTCACCATCTTGTGTAGTACGCTCTCCTCTGTGATGGAGAACTCAGCTGAGGTGGGGTGCGGTTTCTGCCAGAAATCCAGGGGTTAGTCATATGTTGAATGATTCTAGACTAACACATTATTAGCCTGCACGCGAGTCAGTCGTATCGAATAGCGTTAACTCACCGTGAAAAAATTTCCGATTATTCCAATGCTACTAAGCATTCTAGAGAAACTATCTTCGTCGCCCGGCGCATAGAGTGTTATCGCTTCGGTTTTGTAGGGAAATTTGCGCCTGTCCCTGGGGATTGGATAGGGTAAGGTGACTCCGCTTGACGTTTCAATTCCATTAGCATCAGGTTCGATCTGGTTGGCGAATAGACCGTTGAGAATAGAACTGGCCGCGAAAGGCGGCCGTCGTGAGGATGATCCCGATGTTGGGGGCGAAAACCAATTCTGAACGGCCTTGAAGGTACGCTCGGCTGGATGTTGAATGCTCAGCACATCCCCATACCCAATAATAGCTTCTTCTATTGAACGTGTCAACCAGTTCTGTCACGAGGTTGCTGGTTGCTCGTCGTCTCTTGGCGCTTACGATAATCCTTGATCGCGTTGTTGAGTGCTTTGGCGGTCTCCCATTTCGCTCTTACCAATGCCATGGATGCTGGGTGATACCCAGCCGCAGTGATAGGTACTTCACCGTACTTTCTATTTAGTCCCAGGATGTAGTGGTATCGCAATTCGTCTGAAAAGGCCCCTGTGAACGCCGGGGGCCCCCCACTCGCGCAGGGCGGATGGGGGTATTTTCAGATCATCGTCGCTTTTTGAGCCATCATCGTCTGTAGCCAAGGTTCCTTCCTACACAGGCGAACTCTTCCCATGATCTGTCTGCTGCTTCGACTTCCGTTGCCACTCGCTCAACCAAACTTTCGCCCACAATGTCACTGACGTTCAATTCGTCCAGTGTTCGCTGGTGATCTTCCAGTGCTGCGACTCGACCTTCTAGCCAGAGCAAGTTCCAAATGGAAGCCGCGTGAAATCTGCGGGCGATGACGGTTGTCATATCTGGGTCACCCGCAAGGAAGGCTGTGGTGCCAGCGAAACCTTCCGGGCCTCTGAAGTCTCCCCCCGACTCGCCATGAAGGGCTTGAGCGTGGTGAGATTCCAGATCATGTAGGCTCGTCCTCTTCGCCATCTTCGTCGGTTTCGTGTAATGAATGAAAATTCGGCTGGGCAGTCGAGATCTGAACGAGGAGTGGAGTGGACGGGAGGAGTGGTGTTGCGTCCGGTTCAAGCAGAGTTTCGGACGCAGATTTGATCTGAATAAATAAGGGGACCCGGCGACTTCCGACTGTGGGACTGGGGAAAACTGTGAAAGCGCCTGACTTCCAGCGGGAGGGAGGGGGGGGGGCATTGAACGAGGTTGGACGAGAGCTCCAAGGGCATGGCATGTGCGCGCCAATGAAATGACGTTCGGGTATATCGGACTCGCGGTTACCGGTTTCTTGTTCAGCGGGTTGCATAGCCTCGCGTGGAATGCCCCATTCGCTACCAGACTGGAGATGCTGCTCTGGCGCATATCACACGTCGCCATCTCGTCAAAGTTTGTTCTAGTTCTGCTGTTCTACTCTTGGGAGGTGTCTGGCCCAATTTAGCAAGACTTTGGCGAAGCTCTCAAACCCGTTAAGGCCTTTCACAGACGTCTAGGCAAACCATTCCAGTGGTTGCTTGAGACAAGTTGCGTGGGTAATCCTGTTATTTATTTACGCACTCTCCCTTCTTAGACTGCTATGCGACGTCTCAGTTATTGCAGCCGCTGCATAACCTTGGTTCCATCGCAAGCAGGGAAGGAGAAAAGATTGGGCTTAGAATTGGTTTTGGGTCATACCGATAAAGTTCCTCAATCGAATAATAATGGGATGTGATCCCATCGGCCCTCCGCATTTCCTGCTCTCGATGATACTGGAAGGCTTCAAAATCGCCTCTTTCCATAGCGCGGGACGCCTGGTCTAAATGACTACCAGGTGAGTCATCAATCTTCCACGCCGCGCGCTTACCATCTATCGTTCTACCGCCCATCGAAAGGCCTACCTCGTAGTCCCGTAAAGCTCGTAGCATAGGGATTAGACCATTCGTTAGGGTTTGACTTGTTAAGGTGTAAGTCAGGACGGTAGCGTATTCCTCAGGCATGTTATGCGTCGTGACCATCCTGACACGGCGAATACTACCACCCAAATAGACACAGAGCTTCTCACCGAGCCTTATGCCAGCATTAGTAGTCCAGAAGTCAGGAGGGGTGTTCTCGCAGGAGATAGCTAGAGAATAGATATGAGGGATCGTTTGTAGCATTTGAGCTAGCTCATCGAGCTTGCGCTCAATATTCTCAAGATCTTGGCCTTCAATGGTAATGACTAGGCGGCGGGGAAACTTCTCCTTCTCATAATTGTGCTGTTGGCGCGGGTAGGCTTTGTTTCTCCACAAGCCACCATATAGGGAACTTTCTCTATAATAGAAGTTTGGAAAGATGTCATTTAGGTAGCTAAAGCTAAAGTTTCGCGCTTCAGCTATTTGGTCGTACTTGAAGTCGCCACATACTCTTTGGACAGGAGTAACAGGTATAGCATCCTTGAGTTTCTGCGGAAGATTCATGCGGACTCTAAAGGTATTCTCGTCATAGAGTATGGGATGTGATTCGGAGAAGACAGCCTTACATGTCCGCATGATGTTAGGATGCAGTTTAGGCTTTTTCCAGTCAATATCAATCACGTCACTCGAGATAAGCAGCTCGCGGTAAATCTGCAGGCGAATTTCGGCTGGTATAATCTCGAAAGCAGATTGGCATAAGCCCTCGTTCCCTAGGGAATGATCTGCCATGGTGACTGTAGAGAGAGGTGTATAAGACATAATCATATTAGGAAACCCTTTAAGGAAAGAATATCTTTTTAAGTTGTTTCAAGAGCTGTTAATGGAAAATTAGTCAAAGAAGCTGTTTAGTGAATATTATCAATGGCTTCCATTGTATAAGCTATATTGGTCATTTCTCTTGCTCTTTATTTCTAATAGCATGCCTTTGACCTCGTTCTTTCTCTCTTTGTTTGCGCATCTAACCCTATTGTTTGCGCATCTAACCCTATTGTTCCCGAACCACCCCTTTATCAGAAACTTGTGGCCGTAAGCTAGAACCAGAACAGAGAATCAATGAAATTCAGGCATGCACAGCCCCATCGATTGGGTAGAATCTAGTGTGGTGTTTCTGACAGAAACCCCGTGCTCTGGATATATTGGGCTAGCTTGGAGAGCCGACTAGTGTACAGTAGAAAAGAACGCCGTCTAAGATGCCCGTTCGCCTCGTCGAGTTTAGTAGTTTAAAATGTATTTCATGATGGTCGACTTCCCGGAGCCAGGAATAGGTATCTAGGATGGTGTCGGCCATGGCGGCACCCCTCGTCTCGAGCGACTCGAACTGGAGGTTGCCGCAAATGGACTGTGCTGCTCTCTCGAGGTCGACACCCGACACATCCACCATCAACGGATCCAGCTGCCAGTCCTCGGCCCAGATGACACTGGAAAGCTCGTCTTCCAGGTCCTTCCGAAAGGAACAGCAGGACGGTTGGGCGGCACGCCCGACTCCAACTGCCAGAGATTTTCGTCCATGGCTTGGAGCTAGCTGTGGAACTGTGCATCCCTTCTTGCGCTGTCTTTTGTCTCTTCCCTAGGAAAAATCAATGCGAGAAGAGAAGGATGATCTGGTTAGCCAATATCGGCGAATTGGACCACTGCGGCAGCTATCGCCAGAGCGCTCAGGGGTCCACGGCAGAAGGCTTTTTTTATTTGCACATTTCCAATTATGCATTGCTAACACAAGCAATTGCGCAGGTCACAGCACATTCTTCTTGGGTCTCTCATTTCTTTCCTTTGCCACAGATTCACGGTGCACTTCTTTCCTTCGCCATCTGCCTCGACGTTTCCTTCTTCGACACGTCGGATTTTGCCTGCGACATTTTTTTCCACCGATGTGTGGTTCACCGAGGAATCTCAGGATACCCGAGACTCTCTGCCTGGAGAAGAACTACGCTCTGAAGCGAAACAGCATGGAGAGGAGGGACCTGGAGCATAGGGCATGTTTTGGGGAACAGGTGTGGACAAGCCCGATTAGCGATGATTTCAAGCCCCGAGGCATCGCGTATGTACGTGTCTAAACCCAAACACTACAGAGCTCTGCGATACCAAAGCCATACTCCGGTGACTTCAACCTGAACCAAAGTTCTGACTTCTCGGTGGGGAGATAAACCGTCCGGATGAAGTTCCCGCTGTCGTCGACGCAGACCGCGGTGATGTGTGACCTACTATCAGCCTCACTCGTGTGGTCGCCCTCGCTACGTCGATGCCGGTTACCAGACGTCCCCCGGATACGAAATCTCGCTGGCTTTAGCTACCGTGCAATAACCTCGGCGGCCGTGTTGCCAGGAATGGCTGATTCGTTGACCGCCACCGCGGCCTCCAGCAGCGCTTTAATCGCGTCCGCTGCACCTTCGGGCCGCTGCAAAGTTTGTGCTTGGTGTTTATGGAAGATGTTCTCCCGGATTGTATAGCTCTCGATGCGTCGGCGTCGACCACCTACGAGGCCAGCGCCACCGTGACCGCCCCGCGCGTCACCACCCGGCTGCTGCAGTCCCAGGCCGACTACTTCGCGCTGCTCAAGGCCAATCCTGCTGTCCGCCGCAAGCTCCTCGCCATATGCCCCGTCAATGACACCGTGTACCTCGTCGTAGGCACCATAAGCGCGCGAGTGGCCCGGTTCGAGCGCTCAGCCTTCGGGGCCGTAGCACCAGCGGGGGAGTCAAGCTTCCGTTGGAGGTGGCGGCCGGCGCGGCGGCAGCGGCTACTGTCATTGCTGTAGCTATCCCGATGCCGGATCCAGAGACGGGCTACGAGCGGTGTTGAGGATGGCGGGCGAGACGGCGTCGTTTACCGCGGAGGGTGAGAGCGAACAGGTGTTCGCAGTCGCGTGTCGGGTTATCAAGAGGACGTGGCGCGGACTGGGGAACGAGATGCGCATGGGAGGCAGGCAACCCGAGTACAACGGGGGTGCACTTTGGGTCGGATGACAGCGATGATGGTAGCGAGGATGAGGACGAAGGCGGTGACGAGACTGGGTTGAGTGAGGCGGAGGAGTTGGCGCTGGCAGAAGGACGAGAGCTGAGAGAGCTGATAGTGTAATATCGAGAATGTGAAGCAGAGTCTCGCAGTTGTTCGGCAGCTTGGATGTCTTAAACGCATGCTATCCTATCAAACACGAGGTTCCACTGCCAAGCTCAGGTCCCCACACGTTCTTCGCCATGGAATCTCGCGAGACTTTTGCCCAACGTCGCCCGCCGTGCCCCAATAGAGCCCTGCTGACCACGACGTCCCTTCTTGTACTCTTTGACTTCACATACTCGTTTCTGCCCCTCTGCTTTCGCTTCCGACCTCACCCTTTCATTTCACGAGTTGCCGCAAAACACTCGCGTCTGCGCGCATGAAATTTGCGTTGCTGCTGTGGCCTCCAGTCACCAGGGTCCCCAATGATTCCCGTCGTGTCGGCACGGCGCTGTATCCACTCGAGTCGAAAGTATTTGACCTTCTCTTGGTGAGTGCATCTGTAATCGACCTTCATTTTGCCCCTAATTGGAATCTATGGCGCGTACGGACCGCAGAAATAACCCAAACGCAGCGCCACCCAGAGAGAAGGTGGCACTCAACATCCACGTTTCGAGCAGCCACTCTCATTACTTGGCGAGTTCGACGAGACGTACAGACCACAACATGGCAAGTGGCATACAAATGCGACCGAGCATTCCATCAAAGAGATCGTCACCCACTAACGACGCCTAGTGAGATCCGCGCCGCTTCCACTCAAGCATACCGATAAACGTCAAGAATGGCTGCCCTTATGCCTCGCGGATATCGCTCCGTTACCGAATACCGTTTCCACAAGGAACAGACCGACGCCATTATTCGAGTTACCGCATACCATCGCAAAGACTACTGTCGCTCCGTTATATGGTTCTCGCCTCGCGAACACGTTAGTATTCATCAGTCAATAGCAACACCCTTCAGGCGGACTTCTAATACGGGGCTCGGCTCCCTCAATCGGCTACCCCTTGAGCTCTTACATGATGTATTCTTACGTCTGGACATGCTTTCTCTATTCAACCTTCGACAAGCAAATCTCAGATCGAGACAGACAGTAGACTCTCTCAAGCAATATCAGGTAGTAGTCTCGCATAGACTAAACCTTTTCTGCGCCTTGTTACGAACACGACTTGCTATTGGCGTGTCTTTATTCGACTTTCACGACGCTTTATGCCCCAAGGCTTGTGTTTTTTGCGGCGAATTTGGCGGGTTTATGTCCCTACTACTCTGGAATCGATGCTGTTTTAAGTGTCTCCAAGGGGCTTTAAAAACTCAAGTACAACCTCTTGCCGCTGTCCGGAAGCAATTCCACTTGACCAAGACCGAATTAGGCCAACTAAGGTCGTTCAAGACTTTACCCGGGATATATTCGATGAAGGAATCTGTGAACAAATCCCGCATCACGGTCGTTTCTGTTCACCAGGCCATATTGGTTTCCGGACAGCAACCGCATTCACAAGCACAGGCACAGCCAGCGAACTCAGGGCGGAATCAAAAGTTCAATTTTATGGGTTCGTGCGCACTTCCTTACTATGATAGACGAACCGGCAGAGTCGAACACGGAATGTCATGTGCTGGGTGTCAACTCGCTCTCGAAAAAGACATCATTGGCTCCAGGGGCGAGATATGGGCATTCGAGGCTCGCGACAAGGTATATGCGCAAGATGGCTTTATGGACCATTTTCGATGGTGTGAACAGGCACAGCTCCTATGGAGATCGAGTGGAGAAGGTAAACACCGGCCAATCGAGCTACCGGAGGCTGCTCGAAGAGGAGGCTATTTCAACAGTAGAGAATAACAAGGATGTGAAAACTCTTCGCCAATGTATTGCGGGCGGGCTGTCCTGAAGTGTCTCAGTAGGGAATGTGGAATGGCATGGCCAGAGTAGTGCATGATAATACAACCTGAATTCTCGGTTGGATCCATCCAGACTGGCCAGACCGGCTCAGGAATACCTAAGTACATGGTTCGTCTTTGTTGTCAATACTCTGTTCACTGAGAACAAGAAAGGCATTATGGCCACACAAATAAGGAGGTTTGTGTCCATCCGCTTCTTCCTCTGAGCGACTGGCTTTGTTTGCCCGCATTGCGCGGCCTAAAAGGCCTGACAAAAAGTACCGAGAAAGCGGGCGAATTCCCAGACTGCCTAACCTATAATTCGCCTATCATAAGCCGTGGCCAGACAGAGAGAATCGTATTGATACAGACGGAGCGCTCAGGAAAAGACAGGGAGATGCAGCCGATCATCTTGTCCATGGAAGTAGACGATGACGATTCTTTTGAAAGCGAATACCGACTGCGAATCGGAAACCAAGTCAAATATCTCGCCATCTCTCCCGGTACCTTTGACCGAGACACACTTTCATTTTCCCTTCAGTCAATACCCGCTCTTCCTTACAACGAGAAATGGACCGTGGCCAGTATCTCACGAGATAAAACCAGTGGTGACTTGGAAACCTCTATCTTCAACCGGACACTACCTGGCGTCAAGTGTCAATGGCATCATACCAAGGTTGATTGTCTAGAGTTGGAGAAGACAAAACAGCTCACGGCAATGGCTTTCGAAGCCGTCTCGCGTTCGATCCTACCAAGGACTCTCCCGTCACAAGCCACTATGATCGCTAAAAATCGCCCGTTTCGAATGGGAGCTGCCTCGCATCGAACAAGAAACCAGGGCATATCAGTTGCTTGCGGGCTACGGACTGGCCCCACGCTTTCTCGCCCATATTCATGAAAATGGACGCATCATGGGTTTTCTATTGGAGAAAATAGAGGGACGCTCTGCTTCCTTCCAAGACCTGAGCGTTTGCGAAACCACTTTAGGGAAGCTCCACAAACTGGGACTTGTACATGGGGATGTGAACCGATACAACTTCCTCGTCGCGGAAGAAGGGGTGAAACTAATCGACTTTGAACGCCTCTAGGAGAATGCTAGCCGCGAGTCGATGAGCAAGGAATTGGAGAATTTACGTGCCGAATTGGTCGACGAGTCAGGACGCGGAGGAGGTTTCATTTTCCATGCCGATAGCAACTGATATTGAAGCTTGAGACGCACCTGCTGGTTTGTAGGCGATGCGCATGTACGTGCAGCGTGCCTGGGAATTGTCAACCGCGCAATGGAGTTGTTCGATGGGATGCCTAACTCGCAGCATAGGTCTTGGTAACCCTTGGGCTCCAGATCTTCCTCTGTAGATTCAGCAGTCCTCCTTAGTTTTGATGTCGCCGTCCTCCTGCGACTGCGAACACAAACTATTCAGGTCTTGGCGCTGATGGGTACATTGCAAGGCCGCCGAAGTCCTTCTCGGCAAGCAGAAAAGTTAAAAGCCTCCTGTTGTTATCGGTGTAATGAGAAAATAATCTGTGGCCGAAATAATCTCCGGCGTTTCCAATGTCCTACAGTACATATACCAGTGTGAAGGTCCGATAATCATCAGAAAACAGTACAGTAAAATCTCTAGTGGTCGGAATTGGTGCTTGGCTGCCGGGTGCCGCATCCAAGGCAGCTGAGTCATCCAGCATCGAGAAGCTTGTGGCTGGTGAAACAAACGAGCCGGTTCAAGTGGCTGGAGTTGAGAGTCGATAACCGGTGGGACCGTGCGTGTGAGTCGCTGGGTTGACTCATGCTTGCAACCCCTCGCTCGCCCGCAGAGAATTCCTGCAGCAAAACGGGCCCTCCACATAATAAGGTACAGTCACCCTCCACGCCCATTGACCCCTCCACCCCAGCCTGGATGCCGATTTCGTTCTGGCGACTGGTTGGCACGAGAAAGGATTCAGTTTTCAGAGTTTCCTCGCCGCTTGTCTTCCCATCGCCTCGACGCTACACCTTTCGAACCACTGCTGCAAGAATGGCCGACACAAACACTCCCGCAGCTGCGCCGGATGCGCCTGCCCCCAAGAAGAATGGTGAGCTTCGAACCCCGCTACGCCGAGCCCGTTGACGGTGCTGACCCCTCTTGGTGCGCTCCAGACAAGAAGGACAAGGCCAAGGCCGACAAGGCAGCGAAGTTCGCGGCAAAGCAGAAGGCAATGAAGGAGCAGCAACAACAGGTGCCCGCCGCACAAGCAGCCCCGAAAGTAAAGGCGCCCGCCGCGCCGGCTCTCCCCCGCTACGAGGACGCGACACCCGCCGGCGAGAAGAAGATCATCCAGCCTTTCGGCCACCCTCACTTCTCTGCATACAACCCCTCGGCCGTTGAGTCCGCCTGGTATCAATGGTGGGAGAAGAGCGGCTTCTTCAAGCCCGAAACCCACGGGTCTAGTGAGGTTGGGACATATGTCATCCCTCTGCCCCCGCCGAACGTCACTGGCGCTCTTCACTGCGGCCATGGACTGGCCAATTCCCTGCAAGACACTCTGATCAGATGGCATCGCATGAGGTGAGTGGTGTCCCTAATGCAGAGTCCGCCCAGGGCTGAACTGACGGTTACAGGGGTTTTGTCACACTCTGGCTGCCCGGCTGCGACCACGCAGGTATCAGCACCCAGTCTGTAGTCGAGAAGATGCTGTGGAAGAAGGAGAAGAAGACTCGCCTTGATCTGGGCCGCGAGTCCTTTACCAAGCTCGTCTGGGACTGGAAGGGCGAGTACCACCAGAAGATCAACAATGCCCAGAGGCTGATGGGTGGTTCCATGGACTGGAGCCGCGAGGCTTTCACAATGGACGAGAACCTGACTGCGGCTACCATGGAGACCTTCTGCCGCCTCCACGATGAGGGCCTCATCTACAGATCGGACCGCCTGGTGAACTGGTGTACCAAGCTCAATACCGCCCTGAGCAACCTGGAAGTCGAGAACAAGGAGATCACTGGCCGCACGCTCCTCGAGGTTCCCGGGTACGAGAAGAAGGTCGAGTTCGGAGTCTTGACGTACTTCAAGTACCCCATTGAGGGCAGCGAGGAGACTCTTGAGGTCGCCACGACGCGTCCGGAGACGATGCTAGGAGACAGTGGCATCGCTGTCAATCCTGAAGACACCCGCTACAAGCACCTTGTCGGCAAGTTCGCTCGTCACCCGTTCACAAACCGCCTCCTCCCGATTGTAGCAGATACCTATGTCGACAAGGAGTTTGGTACCGGTGCCGTCAAGTTGACACCAGCGCACGACTTCAACGATTACCAATTGGGTCAACGACACAATCTCGAGTTCATCAACATCTTGAATGACGATGGAACTTTGAATGAGAACGCTGCTCAATTCCAAGGACAAAAGCGCTTCGATGCGCGTTACACTGTCGTGGAAGAGCTGACCAAGCTTGGGCTCTACACAAAGAAGGAAAGTAATGCGATGAAGATTCCTCTCTGCGAAAAGTCAAAGGATGTTATCGAGCCGTATATGAAGCCACAGTGGTGGGTTCAGATGCGCGAGATGGCGGATGAGGGTCTGAAGGCTGTCAACGACGGCAGAATTACGATCAACCCTGAAAGCGCAAGGAAGAACTATACACACTGGATGACGAACATCCAGGACTGGTGTATTTCCAGGCAGCTGTGGTGGGGTCACAGGATCCCCGCATATCGTGTCATTTTTGACAATGACGGTGGTGAGACTAAGGAGTCCTCTTGGATCGTCGGACGGACCGAAGAGGAAGCCCAGTCTAAGGCCCAAGCGAAGTTTGGGTCTAGGTCATTCCGTTTGGAGCAAGATCCCGACTGTCTCGATACCTGGTTCTCGTCCGGCCTCTGGCCTTTCGCCACACTTGGGTGGCCGCGGGCAGATGCTCCTGATTTCAAGCGCTTTTTCCCTACTTCAACCCTCGAATCGGGCTGGGATATCCTCACCTTCTGGATGGCTAGAATGATCGTAAGTTCATGACAACGCTTCTTCTTGCTCTTGCGACTTGGCTGTGAGTTTAAGCATGAGTGCTAACAACGCCTGACAGATGCTCAGTCTCAAGTTGACGGGTGAAATCCCGTTCCGCGAGATCTACTGCCACAGTCTGGTCCGTGACTCGGAGGGCCGGAAGATGAGCAAGTCCTTAGGCAATGTCGTCGACCCCCTGGACATCATCAACGGTATCGAGCTCCAGACGCTTCATGACAAGCTCTTGGTTGGAAATCTGAAGGAGGACGAGATTGCGCGTGCGACGAAATACCAGAAGACGGCATTCCCCTCTGGAATACCAGAATGCGGAGCCGATGCTCTGCGCTTCACTCTTCTTTGTGAGTTCTGTCCCTTCTCGTGTTGTTATGGCCCCTTGTCTGATTATAATTACAGCCTACACCACTGGCGGTGGGGATATCAACTTCGATATCAAGGTCATGGCGGCCTATCGCCGTTTCTGCAACAAGGTCTGGCAAGCCAGCAAATACGTACTGTCTAAGTTGCCGGAGGGGTTTACTCCAGCTCCTAAGCTGAACCTTGGGTCTCTTTCTATCCCCGAGCGCTGGATTTTGCACCGCCTGAACCAGGCCTCTCTCGGCGTTCACGAGGCATTGGAGGCCCGCGAGTTCTCGAAATCTACGAAGATTGCCTACCAATTCTTCTACGATGAACTTTGCGACGTCTTCATCGAGAACAGCAAGAGTCTTCTGAGCGACGGTACCCCCGAGGAACAGAAGAGCGTTGAGCAAACTCTGTACTACGTGTTGCACGCTTCGATGCGCCTGTTGCACCCATTCCTCCCCTTCATCACTGAGGAGATTTACCAGAGATTGCCCCGCAAGGAAGGCGATGCTGTCTCTGTCATGTTGGCACCGTACCCAACCTTCGACTCTGCCCTTGATTTCGCGTCCTCGGCTGAGGACTACGAGCTTGGCCTTCAGTGCGCCGCTGGCGTCCGCTCATTGGCGTCTGATTACAACATCCGTGCCGACGGAGTTGGTTATATCAAGGTGTCCACAGCTGGCAGCACCGCCAAGGTCGGCTCCCAGCTCGCAGACATCAAGACATTGAGCGGAAAGGGAATTTCAGATGTCAAGGTGCTCGGCCCCGACGTAGATGAGGCTTCGGTTCCCAGCGGCTGTGCCGTATATGTTGTGTCGTCAGAGATTGTTGTGCTCCTACAAGTTGCGGAGCAGATCAAAGATCTTGGCGCCGAGATCAAGAAGTTGATGACCAAACTTCAGAAGACAGATGTTGCCATTACAAAACAGCAGGAGCTGCTGGGCAAGGATGGGTTTGAAAAGGTCAGTGATGTCGTTCAAACGGCAGAGAAGAAGAAGTTGCTCGATTTCCAGTCAGCAAAGGAGAACTACGAGAGGACACTAGAAGAGTTTAGCAAGTTGAGCATCGGGGGTGCTGAGACGAAGGCTTAATCTGCCTAATTGGATCAGTGGGATTCTTAGAAGTTACATATAAAACAGACAGCATGCCTCATGGACGGCTATCCTGGTCTTGTTGAACTTTGTAGAAATGCGCGTTCTCCGAGTTGGTAGCCCACGAAAGCCCTTCGGGATGGAATTCGTATTTTGCACAACATCTGATTCCGAGTTGAGTTATCACCCACGTATTTTCCATGCCGAAAGAATAATGGCGCTTTTGCAGAATCGTTGACTTGACGCTTTCCTGTGTGAAGCAGGGGTCAACGCAGCACTTGCGAATGCCTTCCCTTGAGATTAGTGTTTCGTCTCACTCCACGATGCCAAGGCGCTAGGGGCCCGGTGTGTGGGGTCGAATCTGAGGGGTGGGTCTCACTGCCAAGATGCGGTCGGCTATTTGTGGCTGTGGCTGTGGCTGTGGCTTAAACTACCTGCCCTAACTTTGAGTTGATCTGCCCGCACATTCCTAAAATTTGGCGATTCTGAATTCGAAAACCGCACCACATCACAACGTCCCTTGAAGTCGCCGACGACGAAGGTAATTCCGGCCTAAAATACCACCGTGATACCCGCGAGTTATACTGACCTGATCGGTTGACAGAGTAATCGCCAAAATGAGTACGTTCCCAATTCCCCTCCAAACACCCGTCGCCCTCGATTGTCGCCCCTCTCAAATCGATCCCCTCGAATCTCGAACACGATGCCTGGAGCCGCTCGAGCTCTGCACGGCGCTGCTGCACGATATACGATATCACCATATGGATAGAGAGATTAGTCGCTGACATTTCCTATAGCTAAGGGAACTTCCAGCTTTGGCAAGCGGTATGTTGGACCTCTGAATGGCCTCGCCTGGGGACGACCATGCTGACTCTCTGGATAGCCACACCAAGACCCACGGTCTCTGCAGACGCTGCGGGTAAGTCGACACCGAGCCCGATATTGTGAACCGAAGAAGGAAACGATTCGGGACGCTGGGGATTGCCGATTTCGAGGAACGAATGTTGACCAGGTCTCTTCAGTCGCCGTTCCATGCACAACCAGAAGCACACCTGCTCGTCGTGTGGCTACCCTGCCGCCAAGGTCCGCAAGTGTACGTCAAATCCGAAGTCCCCCGAAGCACAATCTTCATGCTTCTCCGTCAGGCTGGGCACGCAATACTAACAGGTCATTTTAGACAACTGGTCCGAGAAGGCTAAGCGCAGAAAGGTTACCGGTACCGGCCGCATGCGTTACCTCAGCACCGTTGCGAGGAAGTTCAAGAACGGATTCCAGACTGGCGCCCCCAAGGACTCCCGGGGACCTTTGACCGCCACTGCATGAAGGAAGACGTGATGGGAGGTGGCTGATGCGGATGTGGACGCGGGACACGGGCGACGGCACAGGATGGTTTTCGGCGAGCGGTGTACAGGGGCTTTTCGGACGGACCTACTTCCTTTTCGCTGCTACATCCCAACATACATGCATGATTTATCGCGGAACTAGGTTCACGGTCTACATCAAGCAAAGGTCATGAAAAAAATGGCGTAACATTTTTGCGGGCGGACCAAACATTTTCTTCCCAGATTCTCGTGACCATAGAAGAATAGGGGCGACACCATCTGTACAAGCTAGGCTAAAGCCGAGAACAAAATGCTCATGGGAGTTGAGAGCTTGAGGACAGCATCTACTGTCCTCGCTCGAATACTCGCACGCCGCCATCGCCTCCTACATGATATAATAACTCCCTCTCCTCAACTGGCGCCCCCGAATCATCTCCACCTGCCGTGATTCTCATGACGCCGCTCACATCCTTCGCGGTGCCCGTATCCAGCAGCCGCAAACTGACAACCGTCTGCGCCTCATGCGCCAACGACATGACGAACGATGCATGTTCCTTCTCAAGTGTAGTCGGCTGCGCGCTCATCAACGGCTCGTCTGCCGACAGCGTAACAACCGCAGCATGTGTCTTCTGTGAACCCCATCCGTCAGCAATCATCATCCCACACCCTCACCGGCCCGTAGGCCCAGGGAGACAGCAGCAGTAACCCACCTCTCTCAGCTCAAGCAACACCTCCCGCAGCTCAGCCCCCGAGACACCGCCCTCGCCGCCCGCAGCAGCAAGCAGGAAATCCAGCTGGTCAACAACCAGCACGACCCTCCCCCCTTTCGCAAGCAACTCCTCCACAGCGGCGCGCAGCACCCTCCCCACATCAGCAGCAGCCGGACTGGAGGAGTTGCTTGCG
>Ga0247780_1000869_pt1 | contig 23363 bp, 22 predicted proteins | sample UWRJL079202R5_FD_179927 | JGI IMG/M metagenome (GOLD analysis project Ga0247780, IMG submission 179927) | Plant litter microbial communities from Arlington Agricultural Research Station in Wisconsin, United States - UWRJ-L079-202R-5 | ecosystem: Environmental > Terrestrial > Plant litter >... | reverse complement strand
GGTGGGGGGAGGTGTGGGGGGGGGTGGGGGGGGGGGGGGGGGGGGGGGGGGGGAGGGGGGGGGGGGGGGTGGGGGGGGGGGGGGGGGGGGTGTTGGTGGTTTCTGCTACGAAGGAGAATATACGACCAGAAAGTTGCTTTGAACTGTTGTCCCCGTCTCACTGACACGATTCTCCCACATATAACCCCCTCGCTCCCCTAGTTCCAGTGGCGGTGATTGTCTGGGGGGGTCAATGCTACTGAGCTCCAATAGTTGGATGGTACCAAGATGGATTTGTTAATACGAAGGCTGCGAGAGGTTCTCTCACCCGGTGATCTTTCCCCATGCATCCATCATTGGTTTTGGCCCGGCTGCAGTGCATGTACCAAGTACCGATTGGCAAATCACGGCACATGGCACTCGGCAATCGTCTGCTTCCGGCATGCATCAACCTGCACAGCTGCCCGATTGGCCTCGGTCTTAGATGTCAGGCCGATTACCCCACAACCAACTGATCCCGTTCTATTGTTTGTACATTCCATGTCCACCGTAGAACTTGACGCTGCTGGCTGATGACCGTAACGGAATCAGCCCAACCCAACAACAACCATCCAACTCACATTCCGCGAGTACCATGGACTCGTACAACTCAATCGGCTTCATCGGTGTAGGCGCAATGGGGAAGGAGATGGTAGACAACCTCGCGCGCAAGCTGCCCTCAACCCAAATCTTCATCCACGACGTCAACCAAGACGCCATCAACACCCTCATCGCCGCCCGCCCCTCCCTCGTCGCATGCGCCACCGCCCGCGAGGTGGCCGAGCAGTCCTCCCTCACCTTCACCATGCTCCCCGAAGGCCACCACGTGCGCCTCGTTTACCTCGACGGCCCAAACTGCATCGCCTCGTCCTCCCCCTCCAAACTCGCCCACAAACTCCTCCTTGACTGCTCCACCATCGACACCGCCACCAGCCTCGACATCTCCGCCGCCCTCCGCCGCCTCCACCCTTCCACATCCTTTTACGACACCCCTGTCTCCGGCGGCGTCCTCGGCGCGCGCGACGCCACTCTCGGAATCTTCATCGGCTGCACAGAGTCAGACCCCAACTTCCCCCCGCTCAATGCCCTCCTCCTATCTACCGTAGCCTCCTCCGTCATCCCCTGTGGCGGGCCCTCGCTCGGCCTCGTCGCCAAGCTGGCAAACAACTACCTCTCCGGCACCATCGCCATCGCCACCGCCGAGGCCATGAACATGGGCATGCGCGCGGGGGTTGATGCGCGTGTCTTGGCGAGGGTGATTTCCGCTGGCTCGGGGAAGAACCATATCGCGGACAAGTTCAATCCGGTGCCGGGGATTTGTCCGGCCGCGCCGAGCTCGAGAGGGTATCAAGGGGGTTTTCGGGTGGAGTTGATGCGCAAGGATGTGGGGCTGGCGACGGAGATGGCGGAGAGGGTGGGGGCGAGGTTGGTGTTGGGAGAGGCGGTGATGGGGGCTTATGAGGGGGCGAGTGGCGATCCGAGGTGTGCGGGGAGGGATTCGAGGGTGGTTTATCGGTATTTGGGAGGGGAGGAGGAGTGGGAAGGGAAGGAGGGGAAGGAGGGATGAGTTGAGTATTTGTGTGAGCGGATTGTGGTGTACTAAGGTAACTAGGTACCTCAGCGTGTGACGGCCGAAGGTTCGGGCATACAGTCCCGTCCCGAATCAATGTAACGCATTACCTTAGGGAGCAAGTACGGCCTAGACGGATTCTAGAATAGTAAGTCGGTGACGAGAAGCCACTGTCTCCAGTTTCCTCAATGTCAGAGTCCGGTAGAGGTTCTTGAAGGAGTACCAGAATCTTATGAGTTACGAGTCCAGGCGCACCACCTCGGGTGTTGTTGTATAAGTCGAGTTAGATGCAATTGCGACCGGTCGCCTTCAGCCAGATGTCACGGGGATGTCGAGGGATAGAACTTGAAGGCGTAACAGTTTGGAACGACGGAGTGCAACAAATACTTGAACGAAAATTGAAAAAAGAGTCTAGGAGACAGTGAGCTAAAAATCTTTCCATCCCTCTTCCTAGGCCTCGCCTTGACCGCTTCCGGTCCTTTGAGGTAGACACAGCCACTCCCAAATTGGTCTTCGCATGGTCGGGGGACACAATTGAGCACGAAGCAATCACCGACGATATGGGCGTTCATGAGGGGCGTAGGCACATACTTGTGCGTCCTTGCCGTGCGATGGCACGGCTTCGTGCACGGCGCCTGGATGTGGAACCGGGCAGTCCGAGTCTGCTTCGTGCACTGGAGACAGTCTTTTCATGGCTCTCGGCCGGGACACTTTCCTACCCACACCTAAAAACACGAAAATTTTAGTTGAGAATTTCTCTTTGTACTATGGCCTCCGTCTCATTTACGCTACAATCCCACACATAACACTAACTGCACGCAAGGCTTAGAAGTTAATGGCATAAGCCTTATCGCATTCTTACAAGACCTTCCTGCATTCCAGAAAGGCCTATTCTAGTACAGCTATAGGCCTTCCATGATACAGTCAAAGTCTCTCATGCAGGTAGGGCTGGTTGAATAACTGCTTAGGCCTTGCTGGCCTGATCAAAGGGCTGCGTCGTGTGGTCATAGTGCAAGTGAGACAGAGGCCACAGTGCAAAGAGACATTCTCTTTTAGTTTTCTATTCTTTCTAACTGCTACAGTTGGGCGACCAGCGACGAAGTGGACGGGATGGGGTATTCCAGGTTGTTTGTTGCCTTGGGGATCCGAGTCCCCGAATAAAACCCGGAAAGCGGGGAAATTCCAGGTCGCACTGTCACTGCCGCACCTTCCCTCCGACACACAAGCCCTCGCCATGCCTGGACTCGGAATCGGCCCTAGACCAGTGCGACGCAATGGACACGAACCGTGGCAACAAATGCAGGATGCTCGATGACCTCAATCGAGAGATTCGCAGATTGATCTCCCACCTAGGGCGCAAGGCGCCCAGTTACCAACCGCTCAGCGAACGCGACAGCATCCGCCTTGCCCATTTTTCCCGCATCGGAAGTCAGCTGCACTGTCGACTCGAGCACGTCGCGATATCGCAGAAGCCGAGTTATCACGCACTGTCGTACGTCTGGCGCTGGAGACCGAAAACCAGTAGCTCACAGGAGAGCGACGAAAATGCCAGCAGGCCCATCTTCGTCGACGGGCGGAAGGTCCATGTTGGCGCTAACCTGGCGGACTTCATCGATACCATCACCCAATTGTGGACGACGGTTCCGGCATTTTGGGTCGATGCGATCTGCATCAATCAAAACGACGCTGCCGAAAAAAGCATACAACTCCAGAGGATGCGCGAGATCTATGAGAATGCATCGCGCATCGTTATCTGGCTCGGGAAGCACGACGACACAAGCAGGAGATGTATCGAAAATATGGAGAGATGGCACACGTTGTCACTGGACTTCATCGCTCGGTACCCAACCTGGGACGAAATGAGCAAAACCAGTCGAGACTGGCTGCACGAGGTCGGTGTTTTCGACTCGGATGGCAAGTTGGCAGACCGGGATGCCTGGGTGGAATTTTTCCAGTTCTTCGAAACTCGCCAATGGTGGCATCGCATCTGGACTGTCCAGGAGTATTGTACGGAAGTGGACACAATATTCTTGTGTGGGGATTCGACGTTCACTCGCCGCTGCCTGTATGAAGCTATGTTCCTCGTCAAGCTGATTCTAGGCAGCGGAACTCGAGACGGTCTTTTCTCAACCAATCCGATCGACGCCGTGATGGTCACTGAAACGTTTCGGCGCGAATACCACGAGAAAAGGCAGCACGGTTTAACTCTGTACGAGCGGTGGAACGGTTACGAGTTCGTCCGAGATCCTATGCCGCTGAAAAGGATACTGTCAGCATGGAGGTTCCGATCAGCCTCAGATCCCCGAGACAAAGTGTTTGCGTTGCTGGGATTCATGGAAGAAACTCTTCGCAACGACCTACTTCTTTCCATTGACTGCTCGTTGCCGACTAGCTCGGTCTTTACCAACGTCGCTGAATACATGTTGAAGACGAGCAAACGCCTGAACTGGCTCGGTGCTGTGGCGCCGCCGAACCCTACAGGGCCGCAGTGCGCGTCTTGGGTTCCAGATTGGAGTAATTCCGGGGCGGCGTCCTTGGATAATATGCCCAGAACAGTACAGCACATCCCGGGTGTTACTCCCAATGGGGTAAGTTGATCTCTTACGTTCCCATCCCTAACGCAAGGTTCTGTCCGCCGATTCAGAGCCGCTGTCTTTGCCGAGAGCCTTGCAAAGGCACCCAAGCTTCCATCCACACAACTCCTAACAAACAGCCCAGAGTTGGTTCTTGAATCTGTCAGATACAAGCTGCCCAGCATATTCGCCCTGGCCATCTGGGTACCCCATCCCCTTCGGCAAAGAAATCCCCAAAATCGTCCAGGCCCCCTCCGGCGCCCAGCTGCACATCGAAGGAATATACCTCGACATGATCGTCTCCCTATGCGACCCATCTCCCGACGACGGCGTCCCCGATATCAGCCTCATCACGCGCTGGACAGAGCAGCTATGTAGCGACCAATCCACATACCCAGCCACAAAAGAGCCAATGCTCCTCGCCGTGTTACGCACCCTCGCCCTTGACGTCGAGACCCTGACACCGGGGGAGTACATACGCCCCCCTAAAGGTCTAGAGGAGCTTGCTTCTCTCCCCTTCGAGGAAGCAGTCCGTAGATTTATCAAAGGACCTCCAACAGAATCAGATGAGACCTACGAGGATAGGGCACGGCATTCTAATCGCCAGATTCTAATGCGAGGACGCAGGCCGGCTGTGACGCAGTATGGGTTCATTTGTATGGTGCCCAACCATGCGGAAGAAGAGGACTGCATACTTGCGTTGGCGGGAGGGATGGTGCTGTATGTGGTGAGGCAGGCGGGGTGGTTTCCGGAGAGGTATAGCTTTGTCGGGGAGGCGTATATGCATGGGGCGATGGATGACGTGGTAAGAGAGAGTATGAGGAGGCCGACATTCATACTTGTCTGACGGAGACATGTCTTTATACTCTTACTGAGCTGCGTTCTCTTCTGTCTGATGATGGATGGTGCCCTGATGGATCGCTAGTAGCTGGTGGCGGCCCACTTGCGGCTCAAAGTGATGGTAAGTCACCCTGAGCTCCCAGCACACACCTTGTCTTATTAACATCTGACATAACCGGAACTTGAACAGTTACTTTCTACCTCTGCAAGATCCTAGCATACCTATCTTGTATTAGACGCGTACTTTCACACGATTGCTTCACATCTCACTCAAATTGCAATGTTTACGGACCGAAATTATCTTAGTTGTTCTCCAAGAACTTCTATTTTGTCTATCTACCAGAACGCCAAACGCTCCATGATATTTTTTGTGAGTTGGCCACCATATTTGAGGCAAATGCCGAGACCATTCCCACCAACGCCTTTCCTTCACTTTGTTCAGGTGTCTTGTCAACCCTCACAATGGTCGAAGGGCGAAACTTTCCAAGTCTCGTCGCAGTATCGTTACTATCGTACCCATTCAACATGAGCTCCGACCGACTCCGATAAAGACCTACGTTCGTGACTCAACTTTTAGAGGCTACTCATTAGCCACCATCTCATTATCAGACGACTCACCCGTGGTATCAACCGCGATGGCGTCTAGGTTCCTCCCACTCCACTTGACATCCCAGAAGGTCAGGAGGGCCCAGAACTTAATGAAGCTATGGGCATACGCAAAAGCCAAATACCCAGGGAACATCCAGATGTCCTGCGGGTGCTTCCGGAAGTACGAAAACACCTTGAAGATCTTGGTGAAGAAAATCCACGCGATCAGAACCGCCGTGGCATTGCCAGAGTTACCAAAGGACACGCTGCTCCGCAGGAAGTACACCAGCGCCGGATCCACCACCGCCGCAAAGTTAGTAAAGCTCGTCAAAAAGACAGCATACACACAGTACGGTTGGGTAGCCCAAACCCTACCATCGCGAACTAAGCTCGTGACGTTCGACTTCCACGTGCTGCGCGCCCACCGGCGGCACTGCCCAAGGAACTTCTTCTCAATCGGCTCTGCAACCCCAATCGTCGTCTCAATCTCCGCGTCAGCCGTATACTGGATCTTAATCCCCCACCCACGCTGGACAACCCAGCGCGTGACAAAGTTATCATCCGAAGCATTCAACGGGCCCAAAAGACCAAAGAAGAACATCTCACGTGTATAGCCGGCCAAGAAGGCTGGGTCCTGGATGATTTCCGTGCGGAGGGCGCAGGTGCGGGCGGACACGACGAACACTCCGCCGTCAACGGTGTTGGACGCGCGGATCTCGAAGTTGTGACGGAGCAGGTAGATGGCCCCGATCATGTTCCAGAAGCGGGCGCGCAGGGAGAGGTTGTCGAGACGGCGGACCGCCTTGTTAGTGCCCACGAGGCCGATGTTGGCGTCCTCGAAGGGGAGGAGCAGCGAGGTCAGGAAGTTGGGCTTCCAGAAGACATGGTCGTCGAGGAGGACAGTGAAAGCGGTCGTGACTAAAGGGATTGCGTGGGCGACCTGAGCGCGCTTCGAGGCCACTTGCGTGCGGGACACGCGCAGGCGGATGCTTAGGAAGCGGTAGCGCAGCGGAGCGATCACTGACTTGGTAGTGCGGTAGAGGGCGTCGCCGGCCGTGACGATGTGGATCTCGGCGGGCGAGTTGGCTACGCAGGTGAGCAGGCACTCCATGAAGTCGGGGCCGGTGGGGTCGACGGTGGGCAGGATGACGGTGACGTCGCGGCTGGGCTGGTAAGTGGGCTGCTGGTTAGCACCGAGGGTAGCCGGGGTGTAGAGCCAGAAAGCGACGAGGTTGATGAGAAAGCGCGCATACCGCCACACGAAGAGGAGGAGAAAGTAGTACAGCGCTGTGTCAGGGCCGGAAATGTAGGCGCTGATCAGGTGGACCAGGAAGGCTGTAAGGGCCAATACAGAGGCATTAAAAAGCCCCTTCATCCGGATGGATGTCTCCATGGTTGGGAGTATGGGAGAGGCTGAAGTGAAGAGAGTTAGTCTTCCTAGGTACAAGTGTGATCTCACAGGTGTTTCTGGTCTTTCTCGAGGCTGGGTTTCTCAGATAGCTCAAGGCACTGATGGTTTTGAAAATATTGAGAAGCAGAAGTCAGGGGGATTCATTCATTTTATATAGATGAAGTTGAGAATGAAAGGCTGTTCATTCAATCGTGAACAATGCAGTTGGTGGATGAACTCCATCTTGTTCAGGTGGTGTTTTGGTGCTGTTCACCTGGAAAATACCAGTATCGGATGGCAGTGGCCCTGGTGTTGACTTGGGCTCATTGAATCGAGTCAAAATCCATTGAGAGAAAACAAAGCAGACGACACTGCATTGTTATCTCGACTGTCCGAGGACAAGGACAGGTGAGTGTTTACAACAATAGGTACGCGACTCAAAGGTTGATTGTTCTTTGTGTAAGTGAATTGGGCTTGAACACCGCGGACAACCCCCAAAGTTGGGGTGGAGGAGTCCGTACCGCCCACAAACTGCTTTCATTGCACTGAATTAACTCTTCAATGGCAACCACGAGTGATAGGGTGAATCTCGCATGAAGGATGGGCTTTCATGTCTCCCCAAGAGCAGGACAGCCAGAATGTACAGGTCTGGCGTCAACGAAACCTGTGCCCCGAGGTCGCAAACAGGACCACACAATAGCTTTGCCTTTGCCTTGAATAGACCCCAAAGCCAAACAAAAGCTTACTGAGGTTATCCAGTCAATGCCAACCATGCCATCTTGGAGGCATGGCACATGTGGGTCCAAGTTGCTTGTTCTTGGATGGAAGACGCTGACCGAGTCACACGCCCGACGTAAAGCTATTGGTCTAGTCACTCGACAATGTTCACAACGGTCACATCCCCGGTCTCATCACCTGCTTATCTTATCACAAGTGGTTGATGCCATTGTTCGGTATCACGTGTCCTCTCTCAGTTCCCAACAGCACCAGATCTTTCCAGCCACTGGGGCACTAACACCGATCTTGAAAATTTTGTGGTCAAACTATTAGCATGGATAAACGCCACTGACGAGATCTCATACAAATTTTCTGGATGCATGTTAGTGTTTTTGCCTGGAAGGGTCTGGTGCTGTTGGGAGATTCCCCAGCGTTGGCAGGACATGCCTCCCGAGACTTCCGCTCGGACCGCAACTTGGGACGGCTTGGTACCTTACTCTCTTTGCCGGATTGACAATCTCTCCGCGGTCCAAAAAAAAGGCTGCTTTGAATCACAGGTCGGCAACAAAGGACGCGAATGAGCGAACTAATTCCCAGACGGGCGAGACGGGTGCCGAGAAGCCCACAATTTTACATTTTGGTCAAGGCTGGGAGATCAAATGCCATTTCGGGCCGACGATGTCGGTGCGGCGGAGATCTCCACCGGCCAATTGCGCTTGGAGCCGGGATCTATCACCGCCGGTGCCGATCGGGACCCACAGTTGGTGTGAGTGCTCCAGCGAGGTCAATTTGGACCTCACAAGGCGCTTCAACTCCAAACTGCGATAACGCCAGGCTTGAAATGCGGGATCCTCAAGAGACTCAACTTTTAGTATTAAGACTAAGATGAGAATGAATCTCAATACCAACCCTAAACGCATTCCCTCATCGCACTACGTGAACGCCACACCGAATGTCTCTGCTTGACATGAGTGAATTTCACTGCAACCTCACGTCCCACGCTGCAGTGAATCGCACTGCAAATCCCATTCCATCCGATCTCTGCAGCGTCACGTTGAACCAAGTTCTGCCAGCCTGCCAGCCCGCGCCGGAATGACCCGCTGTACCCATGCACACCCATGTCCAGGGTTGAACCCCGAAAAGCAATATGGCGATCTGCAACCCCCCTGCTCGGGACGTCTTGGCGCCCGAGACTGGCGCCTCTCCCTCCCAAACTTCACAACAGCCCACAAGGCGCGCGCTCCACCACCCACGCTGCCCAGCCCGATGATTCCCGGGGCATCGCATGCCGCCCTGGATCTCACTCGCACTCACAGCGTGTGTGGCGGCGGGGACTGTCGTGCCGTGTCTTGCCCTGCCTTGCTGCGAGCGCACACCACAGGGTATTTCGGCCTTTCTTTCCCCTGGACGTGGTGGGGGGTTCGGCCGGTCACAGCGACGTTGACGGTGGGAATGTGAGAATTGCCCATGCTTTCCAACCACCGCTTTGGTGAGGCGGCTTGGCAAGGCCCCGCGTGATTGTCGGTCGGTGTCTGAGTTTTTCTGGCTGGGTGGAGGTGTGGATTAGGTGCTGATGATGACGTTGTGGCGGTGGAGAGGTTTTAGTTAGCTACCAGAAGTGAATGGTTGGTGTTTACGATCCGGCCTGGGTGGATCGATCGGGATTCACGTGGACATGTTCAGTGTCATCGATTCTGTTTCCATAGCTGGTAGTGGAATACATGAAAGAAGCCCTGCGGGATCTGTGGCACAGCATCCGGCATTTGAGCGTCTAGGGTGGGTACCACCTCCCCAACATAGGACCTCAAACACGGCAGGCACTGAACACTCACCGCGACATACAAAAGGTGGTAAAGCTGCCGTGGCGTGATGATAATCCCAACCAGTCACATCGCAAAGATGCACAGGCCGCATGTGCGAGGCCCTGGACAGAGATCTGCGCATGGTGGTGGGATGCAGCCACCGACTCTGGACATGGGGGCGCAGATCATGGCCTGCATCCCACGAGTTCCCCGGCTCCCGACCAAAGTCGGAGCTCCACTTCTTCGTACCAATCCGGTATTATAACCACATGCATCACCCATTGGACTTATCTCCCAATTCTCATACTCGGCTACTCACCACCATCACCCAGTTTGGGGTCTGTCTTTGCGCTTACATATTGCATTTTTACCCGAGGGTGTCGAGCACTTATATCGCAGCCTGACGGTCCTCAGTAAGCACCATTCACTGAGGCTACCCACTCCTTACCAACACTCATTTCATCGTGACGCGGACATCATTCGAGCCACATTCTTTGTCTAGAACTACCTACGCGTGCATCACACAAGCGAAACCGCCAAACTGCCAAACTCGAAAATAGCAACCCACCAAAACCACAACATCCAACACCACAACCTCAGTCATGTTCCTCCCCCAACATCTCCTCCCCCGCGAGGATCCCCCTCACATCGGCTCCGAATTCGGCCTCATCCCCTCCACCCCGCCAACCGCGCGCCTCACTGCCCTCGGGATAACCTACATCTCCCTCGCTGCCCTCTGGACCGTCCTCCTCCTCTCAGGAATGACCTACCTCTTCCTGAACCGACACACCCCCACCCTTCGCATGCGCGGCCTCCCTTTGACCTTCGCGGGAATCATCTTCCTTCACTTATACTGGGCCACGGTGCAGAGCGGGTATACGATTGGGCCGTTAGCGCCCGAGGTTGCGGAGTATTGGATAATGGGGATTTGGTACCCGTTTGGGATTGCACTGTTTCAGGCGGGCAATTCGAGGTTTTTGTGGGTCGCGGGACGGCAGGGGAGGTTTGCTGCTGGTGGTGGTGAGAAGGGGGGAGAGGGGGGTGGGAAGGTTGGAGAGAAAGGGAGGAAGGGGAAGGGGGTGCTGGGATGGTTGAGGGGGATGGAGTATGGCCAGAGGATGTTTTTGGTGGTCACGTTGGGGATGGCTGTCCAGGTGAGTTCGATTTGAAGGGGGTGGAAGAAAGGGAGTTGGCTGACGTCTGATGGCAGCTATTTGTGGTCGTGTTGGTGTTTCTCATCTCGAGAAAGTTCCACCCGAGCTTTGGCATCCCTGGGACGGAGGTGTATGGGAAAACACCTATGGAAATTGCTATCCAACAGGGCAGAGGCTGGGAATGGTAAGCCTTTCTGTCGTCCCTTGATGGTTGAGCTGTGCTAACATTTGCAGGTGGCCGTCGCTCTTTTGGCAGTTCCTGTGGGCTTGGGTCTTTGCCCCTATTATCCTTTGGCGGTCACGCGGCATCAAGGACACGCACGGCTGGCAGCTTCAGACCATCGCCTGCTGCATCGCTGGGTATGTCTCTCCGTTGCCGTCTTCCCGCAGTTTCTAACACCGAACAGACTCCCTGCTGCTCCCATGTGGCTCGTCGCTCTCTACGTCCCGGCCATGGCGCCCGTGAACGCCGTTTTCATCCCGCCGCAATGGTACCTCCCCTCTCCTCCCCCATCTCCTCCCATCACTAACACCCCTGTCCCAGGATCGCACTCTCCATCTTCGTCATGGAAATCTTCACCATCTTCGTCCCCTGCTGGCAAGTCCGCAAGCACCAAACCCTCCGCCAAGAAACCCTCGACTGCATCGCCTCCTGGGAGTCTAAAAACAAATTCGACAGCGGCGGCGCCTCCTCCAACTCAGCCTCCACTGGCAACACCAACACCAACACCGCCCCTGACACCCCCCTCTCCCCCACCTCCACTAAACTCGACACTAAATCCACCAAATCCGCCACCGACCCCTGGAAGACCGGGAAACTGCCCTCCACCGACCCCTCCCCCTCCCAAGTAGAAAAGGGCGAGGGCCACAACGCCTCCTCTGAAAAGGGCGACTCCCCCCTCCTAACCATGGCCGCCCTCGAACACGTCCTCACCCAAAACCCCACCCCCCTCCTGCACTTCTCCGCCACCCGCGACTTCTCCGGCGAGAACATCGCCTTCCTAACCGCCGTCGCCGCTTGGAAATCCTCGCTCCCCGCGCCGTTTGTTCGAAACAGGCATAACACCTCCCCGGAGATTGTGAGGGAGGTGTACACGGCGGCGCTGAAGATTTATACGGACTTTGTGGGCGTGAGGGATGCGGAGTTTCCGATTAATATTGCGTGGGTGGACCTGAGGAAGTTGCAGGGTGTTTTTGAGCGGGCGGCGAGGAGCTTGGATGGGGCGGGGCAGGGAGAGGGGAGGAGGGATAGTGCGTTGTTGTTTGGGGAGGTGGATTTTAGTGGGTATAAAGGGGAGGGGAATGGGAGCGAGGTTGGGATTGTGACTGGGAGTCGGAAGGGGAGTGTGGCGAGCACGGAGACGTTGGTGCTGCAGGAGGTTGGGTTGGGCATTGAGGGGGAGGTGTTCGGGGGGGATATTCCCGCGACGTTTGATGAGAGTGTGTTTGATGCGGCGCAGGCGAGTATTAAGTATTTGGTGCTGACGAATACGTGGCCGAAGTATGTGAGGGAGAGGAGGAGCTCTGAGGGGAGTGTGAGGACGGCCGAGACGGATGAGACGGCGAGGTCGAAGGGGAGTTTTAGGCGGGCGATGGCGTTTTTGGGGCCGTATGTGAGAAGGTCGTCAAATTCGGTTTGATCAAATTTGGGGAAAGGGAATGGGGTTGGGGCAAGGGAACAGGTAGTTTCATGACGCTGGGTGGTGGATGCCAGACAGTTTGATGCCTGACTGCGGGACTTGGCCAAAGTGTCGGGTTGGTTTTCTTTGTGGCTTTTCGGATGGAAGGCGTGGGCGCGTTATACCCAGTTTGTAATGTTAATGTAGTAACTACGTATCTGTGCCCGCTCGAGCAACAATGTAATGTCTATCATACCGCTACTTGGGGGAAAGCGGGCGTCGGTCGCTGGTGCGGTTTTCTTTGTCAAGCGGATCTGGAATGTGAACTCGATAGCCACCACACCGCGGCCTTTGTCAATGTCACAGTATAACTGCCCGGTCACGTTTGGGAAGCCCCTCATTTCACAAAATAATGCCATTGGCTCAAGAGAGCGTAGATGCTAACCCCCGACATTTGGAGCCTCAATTTGCACTTCTACCCGTTATTGAACCCTCAACCACTTTACTCCCATCTTCTCGAACGTCGGGTCAGACAAACGCGCCATGCCACCCAGCTGAAAAATCCCCCCTTCGCGCTGCAGACACCAACTTCCCTATGGCTCGCCCTGACACCCTGCCTCACAATGGCCGGATGTGATACCACCCAGTATTGTGCTCACATATTTCGCAAGCAAAGCAGTGGAAATACTCGTGGCCTTTGTATAGACGTAACTCCCCCGTGTCGTCGCCCTTCCGCGAATCAGGCACGCTTGTGAAGTTCAAGAATGGGATATATCGGAACTGTGGCTGGATATGAATGTGGATGATTTTGTTGCCGCGCCAGTCGAGGGCCATCGTGTGTGTTGGCCGTAGGGGTGATGATCGATGCTGTTGTAGTTCAATGTTGGAGGGTTATAGGGATTCGTACCATGGACATGGAAATTCGTCGTGAAGGATGCGGGCCTTATGTACCTACTCGCTGATATGATTTAGCCGCGCGAACCAACAACCCTCACGACTGCGTTTAACGCCCTACCAGGAAAGACTTTCGATATTGCAGACCGCTTTCAGAAGGGCCGCTTTACGCTCGGCTAAACACCTGAAGACACAGCCCCTCGAACAGGCGGCCTACCCAAACTGCCGGGTTCAGGAAGCCGAAATAGACCCAAGCACAGTCCTTGCATTGTGCAATGCAACCAGATACTCTCGCACGGGCTCAAACAAAAGAGGAGAAACTACCCAGCAACCGTGACCTTAAGACCTCTCTGTGGATGAAAAGCCGTTGCATTGTACACACAACAGTACCGAATCTTTACCTCATATCGCCTCGCTCATCTATCGCTTCTTATATGCCGACTTTGGCAAGCCCTTGAACGGCAAAGCCCAAGGCACACTTAGGATGCTGCGTGTGGTACTCGTGATAGGGACATTAAATATGTTTATTAACAATATAGGGTATCTCACTACTCAAAAACTCCAGATACTCCAAAATCTCATACCCCTTTGTGCACCTCTTCCCCTCCAACCAACCCCCTCAACCTCTCCGCCTTACTCCGAAACTTCACTAGTGTCTTATGTCGCATCCCCGTTCCATTCCCCCCAATCCTCGCCATCCCCGCCAGCAGCTCCTCACACCTAATCAGCGCCTCTTCCATCTTCCCCTGCTCCTCCAAACACCCCACAAACAGCCACAAATTCCCCAGCCTGTCCGGATGATCCCCGTCCTCATCAGCAAGCGCACTGTACCACTTCTTATCGATGAGCATCTGAAACAACGACTCGGCCTCCTCGTACTTCCCCAGCTTGGTGAGCACCTCGGCGAATATGCTTTTAGCCATCAGCACGGCAATGTGCGTCTTGCCGATGTTGCGCTCGGCGATCTTGAGGCCGTCGCGGATCATCCGCTCGGCTTCGGCGTGGAGGCCCATTCCTACGGACTTGATGCGTGCGAGGTACAGGATGGCTAGGAGGGTGTAGTGCTGCTCTGGGCCGAGGAGGGCGCGGCGCTGCTCGTACACGAAGAGCATGCTTTCGTGGCTTTGGGCAATGTTTCGCTCGCGGTCGGGGTCCGGGTCGTTGTCGCCGTAGCGGAGGTAGCACATGGCGAGATCTTCCTGGGAGATGAGGGTTTCGAGGTGGGTGGGGCCGAGGGTTTCTTTCATGCCGTGCCAGGCTGTGCGGCAAAGCTCGGTGGCTACTGCGTAGTTCATGTAGCGAGCTTCTAGTCGGGCTAGGTTGCGGATGCATTTGAGGGTTTTCTCGTGCGTCTTGCCGTATAAGGTCTCCATCTTGGTTAGGTTTCCGGAATGGAGGGACTTGGACTCGGCCCATCGCCCTTTCATGGAGAGGGCTGAGCCCAGCGCGTCCGTGACGTCGAGAGTCAGGGGGTGGTCTTCTCCCCAGGTGCCGATGCAGAGCTCACGCGCCTGGCGAAGTCGTCGTGTTGCCTTGTCAATTTCCGACATCTCCCAAAGCGTCCCGCTGAGGAGAAGTGACAGCTGTATTGCGATGGGATGATCAGGACCCAGCCTCTGGGCGACGCTCTCCGCCGCTCGCTCCTGGAGCTCCCGAGCCTCGTCAAAGTACGCAGACTCGGCATACACGCGGCTGAATCGCACATCCTGTTCAATCTGAAGCCTCCCGTAGCTCTTCTTGGTTGGCCAGAGCGGCTTTGCTGCTGCCACGTTGTCAGCTAATCGTTTTTCAATCACAATTTCGCATTCGCGGGCGTGTCGGATGTGCGGGAGGAGCTCGCGCCTCGCGTCGACCTCGTCCTTGGTACCACCATGAGGGGGCCGGCGAATGCTCGAAGCGAGCGTCGTGATCGAGACTTGACACCAGAGGGCCTGGTGAGCAGTGGACATTTCGGGGCGCTCCCTGACCCATCTGTGGATGAGCCGGTGCATGCTGTATCGACCTGTGGCTCGATCCTGTCTCATAACCAGAGACCGCTCTATCAGGACGCCAAGGGCGTGGCGGAGCCGAACTTGGACCTCGTCTTCTAGGTCACCAATGCCGAGACGGTCTCTATTTCTCAGCACCCCGGGCATGGGTGCGGGTATCGCTAACCTCCAGTTCAGCTCGGCTTTTATCTCGCGGAAAAGCATGATCCACGGTTTGCGCGGCCGCTTTGCTAGCTTCTTGACAACTTCCTTTTCGCGTTTGCCGTCTTCCTTCTGCTGGTCTTCTTCCTTGAGGGAGTTAATAGCCGAGCTGATCAAGGTGTCGAGCCGGATGTTCTGGAAGTGAAAGTAAGAGAATACGTGAAGTAGCTCGACGGCGTCTTGGTACTTCTCCTTTGGAGACGACACAAGCGATTCGTAAAGAATTTCGTACGTGGTGAAAACATTCATGCTGCTGTCCTCGTCGTCAATACGAGGTCGCCTCCCCCTGGAATTGCTCCTCCCACGACCGTGAAGGGTACGCCGTACCCGCTGGATCTGGCGATCAAAGAAGACTAGGTAGTCGGGCCATTCGCAAATGCCGTACCTTATTGCCTTGGCGGCCTGGTCGAGGGCAAGAGGCAAGAAGCCCAGGGCATAACAGATGGCGCTAGCCGACTCCACCACCAATTTTGGCCACGGTCTCGGTTCTTCGGCAGCCTTGATGATCAGTGTCTCGGCCTCGTCAGGGTCCATGGGCAGGAGTTCCAGGTACCTCTCCCCGACGTTGCCGTACGTCTTGTGACCCGGGTTTCGTGTCGTTATCAGAATACAACCTTTGGTTCCTTGAGGCAAAAGCTCGTCGAGATTGATTTGATCGTCATCAACGTTGTCGATTATCAAGAGCCATGGAAGAGCCCGGGTCACGAGCCAGTGTTTGGCGGCCTTTTCGTTAGGCTCCACGCCGCCAATGGTGGCGATCTCTGCATAGGTGCTGGAGGCATTCTTCTGCGAGCTGCCGTCGACGAAGAAAACGCCCCAAAATTTGTGTCGGTACCCGTCGGCAAATCGGAATGACAATTCTGTTTTACCTGATCCTCCAAGCCCGTAGACGACAAAGCGCTGCTGGGTTGGCCGTGTTGGGTCCCCAAAGGCGGCTTCTAGCTTTGCGAGTTGGGCGGCTCTGCCGGTGAAGTAGGTCTTGACGGGCCTGGCAATCACAAAGTGCTGGTTTGGGATCGGGGGGATGTACACGGTCACGGCTCTGGCGGCTTGGATGGCATTTCGTACGGCGATTGTGTTGTGTGGCCCGTCAAAATGCAGTTTCTGTTCAACCAGTCCGATTTGGAAGTGAAGCTGAGTAGATGTTGAAGACCGGGCCTCGAGGAGCTGGACGTCGTCGTTTGTGCCGTGTTGGTACTGGAGCAGGTCAATGGCTGTGGACAAAGCCCGCAGAAGCTCTGTTAACAGTTGCAAGGCTTGCAGTGTCTCTTCGTACCATGGTTGGTGTTCGAGACGGCTTTCAGTGGTGACGTAGCCAGCCGCTTCTCTCTGGTCTACGATGCTCTCGAGACCGGACTGGAGGGGGCGGATGAAGAGGGCACACTCGTCCAATATGGCTGCCGCGCTGTCGAGCACCGACTGCAGATGCAACAACGCGTTGGCTGAGCGAAACTTTTGGTGCACCGAGGGGTTTCGGCGCTCCTGGGTCGCGAGCTCATTAAAAGACTGGACAATATCGATTAGATCGCCAACTTGTTCAAGACTGCGGGGCAGCTCGGGCTCATGGTCTGCTGCAGTGGTGGTCGCACTGATTGTTTCGAGCGCATCCTGCACCCCGCGAAGGTCTTTCAGCAGCCCACTGGCGCCGAGGCCACCGAAGAAGTCGGCTTCGAACGGGGATGCCATGTCGGTATCGTCGGAGGATCATGCGACCATGCGACGTCCGGCGGGAATGCGCGAACGTTGGTTGAACGGCCCGACAAGGCAGCAGGATTGTGCGTCCCCGAAGAGGGAGATAGCGCGCATCGCGGAACTTACCAGGGAAGGCAATTACCATCTTCGAGACCCGAAAGGCGGGGGCTAAATAACCCAGAGCGAATGGCTCTTCGCTTGTGTACCCGCTGGAGGTGCGGAAGGTACGAATTAGGCGTGTTGCATCCTGCATGGCCCTTGTGCAAAGCGCTATTTTCCTCACAGTGTGAGTCAAGACACCCCTAATCTATGCCATCAATGCCTATTGGCGTGCTGCGCCCAGCCTGCAAGACCGGTTGACGTGGGAAGCTGCGACGCCCGGTCTCAAGAGCCAATCACCAGCAGCCTGTGGTCGCACAATTCTGCAACATTTTCCAGCTCGGCTTGATGACTAAAGCTGGCTGTGCTGTGAAACACGCCTCGGGCGCTTATCGTGCCTGCCTTGTTGGGCTTGGCTGGGAGCTTTGTCGCGGGACTCGAGCCCCAAATTTTCGCGCGGGTTCTTTCTCAAACCACATCCATGGCCACACATCCACAACACCGGATCTGACGCGTTCGAGTACTCCACTTTCAACGTTCTCTCCTGCGACATAGCACCTTTCTTTATCTAGGATACCTTGGCAAACTATCGAATATGTCGCTCGCCCCGAATTCAGCACTGGATGGGCTGATACCAGGGCTGATTGCCGGTCTCAGTACGGTGCGCGTTCTTGCCGCGACCCTGGCCTTAAGCATTTTCTCGTACATCTATTTGGACCGGAGCAGGCAAAAGAAGGTAAGAACAAAACCCGAACTCGACACCTTTGTACCTGGCAGCAGACTCACAGCAGACTCACCCTTCTGTCCAGCTCGAAGCAGCAATCGCAAAGCAGCATAACTGCGAGCCTGTCATCCCATACGTCCCTTATAAATGGCCTCTTGCTCTGGATCTCTTGAAGCGCCAGTATGACATCTTGTGCAGCGACCACGCCTTTGAGCGTCTGACGCCCTACTTTTCCATGGCGCCGACAGCCCGCGTCCATTTCTTTGGCGCCACGGGCTACTTCACGACCGATCCCGACAACCTGGAAACCATCCTGTCGACAAGGTTTGACGACTATGGGCTGGGAAGTCGCCCCCTGGCCAGTGCCCCCCTCCTCGGCGAGGGGATCTTTGGACAGGATGGGCCGGCTTGGAAACGGTCTCGCGAGCTCATCCGCCGCCAGTTTGCTCGCGTTCAACAGCAGAGCCTTCAAGTCTTCACACCGCATGTTGAGGAGTTGGTGTCCTCCATCGCAACATCCGCCGTCGACGGCTTGGTCGACCTGAAGCCCCTGATGTTGGAGTACACGCTGGGCACCACCACCATGCTCCTCTTTGGAGAGCCGCATAGTAGCTTGGCCAAGGAGGGGCGTGACGCTGTACGCGACAACTTTGACTACGCCGCATTTGGATTTGCAATTCGCCTCCGCCTGGCTGACGTTGCTTGGCTATATAACCCTCCCAAGTTTAGGAAGGCCTGCAAGGCTGTTCGGGACTGGGCAACAATTTTCGCGGCGAAGGCGTTCAAGTACAAGGACGAATTCGGGGTGGAGGCGGCCGCCGAGAAATATGCCTTTATTATCGATTTGTGGAAGGAGATGCAGGACTTTGATCTTGTGCGCGACCAGCTTCTCCACGTTCTCCTTGCTGGCCGGGACTCGACGGCGAGTCTGATGTGCTGGACACTGTGCGTCTACACTACGAATCCTTGTGTTTCATCCGCAGTCAGCTAACCTCGTGTATTCTTCAGATTTCATCTTGTGCGAAATCGTGACGTCTTGGAGCGGTTGCAGCGCGAGATTGCCTCTGTCCCTGACCTAGGCCATGTCACCCGAGAGCAGATTAAAACGTTGCCCTTCCTCAGGTGCTGCCTGAACGAGAGTATGAGCAATGCTGTGATCCTCGGTAATGATGTGCTGTCACTAATTTGAACTACAGCTTTGCGTCTGTATCCCACGCCCCCGATCAATGTTCGCTTCGCCAACAAAGCTACAGTCTTGCCCCGAGGCGGCGGGGCTGATGGCAAATCGCCGGTTCTGTTGACCAAGGGGGCCGGGATCGCCTGGTCTGCGTATCATCTTCATCGGACCGAAGCCATCTATGGGGCAGACGCGGGGATATATCGTCCACAGAGATGGGAAGGCGGCGAGTTACTGAAAAAGGCCCGCCCCGGCGCTGGCTACCTCGACTTCAACGGCGGCCCGAGACTCTGTCTAGGAAGTAAGCAAACACCCTACCCCTCGGCTGGTACCTGTCCGAGTGACAGTTCACTAACCTTGCATGATGCAGAGGACTTTGCGCTTACGGAGGCAAGTTATGCCCTGATCAAGATCCTCAAAGCCTATCCCGATATTCGGCTAGCCCCTGGAGTTCCCAACGAGCCTGTCGGGGTTGAACGGCAAACGTACACGGTTGGACTTTTTCCAACGGATGGCGTCCAGGTGTCATTGAAGTGACAACACGTCCAAGTTGGGCGTTTCAGGGAGTATGTAACGGGGACAAGAGAGAAGTAGGTGGCTACTTCGTAGACGCAACACAGCCGGCGAAGCAGACTTACAGCCGTGCGGGGGTTAGAGTGCTGGCACTTTGTAATGGAGAGGACTATAGTCTGATAATTTAGGTAGTATCTTTGCCAATTCCGAGAGAATCTGATGTTGGGAAGGTTGAAGCTACTGGAGTATTTGCATTTGCTTTCCCACTATCACAGGGCACCACCGCTCATGGAGGTAGACAGACAACATCCAAATGGCTGGAGGCGTTATAGTGTGATGTTGAAATGGTTCAAATGGTTTTCAGATTGCTCAATTGGTTTCAAGATCCGCATGGCTGCCTGAGACATGCCCGTTCAAGGCCCTCTGCATACCATTTGTGGAAGGCGCGAATCATGGAATTTTGCCTGAGGCACCCCATGCTCAACAGTGACCACTCAAACGACATGCGGCACGTGATGACTCGTTGTGGTCTTTCCCCGCGTCAATCGCGACCATAACTGGTCTCCCTCATCGCTACAGGATGGCATCGCATCTCTCTTCGTCATCGCCATCACCCACCAACTGTGATCCCTGCACGGGACAACCATGACTCCCCCGAACATATCGTTTTTATATCCTCAGCTCCCCATCGGGGTGGATGCCATTCGCATTTTGACAGTCGAGCCTGGTGACTTTCTCGACGACCTGAAATGCACTCTCACGCCAGTGGCCTTTGGCAGCAGGCCTAAGTACGTGGCTCTCTCATACACGTGGGGGAGTTCATACCCAAATCCGGGTCCCCTGCCACTTGACAACACACCCGGCCTTGTCTCGCCGCCCCCTCGCCACTGGCGGTCCGAGGGAGGGGTTTCCGACCGTCCACTCTCCCGAAGCCACTCGCGGGAACCGTCCACAGGAGAACACCAGGCCGTTCCGCTATCACCAAAACGTCTGACATCTTTTCTGCCCCGACAACGCACAGTCTCAATGCAATCGGCACCCAGCAAGCCTGACGCACTGGCCGTCAACAACCACCCCTTCGAGGTCGGCCACAACCTGCACCTCGCACTTCGACATCTCCGGTCCCTAACCCACCCAGTCTCCATCTGGGCCGACGCCATCTGCATCAACCAATTTGACGAGAAGGAGCGAAACCAGCAGGTTTCCTTGATGTCTTTCATCTACACCCGCGCGAAAATGGTCGTTGCCTGGCTCGGCCCGAAGAAATATCGCGACCTCGACACAGCCCACGGCACCACCGCGTTGCGCCCCATGTTTTTTGACTGGAAATCGGGGCAGGCTCAGTATTTCGCGGCTGCTGTTGCCGGCGACAGCAAGATGCGCTGCTCGTCTAAGCCAGATCTGGGGGTTTTCGTGCGGATCACCGAGAGCACGTACTGGACGCGACTGTGGATCGTGCAGGAGGTGTGTCTGCCGCGATCACTGGTTTTTCTGTATGGGTCGGATATCTGGACGTATGATGAGTTTCGGAGTTGGGATCACTTGTCGTGTGGACCGGGCGCGACGCTCGGCGCGGCGGACCGAGATCGGTTGGAGCCGATGCTGAGGCTGATGGCGAGTAGGGATGGGAGGCATAGTGAGATGATGACGCTGGAGCGCGTCATCGAGAGGTTTGCACGGAATGAGTGCTCTGAGCTGCGGGATAGAGTCTATGGGTTGCTTGGCTGTGCGAATGATATCGACGCGTTTGTGGGACACGGCGGCTCAGAAAGAGATTCTCTCGCCGAGCACATCGATGAGCTCACCCTCGAAGGGCGCCCGTTGCCTGAGCTCCCTCGAGGCAGAGGCAGATTAGAGGTGGATTACTCCCGCTCGTTTTACGATACATGGAGTGGTGTGGTGGAAGCCATCTACTCTAAGGGGAAGACTACCAAGTTCGATGTCCCTTTTCTGGTCAGCGATGAACAGTGCGACAAGGCCGTGGACGCACAGGAAGCTGCCTTGTCTATCGAGGTGAGACTTGCAAGCATCGTGAGAACGGCGGGGGTGGTTCAAGATGCATTCGGCCAAGCGGTGGAGAGAGAACTTGACCGCGCGAGATTGCGAGACGAACCAGTAGGTCGAACTCTAATATCCCTGTCTCGGAAAATGCGAACAACTTCAGATGACTTTACACTTTAGTTCCACCCGTGCCTTGGAGAAGCTGACAAATCCCCAGGAAATCCCGTTTGGTGTTGCAACCATAAGGGCTGTTGGATATATCGCCGGCCAGATTCTCGAGCTGGGGCCTGAGTGCCGCTCCTTATTTGCCTCGTCGCGCGCACAACAAGACTGGGCGAGCTGCTGGACAGCCCACTACCGTAACCCAGAAGATATGGAAGAGCTTCGACGAATCGACGAGGTGTACCTGGCAAAGATTCTCGACTGGGAAGAAACGGACATCAACAGGACCCGGACTATCCGGAACCTCGAGGTCAAAGCATGGCCTATCACCCGGAACGCCTTTCAATGTCCGGCCTTGGATCTCACTGACGCCGAGACCGACGATATCTACAAAGAAGAAGGCCATGGGGGGCCAAGGATATTCCTGGGGACGGGCTACGTGATTGGCCTCGTCCCGCAGGCCGCCAAGCCCGGTGATGTTATCGTCCGGTTCTGGAACTGCAGTGCTGCCATGGTAATGCGGCCCATGGAAACGCCATCCGGGTCGACGTTATTTTTGCTCATTGGCCGAGCAGACGCCGCCGAAGTTGAAGAAAATGGGATTCGCAATCCACGTGCAGCACACGATGGAGACGAGGCGACGCGATGGTCCGGCTCCGCCACGTTTCCGACTGGGGAGGCCATGAAGAATAGAGGCCCGATTTATGTTGATTTTGATTTGAGGACGTTGCAGATTGTTACTGCTCATATTTCTGGCTCTGGGAGGTCGTTGAGGGATGTGAGAGTCAGTGCTTAGCTGGGCGCTTCCAGGGTGCATCATCCCCGGTTCCCTGCCCGCATCGATTTTCGGCTTCGGGGTTATCTTGGAATCACTCTTCGACTTGGATAAAGAGAATTGGATCAAGCTGCTGCCCTGAGGGTAAACTAGAGAAGCTCTGTCATGTTGTGGACTATGAGCTGAGCGGTGACGATGGACACTCATTCACGCCCGTGGCAACGGACGACTTGTATATCGGCTGGGAGACCAACGCCCGGACGCCTGATATGAATAATGAAGGTTTTCTTGACACTGAATCCAGGAGCAAGAAGGAAGCTACATCTAATGGCTTAAAAGCAGAGTTTGATGAGGCCGCATACTGCTATTGTGGCTATGTCGGCAGGTATCTAACGAATAAACTGACGGTGGTGGATAGAAGACTCCTACAGTCGATCTTTGCCAGGAACCTAGAATAGACTCCAGTCTTGTAGATGACAACTGTGATCTAGGCAAAGCGTCAAACAGTTCTCTAATGCGAGCTAGAGGAGCTTTCAGTGGCGTAGTTGCATCGAGGGACCTCTCGAACGGGAATCTATTACTCTGGAGTCTCTGGTTAGAGGTCGATTCTACAACGCCCGCAGTTGAGGGTGATTTTTTAGAATTAGCAACAAGTTTGATCATGTCGGATGGCGACCTTAGCTTAGGAAGAACTGTTTTATCAATGTTAAATATTACAGTTGTGGGCTATAGCGACTGGGGCAATATTATCTGTAATCACACCACGAGCAGCCGTGTGCCTATCTTAACCATCTTGTTAGATTATCAACACTATCAAAAATGCGGAATATTTGCCGTCCAGGTAGATAAAAAGCATCAACAGGGAG
>Ga0247780_1000868_pt1 | contig 23364 bp, 24 predicted proteins | sample UWRJL079202R5_FD_179927 | JGI IMG/M metagenome (GOLD analysis project Ga0247780, IMG submission 179927) | Plant litter microbial communities from Arlington Agricultural Research Station in Wisconsin, United States - UWRJ-L079-202R-5 | ecosystem: Environmental > Terrestrial > Plant litter >... | reverse complement strand
GGGCGAGGGGGCGAGGGGGCAAGGGGCCAGGGGGGCTGGCGGTCAGCCCCAATGCAGCAATATCGAGGTGTGAATTTTTGGACGGACAAGATGGTTCGAGAGTTTTGCCGGCTCCAAAGCTTCTGCTATGATGGCTTCAGCTCGCACCCAAGCATCGGCGGTCGCGAGCGTCAGCTCCGTGCTCGCGCGGGCTCCTCACCGACGACGATGGACGACGAGAGTCGGGTATAAAGACGCGCTCAAGACGGCGATTCCAGCAGCAGGAGCAGGAGCAGAACCCAGAGGCTGAAGACCACGACATCACGCGCCATTTCCAAGATTCGCTAATTCCAACCCGTTCTAACCCGTTGGCGGCATTGTCCCTCCAGTAAACCAGCACACCCAGTCCCAGGCCCAGAACGCAGCACGCGGACCCCACCCTCCCTTCCAGGTGCCTGCCCTATCCTACCTAACCCCTACCTCGACGTACATATATCCCCGTCGACCACCATGGCTGCCACCACTCCCGTCCCTGTTGCCATGTACGGCCGTGACGCAAAGATCGCTGAGTCTGTTCGCGAGAAGCTGCTCCCCGACGTTGAAGGTTGGTGTTGTCCCACCCCCGCCTTTGTGTAAGCCAGACAAAGAAAGCTGACTCTCGCAACTACAAGTCGTCCACTCTTGCCTGGATCCTACCGTTGCCCTGACCGAGCTCCCCGCTGTCTTCGCCGGCAACCTTCAGACTGCTCCGTCCTCGGGTCTCGGATCCAACGCAACCCTCCCCCAGGAGAAGCGCAAGGTGCCTGTGGCTGTCTTCTTCGGCGGCGGTTTCTCGGACGACGAGTTCGAGAAGATCAAGGCCGCCGTCTCGGCCGTCAACCCCGGCGCCTATTTCCTCAAGGTCCAGAAGCGCGATGTCTTGGCAGCTGGCTCGTTCGGCCCCAACCCGGACACTATCGCTAAGATCTACCGCAAGAGGCTTGCTGCTGCGATGGTCGCGGCTTAAGCAGTCGATCAAGAGTGCCGCCTGTCGCCCACGGCGCAGGCGGTATAAGGCCCTTGTCGTCGACGATGACAAGAGCCTCGAGAGCGTCGACAGCTCCTTGGAGAAAGCACCATTACCTCAACCCGACACACAACCTCAGCAGCAAGCACCTGCACAGCAACCACAGAAGAAACGAAAAAGCAGAAAGGCCAAGGATATCCTCCGCATCATCTGGGTCGAACTATTTGAGAACGGCGTTGGCTCGGTGTCCAGCGTCTATGTATCCGTTGGAGACGTGTCTATCCTTGCCGAGCTTGATTCTAGGCCGTTGGAGTCAAAACCCTTTTTCACAAAACGTTGGTCAAGACGGAGGAGGCGGCAGTATTCAGAAAAGGAGGATGTGGTACTCAAAAATTTACCACTACCCACATCCACATGACCCTCACTCTATCTGTCTTCATTCTTCTTAATATCTATTGCTCAGCGCACATTTTCTTTGGTTTGCTTCAAGCGGGCAGGCATCGTTTCACGACAACTGGGAAGGGATAACCATCACCAAGGCGGCGTTTGGTTTTGGACAACTGGGAAGGGATAACTGGGAGACTTCTTTGCTTGTTTTTTGTTCTGCATTATCTCAGGGGAGCTGGTCAAAATCTCTCATTGTTATTTACATAGAGGACATCAATTTTTGCTTCTGTTTACATCATGATCCACATGAGCAGCCAACTCTGGGCGTCGGCTTACTACTTTGACATTTAGATTGAAGGATTCTCTTTCGGCGATGTTCTCCCATCTGGGAGCACTTATTTGGGAAAGTCTCGGCCGACACAAGACGGTGAACAGACCGTGTTGCTGCAAAAACAGAAAGACTGGGCACAATCAAGCGCTCGCAATTTCGTGAGAATGAAGCAGGAGTTATGAAGTTCGGCACGGCAACTCGAACATCGCGTTGTGCAGCAGTAGCGCAATCCTTCGCACCGCTGCACCTTCGCGTCTCAGGGATATGCAAAGCTAACCAACTAAAGGCATAGCCAGCACCGACCCAATAACCTTTCAATTTGGTTCGTGGGACGGGGATTTCATTAGTCACTGGCGCCCGTCTTGCAGCTCGTCAAGGATAAACCACCTCATACATATCCGTACCCTGAACTTCCCCAGACCGCAACACCACATACCATGCTGAAAGCGGCCGCAACCTCAACAACGAAAGTCCACATCAGTCAAACGACCAACAACAGCCGTGCTCACCGGGACTCGGATAGATTGTTCCGCTTCTTCCATCACCCCTTCCAGCAGCTTCCCTTGTGCCACAGTCCAGCACTCGCACTTGCACACGTCTCTGTGTGGGACTCGCCACCGAAACAAACAATCTGCTTCGACGTGGAACACGTTGTCTCACCTCGTTGTGTCTCGATCCCAAATCTGGGGCCCTAGCAGCAGAGTACAAGCCAAAATTTACGACAGGGCTCATAACACGCTGGCAGATGATACAAGATGGAGAGCGAGGGAAAAGAGAAGTCCAAGCCGAACAATATACAACCTAGGCAGATGTAACTCCTTATCCATTGCCATCGTCACACCCCTTCCGCTGTCGTTACACCCCATATAATCTATCTACTATCTAGAAGTTCCGCTCTTCTGTCCCATACTACTCATCGTCCATACTGATATTATACCTACCCTCCTCTGGTCTGCTTGTGTTGATCTTCTATCCGTCATCTTGAAACGATTCCAACTCATCATCCGTAAACGAACTGACCCTGGCATCTCCATCTGATCTTCCCGTGCTTTTCCGTCAGCTTCATTTCCTTCCTTTACTGGTATTTCTAACCCAACCCAACCCTGCTTACCGCCGCACCATATCCCCATTCAACCCATCTCCACCCGAGCAAGCCAACCGTCCCATGATATGAAATGTTGTTCGCTCCCAGCCCAACGGCGTTGGCGTCAGCGTCAGCATTGCCATCCCAAAGTTCCTAAAACACCCAACCCAATCGATCTCGCCTATCAGACCAGAGCCGCCATCATGCCAACCTAGGCAAAAGGCAGATAGAAGCAGGCTAGCAGGCAGCAAGGAACCGCGCTTATTGAGATGCAGTGCGGTGCCACAGGGTGTAAAAGCCTCCAACGAACGAACAACACACGCGCACCGTGTAGAAGGAATCGCACACTGCTGACAGACAGACGACCGGCCAACCAAAATGCCGGGATGAGGCATATCTCACTTCTCACCTGCCACGCCATGCCTCACCTCTTGCGCAAAAGCAGACAGGTACGAAGGTGGTGGTGCGTGAGAACTAAGGAAAGGAGACATGTTGCTTCCAAGCGCCCACCACCAAGCAAGGTCAGTCAGTTAGTCATCAAGCAGGCCCAAAAAGGCCTCATCAGCGTAGACGAGCCGAACACCCAAGACGAGACGTAGCAGGCAGGCAGAGATGAACGGAAGCGCAGAATTTTGTTCAAGAAATCGATCAATGTGCGGTGCATGCAATGCAGAAACGAGAGACCTGAAAGGGCAAAACGCAGCTGAGAAAAGCACAAAACAAGAACTATATTCCTACATTGTTGCTCGAATAAAAACACCCAACCAACCCAAAACAGAACACACCCTCAGCCCACGCTGACCTGTCGCCGTGACCGCTATCTGCCCGCTCAACGCTGCTTCTTGTCACTCTTGACAGATACCAAGCCGGTTGCCGAGACAGGTAGATGGGCAAGGAGTTTTGCTCGCTCCCCTTTCTCCGGACTATCCACGACAAACATGCTCGGAATATGACCCAGAGGAATCCACATATATAAAGAAAGCTTTTGATGTAAAACCTCTTTTCCTTCTTCGGTACCAGTTCTGTACCCATCCAAAAAATCCTCCTCTAGTTGGGCAACAGTCCATGGCAAGGCAGCGGCGTTGTATGTGTGTGTAGCGATGTGGAATTCATCAAGCAAACGCGACCACTACGGAGCAATCCAAATTCCCAGAAACACCCAGTGCCTGCATGACCCGCCAACCAAACACAAAACCAAGCCTGCCCAGAAGACGCAGAGTTTCATTATAACGAGATTGCCTAGCCCCTGCGATCATTGCTGCTTGATCCAAAATCCGGTTCCGTGATCATCTTTTTATCTTTGCGAGCCTTGATCACAAACTCAGCCATAATCTGGATGTGGTCGGCTGGGAAATGGTAGTTGGGGAATCCAGGGACCCGCTTCAGATGCTGGCGATCCGGGGGACCCAGGAGCTCCACCACCTCGAGCGTGTTGGTCGAGTACCAGATGTAGTCAATCACGCCCGTGAAAGTAGGCACGTAGTTCGTGAATGTCAATTCATCTGGTGTCCCATCGAGATGAACATACGCCGACCGCATGCTGAAAGGGTGTTCGACGCCATCCCGGGTGAAGCTGCCATACTGGTGGTTGCCGAAATCGCTGTGGGCGGGTGAGACTCGTCCCGCCGATAGGAGCTCATAGACAGAACTATCGGGTGTCGAGTTGTAGTCGCCACACACAAGGAGAGGAATTTCGGTATTGCTTCGGTACTCTTGCGACGGCCCTGGGTCCGGTATTTCCGGTAATTCTTGGCCATCCTCCAACACTGACAATGGCATCTGAATCATCCTCTTGTCCTTCAGTGCGGGCCACCTGACGTACTTCTCTGCCAGCCTCGTCACATTTTCCATGAGGATGGCTGTCTGGACGAGCTTGACATCGGCTAGTGTCGGTTCCCAGGCCAAATGCGTGTTCGCGACGATAATTCGTGCCCCGCTGGTCCGGCTCTCAAAGAGAGAGATGATACCGATGTTGTCCTTTGGCATCACGCGGTTGAAGATGTCGTGGTGGTTCTTCATGTCGGGCCGATTAATGGCGATGTTGGCATAGTCGATGAGCTGCTTGTCAAGCAAGATCCATTTGCTGGCCTTGTAAAATATAGCGCATCCGTCGACAGCTGCGGCATCTTTTTCGGCCATGGTCTTTGCCTTGGGTCTCGGCCAATGTATTCCCTTGTAGTCTGCCTGCGCAAGCTCCGGACTGAAGAACTCGCGGAACACATCAGTTGCGATTTCCTGGAGGCACAGTATATCGGCATCCCTGTCGCGGATCTCCTGGATGATACGGTCCCTACGGTACTCCCACGAGAGTGCGCCGCTCGGTGTGTAGCCATACAGCGACGAAGTAGCGAACTTGTCACAGAGAATGTTCCAAGTCAACACTTTCACACGCTCCAGGCTTGGTGCGACGTCCTCTTGGACTACAATCGGCTTTCTGGGGATCGGGGGCATAGGAACTGTGGCAAGGTCAGAAATTCCCCGTTGTAGAAATCACGCATGTCGACGTACCTGGCGCTTGTTCGCGTAGCATGTTGACCAAGCTCTTTGTCCCTCGCTCCATGATCTCTTCCTTCAAGCGCTGGTTGAAATGGGGATTTCCTTCGATGCCAAGCATCTCCAAGAGATACAGCGACCCCACCTCACTCGGCAGGTCTTGTATCTGGTTGTCAAAGAGGTAGAGCTGCTTGAGGTTAGTGCACATGCCGATCTCTGGGGGGAGCTCGGAGATCAGGTTGTTGGAAGCCTCGAGAAGCTTCATGTGACGTAGCCTGCCAATATCGGAAGGGAGGTGTGTCAGGCGGTTCGATGCGATATATAATTCCACCAAGAACTCGTAGCTGAAGAGAGTCGGGGACAAAACGCGCAGTCCCTGGCCACTCATGTCCAGATTGTGCCAGTCTTGCCGCTTGTTCGACTTTTCCACGCTCCAGGGTCTCCTCCTATCCTCCTCACCATCAGCGACAGGTGCTGAGCCTGGCGTCAAGGTCGCGCCGATGCCCCTATTCTCGGGCGCCTTTAACCGGGCATAGTAGTGTGGTTGGTGTTGGTCCGTCATGGCGATATGAGCCCGTTCCGCTTCCTTGCGCAACCGCAATTGTTCCGCCCAATGCTCGTTGAGAGCCTGTGCCTGCCCACCCCGAGTGGTAGTCACATGGCCGTTCTGAAGACTGCCGGAAAACGGGCTGGAACTTGACATATGGCCGCTGGGGAACGCCGAAGGACCGATCATACCAGCGCCCGCGCCATGGCCCGAGTGGTCGGGCTGTATGGACGGGTGGTGCTGTGCATGCTGCTGGTGAGGATGAGCTCCCTGTTGCTGGTAGTTGTACAGCATCGGCATGCCCTGCTGGCGGCCCGGTGCCCCATTGAGACGGGAGTTGTGCCCCTGTTGGTGGTTCTGGCCGTACATGCCGCCTCGGGAGATATGGCCCTGAGAGCCTTGGACTGGAGTCTTGGACGGTGACGAGGGTTCGGCGCTGAAGTGGTTGAGCAGTGTGTTCAAGAAGAGCCCGTTCGCGATGGGATTGGTCGAGTTAAAATGCGACGACAGCGGATTCGAGAAGGCCTGCAGCGGTTGTCTGTGACCATCTGCCATCTAATGGGGACAGGGTCACGGAGGGGGATGTCACAACAGGCCCAACGCGAAAGTCGCGTGCGTCGCGTGTGTCGCGTCCAAGATCGGGGGAGTGAAGGCAGTCCGTGGGGTAGGCCAGTATCGCGAGGAGGTCGAGTATCGAGAAAGCAAGGTTGGCATGGGACACAGCAGGAGATGGTTCGTCGGGCATGGGTGCAGTGTGCTGCTGGTCTGCCTCGGAGCGTCTCGAGCGGTTAGATGGCCATTCAGCAGCGGCAAGGAGCAGGGCGGGGCGCGTTCGGTAGATCGGAAGGGGTAAGATCGCTGGCGATAGAGCGGTCGGTCTGAATGCCGGAACAGTCGAACGCGCAACGCGGTATCGGGGGCAAAACGATGCTCTATGGTGAAGCCTTTGTATTTCTTTTTCTCGGGTTTACAATCCTGGTGGCACAATACGGTCAGCGGAAGAACGGATGGCAGTGATTGAGCAAATTTGCGGTGAATAGGGCAACATGAGGCAAGAATATCGGACGGAGACGTTGTGAATGGCTCGGCGCAGGGCAGGCGTGGAGGTTAGAGGCTGAGGTGGGCGGGCGACAAAGAGGAGCTGAAGTCTGAAAACGTCGCCGACGACGCCGATGCGGTCGCGATGCTTGGCTGACCTACGTAATGAATGTGCGCACCCTTTTGCTGGCAATAATGGCGAGCTTGCGAATGGATACTCAAGTGAAGGATACGGTCTGCAGTGGCCGGTGGCGCCAATGAGTCGATGTGTCCAAACTCCTCCTGTTGTGGCCCGCTTCAGACTGATGCAGAGATAGCAAGCATCGCAGACCAGCGCTTACGTAAGGAGGATGCACGTGACTTTCAGCCTTGCAGCTGTTTGGTGTAGTGCGGGCCTGAGCATGCCCCCCTTCAGCGCAAAGCGGAGGCTGGAGGCTGGGCGCTCGGGCCCTATGGAGCTGGACAATGGAGGCTGGTGTTTCAGCATACAATAACGGGCCTCCAAAAGCTCGATGGTGAATTTGCGCGAACAAACACAGCCCGCAATTCATCAATCAGGGGCTCAGGGGTTCTTTGACCCTATTGCTATTCAGGGCTACGTTTACAGTTTGTGGTGATACCTCAGGGGCTGAACAGATCCCACCCATTTTCCCCCAATCTCTGCTTGGGGGCTATTCTCAGCGCAGCAGAACTTCGGCGGCGGGCTCTCAGCAGGTCTCATCTCACCTTGCTCTCATCATGCCGTCTGCTCTCTCCTGCTCTCTCAACAGCCGAGCATCCTGTAACTGCCCTGTCCCATAATCTTAGGCGACGGAGGCAATACATCTCACCCAAAAGGTGCTGTCTTGATCTAGGCCCCTTGATGATCTAGACTCCTTCTTGTAACTGTACAACAAAAGGGATTTGGATTAACCTATGATAGCTAATCCTCAGCTACAGATGTTAAGGTCTTTCATCGCATCTTCCACAGGGATTGTCTTCAGCAGAAATTTTGCTACGGCATTTGAAACCAGTACTCGCTACTTCAATCGACCGAGTATTATCATGATGTCCCGGATGTGGCGTTGAAAATAAGGCCTGAGTTCTGTAATCCTAGATGAGATTGGTTGTGGGTTCAGATGTATTCTATACAGGTCTCGGGCACTAAGAGGCCGAAATTATTCATCGCGGCAGGCTAGTCTGAGCGCTCCCTCTATACGGACAGCGGTGTTCGGTGAGTTGAGTTGAGTTGGGTTGTGGCTGCAGATATCACACCCTACCGACCATCGCCAGGAATTAGCGCACGGCGCGACCATGGAAGCCTTGTACAAACTGAAAGTAAATCGAGGATCGGAGAACGGCGCGGACCAAGCCGCGCCGAAGTACAACAGTTACGACGGCCGTAGTCAGAAAAGCGCTTCAGGTTGGTGGTTACCTTAGGTTGCTGGCCGGTTCGCAAAAGAACGCCCAGGTTCGCCCTACCAGCGAATAATTACAGCGGGTGACTGTTATCAGCCACCTCGGTCGCATCCGCTTGCCGAAGCACGTTTTTGACGCATGAATTCGCAAAGTGGTGCACACCATTCTCTCCTGCAGCGAGGTGTCGGTAGCCGGCTGTCTAGGTTCCCCCCAAGAAGTTCAGGCCAAGGCGAGTGCCAAGGCTAGCGGAAGAGCCGAATCCAAGCACCGCAGATCCTCCCGTGGAAAAAGCAAATGGCCAGCCAGCCAGCCCTGTTGCAGTGCGATTGTACGGATTACTCTAATCATACGCCAGCTGCCCTGGGCAGGATGGAGGTCGGCCATGCAATCGGATGCACGCAAGACGGGAGGCATTTAGACGACCCGTTGGTGCATTGCAGCGGCGTGCCATCTTGCTCCCCACCTGTCTCGAAAATCGCAAGGTCTGAACCCTCCAGGACGTTGTGCACCCGTGCGGCCAAAGCACTACCTCGGCCTGGGGAGCCTGGGACTGGTCAGCTGGTCAAGGTTGCTGCTGCCTCCCACAATCCAATCTCTCAGACCGTGGGCACCCAGATTGCCAGGTTCCATTCCAAGGCGTGCCAAAGCTCACCAAGAGGACAGGTAGCATTGAATTCAGCAACAGCTGGGCAACCTTCAACAGTGGTTCTCGGTGGGAGCAATGACCTTCCATGATGGGACCAATGGGCGGCCCGAGAGCCCTCCCACCAGCAGCCGGAACCAGGAGGAGGCAATGTCCCGAAACTCGCGGTATCGAGCCTCTGGCCTCCGGGACAGCCAATCCGGGGGACGGACAACATGCGGGGAACTTGACAGGAGGAGTTAACCTCTTCCTCGACCCCAGTTTTGGTGTCATTGCGGGAGGGAAGGTGAAGCATGCTGGCGCGAGCAGACGCAGGTTGGAACTAGACCGTCATGGGACCGCATATTCTAGATGCCGGGCGCTCGGAACTACGGCGTAGCATACCTCCAACCTATCTATATCTACTGACTGACCTGAGCCCGGTCCCCGTCTTGCCATGCCATGCTATGAGGAAGACTCTGTCATCTTCCATCCTCCACCTTCTTCACCAGCTCACCGAACATCAGCGTCCCCCTCGCCCCCCAATTCCGACCGGGACAATCGCCGCCTGGGCCTAGCAAGGCTTGGTCAAGCTTGCGAGCCTCGCAATTCATCGGGCAGATCTTCACCCCCCCAATATGCGAGGCAGAGCCGCGACACACAGTCGTCGGACGCAGTTGTTGAAGAAAAGCCCAGCCGCGCAGATCCGGAGGTCGCGAGCTTGAAGAATCGCAAACCGGGATCGGCAGCATCCTGGGCAATATATCTTCAGCGAGCCGCACCACACCGAAGCTGACGGCTGCATCGCCCAAACCACCACGCCGCCCTCTCGCTCGTTGCTCCTGGTACGACCCGGGACCTCCCTACCATTCGCCTTGCCAGTTCCACCAGCAGGCCAAGGCAGCAATTCATCTATCCCAGGCGCGCAAGGGATCCTCGAGCGCGAGGATCACAAGCGCCGGGAAGCATACACAGAATTGCAGGGACCCGAAACACACCCAGGCTTCCAAACCTTCTAGAAAGCCGTCTGCGACGAGCCGGGCACGCCGGTGTACGTGTTGGCCCATTGACCGCCCTGACCGCTGTCTGTCCTCTTTCCGGAACTGGAAGCCCAGCGCCGCGGCCAGCGCCGAACCAAGGGAATCGGCAAAGCTGCATTCTTGGGGTTTGTGGGATTTCCATCTACCCAGAATTGGCCGAGCCTGTTCGCCGTGCTTCCGCCGCCGGATGAATGAGGAAGGTCGAGAGTGAGAGCATACCTTAACCATCAGCAGCACACCGACGTTCGAAGCGAAAGTGCCAGTCGCAGTCGCGGGACAGACCCGTAAATTGCGTGCCCGTTTGGGGAGGCAGTCCAAGAAGGCCGCGTCGTCGTGGTGGACTGGAAGCCCTCCACCCGCCTGGGAATTTGGGGGGCACCTTCTGTGAGGGGAGCGACAGCGGGTGCGTGAGGAGGTGGTGGGTGTTTGCAGCGGAACACGCAGCGCGGCAGCCCAGCGGGGCGCTAGATACCTGAACCCCCCCCTCGTCCCCTCCCCCATCCCGGCACCACACCCCTGCCAACGCCGAAAAAGTTTCCTCGTAATGGAGTTCCTCTCAGGCTACGCCGCTGCGCGAGCCCCTTTATCCGCCTACCAAGTCGAACCCCTTCCACCGTCTGCGCGAGCAAACCGGCCAACTCGCTCCAACTCCACGTCTGCGGGAACGTCGTCATCATCGAAGAAGCGATCGCGCATTCCCGGCCACGGCCACGTCCGGACATCGAGCGCCAGCACGACCAGCAGCAGCAGCACCCGCACCGAGACGCCGTCCACACCTCACGCCTCGCACGCCTTTGCCTGGCTGCACGCGGCGGGCTCGGGTTCAGGTCCAGGCCTAGGTTCCGAGGCCAGCAGCGCCGCGCCCGGAGGCGACCCAGCATTCACGCCGTTGCTACCAGCCAACTCTGCGCCGTCGGTCCTGCGTCGTCGCGACCCGCAGCTGCAGCCGCGGGAACGGATGCCTGCTGCTGGCAACAAGCACTACCAGGGGTACAACAAGCAGCTCCCAGCGACACCGCGTCTCGAGACCCACACGGCCGCCGCCTTCCAGTTCTTCTCGTCCGGCAACTCGTCGGAGCCAGTTTCTGCCCGCACTCCCGCCTCTGCATCCGCAGACGCAAGCTTCAATCCATCGGCCTCCTTCTCCCTGGACCGCCGCCCGCTCCAACATGCAGCCATGTTTCCCGAACTCGGGGGCAGCGCGAAAGCCTTCACCACCAACCCTCCTCCCTACCCCTCCGGCCGTGCCGGGAGCGTGTCCAGTCTCTCGGGCGCCACGACGGTAAGCAGCCGTACCATGCTGTCGAGCGAGCCGCCCTCCAGTGCCGAGACCGCCGCACAGCAGCTCCGGCCCTTCGTCGTCCGCAACGGCCGGACCTTCATCTCAGACCAAACCCTGCCGTACCCGCTCCCAGTCGACCTGGAGGAGCTCCACCGACAAAGCCTGCGGACTCTCCTCTTAATGCAGCTCTTTGGCGGCCCAATATGCTCGCCCGAATTCGCCGACAAGCCCCCCAAGCGCGTCCTCGAAGTCGGCTGCGGGTCGGGCTTCTGGAGCATGATGTGCTACCGGTACTACGAGAGGCAAGGAGAGCACAAGAACATCTCCTTCACAGGCATAGACATGGCGCCCGTCGCGCCCGGGGCTGCCGGACAAGAGGCAGCAACGACCGCAACGGCCAGTGGGAACGACGGGCAACGAGCTTCATCTGATTTGACGTTCTCAGGTTCGGACGGCACCCCAGAGGAAATGAAATGGCGGTTTGTCCAGCATGATCTACGGCGGCTCCCCTTACCGTTTCGCGACGAGGAGTTTGATCTTGTCATGGTCAAGGACATGTCGCTGGCGACTACGACTACGATGCAGCAGCTCCTCGTGGACGAGTACCTGCGTGTTCTCCAGCCGGGCGGTACCATTGAGATCTGGGAAGGTGACCACACCCTGCGAATGCTGCGCCCGCACGTACCCGAGGCTACCGCTTCGCCGAGCGCCGCGGGCGGCGAAGGCGATGATACGGACGAAACCAGCAGCGATGAAGAGAGCCAGCCCACACAGTCTGGCGCGTACCCCATGACGGCCAACACGCCGCTCAGCGCGCCGCTGAACAACTTCCTGGTTGAATATAACAGCTGGCTGTCCAAGGCCCTAGAGAGGCTACAGCTGTGTCCGGTACCCTGCACGCTGATGGGCCCATTACTGGTGCAGGAGGCGGAGATCCTGACGGCTGTTGGGAACCGCCGGCTGGCGGTGCCACTGTCAGAGGTGCGCTGGGAGCGGGAAGGGGTCGGAGGTGTCGTCACCAAGGATGGGAAGAGCTACATCGAGACGAAGGGGCGGAGGGCAGGGAAGGAGGCTGCACCGGCGGGGGCGGCGTTGGACCCTGGGGCTGCAGCGCTGCGGAGGACGGCGCTGCTGACGGTGGTGCAGATGATTCAGAGTATGGAACACATCCTCCGCGATGTCAGCGGGAAGAGTCAGGACGAGTGGGATGGGTGGTTGGGGAAGATGATGAGCAATTTGGTCAAAGAGAACGGGACGAGCTGGGGCGAATGTTTGGAGGTTGGCGCGTGGTGGGCGAGGAAGCGGAAACCAAAATCATCATGACAACGGATGGATGGATGGATGAATGTGGGACTTTACAGCACAGCACAACACAACATCACAGGAGGATCCCATGTTCTATGTCTACAAAATATGCCCTGGCTTACAAAAAAAGAAAGAACTCCTTATACGCCGCCCATGCCCACCTATCCTACCCAAAGACATACGCTATATCATATCCCCCCCCTCATGCCCCGTCATACCGCTTCCTCAGCGCCCGATATCGTTTGAGATAGTATCTATAAACCCCCCAAAAGCACAAAATGTCAGTCAGCCGCGAAGGGCGGTTGTCGCAGCAGGTGGGGGTCTTCTGAAGAGGACTGGGTCTCAAAAGGGACGAACGAACGGACGGGATGGGAACTTAGGGAAGGGGACTGGCGCACATAACATAGATTGGAGGATTGCATTTTCATGTAGATAGTGGTGAAGGGGTGCTGAGTTGGTAGTCAGTGTAGCAGGCTTTTTTTCTTCTTGGAGATTGAAATACAAAGCGGTGCTTTGGTTTGGTTTGTATCTTCTGTGCCTCTGTGCTTCTGTGATTGGGTGTTTTGTTATGCTTGGGTATGGTAGGGGTGAGAGAAATGAGATTAAGTGAGACGACTTGGATGAGCGCGTCAGGAGTACACATGGGAATGTGATGATCAGAATGAGGTCACGCAGTACCCCCAAGCGCAAATACAGACAGAGAATATCAGGTCTACTCACAGCGCTTCAATTTCTGCACATTAAAAAATTACCAAGTTAGAACTCATTATCTCTAACCATTGCCGTGAGAGGAACCCACCTTTCTGTACAAACTGCGCCCGCGCGATCCCCTGGCGGATCTGCTCCTCGTCGCGCAGGTCGGCGTTCGCCATGAATGCGCGGTGTAAGCGTGGCCGGAAGTAGTCAAAGCCCTGTGGGTATTCTCGCCCGAGGTTGAGCAGCTCTACTGGGTGTTAGTTTGGGGCGTGTTGGGTAGGAGGTAGGTAGGGTAGGTAGGTGAGATGTGCCTTTGTATATGGCGATGACCTGCCGGCGGAGCTCGGGGTTTGGCGGTGGTGGCATTTTGGACGAGGGCTGAATCAATGGATGAGTAAGTTGGTGTGCACTGCGGGCTGGCTGTGCTTATAACTAGTGTGTGTCCTGGCTATGGACGCGAGAGATGCTGCGAGCAGGGGCCAGCATCTTTGGTGTTGCGGTCGTGGTGTTGAGAGATGGCGGCTCCTGCTGTCTTGTGACGACATCTCCATCTGCGGGTGTCTGCCCCTTGCAGAAGCGGGCTTGGCTTATCTTATCGGCCGGCCAGCGTGGGGCTGCCGCTGGTGTAAGTCAGTCGGCCTGAAGCCAGGCGCTCATGTTTTTTGTCATGATGGTCGAGTTCTTGGAGCTAGTTGCGGATTTGTAAGACTTGGCTTTGGCGTATACGCTGTGCAGTCAACTCTCTGTTGTTGGCCAAACCTTGTGGACAAGACGCTGCGTGGCTGGTCGCGGAACAAGCTATGACTCGCGGTCCTTCTCACGGGTCTGGCTGTGCGAGTACCTTGGTCTGTAGATATCTCACCAAAACGACCACCAGGTCCAGTAGCTTTGAATCACAGAGCTCTAGAAGCCTTTATAAGCTTCGATTTTCTAGCTATCAACCTATTTGTCATATCCAGGCATAGAACATGTTTCCATTCCCACCAGCGGCCGTAATCCAAACGCCACTCCCTCAAGCCAGAGAAACAACAATAACACCAGAAACGCCCTCGAAAAATAGCCAATCTATCACATTGAGAAAACCCCTTAGGCACAATGCCCGACCTCAGCAACAACTACACCGCCCGACGACGGCGGCACGGCAGTGGCGTCAACAGCCCCCTCGCGCCCACCGGGAAAGCGGACCCACCCCTCCATGCCCCCCGCCCTTAGCCGAACGGCCGAGAACCGCACCGCACTCAACGGCCGACCTCAACGCCCGCCCGCCAGCTGTGTGTGAATTGCGTCATCCCAACTCCCCCTAAACAACAGTTGCAAAACTACACAATGCCATTGCCGGCGCAACATCGTGAAATATAAGGGTTGATGATCCCGCGCAGTTGAGAAGGGATCAATTGGCTGGCAGCGTCGCATTGGAATCAGTTACTCACCTGCTCATTCAGTTTCGTCCTGTCTCACTATACCGGCGCGCTTACCCAGCTGCTACTCACCGAGAAAACTGACGATATACTTACTATATCTCTATACCCCTTATTTTCAACGCGATGCCTCACCCTCGCTCTATCTCCGCCCTGCGGGCCCTCACCCCTATCGGACAAAACCTCACCATCCGGTCCTTCTCCGCCTCTGCCATCCGGCCCTCCTCCTCCCCTTTACACACAGGCACAACACCTACAACACCACTCACCCTCCCCCCTCCCCCGCCCCAGCGATGGATCGCCGAGCTGCGCGCCCGCATAGGGAAGTGCATCATCTTCGGCTGCGACAACCAGCAAGTCTCGCGCGCAGCAGCGGTGTTGCGCGCGCTGGCGATCGAGTGGCGGGAGCTGCTGGCCGGGAGCGAGGGGTTCCTTACGGGCGGGCGACGCGGGCTGGATGACCAGCGGATTGCGTGGGGGGAGATGGATAGCTTTGTGAGTTTCTCTTTCTCTTGCTCTTGGTGGTAGCCAGGTGGTGGTGATGGGATTGTGATAGGGTGTTATGGTGGGTTAGGGGGAAGGGGCTAACGGGGACAGCAACATGTCAATAATGTGAATTACTACCGGTACGCTGAGTCTGCGCGGGTGAACTGGATGACCAACTTCGCTGTGCACGTCGACCCGGTGCACCGCGAGGAGTGGCGCGACTTGATGTCGCCCAAGGCGACGGGGCTGATCATGCGGAGTCTCAAGGCCGATTTCAAGTTTGTAAGTGCCAGTGGTGTTTCCGTCCGACCGCCGTCTCCTCAAGCGCAGCTGACCCTTGGTGCCACACGCACAGCCGATGGTGTACCCCGACAAGATCTCGGTATTCCACAAGCTGCGATCCTTGCCGCAAGGGGACCCAGCGCCGAGTGCCTTCATGCTGGACTGCATTGTGCTCTCGCACCAGCATCGCAGGATTGCTGCGAGGTTGGAGGAGGACATCGTGGTCTACGACTACAAGGCCGCCCGGAAGACGAGCATGCCGGGCTTCATGGCGGAGCTGTTTACTAATACCTACCACCTGCAAGAGGCGGAGACGCTTCGTGCGAGGACGCGGATATGGGATCTTATCAGCGTTGTTGAGGGTTTGGAGAAGGAGACCTGGGATCGGGAGGATGCCGTGGAGGATGCGGGCAGTGCCAAGGGCAGCGCATAGTGCTTTGTGAGACTTGAGATGGTGCTGTGGTGGGATTGCTACACCGGCTTGCGTGATTCGTAATAGACTGTACATATCGTTCTTCATTGGTGGTTGCGGCGAAGCATGCTTGCCTGTTGACAGATGGGCTGGGTAGTATCAGATGCCGAATTGCGGCTTCCTGCCTCGGTATTTGCTCGCAACTGTGAGGGTAGATCACTGCCGGGTCTAGATCTCTAGACCTGCACCCTCGCGCTGACGAAATCTGTTTGCCACACGCCGTACGGAGCAAAGCATGTTTCACCTTTCGTGGGGTTTCGATCCTCGAGTAGCGGTGAGTGTATGCTGACAACAGGCGAAAGACATCATGTGCCGCAACAGGCCGAAATATTGATACGGAGTCGGACAATTTCATATAGATCCAGATTCATGCAGGACCCTGACAGGGTCACCTTATGTTGAGCCTCACTCGGTGATAATTGAAATTCCCGAAATGCAGCCATTGTGTGTTCGCCAAGGTCACTAAGGTCACCGTGGTCACCACGGTCACCCACCCACACAAGCCCGTATATCAAGACAATGCCGCTGTTTATAGGCCATGGCCGTCTTTTGCAGGCCAATGGGGGCGATTGGCAGTCGACAGGCTAACGAGTGGAATCCGAACACGGCTCACTTCACCCCCTCGAGACCCCCAATTGGTCGTGATTGGTACGGATGAATGGTCCCATGTTTGGTGCTGATTGTACACTCGACGGGCATTAAAGAGCCATCGGTATAGGCCAAGGGTGGGTGCCGTGTTGTTTCGACCCAAAAGGGCAGCTCCTTGAGTTGGCCCATCCAAAGACTAAGACATGTGTTGATGTCGTATGTCCAGTCTATCCGTCTGCCGAAGCCCGAGACTGCCAGACTTTCCACGTGTAGAGAGAAGTCTCCAGGGTTATTCGGGAGTCCCGGAAAGGTGAAACTCAGGCAAGGCCAGGGAGAATGAGAGGGGAGAGCACGGAGAGGTGCTGGAATCTGTCAGCGCAAACCCGTGGGTCGACTAGGGTCCTGACATCAGGAAGCCTGTCCCAGTGGAACCCATCAAACAAAACGGCGAGGTCCAATCAGGCGTGGTTCAAAGCGGAGCGGGAATCGGCCTCCAACGCTGGGCAAGATTTCTCTGCAATGCGGAGCGGCCAAGAGATTGCCCAGAATGCCTCTCTGCTGCCAAGGTGGCTGCACAACACCTCAACTTGATGATTCCCAAAACCAGCACTACTGCGCGAGCAGCCGCCTTGCTTGAGGCTTTTTCTTGATTATCCCGCCGCCCCACAAGGCAGCAGGAAGACCAGCGAAGGTGATGACAATAGCAGTTTTCCCCCCGTGCCATCTCCTGATTATGTCCGGGAAGCCTGTTCTGACGGGGCCGGAGAGAGAGTCGTAGTGGCACAACGCAGGCGGTCTAGCGCAGAGTGGAGCCATGGTGTTGAAGCATGAGTGAGCAATCGCGTTCGAGCCTGTAAATTGCGTCCCTCGATCTGGCCAATCCTCGTGGCCGGAGGGGTAGAAATGCCGACAGGGAGATCGACTGTCTTTACCGCTAGTACCGCCATATCGATGCTTAGCTTCTTTGTGAGGCTGGTAGGTGGTTCGGTCTTGCAGAGGGGGTTGCAGGAGGTGCGGGGAGAGTGCATCCTCGTCGCGGGCACATCCCGCGGCTTGGTGGTCTCGGGGGTCTAACGTGGCGCGCCGCGGCCAAGTGCTTATCGGACAGGCGGCCAGGGAAGCGGGGAGGGAAAAAGAGATGTCGTCCGTCACTCTAAGGAGGGACACCGCCAGTGCCATTGTCCGGACGGGAATAACATAGGTCTAGCAAGTTCGAATACTAGAAGGAGTGAGGCTTATACATGCTTGTCACTGACATCGTTGTCGTTGTCGATGGGGCCGTGGAGTGCCGTGCCGAAGATTTTAGGTGCCGGCATGGCGTTGATCCCGTTGACGCCTGACCGCCGCCGCGTTTGGAGAAGGAAACAAATTAACTCAAGCTTGGCAGCTTGCCGTCGATGGAGTGACGCAGGACATTGGTGTGCGCGCGCAGTGGTACACACCGTGGCTGCATCGATTGCAAGGTAACTTCCTCCCGAGCTTGGTGTTGCTTGCGCTGGCGGGTTTTCCACACAGTGCAAGCTGGAGTTGTTCTTTTTTAAGGCATTGTCGTTGACAGGGGATATCGGACAATTTCCCCACACCCTTCACGTGTGATGGGGTTCGGCATTGTCCGAGATCGACTCGCGTAAGGTATCGAGACAAGAAAAGGCCGTTGAGGATGACATGGCGAGGATTGGTTGTCCAGGCCCGCCATCTCGAGGACTGGAATGCTGTTTGTGAATACAAGGGTCTTCAAGCTTCCGCAGCAGTGCCGTCTGACCAACACGCCTAGGTTCTGGGGTTGGGTGGCTGTGGTGAATCTACGGATCCGTGCTGGCAGTTCTCAAAGGAGCTCGGGATCAGCGGGCAAAGGCGGCGCATTTTCATGCAACTGGGCGTTGTCGTGAGGAGTTGTCTGTACATAACCATTTTGTAATAGATGGCCGCAAAGAGAAAGCCCATTGTATGGTTCGATGTGTCTCCGAGGAGAACAACATGCACGTCGATGTCCACGGTCTGGACTGTCTGAATTTGCTTGGTAGCTGTGGATGTGGAAGGAGTGGATTAGGTCAGGTCTGTGGATGCGAAGTACCGCCGAGTATCTCCCAGGCAATCTCGCGGTTGGCAGTCTCTTCAGGATACTGGCACGCCAAAACCAAGCCCCATTGCGACCCACCGCCACTTCCCCTGTCCCGCAATCCACCCTCTCAGCTCTTTGATCTCTTCGCTTCCGGCGCTGAGTCCAAGCACTCACTGAGGCGCCGGGCGCTGCGGCACTGGGCCTGCTACTGTGTGTTTTCTGCTTTTTGCAGGACCTCCCACCTAAAAACTCTCAGCCTCCAAATCCAAAAACCCACCTTCCTCCTTTTACCTTAACCTAAACCTTCTTACCCACAACCCCTGGATCTCACCATTTCGAAGCGCGCACACCACCTCCCCCCTCTACGCCTCGATCCACGAAAAACAAAGAGACGCCCACGTGCATGACGGGCCTCGCGATTCCTAGATTTTTGTTGCTGAGCGGTTGCGGGTTGGCGGCACGGCTGGCAAGGTCTCTGTGACTCCCCGGATCGCGCCCTGACGTGGAGGAAGGTTTGGCAAAACCACGGATTCAACAAGCTATCGTCGCGGACGCTGCCGCTGGCTACCATCCAAACGGTACGGGGCTGGCTCAGAACGCGCTTCTGGGTCGGCAGAAGCGTATGCCTCGCGCGACTAGTTCGGCAAAGCGACAGCAGGGAGCAAGCAACCTTCGCGACACACGGCACGAGAATGGCCTCGTAGGCCCCGGCAAGCGAGTACTGAGGCAAAAGAGCCAGAGCCAGCTAGATGGAAGCTCTCGGCTAGCCGTCGACAATGCTGCTACGCCCCCCGTTCCCACGATTCCCACGATTGCGAACGGGTCCGCCCCCAGCCTCGACGACATGGCGCTCGACCACCAGGCAGCCGGTTTCCTGCGACGGGAATCTCTAGGCACGAACTCCGAGTCCTCTTCGCTCGATTCGCCCGCTCATCCTCCTGTGCATCCCATTTCGGAGGAGAACCACCGCCGAATCGACGTCAATGATGCGAAGAACACGAACGTGCACCGTGACCCTGGCCCCGTCGAACTTGCCCTCACCGTCCTCCGATCCTGTCCCCTCCACGACACCATCGCCATTCTCATCATACTCATGCAGGTGTCTCCCGCGGCTCTGGCGACCATCTACATGCTCTTCACCTTTCTCACCTTCGTTCCCCCCGTCACCACCAGCTCGGGCCTCAGTATCGCCGAGATCTTCGATGGCAACCAAGGAACCCCGTCGTTGGCGACTTTGATCGGAATGGATGTGATCATGCTTCTGATATGGTTATTTCTCTGGGCGCCGATGCAACGGTTCATCTTGGACCTTGCACAAGTTGTAATCTCCCTCACGCTTGGAGGTGGTGGCAGCTCAAGACAGGGTACCACGAGCAACATATTCCTCTGCGTCGCCATTGTGGGACTATCTCAGTGGACTCGCCACGCGCGCTGGAATAGCCTATCTCAGTTAAGCTCACTATTCGGGTCAAGCCGCTTCTTGAACACTGATCCCGACGACCCGCTCGAGTCGACGGTCCGCTCCTTCGATAAGAAAGGCCCCTACGGATGGGTGAGGAGCGTGCTGGCGATTCATATCCTTACGCAGGGTTTGGTGCGGTACATTCGAGAATGGTATTTGCGGAGGGAACGGCGTGACCTGCTGTCACAAAGCCAGCTGGACCCTGAGGCGGGCAAGTCAGTGGTTTTCCCTGTTGAAGGCTCTTCTGATGCGGCGATTATGGCGGCGGACAGCGATGCTCATCTGCAGACAAACGCGGTCAATGTCTCGACGAAGAAACGACGGAAGCAGAGCGCACAGGTCAGGATCCGGCAACCTCTGTGGGCGGCTCTTGCAAGCACGAAAATTGTTATGGTCAAGGAGTACGAGCTATCGCATGCAGCATCCGAGTCCGCGGGCTCTAACGCCACTGACATCCACAACCTCGGTAACGCGCCCTTTAACACACAGCCTGATCAAATATGGATTTGCTACGTGGGTTGTGACGAAGTATGCTTCAGCACGAGCCATTTCGCGGATATGCCTGATCAGGATGGCCCCGTAGAAGACAGCCGACCTGGGATTGATGTTACGAAACCTTTTTATGTCAGGGTCAACAACGCTATTTGGCAGCCGACTCGAATTATTCCAATCGACAATGGCGAGGAAGAAAACCAGGCAGGGACACGCTGGACAGGAGACATCTACGGACTCACTCCATTATCGAACTACGAGTGCGAGTTTGTCAGCACCCGCACTGGCGAAGTGATATTCTCTACCAGCGTGAGGACAGTTCAAGCCAAGACCCGCGATCTCGACTCCTCGAAGCCGACCACGAACCAACGCTCACATATTCGACACGACTCGCCGGCAACTACTCTGAGGGCTTCTATCACCATCGCCGAGGCCAAACTAGCGGATGAGAAGTCTCGACTCAAGTCGGTTCGCAAGGACAACAACCGTCGGCTGAATGCAACAAAGAAAGAGATCGAAAAACTCACTGCAGCGGTTCAATCTGCGGGTGGCGATGATGAGAAGTTGCGACAGAAAGTCGCTCAGAATAGCATCCAGGAGAAGCGAGCTGAGGAGGCTATCAGCCAGTTGGACGAGGATCTGAAAGCATTCGAACGCATACCCGAAGCACTGCTTGAGAAGTACCGTGCGAAGCAATGCGCCTATCAAGCCGAGAAAGAGAAGTTCGATAGCGAGCGCGCCGGCTTCAAGAGCTTCAAGGCGGACATCGACAAGCAGATCAAGGCTCTTGAAGAGGAACAGGTTGCCCTACAGGCGAAGCGGAACAAGATCGCTACCCGCATCGCAAAGGTTGACAACGAACATGCCCGCATCACCGATGCCAATGTTAGGGGGCTGAACGAGGCCGAGCGTCGTCGACAGGAACGCCTTGCTCTGGAATCGGACATCCTACGCAGCGAACAAATTCTCAAGGACAGGATTGGGGCCCTTCGCAGTGCTAATCACACGAAGCAGAATCAACTACAGGAAATGGCGACGCGGATGCAGGCCTACCTCTCCAGCTTCCAGGACGAGATCCCCCTCGACCAAGCTCCGCCGCCGAACCAGTTCGGAGGCAGCGCTTGGGGTCAGCCAACTGGCCAGTTCAGCTCGCAGCCGATGTGGCCACCAACTTCAATGGGTTCTCAAGGATCTTCTCTTCTTCCTCCGCCACAGCAACAATCTTTTCCCCACCCACTTCAGAGCAGTCACGGCACCCCTCCGCATCACAAGACCAGAGGAAGATCTTCTTCAATGCTCAGTGACGTGTCGGGTTTTACCCAGTCTACCGACGAAGAAGAACATGGTAGCAACGGTAATTTTGTTGTTTCTGCTATCGGTCCTCCGAGTCGTTCTCATAGCTATCTAAGCAACGGGAATTCCATATCTGCGCCCCTACGCGGGCCTCCTGGGTTCAACTTCACGCGGCAGAGGAGCGACGGTACATCTGGCTCGGGATCTGGTTCAGGATCAGGGTCAGGCTCAGGCTCGGGATTCGTGTCCGGACGCAGTAGCGTGCGGTCTGGCAGCGGAAGTGGCGGGAGCCTAAGGGACCCGACAAGCCCTATCTGAACCTCCGGGACTGGTTCTGTTGGTGGATGCCTGGTTGTTTTCTTCTAAGCTGCCCTTATTGCTGGGTGCTCCCTCGTTGCCAACCCTCAACGTCTTGTAATGGTTTGGAGTCCGTATTCTACGGTTTTCGGGTCAGTGCAATGTCGGATGTTTGTTGGGTTCCATAGCTACCTTTTGCAGGATTTCCAATGCCGAAAGGCCGTTGGATAGCGTATGGTGAATGCAAAAGTTTTGACTTTACCTCCCCAATACTTGACGTGAGGTTTCATCCTAACCACATAGTATGTCTTCGGATGAACGACGGCTCCATGCTGACTGTCTTGACATAGAGTGCAACTCCGCGTATCACGTATGTCCCGTTAGTTCCATGTTTGCGGATCAACCCCGACAGTCACTTGTATGACTGGCTTGAGGAATCGTGACCAGCCCACCGCATGCGTTCTAGTGACCCCGACCTGTTACCCGGCAAGAACAATATCGAGTTGACGTGCCCCAGAATGTTTACAAGCCACCCTCCCGCATGGCCGTTGCCTGCCGGCCTGGTTGAGGTAATTTCAAGTTACTAACGACATCGGACATTCGAGACAGACGATCAGCAACGTCATCCAGATACTAGCACACACCCTCCTTCCAGGCCAGAAGGCACTTGGTAGACTACTGCTCGGCCCACGAAGAGTTGGAGATCTGACCGACCGGTCTGAGCTCGGGTCGCCTCGCACCTTCCTCCGCCGCCGACCGCCGCCTAACCAGTGACGCGTCTGCCCCCCGCGCGCCTTCCCTTCCCCTCGCAAGACCATATGAGCTAAGTTTCAGCTCTGCCTTCCAACAACAGAACAGAAGGTGCTCGTGGCCGAGGTAGTTGAGTTCGATTCATCTCCAAAGCTAACGTGTTCGATTCCTAGGTCGTCTCCCTGCTCGTAACCAGGTAGCACTCCGTAGTATTACAACACCGTAAGTGCAAAGACATTGAAGGTGATTGTGCCTAGGTTACTTTCCTATAACGGTTCGGAACCGGGGCGATAAGCTTGAATCTGTCGTCCAAAGTGACGAGAAAGATAAAACAAGTGGGCGAGGGTTTACTCTTCATCTGGTCTGCGGGCAAGATGTTGTGGGGGCGGCTAGGTAGCTCTAAGCAGCTGTGCGATTGAGGGAATCACGACGAGTAAGTACCCATTCCATCGAGCCTGACAGCCACCAGAACCTTCTGTTCTGTTCTCTTTTTTTTTTTTTTTTTCTCTCCTTCCCCCCATTTTTTTTCCTTCCCCCCCCATCTTTTTAAAAAC
>Ga0247780_1000866_pt1 | contig 23431 bp, 16 predicted proteins | sample UWRJL079202R5_FD_179927 | JGI IMG/M metagenome (GOLD analysis project Ga0247780, IMG submission 179927) | Plant litter microbial communities from Arlington Agricultural Research Station in Wisconsin, United States - UWRJ-L079-202R-5 | ecosystem: Environmental > Terrestrial > Plant litter >... | reverse complement strand
CCAGTGAGCCTCAGCCACCAGAGTGACGAAGCCTGAATCCTGCAGAATAGTCTATAAAGAAGCCTCTGGCTTCCAGCCAGAGCCAGAGGAACAGAGTCAACACAAGCAATAGAATCACGCAGTTGCAACCCCTACAATTCCACAGAATCCAGAGTGCCGCGCTTCCAACAGGTATTAACAGGCCAAACGTTCGGAGCTTCTCTAGGCTGTGATCCCGCAAGATTTACAGTGTCTATCGAGGCCATTTTACATTCACCGGCATTAGGCAAGGGGCTGTAGCGAAAATAATGTTTACTCAGCTGAGTTCGCAGGTTAGGCTAAGCAAACCCCACAGTGTCTAGAGCTTATCTATACCTCCACCAGGGTTAGAAAAGGTAGCTCGGCAAGTGGCCCATGACAAATAATAATTAGCACCAGGCATAATATCCGTCAGCGCCAAGACAGTCAACTCGACCAGTGCTCAGCGTCTTTCTGACTCTTCAACCACAGCCGTTGCCAGCTGTCAGACCGGCTTTTGCAAATGATTAGTCAAGGGGGTGATTTAAAAGGTCGGAGCTGCAACTTTCCACAGAATCTATCCCTCTGCGCGATTCAAGTTGTTCCGACGAAACCACCGATCCGCAAAGCGAGCCGGTCTGAACGGCACCGTATCGCGAACACCGCCTGCGGCAGCGCTGACGACTGTCTGGACCCCCCCTTGTGGCCTTGACGTCTTTGCTTCTCCATGGAGGGAACCCTGGTCCTGCTTCCCGCCAAATTGGGGTCTATACTGGGGCGGGGGCGTGGAATATTATTCCCCGGCAATCTGTCCCTCTGGATTTGAGCTAGGTTGTGCTCGGTTCTTTACCCTTCAAGGCCCACCGCTGGCGACTGGGGAAACTGCATGAAGACTGCAGCGGACACGGCTTAGCAGCCAACCCGAAATACGGTTTTTTTTTGGCAGGGAAGCAATTCGCTGCGCAAGGCGATTTTCGACTGCAAGATGGCTTGAACCGAAATACGGTATGATTCGTAGCCCTGAGTTCGACCGTAAGCAATCGGCGGAATGGGCACCCGCCAATCTGATATTGAGTATAAGAGGTTCTGAAGAGAATGGGATTGCCTCATGTCGCCTGAGAATCTCGATCTACCTTTATAGGCGTAAGTGCCCGATCACAGTACACCATGAAAACCCAGCTGACTTCTTTAATCTCCATCCTTCTCTTTTCTGTCACCTGCATCACAGCTACCGCCCCTTCCACAAAATATCGATGCCGTCCTAGTGACCCGTGCTAGCCGTCGGCGGCGGCATGGAAGGCCCTCAACTCCTCCATCGACGGCAATCTCGTCGCTGTCCGTCCATTCGCGCGTGTCTGTCACGACCCGACATACAACTCAGACGAGTGCCAGACAGCCAAACGCATGTCCAATGAGTCGCTCTGGCTCTCAGCCAGCCCGGGTGCCGTACAAACCGGCAATTGGGCCTCCTTGCCCCTGAGAAACGAGACGTGCTACGTTAATTCGGCTCGCTCGGTTCCATGCGGACAAGGGAGGATATCGTTATACTCGGCTGTCGTCCGCAAGACTAAGCATATCCAAGCTGCCGTACGCTTTGTCAAGCATAACGTTCGACTTGCGATCAAAAATACAGGCCATTGCTACCTCGGCCGTTCAGTCGCGCCTGATTCGCTGCAGATTCTCACCCACAATTTTAAAGGCATTGAGTTTGTCGACGACTTCAAGCCGAAGGGGTGTTCCAACAACACAGGCTATGGCCCGGCCGTCACGATTAGTGCGGGCGTGCAGCTGAAAGAGCTGTACACGACCCTGGGAGAGCGAAACCTCACTGCTGTGCTCGTCGCAGCGCACACAGTGGGAGCTGCCGGTGGTTACATCCAGGGCGGCGGGCACTCTCCGCTGGGACCATGGAAGGGGATGGCTGCGGATAACGCACTGGAGTTCACGGTTGTTTCTGCCAAGGGCGAGGTTGTTGTGGCCAACGACTTCCAGAACTCGGACCTCTTCTGGGCGCTGCGCGGCGGCGGCGGCGGCGGATCCTGGGGTGTGGCTTCGAGCGTGACGATCCGGACGTTTCCTGACCCGCCCACGGCGGTCCAGAGCCTAGTCATTTCCGCGGCGAATGACACTGCCTTCTGGGGCTTTGTTGAGGAGTTCCATGCGAAGCTGCCGTCGGTCAACGACGCCGGGGGGTCAGGATACTACTTCCTCACTGCTGGCACACCAGGCAACATCTCCACTCTCACCATCGGTCTCTTCTTCGCCGGGCACACCAATGACATGATCATGGCCGAGGTGATGGACCCGTTGGTCGAATACGCCAATGTGACACTCGGGTCCTCCTCCGTCGTTACCATGCGCTTCCAGGCTCCGGCGTTCAAATACGTCATCAACGAGCTCCTTCCAGGCGATTCTGACACAGGGGGCTCCATCACCCACCTCGGCTCACGCCCGGTTTCTTGTGGCTTTCTCTCACGTCGAGCCGGCGCCGCAAAGCTGACAGAAGCGCTCAAGAAGGTATTCGGACCGAGTGTTGGTGCCGGCGGCTCCTTTACAGGTCACTTGGTAGCCGGCGGGCAGGTAGCGCGCAATGCAAAGCTTGACGTTGCTGTCAACCCGGCGTGGCGGCGCACTGTGACGCATCTCGCCGGGGGCGTGAGCTGGTCGCAGAACGCGACGGTTGAGGAGCAACGTGAGGTGGAGCGCCGCGTCACTGAGGAAATGGTGCCGCTGTTGGCGGAGCTGGAGCCCGATATGGGCGCGTACCTGAACGAGGCGGATGCAAACGAGCGGGACTTCCAGCGCTCCTTTTGGGGAGATCACTACCCGCGGCTCAGGGAAGTGAAGAAGAGATGGGATCCGGAGGGGATTTTCATCACGAGGGTGGACGTGGGCAGCGAGGGTTGGGATGGTGAGGGGCTCTGTCGAATGTAGGAACGCATGGATTGTAGCAAAGGTGGTCGTAGAACTTATGCCAACTAATAGGTAGTCGGAAGTGGCATTTGTCGTGTAACTTTCCCCTCCTGGCGATGGACCGCTGCATCCTTCCGAAAGAGCAGCCTACCTTGGGTGGCAGCAATGCCATGAGCCTTCAAACTTTGCTTCTTTAATATAGATCTATCTTCTCTCTCACCAACTTGACGATATAAAATGGCAAGCGAGGTGAATACAAGGTATCCATACCACCCGTTCAACAATCGCCCAGTGCTTGCCGCGGATGTTATTATTCCGCACCTTGGGACGCCACGAGGCTCCGTGAAGCTTGTGGCCTAGCACCTTGCTGAGCGGGCGGAACCAGAGGTTGCTTGAGATGGAGAGCTGCGCCGTGCTGGGGGTGGACGGTGTAAATCCTATCATACCACTGGCCTTCTCATATCCATTTCACTGTCATCCAGGGATCCAGGTGCCTTGCTAGGTGGTTAAAGCTATCCGGCCATCTTCCACGGAAATGTAAAAGTCCTCAACTCTACTGCATCGTCCCTTTGCTGTCACAGCCGCGAATCTTCTCAGCTCCGCTGCCAGCCAAGGTGGGACACCACGCAATCTCGCATGGTGCTCAGCATGTGCGGACTTTGCAAATTGTGGATATCTCCGAACATACTCCTCAAACTGACTCCGGTACCACTGGATATGCGGAAGAAGTCCTGCTGAGTCTGCTGCGTAGTATCCAGGAAGCGCCACGTGGATGGCACGAATCATGTCGGGGTGCTCTCCAAGATCCATAAGTGCGGCCACGAGGGTGAGCGCTGTGTAGGCGTCCCGACCGATGCAGAAGTGATCGCAGATGTTGATGTGCGCTGCCAGCACAACGACTGCGTCTTCGGGCGCCAAGGCAATATGCTCGAGATGATTTGCGAGCATGGCAATAGCGCGAAGCTGGAGGAAGCCCTTCGGAAACGAATGCATCAATAGCTCCTCGAGGACTGACGCGATAATGAGGAGACGGGTGTGGTCGTTCGTCTTGTCTGCTCGTCCGCTAGGGGGGAATTGGCTGCTGTGAACAATGTCCAGTAGGGTGCTATAATGGACTTCCAACATCCTTGGGGAACATTGGAGAAGCAGGGCCATCTGTTCTGCCCGTATCTCCATCCACTCTTTTGCTACCGCGAATGCTTCGTCAATCCGGTCTAGTTTCAAAAGGCTGTCAGCTAGCCTGAAGAAGTACTGGAGTATGCCGAAATTTCGGACATTGAATGGGCTTTGTCGGATCAGGCAATTGAATGCCTGATGGAGAGCCGTGACCGATTGTTCATACTTGCCCACGCGGTGGAGGAGAGTGCCTAGATAAAGCCTGGCGAGAGCTGCGTTGGTTCCGCACTCGCCAAAATGGCTTTCGTAGTACGTAGCTAGACGCTCAAGCAACATGATTGCCTCAGCACAGAAAGCGCCCCGCACCATGAGAGAGAGCCCAAGTTGATCAAGGGGCCTAAGAAGCAAGTAGAGGTGCTCCTTTTGAGCGATGCGTGTTGCATTCGGGAGCAGATCCGCCAGCCAGAGGGACAATTGGATGGTTTCTTCGACAAGACCCAGGGAGGGAAGATTCTCCACGAGCTGTGCGATGAGAAAAGCACAGCCTTCCTCGCATGGCCTGATGTTCCAGTGTTTGATTGCTTCAACGATAATCGCGGTCTCAGACTCCATCTCGGGGCTGCCCAGTGCGATTTCACTCTGTACTTCGCGAAGGTTCCTGGCGAGCGCGGCCGCGTAGGCGAGAACACCTCGGGCCTGCAGAGCGAGTTGTGATTCGGGCAGCTGAAAACCCTTATTTTCATCATCAGTGGCAATAGCCATCTCTGAGAAAAGCTGCCGAAGCCACCCGACTAGATTACTCCTCGCTTGTTGGCCGTGGCCCAAGGATTGAAGAATCGATGCCTCTTGGATCCGTCGCATGACAGTATAGGGATTGTCAACACCGATGAGCGATGCAAACTTCCGTTCACTTGAATCCAAAAATTCAAAAGCCTCTTGTTTCCGCCCCTGACGCATCAACCCTGTGACGAGAGTGTCTACAGTTCTCAGCTGCTGCAGAGCCAGGCCACCCGGCCAGGCCTCACGTGCTACCCTCCAGGGATATCGATGTCGGTTCCTGAGCGTGCTCCTATGCAGGTTCTCGGACAACATGCTGACCAACGTCATCATGAGACCAGGCAGTTGCTCTATATTTGGCAGATAAAATATTGCGTGTTTCGCCATGATCTTGAGCTCCTCCCTAGCGTCAACGACGTCCCGGAATGACTTCTCAGCTGTTTTTACATCCCCGGATGCAAACGCTGCCAAAGACAGGACTGATTGGGCTCTCAGAAGTTGTACAGAAACGTGCTTCTCGCCGAACTCTTGGTGTAGCCATCTCGTGATCTCTTTCGCCCCGGCGATGGCGCAATCTGAAGATTGGTCGATGTATATCTCGAGTAACTGCAACTGGGTGTGTATTGAATCACAGAGCCGCCAGCTAGAAGGGAAGGCTCGACGAATCTCGCCATGAGAACGGTGACCCTCTAGGTGTTCAACTAACTGCGATGTGATAGTCTCAGCCGCGTCACCAAAACGCCCAGCCCTGCGATACAGGTTGGATAACGCATTCATTGTATCAAGTGTGATAGGGTCATTGTTTCCCCTTGACTGTTTTCGCAGTTCGAAAAGGCGCTTCAAAGGGGGTATGAAAATCGATGGGTCGTCCAGTTGCCACTGTATACTGTCTCCGAGAAGCAGTAGATCCAATGCGAGGTCGGTTGTCGAATATACCATCTCCTTGTCATCTTCTCTCGCCGAGCCAGACACCTTTCTAGTCAGCAGCTCCTCGATGGTGGAGTGGGCTGCCATAAGCCGTCCGTTGTCGAGCGAAGTAAGCCCCTCAGCGGTCAGCTCCAGCGCGTCAGAAATACCATCAACTCTGCGACCGGAGCCCATCGGCGCCTCAATTGTTTCGGCGTGGACGTTTAGACAGACGTCCAGCGTCGCGAGGATATCGAGAATCTCGGGAAAAGCTTGGGCAGAGACTAGGGCCTGGTGGGTTGCTATAGTGCCATAGAAGACAAGATATTCCCCTCTGACGCAGCCTTGTAACTCGTATTGTCCTTTAACGGCAAATGCTTGAAAGACATTAGAGCGATGCGCGCCGTAGAATGCCAGTGAGCAGAGGCCGCAGAAGTGGGTCAACAGGTTGTGTTTCTCTGCCGCACGAGCGGCATACCATTTGACTATGGGGTGCAGAGTAATACCGCCACTTGATGACTCGGGGAGCGACTCTTCTGTGAAACTCTCCACCAGATGGAATCGAACTAAGACTCTTTTAACATCTCGGAAGGCGGTAGAATCCCATTCAGACACAGATTCTCCAGTATTTGGAGTCAAAATCGCAAGCAACCAGGGTGGGAATGGTGCGGTAAGATCGGGGAGTCCTCCTTTGAATAACTGGATAGGACGGACAGGATTCGTGCGGAGCACAAACATGGCCCAGCGCACCAAATTGTCATGGAATCTGTCCGAAGTAGACAAAGACACGAGGGACAGCCACAGATCTGGTCTGGTCTTCGGGAAGTCAGCCGCGACTTTTCTGAGAGTCCGGTTCCAAACGGTGCGCATAGCCATATCGGTGCCGGAAAGCCCTGTGAGCTCCTCGTTCAGAAGGAGCTCATTCTTGTAGTCGGACCGAAGCCCGTCCGCGTATCTCTGCAAGGCCTGAATCGGGCCGTCTGCTTCGGCGTCATTGTTTATGTGAGCTTCAGCGAGGCCAAGCGCAATCGGGAGGCGCCCAAGCAGCCCAGAGATCTCACTAGCCAACTTGGTTGCATGTGGGCGCGCTGTGTCGCTAAGCAGTTTCGACACACGGACAAGAATTAATTGAACGGCCTCGCCCTCAGACAGCATCCCAACTGACAAAGCTTCGCATGCACCATCAATGAGCGCCGGCGCCTGTCGATCTTGGCTCGTGATGATGATTGAACCAGCTGAACCGGTGGGTATATATCGCCGCAGTCCCCAAGAATGGTCGTCGACTCCGTCAAATACAGCCAGCCAGTTTGCTTCCGATGGGCGGTCACTGAGCCATAAAAGGACTTGGCTGACGACAGGCGACGATTCCAGCGTGTAGTTGGCGATCGAAGTATAGCTACTATCCAAACCTAGGTGGTACGAGACGCGGTGAAAACTGGCCAAAAGCGACTTGGGATCAGACGCATCGAACCACAGTACTGCACTATACGCCCCCCGGCGGGTGATGGCGAAGTGTAGAGCGATTTGGGTTTTGCCTGTGCCTCCGAGACCATGGACCGCCACGGCGTGTGGCACAGCGCTACTCTGATGTGCATGGTTGAGCTTCGACTCTAATTCGGCCAAGACATCACCCCTCTCCGTGAAAGAGGCGCAAGTGTGACGGGGAACCGAATACACTCTTCCATGTCTTGCCGTCCGTCCGTAGGGGCGAGCCGGAAGTTTTGTGGCCTCGATGATGCTGTCTGCAACAAGTCGATAGTCGTGCCCTTTGGAGTAAAACTTGTTGAGGCTATAGTGGTCACCCAAGAGGCCGTGATCCTCGACATTTGTGCCGAGGTATGTCGACGAGCTTTTGGAAGCTACCTAGGCACAATAGGTTGGTCAGAGAAGGCAGCTGTGCAAAATACAAGGTAAGCGTAAGCTGGAGAAGAGTGAGACTCACAAACATCGAGTACCGATAAACGCCAAGAACAAACAGTGGTACCCTTCGTTGCTCGTAAAAGTTGACGACGCGGATTGTCGGATCTGATATTTGAAAAAAATCTTCGTGGAGATCCAGGAGTGTTGGCGAGTTTTCGTACAAGTCAGAAAGCAATAGGGGGTTGGAATCCATCCGGGTGAGTGATCTAGCAATCCAGGTGCCCACCCAGCCCAGGGCCGAACCAAAGTGAGGGGTTCCGAGGAAGACAATTGCCACCGTCCTGGATAGCACACTTGCATCTGATTCTGACTGTTCCCGATAGGAGGAGGCTACTAGTGCCTGTCAATCATGGTAAGCGTTGAATCCTGTTCCTTTATTCTGGGGCCATTGTTGGTGTCCTTACCTGCTTGACCACCAAGCCGCCGTGGCTGTACGCGACAAACAGGATCCGGCGTGAACGTTCCTGGCGGAGTAAGCCACTGTCATCATTGGCCGGGCAAGGGTCCGTTGACAGATTTCTCCTACCTCGTCAGACTTCCGCACATGGGTCAACCATGCCCAAAGGTCCTTTCCCTGTGTCTTGAGTCTCGTTTGGAGGCTATCCCGCTTCCAGAAGGAGTCGTAGTTGTACATGAAGACTCGAACGTTTTGCTGCAATTGCTCCTCCATTTCCTGGAGAAGAAAATCCTGGATCCAGTTGATGTGACGTTTGTGCCCCCAACACATTCGCCAGGTTCTTTCCATCCAGGAGCCGCTCAGTGGGCTCTCTGCTGTCCAGGTGGTGTCAGGATTTGAGCCTAATCCATGCACAAAAATCAAGCTAACAAAGTTAGCCATGGGAACAAAGTTGAAGGGCAACGGGGCTTACTCGATACCAGCCAGTCCGTGGTTGACCTCGGGCCCGATGTGCCGAACGAGCTGCAGTCCATAATCGGATTTTGGTCTTTGGTTTGGGTCGAGTCGGGACGGAATTCGATAAACGGCAAGGACCAAAAAGTTGTAGGTGCACATGCAAGCGAAAAGACAGAGCAAGAGTTTCGCCCCACCCCAGAAAGATGCCAATATGATACCCTCAAGATTGGTGGTCAAATGTCGTCGCAAGCCGGCATCATCTGGTCGCGGAGGAGGGGGGGCGGCATGGGAGGGGTTCTCCGGTGATGTCTCTTGTCTCTGCTGCATTTTGATCACACGACAGCAGCGTGGGTGGCCTTTGATGAAAGTGGGAAGGGGCGATTACCTCTCACACCGCAGCATCGAACCAGTGGGCAGCGAAACGCAAATCGTTGTGGACTTCGAGGGCGGTGCACGAAATGGAAGGCCGGATTGAGACTTATGGTAATCTTTCTTGGAAGCCCTCTCAATGCCCACTTCCCTTGTTCCCTCGCGCGACTCAGAGGCAGCCATCACCATGCAACCCGGGCCACTGACAGCCAAGCGCAACCCACCGTCTCGTCGGAATAGTGGCTTGGTGGCTTACGGCTGGGGAACAAACTGCAAGTCCACAATTGGACGCCAACCCCATAACAGCTAGATAACCACAGCTCGTTCGGTTCCCACCTATCGCAGCATCTCTTGGCGTGCTCAGATCCTGTTTCTCACGCTTGAAATCTACGAGTTCAGGAATTGGCGATTGGTGACCTTCGCTTGGGCCTACCCGAGACTTGCGGCATTGCCAGAATGCTGAATTTTGGGGCAACCCAGCCGAGCACAGCTCCAATCCAGCGACATGCAGGATCTTCAAATACCTCGCCGCACCGGCCATGGGCAGATTGGAGAGTTGAAGCCCAGTTAACTCTTGCTACAATCTTCCGGGTATCTTGTGTTAGCTCGACGCGGGCCCCGTCATCCAAACTCAATCGCCAGCGGCCAGCTTCCTGCAATCGCATTCATGGCCGCGTCGGCCCAAAACATCATGGCATACCGGGACGGCCCAAACCATAGCAACGAAACCCTGTTCACAGGCCAAGGCAATCAAGACCTTGAAAGCAAAGAAGCTACCCCAACAAAGGCTTCGTCCAAAAACTCAGACCAAGACCCAACCCCTAGTGATGCCAAAGATCTCATATTCCACCACCTGCACACCCCCGTCCTGGACCAGCTCCACCACGTCCTCTGGCTCGTCGGACGCAAGTCCGGCCTTAGCATTGAGCCCCTCCACGTCCATCGCCAACGAGGAAGACAGGTCATGGCCACCGACGACCCGAGCCTCCACCTCATCTGGCGCCCTGACAAGTTATTTGTCCAGCAGATACCTGAATACCTGTTGCGCCACCCCCGGATGTGCGAAACTCTCTTACCACTCCACCCCGTGTCAACAGTCCGGAAGGACAACGACGACAAGGCCCCGGGGTCATCCGCTTGGTGCCACACAACAGTGAAAGGGTTCCTCCGCTCATAATGTCTCCTCATCCGCAGCCCATTGGATTTCCAAATTGCAAAGGAGGCGATGCTGTTCCCATCGACGGCTGACATCGACTGGAATTCCTGGCTGGGGCTTGCGGGCGAGTTCAGAGATTTGCCCGACTCGTTGGTTGGGGGGCGGTATCACTTTGGTCAGCTCCGGCTGTCGCGACTCAACTGGGCGGTTCGGCTGTTCCGCCCGCCGAGCGCGACAACGTGGTGGTTCTACGATATACCGGAGAGTCGGTCTATCTACAGCCAGCTCTGGAGTGTGACGTTTCCAGTGCTGTATGTGTTTGCGAGTCTGTCGTTGGTGTTGTCTTCGATGCAGGTTGTGCTTTCGACGAATTCGGAGGAGCTGGGATGGGGGTATGTCGGGGACGTGACGGTGAGGAGGGCGTTTTGGTCGTTCACTGTTTTGATACTGTGTTTGACGGCTGCGTTGTGGGCCTTGACTTTTACGGTGCCGGCGGGGGTGCTTGTTTGGCAAATGGTATGGGGGTTTCGGCATCGAAATGGGGCTTAAACCGGCAGTGAAAGGCCTGAGCTGGGTCTCTCGTCGACCTCAGAGCATCCTTACAATGGAGGTTAGGTCTAATCCGCATGGGATGAATCTTCACTGCTATCACGCATCGCTCAACTTGCCCTGTGCAAATGAAAAGGGGCAATGAGAGAGACCCACTTGTACCCCTGAATCTTAGTTCGACCGACAAATGACAACTTCAATTCAGCTCGGCACCACCCTTAGCACCGAGGGAGATATATAAAAAGCCCATTCCACCTTTGAACCCTCTGAGATCAGCCCCCTAAATAGGCTTGCAGCAGCAGTTGACATTTTTATGCACGGAGCTGATACCGATCGTCGTGCCACAGTACGAGCTTCCGCTGGGCTTGTAGCAGTTGCCCCATCTCTGGCCTTCACCCGTGACCACGCCAGGCTAGCCGCCCGAGCACATGTCCTTTTTCCCATGCCGAAGATGTATCCACAGTCCGAAGTCATGACGACGGAGAGCGTGGCGCCACAGGCTGGTTGGGTGCTACCGCCAATACCAACCGAGCCTCCACTGAGACTGCAGAGGTGGTTGGTGCCGACGGCAATTTCGTAGTCCCGGCAGATCTTGCGAGCATGGGAGGTGAGAGTGCTCCAGGTGGATTTATCATCCTGGAGATGTCGAGAGAGATGGGTGTCAGACAGAAAGGGGTGATATAGGAATACCGAATACTTACGGACGCTAGGATAGCGAAAGCATGCAAGGCACCGACCGAGGGAGAGCAAGTTCAAGACGAAGGCGTTGATTCTCGTACCTGGCGGTTCATGGTTGGTTGATTCGGGTGTGGTAGTGTTTGACTCGATGTGTTTTAATTATGGGACTGGTTCTGGAGTATAGAGAGATTGGATGAATCACTTGAAGAGGTCCGAAAGACCACCTCATATGCTTGTTTTTCAGTGCCTCTCACACCAGCTCTTCGAAGTCCTCAATCGCGATACCAACTCGGCCCCTATCTCTAGGGTCAAGTTTTCACACGCGTATGTTCACCGACGCCTGGTTCGGGAGACAATTCTCGAGACGTCGTAAAGAATCAAGTCGATTGAGCTAAGGCGGTGTTGCGAACGGCCCACGGAGTCCGAAGATTGGCATCCTTTCCCCAGTGCCCTCTTCTCGAGAAGGTCCCAGACAGCTCGCGGTCACCGCTTTGAGACCTTGGCGCCTCCTCGAAGCTTAAAGACAGTATAAAGGAAGTATTGGGGGCGCAAAGGCACAAGTCAAGCCGCATAGAAATAAATGTCATTGCAGCCAGATTATAGTATGGCCTTACGTCGCTACCGTGCCGCTATCAACCTGGGTATTGAGACCGGGAAGGGTAGTGGACCCTGGAATTGGCATCTCTGACCGATGAAGAGCTGATACGTTCTATGCACTTCGGTAGATGATGTAGTCTAGTGCGGCTGAAAGAAGACTGCTCGAACCGGGTGCGCGGTTCCGCCGGTAAAAACGCAAGACTCTTATCCTCCTGGGCAAGACGGGCTGACAAACAACAGTGCTAGTCAAAGCGCTTGACGAGAGGCCGCACCCGGCATTACAAAGGAATAACAAGTAGTAGTAGGAGAACACTACCGAATACCTACCTATCCAGAGCCCCCCCACACCAAGACCCCCTGCCCCGCGTCGGACCGACGCCCCCTCGATATCTTCCTCTTTCGAATCCCTCCTTCACACTCTCAACATGGCTGAACACAACGAGTTAGGCGTCGCCTTGCGCGATGCTAATACCACGTAACGAAGCCGAGAGCAACGCTAAATTTGCAGTTCTCGAAGCTCCGAAGCCCATAGACGTTGGCCGCGGTCACAGTTGCGGCCTTTCGTCGCGGTGACTCCATCCTCGCCACTGGGCTCGCCACCGCGATTCTGCGCGCTGCAGACGCTGCAGATATATCTCCCCTGCTGTACCCGTTTCCACGACTGCCAAGGTGTTGCGGGTTCCGGTATGTACTGAGTTCTCCACCCCTTGCGGATCGTTAGGCTAACACGTATGAGCAAAGAAAAGTCTTGATGCCACATCCGGTTGTGGCAACAGCGATGCGACAGATCTGCCCGTTACCGAGGGGGCCGACCCAAGCGATGGGTCTGCATCGAGCTAACCACAGAAGATGGGCGGCCGAGAGCGTCCTCCCATGCTGTCGTCTCCCCTGACACTACCGCGACAATCCTCCACGACTGAAGCCTTGCGGGCGAAGCAGGGCCAGCCGGCTCCCGTAGGCAATGTCTCGTCTGAGGCGGGCCAGGCATCCGACCCTGAGGACGCTACATTCAACAAGACGGCGAGATGTTTCGGGCTACACCACCAGGAGTCGAGGCTCGACATGCGCTAAGCTCAGGGCGTCTTTCTGGGCTTTTCTCCTCTCGAGCCCGGCGAAAGGCCCGATCGAGAGAGTACGCGGCGCATGGCGTAGCAAGCGAAGGCGACAGCAACAGCGCTGACAAAGCTGAACCCCTTTGCGTTGGGTCAAAGTCAAGTTGGAGGGGGGCTGCCATTTGTCATAGAACCCGTCGGTCCCCTGACACGCTTAATGTCGATTCTAACGACGAGGTTGAAGCTACGCAGCAAGCTGACGGCTAAGGCAGTCCTCGGTGCCATTTACGCCAGAGTCGTTACGACAGTGCGGAGGCCAAGGATGAGGACATGTACCGTAACCTTCGCCCGCCAGCCCGCAAAGTGCCGCAAGCTGAGCTCTCTTCGCTCTGCCCTTCCTAGGATGGCCACCGGATGACAGATTCGCTCTAATGGTAACGTCTCCTGGCTACAACAAGTCCGATCACCACCTCCAGGCCGGAAACACTCCGCGCGGCGTAGTATCCCCAGCCCGCCATCCTCTCAACGTTCTGGCGTGGCCGCTTGACGCAGTTCTCAAGGGTGTGACGGTGAACGACCTGGCGACTTTCTAGCTACAGCTCAGTTGGGACTGTTGCACAAATGCCGTACATAAAGACCGTACGACTGGCCAGGCCATAGGGGATTCAGAATCCGACTCCTCCACCAGGTGGCGCAACTCGACGAAGCGAGACCCCAGAACAAAAGTTGCCTTTACACCCGGCGAGAATACTCGTTCCCAAACAGACGACGATTTCCATCCCCCAGCGTTGACGGGAATCAGGTATCGGGAGGCAAACCGGACCTTCAATCTTATGGAGGTTTCCGAAGGTACTGAAGGAGAAGAAGCTTAGAGGAGCTATTGCTGGCTAGATTAACTCGAGGTCGAGCGATGGAACGCAGGTTAAAGATCGATGGAACGCAGGTCGAGAATGAGCTAGCTGGTCGAGGAAGCGCTGGAGGCAAGAAGAGCCCAGTCGAGATTGGACGTGTCGAGGCGAAAGGGAAAAGAACTGTTGGAGTGAATGGCGCGCCCCACTGCCAGACCTCCGCCTACGGATTGCATCGCATCTCATTGACTGCATCGCATTCTCATTTGCGCATCTCATTGACAGGCGCTCAATTAATCCACTCAATTAACAACTGCATTGACTTGCTCTTACCTCACGCGCTTCACCTCGGCCCTCTTTTCTCCTTCCTCGACCACGCAATCGGTCTTCGTCTCCAGCGCCAACGTCGGGTCTCTTTTCCCTTTTTTATCCTTGAGCTTAAGGCTGCCGCTGGTACAGGAGGAAACCTCTGGGATGCTGCAAACCAGTGTGCAGGCAGGGCTGCAGCTTGCCTCCAGGCACTTGACCAGCTCAACACAGCCCTCGGCGCTGTTGGATGCCAGGGACGAATACCTAGTTTATGCTACAGCCTTGATATCGACAACAACCTTGGCCAACTCCACGCGTCGTGGAAGAACGGCTCCTTGATCTTTTATATCCAGCGCGTGGCCTCCTTTTTGCTGTCCGATGTGCTGCACCTCAACCGTCTCTGCGCGTGCGTTGCCGCCATTCTCGAGTGGGGAGCCACCACCCGTCTGCAGGACATTTGCGTGGCTGCTGACTATATTGGGAGCCAGAGTCAGAAGTAGACTAGAGGGTCAGAAGTAGGGTCTGTCTAGCAGGTAGCTGAGATAATCTTGATGACGTTGGCAATTGCACAACGCTTGGCGTGGAGGCAGGAAATGCAGACACCCCTCACCGAATATCTAGAATGATCCAGAATGATCCCGAATGATCCAAGATAACGCAGGGTACCCCAGAATGGTAGAATGATCGAGAATGATCAAGAATGTAATCTGTGCCCGCTGTCCTTCACGCTCCGATGCGCGGCCTCTGCAACTGGGCGGGAGATCCTGTCTGTCGCATGCTGGGAAGCCAACAGCTGTTCCTGGAACGCATCGGGACAGACATCCTCCGCGACGTGGTAGCATGGCGACCTGCTGGCACCGAGAAAGACATCGACAGGTTCTATTTAATCGGTGTCGAATACCTAACAGCCAACAGGGATCCTCAGGTGATCTTGACATACGAGCGACTCCGAAACATCTTTCTCAAGGCCCAGGCGATTCATCAAGGCACATACTAGGAGGATGCCTATGGTGAGGAGGAGAACATATTCACCATAGTCAACGAAGCAGGGCGGGAGCGGGAGCGCACAGAGCGTGTAGAGCGGTAGCTAAAGCGGGAGTAGGAGCGAGCAGATATAGTAACGCACTATATTGCTATGCTGGAGGAGAAGCTGCGTCGGACGAACTAGAGTCACAGATAGTTTGCGTAACCCTAGCAGTCTCGCCGATGCCTTGCGGGGTCGCCATAGTACCGGATCCCACTCGTCGATGTTCAGTTGGCCCATATTCAGAAGTAGAGAGGAGTGTTTCTTCATTGTAGGAGTATATCTATGCGATCAAGTTCCTGTTCTCATCGCGGTCCTCCACCATCCCCAGCTGTACGACCGCCAAATCCAGAACCATTCAGCGCTCGTTACTCCATTAGCTTAGTCTACTTCTCCCTCATTCTTTCCATCTCACGCATCATCTCGCGCATCATCTCTAACTCCTTCTGCATCTCATCAGCCCTATCTCTCTCCTCCTTCCAACGCTGCTCAGCTTTCTCCCTCTCCTCCTTTAAAAGCTGCTCAGTTTTCTCCTCCTCCTTTAAACGCTGCTCAGTTTCGTGGAGATGCCGCTCGACCCCGTTGGTCTTCTCTTGCGCCTCTTGCAGACGTTGCGTTGTCTTCTTTGCTCTGCTCTGCGCAGCTCTCTGCCCGATTCGTTTACCGTAAGAGCACACCCCTCTGGCACGGTCCCGATTCTCTAGCCGCTGCTCGCGTGCCTGACGCTGCTGGGCTCGTTTTCCCGTGAGCGCGATTTGCTCCTTCAGCCTATCCTGCATCTCTTGCTGCGCGCGTAGGAAACGTACGATGGAAGGCTTTTGTCCGCTTGCCGCCCAGCACGCAGTGGCAATCTTAATACCATCGGTGCTGGTTAATTGTAAATCGCGCTCTCCATGTCTTTTCGCCCTCATGAGGACATCCTCTAGCTTGATCGTGATGGGAAAGCCGGAATGCTGCTAGAGATCCGGATTGGGCTTCTGACTAGGCTGTTGCTGAGACGTAAGGCGGAGGTATGCTTTTTTCGGGCGCCTGGAGTCGCGCCGCCAGAGCTCAAAAATGATCTCACCAAGCTTAGCGTCGCCGACCTTGGCGATCAGACCGCATTGAACTCCGCCTCGAGGGTCGTTTGGTGATGAGTTTTGGAACCACCACTGAATCGCCTCGCGGACATCGGCCAGCGACTGGCTGTTAGCGACTTCGAGGACAAATGAGGGAACGGTAGCGCCGGCAAGTAGCCTGGGCATCGCAATGATGCCGTCGTCGGCTTCTTTGGCCGAGATATTGCGGTCTGATTCATAGCGAGCTGATCCAACACGCATGATATCTTTGGCGGGCATTTGGCGCTGAGCAGCATCCATCGTTTTGGTGGCTACCACCTCGTGCTGTAGCGTCGGCATTTTGACGAAGAGGAGGCCGTTAGCGGCGCCAAAGTAGGTGACGCGACCACGACCGGCGAGGAGCGTGTAAAACTCTTCAAAGACCGAAGGCGACACGCCGGAAAACTTGAGAAAGCTCCCTCCGCTGTCTGCGCAGAGCTGGAAGCGACGGAGGAGAGCGGCAGCGGAGAGGCCGCTGCCGGGGCTGTCAGGGCCGCTGTCAGGGCAGTCTGCCATGGTGGGGTCAATGTCGGTCATGGTGATGGATGACGTTGATGAGGAGGGAAGAGCGATGAGGAGGAGCAAGGATGGGGAAGGATTCTTTACCTAGTAGTTTCCTTAAAAGCAGCTAATTGTCAGCTAATTGACAGCTAATTGACAGCCAATTGATGATGTAGAGTGCGAAGGGCCGATCTCACACAGTGCTGAGGGCAGATTTTTGGTGTGCAGAGACAGTGAGCTAAAAAGCTCCCACAGTGTGGTGTGGGGGCACAAGGACACATATTCACATGACACAAATTCACCGCAATTCAAATCGGCCCACTCCCCACTCTCTAACTCAGATCACCCCCTCCCGATCGCAGCGCCAGATTCTCTAAACTCTGCAGATTGAACTCTCCCGATTAAATTCTGCCAACAGCGTCGCCCAATCAACTCGGATGATTTGACCCAAACAGATTAAACTCTGCTGATTAATTTCCAATTAAGCTCCACTGCCGATTAAAGTCTGCCTAGCATTCTGTGTACACTTGACACCAGGTGTTGCTGTACAGGCTGCATGGTGCCTCAAGTTTATAGCTTCTCCTAATGCAACATGTATGTGCAAGCATGCATGGGCGGGTCGCGCCGAGGGTCCGAGCACACGGCGGCACGGCCCGCCGCGCATGTCGATCCTGCCCCTCGATCCTTGCCGTCATGGCCAAACGCAAAACCACGCCTAGTTTGATTTGTTTTTTTTTCAACCTATAAAAAAACGAACAATAACAACAAAACCATCACGATGGATCTACGCACTGAGCGCGGTGCGCCCCACGAGAGCGCTGAGACCGCCGAGCACGATTTGCCCCACGATTTGTCCTACGAAAGCGCCGAGAATGATGTTGCCGTCGAAAAAAGCACTGAGCGCACTGAAAACACCAAGCGCGATTCGCCGCAACCTGAGAGTGACCCGCGCAGTCATGCAGCGCTCTTGAGCGATCTCGCACAACTTACCGAAGACGACATTGGCTTTTTCCGCGACTAAAGCTTCCTTGTGACGCCTGACCAATTCTGGGACTTTCACGACGCCAACAATGCTGGCGAATTCCCTTGCAAGCTTGGCCGCTACGATTACGACGGAACAGCGCTGTACTTCAAGAACATGACTCGTCCACGGAGGCTGTAGCAGCACAGCGGGTACTGAGATACACCGACATTTGGTGTTGCTGCAGAACCATGACGAGGTTGGGTAAGTAAAGTACCTTTTTTGATTTTTTTTTCCCCCTTGACTGACCTATGGGGCCTCGATCTATCAGTGCGATTGCTCGCGACCTGCGGTTGCGCATCGGTTAGCCGGTATATATTTCCGCCGACGAGTATCGGGAGCCCGACTGTGAGTTTAGCATGAGCAACGCCGACCTCCCAGCATTTGTGGGCGAGGTGAACTACAGCTGCCGCTTTACCTGCTAACAGCTCGAGGCAAAGTACCAGGCCTATCTTACCGACGCTAATAATCAAAACAACGATGTGAGTGGCAAGTTCCGTACCGTTATGTGTGTGGATTTGTACTATGCCGGTACGGGCGTCAAAACCCTCAAAACCGCCACAGATCTGCATCGCAGCGCTATCAGCATTTGGATTCTGCGCGATAGTACCGTAAAGTCGGTGGTGGACTGGGTTCCTCTGTCGTAGGAAGGCGCTGGAATCGATCTTTACCTGTCCGACTTTTTCAACGCCCATCAGGAGCTGCCCGCCGAATTTGTTCGTCTGCGTGATGGGTATGTAATTTTTTTTAATGGATATCTAATATTTACTTTTTCTACAGGCCGGGCGGGGCACCCACTATCCACGTTCCTTTTACTATCCTAATTCCCGACCTGGAGCAATTCTACTATATGGAATACACGGATTCCCACAAGCGGAAGCGTGAGGATAAGTCGGATAAGGAGCTGGAGGAGGGTTTGGCGACCATGTGGGAGATGGAAGCTGAGATGGTCGCCATAGACCGTGACTGGAGAGACGAGAGGTGTCAGAAACACTGCACACTGGAATTCTGTGGGATTAATAGGGTTATACTTAATTGAATTGCTCCTGTGTTGGCTCTCTGGGAACTCCCCCAGGGACCAAACCTTTATAGTCGGGGGATCGGGGGTGCAAGCGGCAATGCCCCGTCCACCCTCTGCAACGAGGAGAGGGTAATCGGCTTAGGACGCTTATGACGCTCGGATTTGGTCTGGGATAGTGCCGAGTGTGATAGCAAGTGACCTGCTAAAGAAGGATGGCACTTCCTCCCTCACACTACCCCCTAAGCACTCGTGGCTAGTGCTTCCAGGAGCGCGAGCTTTCCCGCAGCATCCTCGCCTTCACAGCCGACCCCATCGTCTGGGAATGCTACACCGCTATGGCCTCCTCTGCTAGCGCGTCCTCTAGCGTGAGCAATCGTCCCAGCTAGCGTCTATCTAGCGCTAGGCATTAGAACTAGCGTCTCCATAATGGGGCGTCGTCTCACACTAGCCTGAGATGACGCAGACGAAGAGCGATGGAGGCTCTTGAGAAAGTGGATGGAGGTCGACGATGGAAAGCTGACGATAAACGGGCAATTTGTCATCCGCTAGCATCCACTTTTGTGATAGGGGCCCCTGAAAACGGGGTAAGGCTTGGCATCGCTTAGCTAACTGGGTAGAACAAGCGGAGCTTTGTAACGTCTTTAGCTCTGAAAGCTGCATAACTACAGATGTCCACGTCAAAAGTTCTGTCCAGGCGCTAAAAACGCTACCCCCATTATTATGATATCCCATAACTGGTATTTCTATTCTACCCCGCTTGCCAGCCCCACTCGCTAACCCTGCACATCATTACGTTAACAAACAAAATAGCTCTGTATAACAGTATTATAATATAAGCGCTTATTGTTACCTTACAGTTACTGGTTAGTAAAAAGACTTCTGCTTAAATTTTAGAAGAAACTAGCATATCTGTTTAGCAGATTAACCGTATATATACCTAGGTTATTAAGTATAGTTTTAAGGTAAATTGTTAGCCTTTCCTCCTTAAGGATAAATAACATGAAGATACTCCTCGATCTAGCTGCTTATTAAAATAAACCTCTGAAAATATTAAAAAGGTTATTACTAAAGTATACATTAACTATTACAAGTGTGAAAAACTACTGATAATCTTATAGGTAAACTTAACTTTAAAGGTATTAAGATCTTAACTTTAACAGTCCTTTAAATCTTTAAAAAAGCAGGTTTTAAAAAGATTAAACTAATAAAGAAGCTTAAGTTAACGAAGGTAATAAAATAAACTTATTTAGAATAGTGTTTAGCTTATTAAGATTAAACCTATAAAGATTAGAAACGTGTTATTTAATTAGATAAAACCGTTATTATTCTTCTTTATAATTATAACGGTTATCAGATCTAGAGGATATTAGATAAATAATTTATTTAAAGTGTTATTTATAAACGTAGAAAGGATATTTTTAGTTTATATTTTAGGGTTGTTTTTGGTACGATAAAAAGGACCCCTGTTATTATTAGCTTTTAGAAATAAAGAAAGAAAAAGAGTAAAGTGAAAAAAATATTAAGAGGATAAATAAAGAGTTTAAACTGGTTTTCTAAAGAGAATAGAAGCTTTAAACTATAATACAACAGTTATCTTTAGCGGGAATTCCTAAGCAAAAACTATAATGGAAATAGAATAAAAAGAATAGTAAATTAGCTCGAGGATTTAAAGGCGGGATTAATTAGTATCGATATTAAACGAAAATCCTATTTCCTAAACTTTTTCCTTTTATAAAAAAGTGTACAAAGGATCGCCTTAAAACGATTATTTAAAAGGATAGAGCTTTAATACATACTTATTACATCTAGAATAAAATCTTCAATCTCCACTAGGTCAGATAACTTCTTTAACTAGGTAATTCGCCCGATTTAAACCTAATTAAGTTATTTTAGTTATAGATAAAGAGATATATGTGACGACTCTGCAGGCCGTCACTTAAGCCGGGGTGGCCCGACAAATCCCCCGCAGAAGGAACAGTGCGGGAAGATAGTACGTACGGTACTGCGCACTGGGCCAGGGGTGTAAAGACCCGAAGCCCCTACAACCAATAAGGTGGTGCTTGTAGCATGCCAAGTGCTCGCACCACAAGCAGGAGAAGTCTCGCGAGCGGAGCGCTCACGCGGTGCAGAGTGCTTGCTCTGCAAGCACTTACAACACCACAAGCAAGGTATAAGGTACCTTTTAGCTAATTAGTATAAATAATTATCATTATTGCCACAATAGGCGTAAGGGACTTCTAGTTCCTTACATTAGTATTTAATAATTTATTTATATCTTACTGTTTAAACTTACCTTTGTGCATTATAATAATAGCGACTTATAGTGATATTAAACCCTTATCTAAAAGTGCTAGTTTAATAAGCTGTCTTTAAAACGCCTTTAACCTGTTAATGTCCTGTTATACGTTCTATCTTAATTTACACCAGTCCTCTTAAGGCTTGTGTTAGGTGCAGGTTGTAATATAATATTAGCGTTACAGTTCTGAACGCTATTTATTAAACTCTTAAACATTATCTTACTCCTGTTACTAATATATCAACCTCTAGAAAAGGTAAGGAGCTTAAAGAAGCGTAAGCTTAGCCTTAGCTTCTTACTGTTAATAAGTTAACTATATACTTTAAGGAGTTAAACCTTAATTAAAAAGGACTAGTTAAAGAACTTAATAAGGCCTTCCCTAAAGATATTAAAAGCCGTATTAGTCTTATTAAGAAACTTTAAGCTTAACTTAACGTTATTAAGTTAGAGAATAATAACCTTAAAGGCTTATAAAAGAAATAAGTAAAGCTCCCTTTACCTTTACGCTTTAAGGGAGATTCTACGTAGTTAGACTCTTAAATAGCTTAGTTTTAAAGTTATATTACTTATTATAATAAGTAGTTCTTTAATTAAGAAGGAAAGTTAAGTTTATTAAAGCTTTACTAAATAAAGTAACGGTTTATTAATATAAACCTTATATAAAGATAATTAATAACCTCTCTGTAAATAAAACACGTAAGGAAGCTCTTAAGACTTAAACTCTCTTTAACGATTTTGACGTTTTTATTAACTAACTTTTAATAGAGTTTAAAGAGTTAAATACCTTAAGGTGAGCTGAATAATGCCTTATAGCTTTAAGATAGATATCTTTAATCCTTAAGTTCTTTATACGCTTTAAGTTAAAAGTTGTTAAAACTAAACTTCGTTAAGAAGCTTTAATAATGTTATTCTGGAGTGGATTAAAGGAATATATTATTAGAGACTTTTACTGAGAAGATTAACTGGATTGTCTTTAAGAGCTAATTAAAATGGCTATTAAGGCTGATAATTAGCATTATCATCACTATTATTAAAAGAACTTTTAAAAGGAACGGACACTTTATCTAATAAATAAGTAAAAAAAGGGGAACTAGTTAATTATAACAGGCCACTACTTAAGACTAATGGATATTAGTATAATAAACCGCTAGAATTGGCCTAACCGTAATAAACCTTAGTAATAATAGTAGTAAAAACTACTTAGGGACTTATCTGAAGTATAATGCTTTAACTATGGTAAAAAAAGCTATATAGTATAATAATACCGATCGTTAAAGTAAGTTAGTTAAAAGCCGGTCTTAAATAAAGGAAAACACGTTAGGTTTAACTTTAAAGATATTTATATTAAGATAATAAATAACAAAGAAGACTGTATTTAAATAAATAAGTGTAATATAAGAGATAAGGAAGAAGAAAAGGAGGAACCTTAAGATATAATGTATCCGGTCCTTAAGGGTGTCTTAAAAAATTTAGTTACAGAGGTGCAGGTTACTATAAACCAACTTTAAGGTGGAAACTTAAAATGATTAAAAGTGTAAGTTACGGAAGACCGACTTCAGGAAAAGATATTCCAGTTAGCTGTTATAAGCCTTAAAAACCTTACGTTATAAGCTTAGGAACTAAAGAAGTTTAAAAAGGATATTAACTTAAACCTTATTAAGATAATAAAAGGAGTTAAAGAACTAGCTCTTTAGGCTACCTAAGTGGTAAAACAGGCTTTAGAAAGCGAAAAAAAGCAGATTAAGAGAATTAAGTTAAAAAAACGAAAGTTCTTCTTTACTATATCTCCTGAAACTCTTAAACACTTTAAGCATATTAAGTGGATTAACACCCTTACCTCCCTAAAAGAGGGATAGTTTAAATAGCTACTTTACATTAAGGTAGGTGTGCCTTAGATTAACACTTTAAAGGTCTCCTAGGAAGATAGAAAACAAATATATTAATAAAGGGTTTAAAAGCTAAAAGATAAATATTAAAAACTGGTAGATAAAGTAAAGGACCTATAAGTTAAAGGCTTTATTATAAAATCTAAGGATAGGGTAGTTAAGATTAGGTTATAGCTGTACGATAAAGTTCGCTTTACTAATTAACTTAAAGACTGGCTTATTAAAGAGGAATACTTTATGGAAGAATAAGTTAATTTACTACTACCTGAGTTTTAGGAAGAGGTTTAGGAGAAGTAGTATATATAGAAATAAGTAAACGAAGAAAAGAAATAAAGTATTACTTCCCCTATTCTATACTCTTTAATTACAATACTGTTAAAATGCAAAAGGGGTCAAGGCATTGGAAAGCAGTGTGTGTTGAAGGTGATTAATTCTTTCTATCTTCGAGAGTGGAAGCCATGTTATTATAGCCGTGAGGGTGGCCAGTGCACGGAGTGCATTGGCCACACTCGCTTCTGCGAAGCGAGGTTGGCAGTGGAGTCTGG
>Ga0247780_1000865_pt1 | contig 23517 bp, 23 predicted proteins | sample UWRJL079202R5_FD_179927 | JGI IMG/M metagenome (GOLD analysis project Ga0247780, IMG submission 179927) | Plant litter microbial communities from Arlington Agricultural Research Station in Wisconsin, United States - UWRJ-L079-202R-5 | ecosystem: Environmental > Terrestrial > Plant litter >... | reverse complement strand
TCCCCTTTCTCAGCCTTCGGAGCACGGGACGGCTTGGACAGGAGGGGTCCTCCTCAGCTTTTCGGCTGGATCCCGGGGTGGACCCCCTGGGCGGGGGCCCCTGTCTGCGAATGAAAGTCGGCCTTCGCATTCGTGCTCAGACAACAAGCGCCGTTTCTTGCAGCAGAAGATCAGGGTTCTGGGTCCAACTCTGTGGCTGTCCTTGTCAAAGGTCGATGACTGTCCCATCAGACGGCGCCGCGACAGCTACGGGCGCATTGGACGTTCATGTCGGCGAGAAATGAGAATGCCAGGAGTTGGATAAAGCTGGAGCGCATCCCGCGCGTTGAGGGGGGAGAGGACGGGAAGAGACACAGAAAGATCTGCAGCGTCGCACACACCATTCTTATTACTTCATCCTTCGTCGCCTTCTTTGTCGCGTCGTCAGTCTTTTGTATCTTTGCTGTCGACTACCACTCGCTCGTTTTTCTTTAAGCCGACTTGCCTCTCGCTCTTCTTCTTTTTCTCAGTTCATCCAACTCGCAAATAACCGACAAAATGGGCGCCTCTGGACTCATGGCTCGGGGACCCCCCGCCTCCCCGGCGTGGGTCATGTACATGAAATACGCCATCCTCGGCCTCTCGCTCATCTGCCTGGCCATGGGCGCGTGGGCCGCATCCCTTCTCAGCGGTGCCGGTGTGATTTACTCAGGCGGCGCCGGCGGGCTGGTCATCTTTGTGGTATGTTATGTCCCCTCACAGCCCGGACTCGGGCCGTGTAAGTCATGAAGTGGGGCCCCGCAGCTAACCATCGCGTTCGGTGCAGACCATCCTGACCTTCATCATCTACGGCGGCGGCATCGCGCTCGAGCACTTCTCGCCCAACAACTTCTTCCGCATCGGCTTCCTCATTGGCTACATCTTCTCCATCATCTTCTGGCTCTCTGCCTGGGCGTGGTCCGCAAGCCTGGCGTCCCTAATCCTGTCCATCTACGCGTCGTACGCCTCGCAATACAGCGGTCTCGTCGATGTCCCCGCCAACGATCCCGGCAAGCAGCTCGGCGCCTCCCTCGCAGTGGCCGCTGCCCTTGGCGCTGTCGTCTGGTACGTGCCCCTCACCCACCCCCAATCAATACCATTAGAATAGTCAACTAACACCTGAAATTATAGGGTCATGACCATCGTCAACCTCGTCATGTTCATCAAGGCCTGCGTCTCTGACCCCAACGGCCAGAACGCCGAGCTCGGCAACATCAAGCACCAAGCAGCGGGCTACCCGTCCGCCGCGCAGTACCCTGCCCAGCCCTACGCCCAGCCCCAGGCCTACCCCGCGCAACCCCAGGTCTACCCCCAGCAGCCTGCTGCGGCACCGTATGGTCAGCCGCAGCCTTATGCCACACAATAAATCCATGAATGACCATGGTGCATGTGTGTGTGTGTGTGTGTGTGTGTGATATGACAGCTAGCGCTGCTTGTATTTCTCTCTCAGGTGTCTCGGTCTGTGTGCTGGGTTCGATGATGGGGTGTGTCTTTGGGTATGGTATTGATGAGGGGTTGGTTTTGGATGTCTCTCTTGTATTTGATGAATGGTAATAGGGCATTCTCACGATACTATGTCCTCAAAAGACTGTCTTGTCCTGCTAGATGAGTGTTGGGTTAGGTTGGAGTACTACAAATGATATCCCTATGTTTTGGACTCGAGTTGATTATTGTGAGGTGGTGTGGGCTGGTGCTTCGTGAGGTGCTTTGTGATGTCACGGTGTCTTTCCCTCCTTTGTCTTTCGAGAAACTCAAAGGCTGAGCCCCAGTCTGATGTAACGGACGTTGTTTTTTGTCTTTTATATTTCATATTTACCTCTATATGCTGGCTACCTTACGGGTGCATAGGACGATTATATCTCCCGGGAAGATGCCATCCCAAACGAGCTTCCTATCTTCGATGTGATAGGAATGGCTACGGTAGTTGCAGCGTCTACGTATTTGAGTATACCCAGGCAAGCCCAGATCAACCCTGATTCAAGCTGTTGTTTTACCCTAAAGTTGCCCTCACTAGCCCCAGTCACCCGCCTCGCCCCTAGCCACCTTGCTCAGGCGCTACTCCAGGCACTGCTCAGGAATTGATCAGAAAATGATCAGAGAAATCGTCAAACATGGTTTAGACGAATAGGCAGTGCTCTGCGGTTCGAATGGCAACTTTTCGCAAGGTCTTAGTTTTTGAGACACAGGTAGCTTAAAACTAGGAACCCCCCCTCTAAGTTATAAAATTGCTGGCGTCGCTTCGTTCGTCATTTCGCGACGGCCCTTCGCTACGCTACGGGGCGCTCCATTCCTCACTTTCGAAGTCGTAACATACTACCTAGAGAAACACCGTAAAGCCATCGGCATTAACGGGGTTAAGGATAGCGCCTTAAGCTTAAAGGTATCGTAATAAGAGAACGTTATTCGTCTAGATAGCGTATACTTATTTGAACATAAACAGGTTTAAGTATAAAGAATATTCAGCTAGTTTAAGTATAAGGTGCATCTGGAAAATTTAGTATAAAGAGGACTCTTTAGCTAAGCTAGAGAGTGAAGGGGGTAAAGACCTTAAGGCTAAAGAAGATTATCAAGGTATTATTAAAACTTTCTAAACCTCTATGTGAATTTATTATAGCCTACCCCACAGACCCTTATTACAGTATATCATATACCATCCCAAATTACAAGCTAGGATATCATATACTATCCCTAATTCTGATCTGGGGTATTGTGTACTATCCCAGGGAATGTTGAACTGGTGCAATGGCGTAACAGGGAAGAAACCACAAAGAGAACCACACCCACAGAACGTTGTTGTCGGCCTGAAAGGCCGACTCCCAGATTACTGGTTCTCCGATCGGAGGGACACAAATGCAACTAACGTAGAAGAACAGATACGTACCTAGTATGGAACAAAACCTAGTATGTGACGGTGCCTAGCATGGAACGGAGCTTAGCATGGAACAACAAAGGAAACGCGACCGTGGATCAGGTCATCTTCCTTCGATCGAAGGACCAGAATGTCACTGGGCTTTCAATGGGAGGTCTTCGTGGTGAAAATCGTCAGTTCGATTGTTGATTGAGAAAAGCACGGTTCAAAGAACCGCGCGGCGCGGCCCCTTTTTGACGGTGGCACGCGCCAGAGAACGCATCGCTATGTACATAAACGGCTACAGTAATATTACACACAGAGCCCAAAAAGAACGACAGGGTCGGCTTGAACAAACGCCCCGAGTCAATGTACTAGTATATTCTGGCTAAAATTCGAGACCATAGTCCAAAATTTAAGCCATCAGGGCACTGTCACCTCTAAGCAGTTTCTAATGGTGGTCTTAAATTTAGGCTTTAACTTACCCACTTTCCAGAATTTGTGCTACCCTAGCGTTAATCACATAAATACGTAATCATTCTTAGAGCTCATTATACAGCGTTTTAATCACTCCAATTTCCTAGCTAACTAGAGAGGATACATATCAAATAGTCGAGCAACCATCCAGGCTCTAATGGTAAGGGGCTGGCCCTGTGGGGAGCTTTGGTAACCCTTAGCCATAAGCCCCCTACGCATCAACCTTGGCAACAGCTCTATGTTTTACCCTAAAGTTGCCCTCAGCAATTTTCATGTTCGTGCGTGATCCTGAGCCGCTCTTGAGTTAGGGTGAGCTATGGGTGAGCTAGCCTGCACAATCCGTGTGGCCCAATTCTGGACCCTCGACTATAGTTACCCGACCTACTAATCAAGGTGTGTGGAACGTTTCACTGAGGTTACGGAGCTCATGGGAGCAGCGGAAGTGCAGTTGCAAAGTGACTTGATTAGGTAGAAAGGGGGGGAGCGAAGCTCCCCGACTAAATACAAAAGAAAGCTCCCTGTGTGTGAGGAGAGCACATGACGAAAGGCTCCTGCGCTCCAGCCTAGCCTGGAGCGGTAAGGCGCCTGCGCGCCTGAGCGCCAAGAACTGCCACTGCAGTTCGACAAGGTGAGCCGAAGGTGAGGCACTCAATACAATTTTAGGCCTTGGGCAGGCCCGCCGTGATGTTACGTGCTACTTTGAGACGCTAGTGGTGAGTGGCGATACCGTCAAAGCCTTGTGTCTAGTTGGGGTATCTCGGTCGAGGTCTTCACAAGATCAACCCAGGCGTCATTTGCCCAAATTCCCAGGTCGATAAGTCGTACTCCGTGTTCGGCTAGTTGACTCCCGATGAAATTACTCCGACCAACTCGGCGTCTCCAAGTAAGTTCGCAGCCTCAAATTACCACGGTTAGGACCCCCCACCACCACCACCACTCGATCCTCAAACACCACTCCCCAGTTGACCATCACTCGGTCCTTGGCCACCACTTCCACCATCTCAACAACCACAAGCAACTCCACGACTATGCCCCGGGTGCACGAACCCTTGGCTCAATGCTTTGGTTTGCAGCAATGCACCTTGACCTGAGAGCAGATTGACTCAACGCCTGGTATGAGTTGACATATCTTTTACTCCTCCTGGCTTGTCAGCGACTTGAATCAATCAAAAAGTAGTCTCTTGCGCCGGGTAAAATAAGCCTAACATGTCTGCAAACACTAGCTCAAGCAAAGCCTCTCGACGATGAGAGCGGCGCATGCGTTATGTCGGTTGCAGCAAATAGGTCTTTATCTCTTAACTGTGAAGCCCACAGTAGGGACCGCAAGTACTTGGCACTACGATATGCGGAGCAATGGAGAGCTGCGAAATAGATTCTCGGAGAAAGCTGTTGCGAGAGTGGGGGACCGAGATGCTGAGACCGATATTGGTCATCGAGTAGGTCTCACGACCGTACAAGGATGGATTAATCCCTTGAGATCTTAATAATCTTTCCTTGAAGTCAGAGACTCACGAGTCTCGGTAGAGACTTCTCTAAAATCATGCAGATTTGGCCGGTCTGGCCATTTTTCGCAGGGGAACCGGCCACAATGGAGTATATTGCCCTGTCATATGGCTTCGGCGATGGTGTCTCTTCCCTCACCGCAAACCAATGCTCCATGATATACGTCGGCATGGATATCACAGGACCCCAAAGGGAAAAGGGCTATGTTTACAGAGGTAAATCAGTTCTCCGCCCACCTCCGCTGAAAGTTAAAGCAATTCCCAGCCCATTTTGGTGCCGCCTGACCGAATTAAATAACTATGGTGAGCAGAGGTTACCAAGCTTGAGCAAGAGTTCAATAGGGCCTTAGCCAGGGTGAGCCATTTCACGTGGGTCGAGAGGTGGTGCGGTGTAGGCGGGCCGGCTGGCAATGTGAACTCTTGAGATTCCCTATTATCACATTCGTAACCCTCACCAACCAGAACCCAAGCCAAAATTCCTCGTCGGGAGCGTGCTGACACTCCTCTCTTGAAACGGACGGTGATGCAAGCTCACGAGCTGCGCCTTTTTTCCCTTGGTATTCTCACCAAACAAGTCCTGGAAGTTGAGTATTTGACTCGCAACTTGCTCCACCTGACGATATCGCAGAGCGCCCCGCCGTAGTTGCAGACTCAGAGCCAAGGACTCTGCGAGGGTCAAGACATTGCGGATCTGACGACCATTCAACTCCCACTCCTGCATGTCATCGAGATGGTCCCATAGTTCCTTCTTTCCTTCAACCTCATCCTTGTCTAGACGGTTGATGAAATTGGTCCATATTTCCCGGCGCATGAGGGGCGTGAGGTTTGGAAACTTGATGGCTATTTGGATTCTGCTCTGAAACGCAGGATCGATGGTCATGATGCGGTTTGTCGTGAGGAATAGCATGCCCTCGTAATATTCAAGCATTCTTAGGAAGACTGGGCCTCTGAGTCAGATATAAAGTTACCGCATAAAAGTGATTGCAACGTCCAAACGTACCCGATACAATTCCGTTTCTCTGGATGTCTTCATACGATCTCATTTCGAGAAAGACATCGGCCTCGTCAAGAAGCAGAACCGCGTCCCACCGGGAAGCTGTTGTAAAATGCCATTTCAACTTGGACACGATATTTTGCTCCGAGGTAAGCTCGCCGATGTTGATAGGATAGAGCGGTTTTTTGGTGTACTCGGAAATGACCTCAGCTGTCAGAGTTTTTCCAACTCCTGGAGAGCCATGTAGGGCCACCACCAATCCCTTTGCAAGAATTGTAAGCTATTTGCCAAATTATAAAGAGGCTGATTAACTGATTGAAGCACTTACCTTGCCCTTTGATGGGATGATATCGCTTAGAATCTTTCCCTTGTTGATCTGATGTTGCTTCACCAGGCCAATCAGCATCTCCTTCGTCTCCTGCTCGAGAACCAGCTGGTGAATGGCTTCTTTTTGCCATTGGACCTCCTCGGTCCGCGAAATGGCAATTTCATACCACATCCGCGAGCCTAAACCATAGCAATATGCAAAGGGTGGGCAGAGTTGTGCCTGCAGGGCACTGAATTCTTCATTAGTCGGGAATCCGTCAAAGCTCCCGTGCTCACCATCTAATGGTACAATATGTGATGAAATTGCTTGGCGGCCGAAGTCGGGCGGCTCGAACATATCGGTGGAATGGAGAAGGCCCATATTTGAGAGCTTCGCTATGCTTATACTTCCATCAATTATAATACGTTCTTCCAGCTAATGAAGCCTGTCAGCCAAATTCCAGAAGGTAGTGAAGTATAGAGGCTTACATGCACATCTTCCTTGCATGATAGCTCGGAAGCTTGACCTTTATAGTCAAAGCACGCTGGTCTTTCGCACATCAGAACCCTCCATTTGCGTCCCCTCTCTCCCAGATTATTAAGAAGGGTCTCTATTTCGTGTTTCTTTCCACCCTTGTAGTAACGAAGAGGGTAGAAGCACAATGATGAGATTTCCCTAGTGCCGGTATATTCAGAAATTGACCACCGCTTGGTCTGCCGGCCGAAAGTGCCAGAGGAGTTGTCCCACTTGATGAACCATGAATGCCCCACTGCCATACGGGGTACTTGTAGCCCACCGGATGGACCAGGATTTGTGGAGCGAGAGGCACTACCCTCGAGTCGATTCTCTCCTTGGTATTTAATATTGACGAGTTTGTTGACAGATGGTTCGCCATAGTCTTGGACACCGAAGACAAGGTCCCCGGGACGATATATGGCCCATAGGTCCTCATATAGGACCATGCCCTCTGAGAGGAGCAGCCGAATCCTATTGTGCTCGGGCAGAATGTTGTCCTGGTAGTACTTGGAGAAAACTTCAAAGTCTTCATAGCAGCCCATTCCATGCCTCTTAGCTGCATCCGCGATTTCGTCGTGGTAGTAGAATAGCGCAGCATATGGCTCTGGAATGCTTGTTTTTCTCCCGATCAAGGGGCCTAAGTTGCGACGTTCAAAGCCCTTGACAACCGAGTGATAGGCTTCTGCCAATGGAGACGAAAGAAGAACCAGGTTCCCAACTTTTCTCTCCAATCCCTCGGGAGATATCACCTTCTCGTGTTTGATAGCGAAGACATAATTGGCGAAGCTGTCGGTTGCGGTATCCCGATCGACATACTCGGAGTGGTCAACCAGTTGCTCGTTCTGATACTGGTCGGTAAACAAACGACCTATCCGGCTTCTGGAGGATTTTGGTCTATTTTCGCTCGCATCTGCGGCTGTAATTTCCGCCTCCATCTCAGCTTCGTCCTTCTGGGGAGGCAGGGTCGCCTCCGGGAGTGAGCATGCTGGCACCAGAAACGCATCTGTCCCACATGCCTGACACACCAGGCGTGGATTGCCGGAATGTGCGGTTGCTTCCGCTACATCCTTCTTGGACGGTGTCAGCGAGTCGCTCTGCTGCAACTCCATCGAATCGACGGGTACAACGGACATTGGCTGCTATGATGGTCGACTGGAGACAATGAAGGCTGGCGTAATCAGGAAATGTACGGAAAATGTGGTGTGCGGAGACAGCGATCTTTAGTCGGGCCATCGCTTCTCATGGAGCCAGAAGCGGGGTTTTTCCTAGCCAGTCAGATGGCGACATCTGTCGACCGCAGCGGGGAGAGCAGCTGCCTGATTTTTTTTCGAAGGGGAGGCTCTGCCAATGCTCCCTGGCCGTAAATAGCGGGGTAGCGGTCCGGATCAGGCCAATGACTTCCGGGGCTCTCGCTGATATCGAGTAGAGTCAACACAGCAAGCCAACAATGGATTTTGCAGCGCAAGGACCCCCCCGGCGATCAACCCAAGATATTGTCGATCGACTCTCACAGAGAAGGGGGCACAGGGGCCCTCAGAACACACCATGGTACACCGCGGGTGTCGACTTTTGGTAATTCTCTGTGTGGAAGCACCTTGCCGAGTCTGATCTGATCGCATCGCAGCTTCTATGCTCCCGCGCAGGATACCTGCACGAAGTCCCAGCAGCGACTAAGAGCGATAAATCTGCTTGAAAATGAGAAGTCTCTTCTGCAGGAAGCTTTTGAGGCCAAGAATGTCATCAAAAAGCTGCGTCAGATCCAAGACGAACAACATGGAAAAATGTCGGACAAAACATCGCTCAGCAAGACTACCTCGAAATTCGTCAACTCGTTTTGTACCCTCGCTGGCAGCTTCTCGAGCATTGTCACCGTGCTTCTGCCACAGTCGCCAGAGTACAGTGTGACATTTGGCATGCTGTTCATTCTGTTTCAGGTGAGATAGAGCCCAATTTTTCGGTTGTTTCCCTCGTTTCGCTCACTTGCCTTTACCCTCCAGTCGGTGGTGACCAAGAAGGAAAGAGAAGAGTCTCTTATGGCCTACATCTAAAATATCGGGCCACGCCTACCAGTCATGGACTTTTACAAGACCGTATTTCCAACCAACGCCATGAAGGCCTGCATCGCGCGGATGTACGTAGCCATCATGAAGCTGCTGGAAGAGGCGATTGTCTATTACCGGTTCTGGCGATTAAGCAAGTCCGCAGCTGCCAGAATGAACAGAATTGATGGCTGACAAAAATCCAGACAAGCTTCTCGACGCAATGTTGCGTCCAACCGAGTCCAAGCTCGATGGCTACATGTCTGACATTGATGATGAGATCAAGACCATGAACGAGCTCAAAGACGCTGGTCATATCGCACAGACCGTTGACATAATGGAAATCATCACCGACACAGGAATCATGGTAGGAAAGCTGCACGAAAGCCTGGCGAGCAAGGCGGATGCCATTAGCACGGCCATGGGAATCATTAGTGCCAGACTCGATCACATCGCACTCGAAACCGGTCGTAAGATGCCAAGGCCATCCACCAAGGCAAAAGATGAAATTTATTAGATCTTCTACGCTTCGAAATCCTCAAACACGCCCGATCGCTTCAAGAGGTCCTCCTTCCCGCTGGTTACTACGTCGAGGAGGACCTCGAACTAGTCTTATCCAAGACCTTCCGCCTGAACCAAAGAGACCACTGGGAGAACAATGGCGTCCTCGAAGAATTAATGACATGGTCTTCCAACAACAGAGACCAGATGCTGTGGGTAGGCGGCGTGTCGGGCCGCTAGGATACCTGGATCACGGAACTCTCATCCGACATTGTTCAGGCACTGCAACCGCAGCCTGTCACTCTCTTGTACGTGTTCTGTGGCCGACCAAACAGCGAGAGGTTGACGGCCCTGGGCCTGGTGCGGCGCCTTCTTGTCCAACTGCTCGATCGGCATCCGGAGCATGCATATCGCCGCTCTGAACTGTGCAATCCCCGGCGTTTCCAAAACGCTGTGACATTCGGTCAGCTCTGGTCCATCTTTTGTCAGCTAGTTGCCGGGCTTCCGAATTTGTTCATTGTCATTGACCGCATCGAGGCGTGTCTCGCTGATGAGCAGGCCGACTTGGTGCATCAGCTGCTGCCAGCTCTTGTTAGTCTTGGCGCGTCACTCAAGGATGCGAGTGTGTTAGTTACAAGCACGATGGAGCTGCCGCAGGAGCTAGAGAATTTGCCCTTTCACGAGGTATATATTGATACCTCGAAGAAGTCTTACACCAAATGGCAGTAATATGCGATATCTAGAAATTTTAGTTTACAACTCTTTATAAGCTATTGGCAAATTTTTGTTCTAGCTTCTCGTCCTGCTCCATCTTAGGGCAATACCCTACGCAGCGAGTGCAGATTACGACCCTCTCAGGTTCAGGGTGGTATTTGTGTAAAATTAGGTAGCAGGCATCGCAAGAAGAGGAAACTCAAGCGAGTAAGTTGAGGTGGTTGAGCCATGAATTCGGCTAGGAAGCGGAGTCTGAAAGGACTAGCACTCGCTCGAGGAAATGCTCAAGATTTTCATGTTACAGAAGAGGAAACGTACTGCTGAGATCCTTGTCAGCAACAGTCCATGCGCGTTATGCCTAGGGTTGAGGGACTGGATACTCAAGCGGATTGGGATCGAGTTTTCTTTTCAGGAGCTTGAAGTGAAGACGTGAAGGGAGAATTTCGCGGACAGTGAGTGGCCAGTGAGTGGCCAGTCCTGAGACTTTAGGTGTTATGAATGAACGGTGGCAGCGCTTAAAGTGGCTGGGCTTAGTAGGACCCTAGCTACCGGCCAGAGCAACCCGTAATCCAGTCTTCCTTAGTCCACCCGTTTATGCTGCTTGCAAAATTCCTTAAGGACTTCGGGACTCTGCTCTGAAAATGGCCAGTTCTCGCGCTTGTTCCTCGAGGCTCGTCTGGGCAAAGCGCAAGTGGTTTAAGTTTCCTGTGGGTCTTCCGACCTCCATCAATTGTCTGAAAAAGGTGGTAAGCAGACCTTGGACAACAGGGCAGTTGGGCACCTTGTCTCATTACCCCGCCTTCTTTCCATCGTTTCCCACAACAGCTCTTCTCCTATCTTTCTCCACCGGCCGTCCGCTCTGGTCCCCGACGCGTCTACTTCGCTTCGTCTAGAGCCCAGTTTGCTCTCGCCCAAACCTCGAGAGATTAGACAGCCGTACGTACGATACGTCGATATGGTGGACCACGCGCTAGAGAGACTCTACAGGGGAATTAGAAGAATATAAAGCATATATTCGTTAAGTAGCCTAGGTTCTAGCAAGATGGAAAGGCCTAAAATTAGGACTTACGGGCATATACTAGGGATAGTACATAGCATCCTAGCTTAATCCGTAGCATAGTATATAGTATCCTAGCTCTAAAACTAGGACAGTATTTAATATACCAGCATATAATATCGCATGGTACATAGTATACTGGCATATACTGGCACTTAGAATATACCAGTACATAACATGCTAGAATAAAATGTGCTAGTACACAGTACCTTGGCTTAAAGTACACTACCTAATATATATCACATACTACCTAGTGAATTGGTGCAAAGTAGCGCACAGCAACACAAACCCGCACCACTAAATCGGCTTGTAGAGGGTCACACAAACGCGCACGCGCGCGTGTGTGGAATCGAACTGGTGGTGGAAGTGGCTGGTCTGAGGAAAATTAATCTACAGTGCGCGATGCATATTTTTATCGTGGAGCGCAGGGGCCACAACTGATTCAGGGGCTCTGGGCAATTGCCAGCCATCCTGACTATTCACCCTGTGACCTTGAGGGGAAGGGAAGAGGAGGGAAAAGGGATTTTTTTGGGGGGTGGGGGGGGGGAAGGGGGGTTGTTCCCAGTTTTGGGCCACCTGTGTCCCAAAAACTGGGACCTCGCGAAAAGTTGCCATTTGAACTGCAGAGTGCTGCCTGCTCATCTAAACCATGTTTGGCGATTTCTCTGATCATTTCCTGAGTAGCGCCTGAGCAAGGTGGGTAGGAGTGGTGCGGGTGACTGGGGGTGGGTGAGGGCAACTTTAGGGTAAAACAACACGCTCAGACCATCTCGCTTCCTTCGAAGAGCGAGCGCAGCCTCCGACGCGTTCCCTTTTTCCTTTTTCTTCAAGTTCAGTGTACTCGTAGAGTGGCCTAGATAGTTGCAATATACTATCTCGAGACTGTTACGCGTCGGAATTGGAAAAGTTGCCTGGGGGCTATCCTTACAGATTGCGCGTCATCCGCTTTCCATCGATAGGAAACTTTAGCCGGGGGGGACTGAAAAGGGGCCTCTGAGGCTGTGTGGCGGCGGCGTATGGGATCACCCTAGCTCACCCCAGCTCACCCCAGCTCAGGACGACGAACAAAAAAGGAAATTTCGTGTGCCCAGATTCGTCGCAGACAACCAGGCTGGTCCATAGCCCCTGTCCCGGTCGCCAAGGAATTCTTTCAGGTCGTCTCCAAAGAGCCGTACGTAACTCAGCAGTATGCCTGCAATGCCCGCCGCGATTGGTGTGCTCACGGAGGTTCCCGACTTGAAAACTTCGACGCCACCATCTCTACTGAGTCCAGCACCCGGGACGTCTTGAACAAGTGCCATGAAACAGTTGAGGCCGGTAAAGCCCTTCGGAGGGTTAAAGCGTTGCAGCCAGCCCTTATCGTCCGTTCCTCGAATCGAGATGACGTGTGGGTGGTTTGCGGGAAACATTTCTGGTTGGTTCCCCCCTTCGTTAGCGGCGGCGGCAAAGAACAGAATTCGCTGGTCTCGCGCACGGAGGGCATCCGAAATTGCGTTGCTGATGACTAGCCTGCCACCAACAGGCATTTCGCGGTCGAACCCAAGCGACATGGAGATGATATCTACATCGTTGTCTTCGGCCGCCCACTTTATTGCCTGTAAAGAGTTGGCGTTGGAGAGTCTGAAAAGACCGTTATCGCGAGGGCAAAAGTAAAGCATACCTGGCTTGCTGGATTTTGCTCATGACAATGAAAGAAGTGGGAGGCAGAGTTCGGATGAAGTGTGGGGGGGATATTGGAGCGGCAGAACTCAAACTGGGAGCCTGAGCTTTGAGCTTTACTCACCCTCTCCATGAACCATGCCAAGCTGTGGCCTTTGCTGGAAGAATAGCAAACATTTTCTGTGCTGGTACGGCGGGGAGGGTAAAGTCTTTTTTTGGTTGGATTACAGTGGACGTGAACTTAAAAGCGAGGGCGCATTTATAATGTACCTTTAGTAGCTGATAGTTTCTTTGACTCTTCCATGCCCGGCAACACCCAAACCGTACCTTAGTCAGAGACGGATGCTGTGCTTGCTTCAACAAACACATCGGAGACATGAGTCAACAATACCTCGTCATCTCCTTTGCCTCTTTTCCGAGAAGCTATAAGGAGCTCAACAAATTCAACTGCATGGCGAGCGAGAAGGTTGTCGCAATTGAAGTTCTTCAGCATGCCGAGCATAATAACAAGTTGAACTCGATCCACTGCAGGTTAGCTGCGATCTTGAGCGAGGCGGCCGGGTGGCCGAAAAGCGCGGCAAGCACCCCGAGAGTGAGGAGACGCATCGCGATGAGATTATCAGGATATTGAATGAATTCATTCTTGCCAACATCCAGCAAGGGCAGCCATGGCTGGTTATGTACCCGGCACCTCCTCACCGGTTGCGTGTCTATCTGCCGTTGATTCCCCGCTTTCCGGCTATGTTGGGTGAACCCGCCACTCTTGGGATAGCCGAACAGAGACAACCTGGCCAGACTCCCCTTGACAAGAACCGGTCAAGTACGCCATGGTGTAGTTTCCTTTCTCCGCTGGGATGTCTGACACCAAACCCAACGGGCAGGGTCTGTATTCCGGACCAACGTAAACCAGTCCAGAACAAAGAATAGCATCGTCACCGGAGCCTACTAATCCTGTGGTATACCTTCCACACGGCGTCATTCTGGTCTCGATGGCTGAAAAGATCAGAAAGATAGTCCACGAGAGAAATATAACTGCCGTCAGCATCTTGTACCATGTCTTGTCGATACAGGGAATGACGGTCGATTTGCAGCCGTTTCGGACGGAGTAGTAGGTGTAGATGCAGACAGCCATGGCCGGAAACATGGCAACGGTGGAAAGAGCGACTGCTCCCGTTGCCGAAAGGCGCTTGTCCTCGCCTTGTATCATCATCAGCGAGGTGAGAGTGATGAGGCACACAGCGGCAAAGACGGAGATATAGAAGAAGCGGAAAACTCGACTCCACCATGAATTTGGTAGGAACCGGTTTTCTCCATCCCTTGAGTTTGGCTTGGATGAGAAAGACGGATCGATGTCCCAGGTTGGTTGCATCTGTAACGAGTCGGACGAAATGGCCCAGGCGCGGGACATGCCCAAAGGAATATCATCGATGCAGACGTAGCTGAACTCGTCCGTGATCCAGAAGGCGGCGCACAGTCGCAGGAGGCCAAAAAGAGCAAGCGGAGAGAGGGCGTTCCCCACAGATACGCCTGCGCGGAAACGTGCCATCGACTCGTTAGGACGGTCTCCAGTAATGTCGAACTCGTTGAGGAAAACAGTATGGATGCCTTGTAGAGTGATGATGAGGGTTTTGATGGAATCCGCCGAGATGAGCGTCATTCGTGCTTTCTTGGGGAGACGCGCGCAGTACTGCACGCTTCGAGCGGCCATCTCTTCGGACCCGTCGAACCCCGAGGAGGTCCAAAAGATGGCATTCGTTACTGCCATGTCCGAGGGACTCCAATCCAGGGCACGAATCCGTCGATCGGTGATGGCGGCGTATCGCCAGAGGATGGAGAGAGGTGAGTAGATGCACATTCTCTCGTGCCATTTCGGTCGTCTTCGGGAGAGGTATGTGGGCTCCGGCGCACCGGCGATGATGTGGGCGATCAACGGCGCAAGACAAAGCGTGGCCAGGGACATCCACTGCGCGATGGTGATGCCCCCCGACTGGAAAGTGAGGGGCGAGATGTTGATGCTGTACGACATCTCGTGCCTTCTTTTAAGACCAAAAACAAGTTCATGCAAGTTTGGGCTCCGAGTCCTGTTCAACTTGTTGAAGATCACTGGCCCGGGTTTTCAGGTTGGTGGGGGGAGTTGCGTTGGAATTGAAAAGAACGTCTACCTCAATCAAGCCCAAGGTAGGTATTTTAATTTAGTTCAACTCCTGCAACCTTTCGGAGCTCAAATGTTTGTGACCCTAAGAACTGTTCATCACCGAAGCTCCGCCTCAGAGCCACGGCCACACGAGGAGCTCGAATGCTTGTGCGTGGCATGATTGGCTGCGGATTCTCCTGTCACATGGCGAACATGGACGTTGTCTCACATCCAGCATCTCTCCTCGCATCACCCAATCAGTCAGTAATAGCGGACAAATACATCTAGAATTATCAACCTCGATACGAAACCCATCCGGCCCATCATGCTCGGTACTCCAGCAGGGAACCATCGCTGCCTTTAGCAAGAACACGGGGCTCGCTGATCTGCGATGGCACGGTTGGGACGGCCAGTCCTTCGCGAGTCGCCCCGGCTAGCGACCTCCATGGATCCCAGAGGGTGGCCTCTTTCCAGGTCCGGTAGCGCACATTATTGCCCTCGTTCCACTGCACAAACACCTCGACATTCCAAGATGTGCGACCTGGGTCTGGGTCGGTATCCCAAGCCACGACAACAGGATCCTCGGGCGATGCCACTCGACCGCCCACATCCTCCCAGTCCAGAAGTGAGGGAGTCCACACCCCGCCCACCTTGTACTTGCGATACACCTTATTATCCGGGCCAACCATGAACACCTCAACAGCCGGCCCACGCTCCACCGTCACGGGGTTGCTCACGGCCTGTCCTCCGAGATCCGTCCACAACGCATCCCATACTCCCGCCGCATCCCGCTTCTTGGTCTTGATGTGGTTATCATTCCCCCGGACGAATACATTAACCTCGTTCAAGGCGGCGTGGTACACAATGGCCGGCGAGCCCAGCACGCGATACGCCAAGTCGGTCCAGTCATCATCCCACACCCCCGCACTGCTCCGCTCCCGGAACCGAATCCCGCCCGAAGCTTCACGTACAACGACGAAGATGGCACCGGCCGCTGTGCCGTGAACGCCAATGTTGCCCTGTGCACGAACCCCATCCAGGAGACGCCACTTCCCCCAATCGCCCGGAGCACCGGAGCAAGTATACACCTGGTTGTCCGGGCCGCGGATGAAGATGTTGACCTCGTGCGTGATGCCTCCGCCTCGACCAAGCTCGACGCGGGTGATGATGGGCGCGACGGAAACGTCACTAGCGGCCGCGGGCATCCGTGAGGCGTCGGAGCCGGGGCGGCCGACGTAGATGGGGTTGAGAGGGGGTTGCCATTCTTCGTCTTCGCCGGCGCTGAGGGACATGTAATAGATTCGGTTGTCGGGGAGACGGACGAAGAGGACTGAGAGGCTTCCTTTGGTGGCGACGGTGGACTTGCCGAGGTATTCGGGGCCGATGTTTCGCCAGCCAGTGGAAACTGTGAGAGGGGAGAGGGGACCCGAGTCTTCTTGGGCTTTTGTCCCGGCAGTTGGGGTGGGAGGTGAGGACATGATGACCTAGTTCGTGTTGTTGAGATGTTGAAGTGATGAAGAATAGATGTTGCTGTCTTTCACGGATGGAAATCGGAAGGGTAGTGTGGAAAAGCCTTTCCTTTATAGAAGGCTTGTCACCATCGCCGACTCTTGAGACATGTCGTCCTGTCAATCCATCTTCCAATAGATAACAAACTTTCACCCACACCGGTCGAAGTATACTACCAGCTTACAAGGGCATTGTATAGCCTTTGTCACGGGGCTGCTCAGCCTCCTCTTCAAAACGTCCTTTCGCTCGGTTTGAGACTGACGTCTCTTGAAATGGCAGGCTGGCTTATCAAGGGTAGGTGGTTGTGAAACCCTCGAGAATTCTTGGCGCTGCACCTCATCATCCGGCACAGTGTATCCACGGCAAGTGGTTATCCAATCATTATTCGACTGACTTCCACACCGGTTGAGTCGTCCTCCAGAAGGGCATACACTCCGTGCCGCTGTTGCACAACTCACGCTGACATGATTTAGAGGTTTGTAAGGGTGGGAGGTCTAAACGGCCATCCGACACTCCACGGACGGAATGCTTTGCGATGAGGCTGCAAGATACACCCATCCGGCTGTGAGTGCACGATTCTGAGAGATGGGAATTTACATACTCGGACGGGACAAACTCAATCCTTCCCGCCTTTTTATTTGAGAGTATCTCACCAGACCTCGACTGTTCCCGGGGCCGTTACACCGCCACAACGCTTCTGCAGACCCAGCAACAGTACAAGATGCCGAACTACCTACCTAGGTACACGGTACATCCAGAATCTAGCCTCCTATACCCCCTCCAAATCCTCCCTCAACAGCCCAAACATCAAAATATCCACAATCCCGCCATCCCACCTCTTCACACCCGCCTTCCTCCTTGTCCCTTCATGCACAAACCCCGCCTTGGTCACCACCCGCCGACTCGCCTCGTTGCTCGAAAACACGTTCGCCTCCAACCGCAACACTTCATCGGCCGGAAAGTTCTCTAGCACCCATCTCGCAAAGCCCGACGCCGCATCGCTCATGATACCCCGGCCCCAGTACTCCTCGCCGAGCCAGTAGCCAAATTCAACGGTGAGCGTCTCGTCGGCGCCAAGGGGGCGGATGCCGATGGAGCCGACGAGGGTGTTGGTTTCGGGATCGCAGATTGCACTGGGTGTTATTAGCATCGACGACTGGACATGGGGGAAAGGAGGTCGTACTAGCTAAGGGCTTTTCCACATTTGCCCTCTAGCGAGCAGGCGTGTTTGACCCATGCTTCGGCATCGGCGAGGGTGTATGGAGAGGGGAAATGCGGGCGGAGACGACCGGCGACGTTGGGGTTGTTGGCGTGGTGGGCGACGCCCGGGACGTCCGAGGGGTGGTAGCGACGGAGGATGCATCGAGGCGTCACCAAGATGGGTGTCGGGATGGGAATTTCCGTAGTTGTCGGAGCCGAGGGCTCAGTGGTGGGGCTTGTTGAAGCCATTATTGTTGTTTTGTCTTTGGTGGGAAGAAAAATGTTGACAATGGCTTGGACTGTTCCTCTTTTGTACCTGTTTGGCGTTTCATAGGGCTGAGTCAATTCCTCGGGTGAGTCAGGAAAGTGAGGTTGAGATAAGCATCCCTCCCGAAATGGTCAAAAACGGGCCAAAGTTGCACCCGTTGCCCCGCCTTCTGATAGCGGTGGGGAAGATGGAGGCTGTGCCCTTGAAATTGCAAATTGATCGATCCCTTTTTGAACGGCAGGTGGTCGCAACACCTTTGATTTCTGGGGCAGGAGCCATGGGTTTTGTGATATCAGCGCAATGAATTTGTTGAGCATCTGGCATCTGCTCCTGCGTCGGGATAGTTGTATGTTGCGCGGAACTTTTTGGGATCCCCTCTCGTGACTGCCCGCTTTGTTCGATGCAGACTCTCAAGGTCACGGCCGCCCTGCAGTGATGCCAGCGGGCTCCACCTTCTGAAAACCGACCTGGGAGCGGTGACCTGCTCGAATTCTCACTTTTGCCTTCTGTTTGGCCTGGCCTGGACACGACCTGCTGTTTGAGGTGGTCAACCGCAGCCACTTCACACATAGCACAGCTGAAGGGCTTGGCTGCAGAGGTTCTCTAAATCACGTGTGAGCTGCAGATGGGCAGATGGGGTTGATTGGGTTGCATGCAGGCCAAGCACCTCTAGGCAACATTAGAACCCAACCTCAGGTCTGACCATCACGGCACTCAAATTTCACATCGATTCTCTGGAGAATACCTCGCCACCATGAGATTGCTCAATACGAAGACGTATCAGCCCAAGAGCTTTTCTGACAAAAGAAACCGGCCGCCGTAAGCGATCCTCTCTCACGCCTGGGGCCCCGAAGGCACCGAACTCCTGTACGAAGATGTGCAAAATACCTCCGCTGAAAATCTGAGACGCCGCATCAAAGAGCCCGGTGTGGCCAAGGTGCTTGGTGTCTGCGATCTCGCCAAGTCGGACGGTTTCGAGTACGTCTGGATCGATTCGTGCTGCATTGACAAATCCAGCAGCGCCGAGCTATCCGAAGCCATAAACAGCATGTTTGAGTGGTACAGCGAGTCTGTATTATGCTATGCCTATCTCATCGACGTCGAAAGACGCGATAGGGTGGAATACTTCAAGGCTAGCCGTTGGTTTAAGCGCGGATGGACTTTGCAAGAGCTCATTGCCCCTTCGGCCGTGCTCTTCTACGACAACATGTGGGAACCCCTCGGGTCGCGAAAAGAGCTAGCGTCCGACATCGCCGAGATCACCAGAGTCAAGAAAGATCTTCTCGAGCGTCATGATTTTGGAAAATTCGAAGACGAGATGTACACGGTCCGGGACCTGCTCGCTTCGGTCAGTGTCGCCACGCGAATTTCATGGGCAGCACACCAACAGACCACACGAGACGAAAACACTGCCTATTGCTTGCTGGGCCTCTTCGACGTCAATATGCCGCTGATGTACGGGGAAGGCGGCGAGAAGGCTTTTGTCCGACTACAGCGCGAGATCGTCCAGCAAATACCATACGACCAATCTATCCTGACGTGGGGTGGTGAATCATCAGAGTGGTTGGTGCGGGACAAAACCTCCATCTTTAGCCCGAGCCCTCGATGGTTTGCAAGCATTGAGCATCTTTCGGTGATTCCACGACCAAAGAGATTTCACAACATGACCCTTAGCAACAATTGCGTTCAGTTTGAAGCTTTGCTTGGATGCTTTGAAAAGCTCGATATTAGAGCCAGAGCCGGGCATCTACTGGGACGCCCAGTCAATGGTGTTCCCAGAGAAAGTGTCAAATGGCTTGCCGTGTTGAGTTTCAACCGCAGTGACAAATTCCTGGCGCAACCGGCACTCGTTCTCCAAGAGGGATACGCCCAGGGAAAGAAGGTCTACGTCAAAGTTGTTGACGGATTGGTATGGTTGCGGAAGGTCGAGATTTCTCCAAGTGCATTCGAAGTTGTAGCCTCGGAGGCTGGACACTTCCGTGTGTATTACGGTACGACGCTCGCGGTGGGTAGCATGTTTCGGTCTCTGCTAACAACACGGTATTCCCTAGGCTCCAAGTTGGCTGACCATGAATTTCGACACGAAACGGTGACCCTAGCAGAATATCTGGATCTCCCACGTTCAGCGCTCCAGCCTCCAGTTGAAGTTACCATTCATATCGATCCACTGGCAGATGTCGTCCGCTCAGGCAAAAGCCAGTGGTCGTACACCTCGTCGGAACCGCCGTTCTCTAACATGAATCCCATCATGAAGCTGAATGGTCGGACAGGGAATAAACACCTACTACCAGTTCGATACGGCAGCGAGCACGAACAACACATCGACTGGATCTATTTCTACAAGACGGACAACCCCACAAGGGGTTTTGCTGTTCTCTAGTCTTTCCCTCATCCCGCGTCCGACAAAATCGGATACACGTACTGGTGGGACAACGCCGAGGCTCACTGCAAAGCCATGCATTGGAGAGACTTCTGGGCCTTGTTGAAAAACTCGAATCATGAGCTTGTGTCCAATTCCAATATCCCTGATAGTTCCCATGTTGTCGATGCCTGTGTCTTCCAAGCACAGAACTTGAGTCTCGACATGTTTCCGAAAATCACAGAAATTTGACGATGCATTGGTCAACGTCTCCGCTACGTCGATTGACTTTCTACAAAAGAGGTCATTTCGAATTGCGATAGAGGTCTTGCCTCGACGGGCGGGCGAAGAAAGGCTGAGGGCTGGACTGGCTTAATTGGCAATTGAGGGGTTGCACTAGAGTCAGAGGCCATGAAAATGCGAGAAATAAGCGCTTGGATAATGCAAGCCACACCGGGGCTGTGAAACGGGAGGTCCGACAACACACCGAAGGGGGGTGCGCCTCAGGTTTAAATGGGATATATTGGCCAAAAGAACACACCCGTCACAAATGCCGGGCGCCAAGGCTCCCTTGGTGGCATTCTTCGTAGGTGATAGGGCTGATCCGGCTGCATAAAGTCCGAAAAGAGGGCGCCAGCTCAACCTCAGCCAGATACAAAAAGACCTGCCATGCCAAGCTGCTGGGATTTTGATCCATATGGTGAATCTGGGACACTTTCAAGATGCTATTCATCCTCAAACGGACTATTCTCTTCCTCCGATCGACATATGTGACCTCTTCTTCTGGAACTCCAAAAAACGATTGGGATGAATGCGCATCTGGTATTGACGACGTCCTATTCTACCGGAACTTAACCTACAGAGGCTTTTCACGGCAGGGCATCTTCAGCTACGCCTGGACGGGTGAGATCAAGGGCCTAGACAGTCAACATTGGAACGATACCTTCTATTTGAAATACTCAGGCAAGTACATGTACTCCGTTAAGACGTGTTCTTAACAGTGTAATGAGCAGGCTGCCTTGCAATATGTCCCGAAAGAACCATCGGTTACAACACGAGCTCTCAAGGCCTCAACGTGGTCTCAACGTGGATTTTCCCTCTCGCCATCTTATTCAGTCTGCCCTTTGAACGCAACATCCTGGTATCGGCCACAAACTGGCTGGGAAGCCCCCAGACAGCACTGACGGCTTCGATCTGGAATTTTTGGCAAATACGTCAGTGCTACCATCACGCAATACCGGACTTTCTACACGAAGGGTGTTTCGTCAGCAAGGCGTGGAGATTTATTCGAGGTCCAAGCGAAGAGGAGATGGAGCGGATGACAGAGAACGATCGAAGTCGCATCAACGCATTCTATGTCCTTAGTTGTTTCAACCAGTTCGACCTTGGTTTTGACCGAGTGCATCCAAACACAACCTCCCGTATCTGTCTAACGACACTGCTCTATGGGCTCTTTCGACCACTTGCAACGCCACGCGATCCAAATGAGCCAGAAAATGACATCGCGCAGACGAAAGTGCTACTCTCCATACTGGTCCAAGAGCTGCGGAAGAACCGACGCAAGGGGGTGTTTCAGACGCTGCTGAGCCTGGTCATCTTCATGATGGCTTTTGGCTTCTCCATTGTCCTTGAATTTGACGATTTGAGCAGCAGTACGTCTATATTTGTCCTGGATATCAGCATATTTTACCTCTGGGTGCCCGTCCTGGTGGTCTTCTTCATTCTTGACCGAAATCCAGCAGACTCAAAACACCAGATGCATCATGGAAAAAAATTCTAAAAATCCAAAACTTTGTTTTTATATTACCCTTATATATAAAAACTTATGTTTAAAGTTTGAGCTTAATTGACCAAGTAACGGTTGTGTTGTGGGGGTAGGAATTTGTGGGTTTTGTGTGGCGCTATTGTTCCGCTTCAGGTAGTGTTCCGTTTCCAGGTGCTTGAACTTACGAAGTGGTCGAGTTTTATCTAGGTGAAACCTACCTGTAAAATGAACCAATAGCGCCTGCCCCGGCACCGGCACCAGTACCGGCTCCAGCACCGGGTTAAGCACCTAGCCCCCAACCGCCTGCCGGGTCTGAATTTCCACATGTCCCAGCCATCTAATTATCTGTCTCTGAAGAATTCCAGGCGCATCGCTGCTCAGTGATAAAGGAAGTACTTACAAGCTTGGGAACAGCCGGTGGTCATGACGACAAACGCGGTCAAAAATCTAGCTGCATTTAGCGAACAGCACATTCAGTTGAAGACTTTATATCACAGCCAGCTCAAGGGGAGTCTTTTTTCACCGGAAGGCCGTTTTTAGTCCTGGTATTTCTTCTTCTGAGTCTTTTTCTTTGAAACAGACGGGTAGTGTTGCTGGTGAGTTGGCCGTTGCCGCCGTGGCCTAAGAGAACGGCGTTGATACCTAGCGTTAGCAAGATGGTAGATACTGCTAACTGTCATCCTCGGCTTACCATGAATCCCAGGCCAGCGAGACAAAGACGCCCAACATGGCTGATCCCGACCAAGATCCTGGGACCATCTATCACAACCATCTCAGTCGAGTGGTCATCGCTATCGCCCAAAGTCTGTCCAAAGATGACCTTCATACCTAGGCAGGTATTCTCAACGGACGTCAGAGTCGCTGTGCGAGAGATTAGTGGCGATGGCAAGGCGGAAAACTGTCATCACCGGGTTAGCAACCCGTATTTCCTTCGGCCATGGACAACTTGAGCCATTGGGAACCCGCCCAGAGTACTTCGTACGGGGGCTCTTTCTGCTGAGCCATCCAGACTCCATGATAAAACCATCTCCATGATGTACCCAGGCTTGTTGCCGCCGCACTTCTTGACCACAAGATCCAGCCTCAGCGGGGTACAAAGACAATGCAATGCATTCAAGAAAAACTAACAAAGGAAACTAAGAAAGGAAACCAACGAAAGAAACTACCTACCCACCTGCGAAAAACAAAACTACCAACTCCTCCTAATCAAGCCCCATATCCTGGTCTCCCGCCAGCTGCAACAGCTGCGGGTCCACCGCCCCATCCCCCAACCAGTCAAACTCCCCAGACCCCCCCGAGTCGACCGGATGCTGCAGGTACGCCGTGGCATCGGTCGGGGCGTAGCTGGGCTGCTGCCCGTCGAAAAACCACCCGTCCGCTTGGGGTGCCTCCGAAGCGAACTCCGTCCCTGGCAGGGCGGACTCGAGCATCGCCGTGAAGTCGATGTCGGGCGGAGACCCCAAGCCGGACAGGGGCTGGGCGTCTGGCGGGCAGGGCGGGCCGGGAGCGAAGGCGATGCTTGGGGAGGGGAGGGCCGGAGCGAAGGTGTCGGCGGCGACCGGGGGGAAGGCATCGGCGGTGGCCGGGGCGCCTGGGTCGGCGAGGACCGGAGCGAAGGTGTTGGCGGCGGCCGGGACGAAGGCGAGGGCG
>Ga0247780_1000863_pt1 | contig 23586 bp, 20 predicted proteins | sample UWRJL079202R5_FD_179927 | JGI IMG/M metagenome (GOLD analysis project Ga0247780, IMG submission 179927) | Plant litter microbial communities from Arlington Agricultural Research Station in Wisconsin, United States - UWRJ-L079-202R-5 | ecosystem: Environmental > Terrestrial > Plant litter >... | reverse complement strand
TGGGCGTTTAGTCCAGCAACTAGGGGGTGTGTGGAACAATATGGATGTAGTCGCTGTTACTAAATGCTAGTATCAGTGGATTCACTTTTGCAGTGTTTTGGTGCAGCGGTCTAGTTCGACATAAGTAGACTCCCGTCGGCGATTCAGAGGATGGTTGAGGGTGAGCTAGCCGAGCTGGCCGTCTTTATGGTGCCATTAGGCTACTTACTATCGACCGTTTTGGGGGAATACACTCAGCCAGAGAGTCACTGGCCTCAAAAGGTTGTCGAGCTAGCAGAAATCAGTGTGGGGATGCTCTCCCAGGCCCATTCAAGCTTTGAAGGACCGACGCTGGTGGCTATCAAGCCGAACAAAATAGCTCTTCGTGGCTCTCGGCAACCGCAGCTGTGGGAACCAAACTATCGAAGTAAAGGATGGTCCGAACTCACTCAGGAGTGTGCCGACAACGGGCAGTTCTCATGGAGAGCGGAATCCACGGGATATTTCAAAGAGTTCCATGTTTTTCGCAACGGGAAGGTTTGGAACGTGTCAAGTGTTATCGAGGAGGAGTTTAGCTCGCTGCCTTTGGATAATTTCATTACGGCAATGCGGGAGCATGGTTACTTCATCTCGATGGAAAACTGCGCGGAGATGGTGCCTAACCTGCCGAGTGACTTGGAGGAGGCTATCATTCGCAAGTATACCGGGTTTTAAACTTTGAAACATCGATTTCACCACCCTAAAATCAACACCACGAATTTCGCTTTCCTTCTTTAAAACTAAACAGTTACCGCCTTAGCCTAAGCTAGATTAAGCCAGACTAAGCAAGGGGTTTATAGTTCTAGGCTACCTCAGCTACAGTTATTACGGGTTTAAAATGGCAGTAGAGTTACAAGGACCCAGTTTTAGGACCTTTACTACCACCTAGCTGCACTTTACTTCGCTTTACCTATAGGAGAAGAAAAGCTTGTAATCTTAACATATTAATAAATCATATATATTATATTTAGGTTTCATAATGTTACTCTTCACCTTTTTCACTATCTTTGAACCCATTATGCCTAGGCTAAGTTATCTATTTCCAGAACCGTAATAAGGATAGACGGCTTTACGTACCGCTGTTTCAAGTGTCTGGGAGATGGCCAGTAGGTCTTAGTGTCTTTCCAACTCATTTCGTAAGTTATGGACTCCCCTGTAGCTTTATTCACTTTACTGTCATTTTCCTACAGATGTTACAACTTGACTTGGAAGTGTTGTAACCCTGTATTGAATACACTGTGTGGTTGGTGCGGCTAGCGTATTGTTTCGTCAGATGCTTACGTTGTTGTTTTACCCTAAAGTTGCCCTTACCAACCCCTAGTCACGCATACCACCCCTCCCCACCTTGCTCAGGCGCTGCTCAAGCGCTACTCAGGATATGATCAGGAAAGTCGACAAACACGGTCTAGACAAGTAGGTAGCTCAGCGGAGTTCTGGAAATTCAAAATAGCAGCTTTTCACGAGGGTATAGTTTTAGGCTCCTACGCCCCAAAACTAAGACCCCCCCTTCCCCCCCTTTTCCCCCCCCTTCCCTTAGGGTCCTATGAAACCGAGTTTGCGTCCCCTACTAAATCTCCATTTCTGTCTTAGAGATATCTGGTCTAGGGCTTTTGTAGCCCTTGGGAGGGCTAAAATTGCAGTGCTAGAGAATCCCAGAAGGACTGCAAAGGCGCTTGCATGGGACGGATAGATGATTTGCCTAGCGCTGACTTATAGCTGGGGTGGTGCATGATGAAAGGCTCGCTTGAGAACTAAATTGAGTGATCACCTATTTGTCAACGAGGGGAGTGGGCACATTTTCACTCAATGACATGCAACAAATTGTTTTCTCAGTTATTTACATGTGCTACCTAGGTTTGAAGGACCGACTTATTTGCCAATCCCTTTACTCTTCATCCCTTCCCACCCAACCTGCAAATGCTCCGGGATCGTCATAACATTTCACCTCAACCGCAAACTCATGACTTGAGTACGCCCCGTCAGGCAAGGCCCCCAAAACCGCACACTTCGGCACCAGCAAGATCTGCACACACATACCCTCCGCCAGCTCTTCACCGGGATATAAATACATTAACGTCCAAAAACTGCTCTGATAATACGGCACCGTATTATTACAAGCCATAAACGTCCCCACACCCTTAACATCCAATCCATTCTTCAACACCCGAATCTCCCTCTGCTCTTCCAACGAGACCTTTGACCCTAGCCCCACATTTACGGTAACAGAGTGTTCTGTTGGGTACGTAAGGTCGAAAGCCTCGGGGCCCTGAATCTGCATCCCGAAGGGAGATGGCGGCATGGCTTCATCGTTGATGATGGTTGTCTCGCCCGATGCGACTTGCTCGGCGGTGCCGTTTTGGTAGAAGATGCTTCCGGGGTATCCCTCGGGGTAGAGGACAGCGACGTTGAAGCCGGCGCCGGTGTGCGCGGCGATGACGACGCGGTTGTTGACGGAGGAGGCGAGGTGGTGGGAGGGGTCGGAGATTACCTTGGCGACGAGAGTAAACCCTTTGTAGGTGGAGAAGTTAGGGGTAGCGGACTCATAGCTGGAGATTGTTATGGGAGCGGTGGATGCGGAAGCTGCGAGGGAGAAGACTGCAAAGGCACGCATTGTACAGGTTACGGTGTTAAAGATGTTGAGAAGGGGATTACTAGGGATGTATGTCGAGGTCTGTTAGATATTAATAGGATACAAGCAGTTGCTAAGATTTATAGCTGTTATGGCTACCATGGGCTGCTAAGTTGCGGAGCGGCAAGTGAGGGCAGTGCCGGGCTCTGTGCGAGCAGCTTCAATACGAGGCAATGGTACTTCAAAGGGCTGATGCCTGCAGAATAGCAGCACACCCGGCTATTCGGACTTTTTAGTCGCACCACACCATGTCATTGTGGATTATGGGGCTTAGGGTCTGACAAAGTGCGGGGATACGGCGTTCGAGACCCAACCCGACATCACGAGGAGGATTTAGCCGGAGACCGTAGAGAGCTACTTGTATTGTACAAATAGAGATCAGGTCAGGAGACCGCTTAGAGTGTGTTTTTGTGCGACCTAAACTTCGCGCGATATTACACGCCCAACACTTTAGACAGGCCGGAAGAATCAAAGGTCATGGATCATGGATGGGATGTGGTATCTTATCACCCATTTGTAGACTAGATGTGTACACCGAGGATTGTAAGGATGTCGGGTACTCTACTGGTGCGCGTGCTCCCTCCTTCACTTTAAATTCAAGTGGCACATCTTCCACAGCCTCGACGGCGGGGTATCCCATATCTGGGAGGTTTTGAGGCGAATTGTCATGATGGGTAAACTGAGGTGCTCCTGCCTTAACTATATAGACTATGTGCTGTGAAGCTTGTCCAATGATGGTTGTCCTACGTCAGTTCAGCCGGATAGGACTCGATAACCAGGTCGAATCTTATCCTTTTCTGTCAAATTTGCCGATGCGTTCCACCGCTTTCATATTTGCATGGTCAATCCAACCATATGAGGTCGGTAATGCCGCCTCCGTTCTCCAGGTGATAAACTTGCAACTACTAGTAAGAATCCAAAGGCTAAATGTTGCATCTGACACTAGGCGGACGAGTTATAAATTTCGTCCACTCATCTCAGCACACTGCCCCCAAGAAGGCTGCAACATCCAACGCCTACAGAGCCCGCCATGGAATAGATTGCGACAGCCAGAGCTGCCAGCGCTAACGCCAACCCACGCAAAGACGTCGCAAAGTCAGTGCCGCCAACGCGATCGAATCGGTTGAGGTCGCAGAGCCGGCCACAAGCACCAACCACGCCCAGCAACTCGACGCTGCCACCCGAGCGGGACGACATACATAAACAGCGGGATGACGCTTCGGCTCAGCTCGACTCCGAGCGGGCGGACAGTGCACTGAAGAAGGTTCAAGAGTCCAACGCAATCCCAAAGGCTGAAGTTGAGCGTCTCATACATTAAGCCCAAAAAACTTCAAAGATGAAGTGATTACAAGAGAGTAGTTTGACCAGCTCTAACGCATGGTTGATCCCCTAACCCCCCTACGTCTCTCTTCTGCCCATTCCATCCTTCTCCAGCCCCATCCCGTCATCGGCGCTGCAGCCTCCCTCCGATCGCGCCGCCGTGTTGAACATTACGGGGGAGCTCTTTCCCGTCTCCCCCCTTTCATATATGACCCTTCTGCTTCGGTCCGTCCCCTCATCCAGAGACCTCTCCAGATACGCAATGTCAGCTGTCTGCATCTTGGACGACAACTGAATGCCGCACCGTCCCAGCGCGCGCTCGATCGGTCCCCTTGAGCGACGGGCTATACGCGCCGAACACGGCGATATGCTGCTCCGCCACCGTCCATGTCGCAATGCTCACAGCCATTGCCCACGAGTCTACTTTTGGGTTTTCCGGTGCCCATTGGGCCACCACAACTGCCTTCGCAACGCTCGCGCCGCTCGCCAGCAGCCTAACCCTGGTCAGACAACACACGAGGACGCGCTCCGGCACCGGTCTCCGCAGCCGCCACAGCACGGCCAGTAGCGGCGACAGCGAGAGGGCAATGTCGGCGTTGACATTGATAGCGCTTTGTGGCCCACCCCGGGGAGAGGCACCAAGCATTCCTGACTACGGTGCTTGGCCTGGAAGTGCTTGGTGTACCACCAAGCGTCTCTTGCCAAGCAAGGTACGAGGTACCTCTTAGATAGTTAGTATAGATAGTCATCATCGTGACCACGATGGCCGTGAGGGACTATGGTTCCTCACGCTAGTATTTAATTGTTCATTTGTGTCCTACTGTTCAGACTTCCCTCTGTGCATTATAGTGACAGCGACCTACAGTGACAGTGTACTCTCGTCTAGGAGTGCTAGCTCAACAAACCGTCTTTGGACCACCCCCCAAGCCTTGGCGTCCTGCCATACGCTCTGTCTTAACCTGACCAGTCCCTCTCGGATCTGCGCCAGGTGCAGGTCGTAACAAGATCTGGTCGATTTAGATATAAAGTGGTGGCTGGCTGGGTAGAGGACGTAGCTGTCGGAGAGTGGCACCGAGACTGTCTGTGATAGCCAGTCGCTTTCCCTTGACGAAAATTGTATCGGTGAATCGCGGCTTTCCCCATACGTATAATAGCGCTTTGTACCCTCGTGTCTCCCCAACCGAAAACGGTCGGAGATGGCCGAGTAGTTTGGCACTTTGGTTGCCTGGGCTGAGAACAAAGAGGCGGGAGCCATATTTGTGGTCGATGCGGCGGTACTGGTAGAACTTGGCAAGCGCGGCTGGCTCGAGCGTTTTTTCGCCGTCGAGGTCTCTTTCCGCTTGTTGCCTGAAGGTGGTGGAACGTGGAGAAGCCCCTCCCTCGTCGGAGATGACAGCGATTGGCTGGGTTATGCGTGGCAGGTGAGGACGATAGTAGCCACTCACGGACTCACTTGACCAGGTGACTTGCCGTGTGTATTACTAGACCTTCACGCCTCACCCTTTACCCCCCTGCCCAATGGCCCGTAAATCTAAAGGGCCAAGTTCCCATATCCCACTGACCTTGGTGACATCTCAAGCAACTCCACCTCCGACTCCACGCCTGCCTTTCCCTCCTGCCCTCCCACCATAACAAACCTCATACTACCATTGTTACTAACACCATCGCCTCCGTCGGGGCCATCTTCCCTCTTCAATAAAAGATTCATCCTCCCCAGCCTCTTAGGGAGGGGCTCCTTGCCATGCATTTCTGACGCATGCACGAGCTCATCGAGCTGTGCACCCCTTGTCGTCCGCAGAATGGTGGAAAAGGACGTCGAAAAGGTGCCCTCAACGGCGTGGATACACACAAGGCCCGCCGCGACGACAACGGCCGCGAAACCTATGCCGAGACCATAGGCGATGGCGAGGTTGTGGGGGTTGTTGTAGGAGTAGGCGTTTTGTGGGGTGGTTACGGTGACGGAGACGCGGGGGGCTGTGGCAGGGGTGGCTGAATTGGTGCTGGTGGATGGGTCTTGTCTGTAGGTATATAGAAAGAGGAGTGTGTCAGCTGGGCTTTCTTTTTGACTTTCTTCCTCTTTGCCAAATACTCACAAAAAATAAGGATTACTAAACAAGCTCAGCGTCATGTTTTGCGAGAGCTCCTCAATGGCCTCGGCGATGGACATGTTTCGAATGGCCAGCGGCTCCGTGAAGGGGGTGAACTCGGTCTGGGAGACGGGTCGGTACAACCGTCGGATCTCATGGGCTTGCATTAGGACCGTGTTCAGGATCCCAAGTTCCCCATCAATCACCCACCCGTCCGTGACCGCGGCGATTCGGAGAAATCCGACCAGCATCTTAGACAGGGCTTCCATGAGGGCGCACCCGGCCACGCCGGCGAAGAAGCCGGGGGTTTCCTGGACGGTGACGTTGAAGCGGAGATATGTGCCGTAGGTAATGCCGTTCAACCTCGTCAGGTTTCGGACCGAGACGGATTGCTGGTTATTTGTGTAGTTGAAGTCGACCTTGTAGGAGGAATTATAGAGCCCGCACTCAGTCAGTTTCGGTGGGTCTCGGCCCGTTGTTATGTTGGTTGTGCTATTGTAATCGCCGGGAAGATAGGTCCATATAAACAGCCGAGCGTGTCCGGCCGGCCCCAACTCGTCAAAGGTGATGAGCTTTGAAATTTTAGACGTGCTTAAGAGCGTCATGTTGAGGCCGTTCAGAATGTCGCTAGTCGTGTCGTTGAGTAATCGAGAGTTGAGCGGATCGGGAACGAAGCCGATGTATGCATAGACCAGTGAGTCTCCAGTCATGTTCGTGACTTTCTGCTCGAGTATTGGGTCTGCACGAATGCATGAGATGGATGGGCCGTAAAACTCGAGCGAGTAGCTCGAGTTTGGAAAGGGAGCACGGATGGGCAAGATGGTACCCGATGATGCGACATTGGCGACGAGGCGCGAGATGGAGGTGGCCGGTCTTTGGTAGTTTGAGAATGCAATCTTGTGCTCATTTACGCGTTCCCACCCCCACTGGGCAGACTTCTCTGGGGCAATGTCGATGAGGGGCATGGGCATCTCCATGATGGTGATGTTGGGGGTGGGCGATTGTATTATGACCAGTGTGGACGGTGTCACCACCGCGGATAGCGGGAGTATCCTACATTGTCTGTTAGCCGAACTTCAAGTCTCCCATAAGAGTGACCAACCAAAATTACCATAAAATTGCTGCAACGACGCCGAGAAACGGCCCCCGTCTCCATAACTCGAGGTTCACCAAATTCCAGGCACTTGTCGTGGCACCAAACAGGGCGTCGACACCGCCAATCGACACTGTCTTGGACCTCAACGTTTGCCATAGCAGCTGGATATATGCGATGGTCGATGCGGCTGATAGGAGTGCGTTGGTGAGAAAAGCGAGTCCGGTGCCGATTCGACCGAACCACTCCTGCTCAGTCTTACTCTGCACGAGACGTCCGTCAAGCCACACGTAGAAGAAGTGATGGCTGACGGCAGCCGCAACAGCGAGAACGAGCCATGTGATCATGGATGTTGGCCCTTGCCAATGGACTTTTTGCGCCATCATGCCCATAGGGCAGGCGGGTGTGAATGATTAAATGCAAAACACCGGGAAACTGGGGAATTGCATTGCAGATTTTTATCGTTCCTTATTACCCCTATCACTGCACAGCCACTATCCCTGTCTGAGGTGCAACACATGTTTCATCTCTGACCAGAAGGATCGGTGCGGCGCGACTGGGATCCTTCGGACTGCGGAGTAATAACAACACTTGTAAAAGTGGTTCGTCCATCGAGGAGGATGACGTAGCCCGGCAAACCTCATATCATATGGCTTTGCCTTCTGGCTAGTTGTCGCGCTGGCTGTTGCTTGCGTCGTTTACAACATCCACTGGTCCGGCCTCAATCGGCAGATCGACTCAGCTCAGTCGCAAGCTCCTTCGTCTGGGACATTGATTTGACCGATTCCTGGTACCGCCAAGCCCACCCAATTTGTATGGTATTTCAAGTACCAGAGACTTCGTCATCTCGCTTCCAGTTATCCTTCAATCCATGCCGTAATAATCTATCTGGTTCGCACTCGCTTTCTTTAACGACCGAAGTTTGATTAAATGGTGATAGTATATCTCAACTGTTGTCAGAAACCTCTGTATTTTCTTCACCAATTTCTTCAACCTTATCATCGTCGGCGCCGTCGTCAGACTTGATCGTTGCAGCGAGGAATCTGGAGTTAGCCAGCCACCTTCATTCAAATAAACGAGATTTGCAGTAATATAATGGTACAAACAGCGCCATACAAATTAGGTAGGCTTGGCAGTACCGAAAAATCAAGTCAAATCAAGTCATCAGTCAAATCAATGTCCCAGACGAAGGAGCTTGCGACTGGGTCGATCGGCCGATTTTAGGCCAGACCAGTAACTACTTATCGTCACAGCTATTTTCGCCGCCTATTTTATCCAGTTTAGGATTTGATCCTCTTAGGCTGAGGCCGTCGTTCTTTTCAAAACAAAAGATCGGTTGCTTTACCGTGGGGAGGGGTGGTATGCGTGACTGGGTGTTGGTAAGGGCAACTTTAGGGTAAAATAACAGGTGAGATGGAAGTTATCCAACTTAGTCTCATCATGCAGTACCCTAAAGCGAGAGAGCGCAATAAGGGCCTGGCGGGCCAAGCGGCGAAAACTTGTCCAGCTTCAGCATACTTCCCTCAGGCGCAGCCAGGCACACACTACCGATGTCCGATATAAGTAGTGCTTTTATGTTGTTGTACTGGAGGTCGCCGAAGAGCCTTGGCACGACGGCTCCCTGTAACGGGCGCAGCTTCGCATAGGCCGCTTTCTCCGCTTTAAACCCCTCCTCCCAGTTCTTCTTCTGCTTTTTAAGGATGAGCTGTGGCGGGGGAGTCCACTTAGGAAACGACGACTTGAACCAGGCCTGGATGGAGCATGGGAGATAACCAAGTGCCGTTTACAGGACGGACTGCTGGAAGCTAGCTTGGAGGCGGAGGACGTTTATGTGCACATTATTAACTGGGGATTAAGCTTCCGACAGGAGCGTCTTAGTACCAACAGCCGAACGTGTAAGTTTACCTGGGATAAAATGCAGTCCAGTGTTGCCTGGGCGATTTGCTTCTTTCGGGCCGCATTAATTATGTCCTAGTGCAAGGGCCAGGGTGGGCTCCGTGGGCGGGGGCCCAGTCGCGACCACTATCGGTGCAGTAGCCGGTGGGCTGGATGCTACGCATAGCCTAACAGAGGAAGCGGGTGAGGAGAAGGTCGAAGAAGAACAGGACCCACGGAACATTAAGCCTTTACGGTTCATTAGGCTGTACTATTGCACTGTAAATCCAAACAGAAACGTAATAAGGTAGATTTGCAGCTGGCTAGTGGATTAAGTTGTGCGTTTCAATTGAACCAGAGATGGCAACTTGTGTAAGCACAAAAAGAGCTTAACAAACCACACTCTGAGAAAGAATCTGACCACGGACTACATTTGGCCAGTCTTGGCGCTGACATAGCATTCCCTCACGGGGGGCTTAAATTGCAGTGACTTCTGTGCCCAAGTGTTATGTCGAACTGCAGCCGCCTCGCTAGGCGCTTAGGCGCCCTGCTGAGCCAGGCTTAGCTGGAGCGCTGGGGCCTTGGATCATGTGCTCTCCCCACACACAGGGAGCTTCCATTTGTATATAACTGTGGGGTGCTTCACACTCCCCTTTTCTACCTAATTAAGTCACTTTGCAACTGAAATTCCGCTGCTCGCGAGCCCTTCGTTCCTCAGTCAAACGTTCCACATGTTAGCTCATGGGCGCGGTGCCGCCGCTCATGGTGCAGACCGAGACCAACCCCCGAAGACACGTCAATCGGGGTGTTTTGACGGCTTCTGCGCGGCCATGCTCCGCGACCGCATCATGGCCATTATTTAGACTCTCGCGCAGGAAATAGGAGCCAAAGGGGTGTTCAAACAGGCACCGCTTCAATTGATGTAGTCTGAATCTCAAAATAAACATCTCCGACACAAGTATCTTCACTTCCTCCTCCTACCGTCTCCACTGCCAGACCCCGATTGGGCATGGGGGGGCAAAGCTAAGCTGAATCACAGCACCACATATCATAATGCGTAGACGCAGACACATACCCTCCAAAGTTGGCGTCGGTGCAGGGTTCGCAAGGGCTAACATTTTGGCAATCATCGTTTGCGGTTGTGAGTTGAGTGGACCCTTGCGTCCACCCCCTGTCTACCTTACATAAGATAGATGGTTGCTTCAGTCACAGCGAATTATGCAGCAGAGGTTTCATTCACAACACTATCAATTCGGGATGGACACCGGAAAAGAAGTAGCAAAAAGTTTAAGTAGTACCTGGGGATAGTCCACGAGGAGAGAAGGACTGCCGACGAAGCTCTCCTTTGCTCTCTTTGTCCGCAGTCAGGTGGATATTGCCACCAAGGACAGCGATGATGCTTCTTCAGCTACACCCCGAGACGCTGCTTGCTATCATCGACTTGCCTGGTTACGAGCTCTTCGCACAAGACGTCGGTCGCCTGGTACTCTCTCGGTCTGGTGCGAACTCTCTATCGAGTTTCTTCCCAATCTGCAGCTAACATCGTCACTCCTTCAACTACGCGGGACTACCAGATCTGAGGGTCATTGGAGTGCAAGAGTGATTCGCGACCGATGGCGTGGGATCAGCTGACACTAAGTTTCGCAATCGTCAGCGCTGTTGGTATTATGATTATTCCATGAATAACTCATAGGCGGCCTGTCTATCCTTCGCCTCGGGGATATCAAGCTACAACTATGAAATGCTAACCCAAACAAACAACGCCAGACGACCAAACTCTGATATGCATGTAGCAAAAAAGGAGGAGGGCTAACTATGAGCCGGGCATCACTCATTTTGGTAACCATCCATGAGTACATCTCCATTGTCCTCAGCATAATGCTGTAACACAGATCCCCCCCAAGCTTCAAACCCAGACCTGTCTTCAGGTGTGTAGTCGTCCATAGTCACGGTCGATAGCGAGGCTGCATAAAATGTCGATGTGTCCGAATCCTCCTCGTAACTCGTCTCTGACCACGTTGAGCCTAGGATGGAGGGCTCAGGGGTGCTTGTGGGAAAAGAAAAGGTCCAGCAGTTGGCGTCTGTATTGCTGACGCCGAAGTCTGCTCGAGCCCTGTCTGTTGTTGACTGAGCCATGTCCGTAACCGCCGCCGTCACCGTCCCAGAGGGTGGGGGTTGGAATTGGGATGGGAATATGATGGTCCCGTCGGAGTCGGAATCGTCACCAGTTCTAGGCGGTTCCGTATGGCGTGGTTGGTAGTAATTGGTGGAGTCATCGATGGGAATCTGGTAGATCCTCCCCAGAAACTCAGGAACGCCCTCATCGCGCCACTGTTGCCAGCTGCTGCTGCTATCGTCCCCGGCTTGTGATGAATGAGGTAGTTTTTGGAGAAAAACCGAAGGGTTGGGCCGCTCGTCCTGGATAGTTTTGGCCAACTTCCCTTTTCCCTGCATTGAGAATTTTCCGAATAAAAAAACGGCTGTTTGCAAGTATTTGGTACTGCAGAGGCGTCGTGTGCTGCCCTCAACCTCCATCCCCCCTGCAGACAGCTCGACGGACTGCAAGTGCTCCTCCAAAGACATCAGGGCGCGACGAACATATCCCTGAATACACAAACTGTAAAATACCAGAAGCCAGTTATTGTTCCTGTTCCTCTTATTATGAAATAGCGCCGTGGTCAGCGCCTCGGCGTATCTCAGGGCGTATTTGGTGATACCATGAAAGGCGGGGCATCTGCATTCGTGCACCTGGACGCAGTGGGCATGGGCGTCGGCGTCGACAGGTAATAGGCCGTCAGCGGAGAGTCGCAGCGCTTCCATGCAGTGCAGCAGGCAGCGCATTGAACTGTAGACAAGTCTTCTGGTGGGGTCCCTAGGGCCCCATTTCGCCTCGCAGAGACAGGCGGCCTCGAAGAGAGCAACCAGATCCTCCACAGCTTCAACGCCCATCAGTTGAGCGGCTGGATTATCCTCAAACTCCCACACAATGCTAACGATGATGTCATCATAGGGTACTCCATGCTGGGGGTGGCTGGCGGGGGTGAGCAATTGCATCTCCACGAGGGTGGGTTCGAGAGGGTTCACGAAGACTCTGATATTGGGGACCTCGATGTTGACAACTCTGCAGAAGATGCTGTCATTGCTTCCCACTATGTACTCGGGGCGCTTGACTCGGCTGATAGCGTGGTATTGCCGTCTCCTTGCCGTACTGAGAAGATTGGCCGCAGATTGGAGTTTGGGAGGCAACAACTCTGCCTGTAGGCTGGACGCTCCTCGCGGCGTGTGGCAGAGGAACGGTATTTCCGCTGCCACATCACAAACTGGTCCGTAACGGCAGGGAATGGCAGAATTTCGAGGGGATTTCTTGCACCGCAGACAAGAGGACCCACCGCCGCACTATGTAACATCATGGTGAGCATCAACCAATCTTGCCAGCATACAACCCTTGACGGAGATACGCACCTTCTTGTGACTACCCTTGCATCGCCAACACGCTTCAGTGTTCTGGGGGATAGATCGTCTGAAGCGTTGCCAAGGTCGCCGCCAGAAAGCACTAGGCACGGGCGTTGGTTGACTGCCAACCGGTGGATGCGGCTGCTGTGGCGCTTCCGGTGCCATGTTGCTGGTCATTCCAAATGCCTGGCCCGGGTAACTTGAAGTTCCAATCGGATTGAAAGACGGCCTGGACCTAGGTGAGGACAAAAGGATGGGGGTTCCCTGCCTAAGCGCAGCAGTCTGGGCAGCGATAAACGACTGGGGGTTCAAGAAGGAGTCCATGTTGGGGGCTTGCCAGTCGGGAGGAGGTGGTGGGCTCGAACTGGCAAGACTCCACACGCTGTTGAGTGCTTGACTTGGCTGCACGGAAAACCCAACCGGGTGCGCCAGCCCGAATGCGGAGGTTGTGTTAAATGGACTGGACTCGATTGTCCCAGCAGAGGAGTCGTGGGAAACCTGTTGGCCGTAACCGGGCGCCGAGACATTTCCGTGAGCCGATGCGGGCCCGTGCCTAGGCGGGACATTAGGGTACGAAACCGCCAGTTGCCTTTCTAATAGCTCAGGTTCGAAGCCGCCGTCTTGCTCGATTCTCGGCGGCCCACAATGTGAGTTCCAATGAGGTTGTTGAACCATGACGAATCTGGCCGACGTTTCGTGCTCTTGTGTTGACTGGTAGCTGAGTATAGCGGGAAACTGTCAGATGCGTTACAACAAAACTACGACTTCGAAGCTTTCAAAGTATCCAGTAAGTACCCTTATATACATACCTAGTACCGCAGAGCCTCAAAAATCCTTTTCTTTCTCGACATGCGCGATGCTTCGATGGAAGGGAGGGTATTTTGTGGCGTTGGCCCCAAACCGCCCAAGCGTGCTCCTAGCTTCTCGCTGCATTGTTGATTTTCCTACTGAATTGTCGGTCAGTGCCCGAAACCACCCCCGTCATGAGTGGTCCTCCGCATCGCCGAGTCGGGCCCGTCCGAGCGCTAATCTCCCCCTCGCTCACCAAAGCGGCGTTGGACCTAACGATTGGCTCAACCAAGAATGCTCATGGTCTTCACAGCTCTGCTCCACCCAGGATCGGAGACAGCTTTTCAGCCCAATAGCCTGCGAATGACTCGGGGAGGAAGAACAGTGCAGGCTGTCTGGTGGTTTCCGCAGTCGACTCTCCGCTTTTAGCTGCCGTTTCTAGGGCCTGGCAAGTGTGGGGCAAAAGGGACTTTTTCGCGACCTTCAATCTTAAAATTCCCCACTTGTCGCTACCTGCCTCGTCGCCGTGCCGTGCCGCCAGGCGCGATCAAGTCAGCCACGGCTCGAACGCTCCGGATTGTGTTGTTTCAAACTTGTCGCTTGCCTGGTCCTGGAAATAAACAAGTCCGGTAATCGAGGATCCCTGGACAGGCCATGTGGGAGCCACGTGTAATTTTGACACCAGCTCGTGTGGCATCCGACCCCATGCCGCAAGACCATGCTCGTTGCATGCCATTCCTCGGCGGAGAGTGATGCAAGCCTTGTTGATTGACTCGCTTGCTGCGTTGGAGGCGGCGAGAACTTGAAGGAGAGATGGGGGAGGAGAACCAGTGAGTTACGGTGCTGAGGAAGTTGCGCGCAGCAGTTGGCTCGCTGGGAAAAGCCGATTGGACTTATTACCATTTGATCTCGTAACTGGCATTGCACAAAGTTTCCCGAACCCATACGGTCTAGCGTGCCGTAATTACCATTCACCTCAAGCATTCACGCAATTTCACTGTTGGCAGCTTAAGGCTTTGCGCAAACTGGAAATTTCACCCACGCGACCTTATGTGGTGGTTAGGGTTCTCAATGGTGAGAGTCCGTCCCACCTCCAGCTGGCCTAAAATATGTGGGACCTACCCCCCCCCCGTTGACGACAGGCTGAACAGCTTCGAAGAACAGTTGATCACATATTTTGTCTTTCTCGCCGTCTTTCAAGCCCGGGAAGAGTTTGAGCAACTCGGGATCCTTCTTCACCAGCTTGGCATCGAAGTCGTCATACGTCAGGGTGGTGCCTCCGCGATACCCAAAGAGGTAGATGAACTTGTTCTTCATCTCGAAAGGGAAAAGGGTGCCGATCTTGAACTTTTCAATGTAGGCGTGCAGAAGAAAATGGTTTCCGGGAATGCGCATTGCGCCGCCTTCGGCGTGCAGGCCTGGGGCGAAGATAGGTTCTCGGAACGTGACCACACGGCCGCCCACTCGAGATAATGCCTCGAGAATACGGATCTTGAGCCCCGCCCTCTTGAGCTCGTAGCCCGCGACGAGGCCCGAAACGCCCGCGCCAACAATGGTGACCTGTGATGTGTGTCAATACAAGGCCTCCCAAGGGCGCGCGTGGGGCCCCTGATGCAACTCACAGTGGGCGCCTTGGTTACCGGTTGCAACCCAGGGCCATCGACGAGCTTCAAGGTTTCCGCCTCATTTTGCGCGCTTTCATCAGGGATGCTGCTGTCCGATTTTGGTATGCTGGTTTTAGACGACTTGGATGGAGAGTGAGAGACGCAAGGTTCAGGAACGAATTCACGGCCAATCTTCCACAACTCATTGTGATCCTTCTACCGTAGCACATCAAGGTAGTCTCCATCTTGCTTGGTAAAGTTGAGGAGAAAGCCCATGAGAGGGCCGGTTGCGGGCGAGGCGACATCCCGAAGGGTATGCTGGTGAACAGTAACACCTGGGTTGGCCACCTTAGCGTTATCGGGTCCGGTTGCGGGCGATTCGCGAACAGTGACATCCAGGGTGGCCATTGTCGCGTTGTTAGGTTTTGAATGGAATGGAGTGCGTAACGGAGATTGCGTTCTCTGAGCTTGAGGGACCATTGGTATCAAGAATTTTGACGAAGTCTGGGCGCAGACCACTTTCATGTCTTGCCCCGTCCGTGCTTGAAATAAATGTGAGTCTAATTTTCTGTGCATCAAGAAGTGTGCGACTTTGAATTACTACCTCCCCCTACGTCCCGGCTGCCCACTTCCGGCTACCCACTCTCGGCTGGATAGTTCGGGCGCATTTGGTGTTGCACAGCCTTTTCCCGAGCAGGTAGCCCCTGTCGCCGTGGAGCTGCCGCTGGGCATTGACTCTTTGGGTATTAATACGACCCCTTATTCCTCCATTGCAGCTTGTTCCCCCACGGCTTAACCACTCATAAACGACGTCTGGCGCACTTGGTGTAGGGCATGCTTAGCTGGGCTTCTAGGCAACTTCGGCATGTATATTTCTAGAGGCTATGAGATCCAATAAGCTCACCGGTAAAGTCCTGACCGTCGTGTCATAGCGGCATGCCGGGCCTAGAACGCGATGTTACGGGATGGAGTTGTTTCCATAGCGCCGCCCTTGCCGCCATTTCTGAGATTGCTTTAACGACCAAAAAAAGCGGCCCAAGGCGACCGAAGTCCCATCTTGGGCACCACGTAAGATTTTGCCATTCTCTGGCCTCCTGCTTTTCGTCCCATGCTTTGACTCACTCGGCACTCAGAATAGAATGCCTTGGAAACATCGATTTCACCACCCCAAAATCAACACCACGAATTTCCCTTTCCTTCTTCAAAACTAAACAATTACCACCTTATCCTAAGCCAGAGTAAGCCAGATTAATCAAGGGGTTCACAGTTCTAGGCTACCTCAGCTACAGTTACTATGGGTTTAAAATGGCAGTGGAGTTCCGAGGACCTAGTTTTAGGACCTCAACTACCACCTAGCCGCGCTTTACTTCACTCTAACTACAGGAGAAGAAAAAACCTCCAATTTTAACACATTAATAAATCATATATATTATATTCAGATTCTAAAATGTTACTCTTAACCTTTTCCACTGTCTTTAAACTCATTATGCCCAGGTTAAGTTATCTATTTCCGGAACCTCAACGAGGATAGACGGCTCTACGTACCGCTGGTGGGTTGACCCTGGTTCTCGAGATTGACATCTGCAGCTTGGGCACCCTTCCAAACTGTTACACAATGGCCATTTACCAAAGTTACCCCTACGCGGCTGATAGCTGGCTGAAGATTGGTTGTGTGCAACCTGACTTTACCGCCCACACGATTTACCGAGAAATAGTGCCAACTCCTGCGATGCCACTGGGTACATTGAAGACTGGCGAGATCGGAGTGTAGGAGTCTGACGCAACGCAGACAGCATTTTCGTCGTTGTAAGCGTGGATTGCCGGCGCTGTTATTGGCCCCCTTATTGCGGTACTCTTGCCCGCTTTCGTTGCATTCTGGGCGGGGATGAGGAGAGGGAAAAGGGAGGCGGAAGGCGGAAGGCGGAAGCATTCTAAGTAATGGTGTTGATTAGGAGATGGCTAAGCCTGAGCTGTTAAGCCCGCCAAAGCTTGAGGTTGTGACGGAGCTGGCAGATCATTGTCGTTGGGAGCTGGATAGTCATCCTGTCGCGAACGAAGCTGATGTGCACGCAAACGGAAGGGATTTGAAGACTGGGTAGAATTTTGACCTAGGATTTGATTAATTTATGTACGAGCCACTTAAATCACATCTTAGCGGAATAAAGTAAGTTGAGTTGCCATGGGCGGGCTGGAGAAGGTCGGCAGATGGACAGCTTCCACGCGCGATTACGGCGGCCTGCGCGCAACAGCTGGAGTATCCTATACGTAATTACAGTGGGTTATCCGCTATAACCGATCGAAAAAGCTTACACCGCAGTTACCTGCATGCTGGGAGGCTCCGCACAGGCTATTACAATCACGCCGAGATTATTATCAATCCCGTGCGATTGAAATAACCCTTGTATAATTACAGCTTCTATTGCGCATTGCGATGATGCAGCCGTGGAGTGTCATTCAACAGTGATATCACACCTAGGTGCTGCCACAATGAGATGCAGGCCAAAAGGTCGGTTTTGGCAATGCAAAAGGCAGAGGGACTAAAGGCCGAAGGCATTGGCGGGAATCCGCCGGACAACGAGGACGCACCGCTCGTCCCCGCGCACTGCGTAATGTTCGTCGTAACCCCCCCCCCTACCCCGGCCGCTGCACATCACCACCGCATTTGTATGGATGTACTGAAGAACGGGGTATCCGGCACGAACCAACAAGGCTCCGCGGCGGCTGCCTACCTATCTGCGCCACCCGAAGGTGGTATGGCTAAATCCCACACGATGCGCCCCAGCGGCGTACGAGCGTTCATTCCCAGTTTTATGCTCTGCCGGAATGGCCATCACTATATCTTGTCTTTCCTTCGCCACGACGCCATGTCCATTATTTGGGCTCCAGCTGTTGTCACATCTCGGTAGAACACATCTCGACAAATATGCACCTACTAAGCCTTCGTAAGTTTCTGCCACTTGCTGCAGTCGCAGCTTTCTTGGTTCATGATGTGTCTGGTGCCTCTGTCAGAAGACGCCAGCCTGTGCCGTCCGACGGCCTCGTCGAGGCGCAACTCCCGTCACTCTTGGATGCTAGTCTCGAGGACCTAGCTGGCGGCCTTGAGACCGGGCTGTTCACAAGCGTGGACCTCGTCGAGGCCTACATCGCCCGAATCCTCGAGGTTAACGATGTATTGAAGGCGGTCCGGGAGATCAACCCAGATGCCCTAGCTATTGCCGAAGATCTGGATGCCGCCAGAGCCAACGGCACCATATACGGTCCACTCCACGGAATCCCAATCCTGATCAAGGACAATATTGCCACAGCAGACAAGATGGAAACCACAGCAGGATCGTACGCCTTGGTGGGTGCTAGGGTTCCCGAGGATAGCACAGTGGTCAGAAAACTAAGGAAGGCCGGCGCCATCGTCCTCGGCAAGGCGAGCATGTCAGAATGGGCCGGTCTTCGCTCCTGGAACAGCAGTACCACTGGATGGTCTCCCACTGGTGGCCAGACGATGGGGGCATACGTTCGGGAACAAAGCCCCTCTGATTCCTCGTCTGGAAGTGGTGTAGCCAGCTCCGTCGGCCTTGCCTTCGCTTCCCTAGGAACCGAGACATCAGGGTCTATCATTAGTCCAGCTAGCTATAACAACATCGTCGGCATCAAACCCACTGTCGGCCTTACCTCGCGACACCTCGTGGTGCCATTCTCCTCCCACCAAGATACAGTCGGTCCCATGGCGCGCACCGTCAAAGATGCCGCCTACCTCCTTGCTGCCATTGCCGGTGCAGACCCCAAGGATAACTACACCACCGCCACGCCCTTCAAAACCCTCCCAGACTACGTCGCAGCATGCCAACCCTCCGCACTATCCGGAAAGCGTATCGGCGTCCTCCGTTCATTGTTCAACTCAACCCTCAGCCAAGCACCCTACCAATCCATCTTGCTCGCTTTCAACGAAGCGCTCGACACCCTCCGCGAAGCCGGCGCCACCATCGTCGACGACATACCCCTCCGGGGCCTCGCTGAATTCGGCCCCTGGCCCAACGACCCCGACCTCACGAGCATCGACTTCGTGCGCGATCTCCCCGCCTACCTCGCCCAGCTGACAGTCAACCCGCACAACATCATCTCCGTAGCCGACCTCATCGCGTTCACCCAACGCGACCCACGAGAAGATTGGCCAAACCGAGACACAGTGTCGTGGGAGAGAGCTCTCGTCGAAGCAGCAAACACCACGGCGGAAACCCTCTGGAATGCATATATCAAGGGGCTATACTTGGCCGGGCCGCTGGGCATCTCCGGCGCACTACGCAACCATAGCCTCGACGCGCTGGTAAGTCCCACTATAACGGCCCATTTCCTACCGGCTACTCTGGGCTCGCCGGTGGTGACGGTCCCGCTGGGGGCGATGGATGGGGATACGGAGGTCACGAGGGACAGGGGGGACGGGTTGGTGACGACGGCGCCGGGGATGCCGTTTGGGATTGCGTTTTCGGGGGAGAGATGGAGTGAAGAGGCGTTGATTGGGATAGCGTATGCGTTTGAGCAGAGGACGATGGTGAGGAGGACGTTGGTGCCCTATTTGATGCCGGGTGTGGAGGTTGGCGATGTGACGGGGAAAAGGGGTTAGGGTTGGATGAGAGGTGTGTTCCCTCTCGGGGGACAAAAATTGCAGTGATCACCACAGATAGGTCAGTTGGTGACAGTGGGGGGTTTGATTGGTTGTTTGTTCAAATTGTCCAGCACTCCAATTGGATGCCGTCCGTGAGGGCTGAACTTGCAGTACTCACTCGCTAGTGACAACCCATTTGCCCATGCTAAGGCCTTGGGTGTTTGTGAATGTAAATGTCCTCAGTGAGCCTTATCTTCAGTATCCTGGTGGGCCAATCGGTGTCGTTATGATCTAACCCTAGCTCGCAGGCATGTTGGGGGTTTGACAGACAATTTTCCATCTGGTGCTGAATGAAGGACAGGCGACCCGGACCCAGTGAGTGCAGAGTGGGAGGAAACACGGACGCATTTCCCACAAGGTTCGATCCCCCCAGACAATGGCGCCACAGGAACGTCAATTCCACCGAATCTGCGATTAATCCGACCAAAAAACTCCAACGATTTGTTGTTGAATCTTTCTCTATGCAGGGTGGCTCTCTTGGCTGAGGGACTCGGAATTGAGTTTTGTGAGAGAGGACTGAAGTTCGGCACTGTGTCATCGGCAGAGGTCGGTGTGCATAAAGAAGTGCGAAGTCCGTCCCGATGTCAGCCTGAGCCTGTGTGCAAGGAAACTTACTTCGGGCATTTGAGACGGTATGAAAGCGTCCAGCCCCTCCCAGGTATTACACTGTCGCAGAAGATGGACGTCTGTGAATGCGGATGTTTTCCAAAGCTCGGCCGTCGGTACCACTCTTCCAGGCCATGGCCTCACGGAGCGCAACGCAAAGCTCGCAGCTGCCGGTGGGAGGATTTTGGATGATGGGCACGGATTTTTCACGCCATTCGTACTGCCATCCGTTTAACGGCATATATGGAATTTGTTGACAAGGGAGACAGGGGTTCCATCCGCTCGGTGGCACTTGCTTATTTACCTCACCGGGGCGAAGCGTTGACAGGCGTTTTTTGGTTCCCTCTCATCGGCCAACGACAAGCAGCAATCCCCCGCCACGGATCACGAGACTGGTTCCACAGGCACCGCGCCTGCAGTCGGTGGCGTTTCCATGGCATCTTTTCCCACTGGCCACAGGGCAGTTAGGGCAGTTTTTGGCAACCTGCCCAGTGTTCTTGCCACAAACTCACCCAAATGAAATGCATCAAAGCCCGCCCGACGGACGGCACCCCCAAAATGATCCGATTCAACCCCAGAACTTGCTAAGTACCGTAAGATGAAACACCCCTACTACCTATGGATTGCAGTCGTGGTCATTCAGCCACAATGTATCTCGCTTTGGGAAGTGATCACCAGTGTCGGAGCTACCTGAAGCCTTACGCAGTGCTTGGCACATCGACTTCATCCGTCCGTTCGGCTTCCGAACCGCCCGGGCCCCGCAAATCCGAATGAGCCACCCGATCCTTCCAACATCAATCACCAAGTATATGAAGCCGTCCAAATCTGCCGGGAGGTAGGGACGTCTCCAGTTCTTCACACTCCAAACACTTCACCATCCTCATCTCACTCAGTTCCAGATTCCAACCACAATGAAGCTCCCTTCGCTTTTCTCCGTTTTCTCAGCCCCCTTCCTCCTCACATTCACCCTCGCCGCCGCCCTCCCCCAGCCCCAGTCCAATCCGCCCTCCTCCCAATGGACCACCCTCGCACCAATCCCCCTCTTCCCCCGCCAAGAACACTCCACCGTCTTCCTCCCGCCCTCCTCCTTCGCCATCCTCGGCGGCGTGATCCCCATCGCCAATTCCACCGGAGTCAACACCACATCACTCGTGCAACTCTACGACATCCCCTCCAATACCTGGAAATCCCTCGCACCGCTACCCACCCCCCTCAACCACGCGAATGCCGCGTCGGTGGACGGGAAGCTCTACGTCCTCGGCGGGCTGGAAGTCGCTTCCGACGGAGCCTGGCGAGGGACGTCCAAGTCATGGGTTTATGATCCTATTAGCGACATCTGGACCGAAATCGAAGGAATCCCGGAGGGAGATGGACGAGGAAGTGCAGCAGTGGGGGTGCATGATGGGGTTGTCTTCCTCGCGGGGGGGATGTCGGTACTGCATGCCGTGCAGGGGGGTCAGCAGGAGACGGTCGCTGCTGTGTCGGCATTTGATACCGTGGCAGGGAAATGGTTATCCCTACCAGAGAAAGCGAGACAGTTACCTGGGGGTCGGGACCACGCTGGTGCGGCTGTTGTGGATGGGAAACTGTTCGTTATTGGGGGAAGGGATCACGGACAGGCGAACGTTAAGGGGACGGTGTATGTCCTGGATTTGGAGGATCTTAGTGCGGGCTGGACGACAAAAAATGGGGTTATGCCAACGCCGAGGGGAGGAGTCGCTGCTGCGGCGGTGGGAGGGAAGGTGTATACGTTTGGAGGGGAGGGAAATCCCGCGGAGGGGTCAAAGGGGGTGTTTAACCAGACCGAGGTGTATGATACGGTCAGGGATGAGTGGAAAGTGTTGACGCCGATGAAGGTGCCGAGACATGGGACTTATGCGGTTGCGGTGGATGGAAGGATTTATATTCCGGGGGGAGGGATTTCGATTGGGGCTGGACCGGTGGATGTGTTGGATGTTTTTGTGCCCCGGAAATAAGGGCTTGTGTGGAGATGACGAGTGGTAGAGGTGCCTTTGGGAACTATTCCTCAACTTTTTCAGTGGCCAAAGCAACAGGCTCTTGTTTTACACTCAACTTGATTAGTTCTCTTTGGCAGGGTTAGGGGATGCTTGCCTGGGGGTAGGTAGTAGAAGTGACAAGACCATTCCGGAGTTGAGGAAAATGACCACCGTTAATATCGCTGTCATTGGCAACCATGCAGCCTATCACGCGGCGAGATCGCGGTTGGGTTGAGTGCGGACCACTCCTGATAAACAAGGCAACAATGCCAAGACGATTGGTCGATGCTGACTGCGGGCTTCTCAAGTCCGGCGTGGCTAGTTGCACGCAGCCCAAAATTCGGCCACACCCCGTCGTATTTGGACTTGGCTTCTCGCTCCTCTCTGCTTCCGATTCACACTCTTGCGGATCGATTGACCCCAGCTTTCAACGCAACAATGGACCCCATCACGGCAGTTGGCCTCGCATCCTCCATCATCACTTTTGTGGAGTTCGGTTTCAAACTTGTCGACGGCGCGCGCGAGATCCACCTCTCAACGACGGGGAAAACCGCCCATAATGCGACAGCTGAGGTGGTCGTCACAGAGTTCAAACTCTGGTCGGCCCGTCTCGCCACTCCCGTCTAACCACACGCCCCGACAGAGGAGGAAACCGCCATCTACAACCTAGCCGTAGCGTGTAGGGAGATATGTAGCGAGATGTTGACTCTGCTAACAAATCCCGGCAGTAACGGTCGGGCTCCAAAGCCAGTGCCGCCGTTGCGATTATTAAAGACGTTTGGCATAAACAGGACCGTGAAAAGTGTAAGACGCGGCTCTAGGACTGTCAAAAGCAGCTCAAGGTATAAGTTGCCGCCTTGGACAGGACTAAAATCAAGACGTTCCTTGAGGAGCTGGTTGTGTCGGCAAGAAAGAGCGATAATCGGCTCGCAACCCTAGAGAAGGTGGCCGATGATATTAAGACGCTAGCCAGCTCGTTCCCAACCGATAAAGCCATCGCCGAGCAGCTTCGTGGGCTATAGATGCTCCCTGATCACGCCATACGCCAGATCGCCGAGCAGCGATTGCTCTCCCTCCTGGAATTTCCGGACATGCATGGCCGCTTCGAGAAGGTCGGCGACGCGCACGAGAGCACTTTTCGGTGGATTTTGGAATAAGAGCCGTCCGCTAACCTACCTGATGGTCTTTCTAACCTTTCCTTGGTGGACTGGCTAACCTCCGGCTCCGGAATTTTCCACATCTCCGGCAAGCTTGGGTCAGGCAAGTCGACGCTGATGAAGTTCCTGTGCGAGAGTAGCTGGCTGAGTGAACTGTTGAGCCACTTGGCCAATGGCAAGGAGCTGGCCATCGTTAATTTCTTCTTTTGGCGGGCTGGGAACAAGCTGTAAAAGTCCCTCGACGGTCTCGTGCGGTCACTTCTACACGATCTTCTGAAACAACGTCCGGACCTGATACTAT
>Ga0247780_1000862_pt1 | contig 23590 bp, 22 predicted proteins | sample UWRJL079202R5_FD_179927 | JGI IMG/M metagenome (GOLD analysis project Ga0247780, IMG submission 179927) | Plant litter microbial communities from Arlington Agricultural Research Station in Wisconsin, United States - UWRJ-L079-202R-5 | ecosystem: Environmental > Terrestrial > Plant litter >... | reverse complement strand
ATAATTTTTACACTTTTTCCCCCCCCCCCCCCCCCCCCCAAAGTGCTGTTCTAATAGACCTGCAGCATGGAGAAAGTATGTCGACGAACTTAATGAGGCGAAGCTGCGTGCTCTCGGCGTCTCTTTTGGAGAGGACGAGCCCCCAGCGCCGTCCATCTCGCCTGCTTCTACAATGAGCCGACAGGCCTCGGTGACACATTATCCGCCTCTCCCATTCTCGCCGCCGCTGCCAACATCTTCGGCTTCCAGTGCGCAGGTTATGGGCGGCTTCCCGTTCCCATCGCCCTTCACGACTGCCGGCAGCCCTGGTATACCCGCCAGCGCCTCTCCGGCATCGTTTGCCGGAAAGTTCAATCCGCGGGCATCCATTTCTATCCCTTCGCCGCATGGGCACTGGTCACCCCAGATGATGCTGGCGCAAGGCCACCGGGCTGGCTCACCTTCGCTCGCTAATCTCGCAGCGATGATGTCGCCGGTTTCCCCATACTCTCCTGATGGGATGTCTGGTCTCGGCGGGCACCAGCGGCACCAGTCGCTCCAGTTCCCTGTTTTGTCTCACCAGTTCCAACCTCCCGTCAGAGCATCGCCGCGTCTTCAAGACCTTAGAGAGATTGAGGAGGAGCCCCCGACCAAGAGCCCATCCAAAACTCCCGAGCCCAGCTTCGTTCGTCACAATCCCAGCGACAGCCTTCAAAGAGAGATCGATGAGGCTGAGTACCAGTTGGAAGAGCAGTACCACCTGGAAGAGCAGATGCGTTCTCAGCTCGAAAACGATGAGGATTACAGCCCACATAATGGCAACGCGGGCGACGCAGCACCCACTTCGTCCGGCCCCTCGCATGAAAGGGAGCCTTCGGTTCAGTTTGCTCCTCAGGCCCCTCGGTTTGCTGGCGATGCAAATGGTGTTGTCCTTCACCATCCCAGACCTCACAGCCGTGGACATTCTCTGTCCCAGAAGTACTTCGGGGAGGATGATGCTGGCCAGCAGACCTATAGGCCTGCGTTGCCTGGCATTAATACACAACCTGGCGACGAGTCCGAGATTGAGACTAATCCTAGCAACCTGGGGACTCCGATCCAGAACTTTGACTTCCAGAAGCTGCATCAGCGGTCCTTTTCCACAGCGAGCAACCCATGGACGGACAACGAGTCGGGCAAATCTGCCAGTGGCTCCCACCAGCGACTTACTAGCCACGGAAGCAAGCCGTCGTTATCGAAGCTCAACGTCGAGGCTCCAGAGTTCAAGTTCAACCCTGCAAGCACATTCAAGCCTGGGCAGTTTGTCTTTTCGAGCAGCAACATACCTCAGCCCACCGTGTTCAACGCAGGCCTGGGCTCTGCGAGCTCCAGCCAATTCAGCCTCCCTATGACTACGACCACAACCTCTTCCAAGATCAACCCGGCTGCCTCTGTGTTTTCACCGCGGCAAAGCGAATTCAGCTTCTCGAGCTCCGGTCCCAAATTCCGGCCCGATGCTCCGTCGTTCACGCCACACTCGCTATCTAATTCGATCACTAGCCCTATCATGTCGGGTGCTGAGAGTGGCAGCAACCGGGCAAGCTTAATCTTTGGCAATATCGATCTGAACAACGCAGATGCTGCGAAACTGAATAAGAAATCGAAGGCGATTCCGATTATACGCCCAGATAGTAGCCAGTCGCATCGTGTTGACGAGCACCAAGAGGGAGAAGACCGCCGCATCAATACCGACGAGTCGCGTTTCAAGCGGGTTCGTGCTAGCCACGGGGATGGAGATGATGTACCCCTCTTTGCAGAACAGCCAACGGAGGAGGCTACCCCTGTACCTGAACAGACCCCGAAGAATGTTGCTGAAGATGACGAAGCGGTTAATGCGGAAGAAGAGAGTGTCCTGGTTGAAGAAAAGTCATTCGACGACTCCATCAACCAGGGAGACATGGATATGTCATCAACACTGGCGTCCGAGGTTGCAGATACCAAAGCGACAAGTCCTACTGGTGCTTCTTCAGACCAGGGCGCGATCCCCTGGGCACCGTTCGAGTTCAACAGCGCGACCGATCTGCAGTCTTTCAACGATGCGCGGCCATTCGGCGAAGATTCGTTCAAGCGCGGGCACAAGAAGTCTCTATCTGCAACTGCCAACCCATTCGTTCCTGGAACATCGGCTTGGCAAACGGTCACTGATGTTGACGATGGCGCAACTGCTGATCAACCCATCAGCAAACCCACTGATGAATTCGTTGAGCATGTGGAGGATGTGGAGCAGAGCGAGGCAAACGAAGAGACCAGTGAAGTGCCCCTTGAAAGCGAAGCCGAAACGCCAGCCTTGGAGCCTATTGAGAGGTCTGTTGAGACCGCGATGCTGAACGAGCCTGTACCGCCCCCGGTCTCTGTCTCAATTCCCCCGCCGAAGCGTAAGGGGCTTGCCGCATCTCGATTCGCCGCGCCCTCGCCCGTTCCGGAAGTTGTGGTTCAAAATGACCTGGTTGTCTCGCCGCTTGTGTCTCCGCTTGAACCCGATGGTGTTGAGCCATCCTTCCCCGCCGAGACTTTATCTCCCCTCTCCGACAACGAGCACATGGAATCGGTTCAGCCTGAAGAGTCTACCAAACCCGGTGCACTTGGTGATGCCGAGCCTAGCATGGCTGATATCGACGCCATTATGCTGCACCTCAACAAGAATCCTGACATGGGTGTCATCAAGACGGTCAATTCCCATATGTTCCAACCCAGCCCGACCCGTCAGCTCAATTTGGCCGCTGTCACAAACTCCTCGCCTTTGCACTTACCTCCCCAAAGCCACTTCCGAAGCGACGCTCCTAGTCCGAGTCCACGCCGTTATGCTGCTCTCCCCATCGAGTCTTCGCAGCCCATCCTTTCGACAGAGCTCGAAGATCCGTTCCTTGACCCACCTCAAAGTGCTCAGACTTTCGATGGCGTTGTTCACCGCCTCAACGGCAGCGAGAGCTTACCTGCTAGTGATTGGGATGGTGTATTCAGCGAGGATGAGCAAGGAAAGTTGGAAGCCCGTGTCAACTTCTTCGATAGCCACGTCAGTCAACTTGTTGGCGGTCTTCTTGCTGCTCGTCTTGGGCCGCTTGAGCAATCTCTGGACGCGATCAAACATGGGTTGGCCGGATTGTCCAGGGGAACCCCGTCCAGCCGGCGCGAGCGGCGCAGCATGTCTGCTGAGATCAAGGACAGCGATGCCGACGATGAAGACGAGGAGATGCCTATTCCTAGACGGTCGATGAGCCCTCGCCGGGACCGCAGAGTGGAGCAGATTCGTGCAGCCGTGCTTGATGCTCTTGCCACGCAACAGCGTAGTGTTGCAAACGAGCCCCAGCTTGCCCAGGCAGCCATTCATGCGCCTATCGTTGAGGACCACTCGGTTGTCCTCAGGGCTCTCGAAGAGATGAAGGAGCAGTTCAGCCAGACTTTGCACCTCGACTTCCGCGGCGAAGACCTCAAGAACATCGTGGAGGAAGCTGTTGAGCGCAGGATGCCTCCCACTCCCCAACCGGTTGCTGATGACAAGAGTAAGAAGCTCAGTCAGATGGAGGCGCGCATTTTGGAACTGGAAAAAAAGCTTCGACAAGAGCAGACCATGGTCGAGGTTGAGCTCGCTGCCAGGCGGGCCGCTGAGGACCGTGCCGCGGATCTCAATCGCGAACTCCAATCCGCTGCCACTAAGATTGAAGTTGAGATGATGAACAAGAGCGCCCTCAACCAGCGTATCACTGATCTTGAGGACCGCACCCACCACTTTGAGAACCAAGTTGAGGAGGAAGTGCAAGGAAGACGGGCCGCCGAGGACAGGCTTTCCGAAATCCAGCGCCTGCTCCGCATTTCCTCTGAAGAAGAGGTCCGCCTTAGGGAGGTGGTGGAGGATAAGGAGCTGAAGATTAAGACTCTCGAATCCACACAGGCCAAGACCACTATGCGCTTGACGCTTCTTGAGGCCAACTCGTCGAACTCTCAGCAATCCCAGAGCGAAACGCAGAACCGTATCAACGTCCTCGAGGTCGACTTGCGTGATTCTCGACAAGAAGCCCGCCATTGGCGCTCCGAGGCAGATAGATTTGGCGAGATGGCTAGAAGACACGAGGACGACCTCTCTGATACACTTAAGGAGAACAAGGCTATCCATAAGCTTATCGATACGCTTGGTACACAGTTGCAGGAGAACGAGCGTGTTCGTGAAAACTGGCGCTCAAAGTTCATCGCGCTCCAGGAGGAAATGGAGAGGGCGACCCGAGAAATCGCAGAGGAGAACGCCCGGCGCAGCAAGAAAGAACAAGAAATGCTCGCCCGCCAGGAGGTGCTCGATGCGAGACTGCAAGCCGAAGCTAGAACCAGGGAACGCATTGAAACTGAACTCGAGCGCTTGGAGATGGGCGAGCGTCAAGGCATGCGAGCTGTCGCCGAGTGCAAGAGACTGGAGGGGCTGCTCGCGGAGATGCGCACTGAGAATAGCAAGCTGCATCAAACAGCAATGCGATTTCAGGCCGAGTTCCAGGAGGCAAGAGAGTCTGGTGCCCGAGAAGTTCAACGCACGCGCGATGCGATGCAGAGTGATCTGGACAGCGCGAATCACCAGGTCAATGTCGTTCGCGAAGAGCTGGAGGACCAAGTCTCGAGGCTTCGATCTCAACTTGATCAAACTAAAATGGATGCCGACACTGCCAAGGCACGCCTGGAGATGCTCCTCGAGGAGGCTCAGACGTCTCGGAAGACCGAGTTCGACCAAATTATCATCGTGAAGCAAGCGGAGCTTGAGGAACTTGCACGCAAACACCAGAACGAGATGGATGATGTGCAGACTCGGTTCGAGCGCCAGATCAGCAACACCACCGAGGACGCTCAGCGCGCCGAGCAAAACCTTCTTGAGCGCCTGAGCATCTCGACATCCAAATCGGAGCATCTTCAGGACAAGGTCGCCCACCTCGAAGAGAAGCTTGAGGTTGCTAAACAGGCGGCCAAGGCTGCCGCTGAAGCAGCTAAGTCGTCTGTCAGCCACTCCGAGCCAACAGCCCGCACTAGGGCTGCCTCGCGTATTTCAGAATTGCCCGAAAAGATCTCACCGCAAGCCCTTCGCGAGTCCATCATGGTGTTGCAAGAGCAGTTGCAAGAGCGCGAGCACAGAATCGAGGAGCTCGAGCAGCTTGCTGACCAGGCTGATCCCGACGCCGAGCTCAAGATCTCTAAGCGCGACGACGAAATCATCTGGCTCCGCGAGCTTCTTGCTGTCAGGCACTCGGATCTCCAGGACATTATCCTCGCTCTTGGACGAGAGGATTACGACAAGTATGCAGTCAAGGACGCAGCCATCCGGTTGAAGGCCAACCTGCAGATGGAGGAGCAAGAGCGGGAAAGAGCCATGAATGGAGGGTCGGCAATTAACCTCCCCAACATTGCGGCCAACATTCGTGATGCCGCCACACCGAGAGTTGCTCAAGCCGTCGGTCCTTTGGCCGCTGCGTGGGGTAATTGGCGCAAGGGAAGAGACCCATCTGCTTTTGGTAGCCTAGGCAGCGTGTTGTCCTCGCCCGCTCAAGCCAACGGAAGAGATTCGACGCCTTCTAAGAGTAGCCCTGTGCCGAACAGCTTCCTTGGTGGTCTCCTGACACCGCCGGCTTCCGGCATACGGCAAACTCCCCCGGTTGCTTCAGCTAAGCAGCCAACAGCGTTTGGTAGCACTGGTCGTCGGTTTTCCCCACAGGATCTTGCCAACCGACCACGAGGACCATCATCAGCCTCGATGTCGTCGAAACAAGAAGGCAAGATGCCAGTGCGAGACACGCCTCCTCGGCGCACATTGGTATCGCCAATGACGCCTCCCATGATGCGTCCCAGCGCGTATGACTCTGACGCTCAGGCAGCAGAAGACTTTGACGATGCGGGTTTTTTCGATGACTGAGGGGAGATTGTCGGATATTTTGGGAGGATGGAAATGGGATGAGAATCAAGATCAAGACTCATTTTCTTTGTCACAATTTCTTTTTTTTTCCCTCCTGGGGAGGGAGGGAATCGGCAGATATGACGAAACACATACCAACATCACCAAGAGACCCCGACGCAACCCGGCGTCATCGCTTCTCGGAGACGTCTTCGATATTCCTTTATACGTGCGTGGTAGCAACAAGACTGGAACTGAGGACTAGAATGATACCCCCTTTTTTTGAGCAAGTTTGTCTGGTATATTATTCTATTGTTGGGGGATTTGTTCGAGTTAATGTGGGAGAGAGTGGTTGACCTCTCGACGTTCATTTCAGAAGACTTTATCGCCATTGATGGTTCTTATTTCCTTTGTCGGATATGAAGGCGAAGGCTGCATCGATATGGTGGTCGAGAGGGCATCTTCGCAGTTTCCTTGGAGAGGGTGTGGCTGCATTGCGAATGTTTTAGGCACTCGTTTCTAACTGCAATGACGGCGTGTATCATGAATACCTAAGATAGCATATTCACTGGGTGCTGTATGGGTGCCTTAATATAATAACTCCCCAAACGGTCCCGTACCGATGCCTGCGTGAGTGATAATTGATCGGGTAATCGACCGTCCTTTGGGAGCACTTCCGACGTCCCCAGGCCCGACCATCACCGGGCAGCCTCGTTGGATGCACGCCGCGAGGCCATCGGACTTTTGGGTAGGACGAGTTCAGAAGTACAACACAGTGGCGTTTCTCAGAAAGGAAAAGAGATGGCTTCGGGCTTCCTGCAGCTCTGCCGAGTGTGTTCGCCCAAGCCAACGGACGGCGCAGGAAGAGAAGGTGTCGACGCCATTCACCATTCACCACTCACAACAGGCTTTCCGCTTTCGCTGTGGGGGCAGAGACAAACATCGATACACGCCTAGATATCAATGGCTGATGTCGTTACCCGGCTGCGGGGAGAGGGTGTGGAACGTGTGTCGGGTGTGTCGGGTGTGTCGGGTGTGACTTGCACGGTCACAAGGTGCCCGCCAGCGATGGTCAAGATGGTAGCCCGAAGGGAGAGTCTGGATGTCTGGCGGCTTGATAAATACCGAGCAAGGCCTGCTCTTTTCTCGTGTCAGGGTTGCCGGGTTCTATTTTGAACATCGCGCCCTCCCTCAGGGTACTTACTGTAGGATAACAGAAGAGGAATCAGCCATGGCCATCGTCGATCTCGCCACATCGCTGTCGACCGTCCATATCGTGGGCCTCGTCGCTCTGCTGGCAGTATACACGCTGTACGGGGCGATATGGCGTCTCTACTTCAGCCCCATCGCGCACATCCCGGGCCCGAGACTCGCTGCTCTGACGTGGTGGTATGAGTTCTACTACGACATCATCCTCGGAGGCCAGTATGTCTTCAAGATGATCGAGCTGCACAAGGAGTACGGGCCGGTCATCCGTATCAACCCCGAAGAGGTGCACGTCGGCGACCCGGAGTTCTTCCCGCAGCTGTTCGGCGCCGGGAACGGACGCCGCGATCGCTGGCGATTCTACACCAAGCAGTTCGCCGCCGACCTCAGCACTCTCAGCGCTATCGACCACGACCTGCACAAACTCCGCCGGGCGGCTATCAACCCCTTTTTCTCGACCCAGAGCGTGCGAAACCTCCAGCCCGTCATCGAAGAGCGCGTCGACGCCCTGCTCACCCGTCTCCATGCCGACGGCAAATCCCCCGACAAGAAACCAATCGACATCCTCTACCCTTTCTCTGCCTTCACCAACGACGTCATCAACGAATACTCCTTTGCCAAATGCGACCACCTCGTCGAGGACCCCTCCTACGGTAAGCCCGTCACCGACTGCCTCCTCACGGGCACGCACTACGGCAAATACATCCAGCACTACGAAATAATCCTGATCCTCATCAACCTCCTGCCCGAATTCCTCTCGGCCGCGCTGGTCCCCGGCTGGCGCGGCTTCCTCAAAACCACACACGACATCCGCGCCATCATCGCCTCCATCGCCGTCACCCAGCACACCTCCCGCTGGGAACTCGACGTCTCCCACCCCACCATCTTCCACGCCCTGCTCTCGTCCAGATCCCTCCCGCCCCACGAGAAATGCCTCCCCCGCCTCGCCGACGAGGGCCGCACAATCGTCCAGGCAGGCACTCTCACCACGTCGTGGGCCCTCACCGTCGCAACGTACCACCTCCTCGCCAACCCGCCCATCCTCTCCCGCTTACGCCAAGAACTAGTCGTCAACATCCCAGACCCAAACGCCGTCGTCCCCCTCGCACAGCTGGAGCAGCTCCCCTTCCTCCGCGCCGTCATGAAGGAAACCCTGCGGCATTCCCTCGGCGCCGCCGGGCGCAGCGCGCGGGTCTGTCCCGATGAGACGCTGACCTACACCCCGCCCGACGGGGTGGGGATGTCATACACCCTCCCTCCCGGCGTCCCGGTCGGAATGACGACGTATCACACCATCCGCAACGCGGACATCTACCACGCGCCGCACGAGTTTGTGCCGGAGCGGTGGTTGGATAGCGACAAGGAGAAGATCGAGAGGATGGAGAGGCATTTGACGGTGTTTATGGGCGGGGCGAGGGCGTGCTTGGGGCTGTGGCTGGCGCAGGCGGAGTTGACGTTGGGGTTGGCGAAGGTTTGGAGGGTTTGGGATGGCGAGGGCGAGGGGGAAAGACGGGGCGGCAGGATGAGGTTATGGGAGACGAGTGTGAGGGATGTGACGATGGCGGCGGATTATTTTATTCCGATCCCGTGGAGGGGGTCGAAGGGGGTGAGGGTTGTGTTGGAGAGTTTTGGGGGGGCGAAAGGGGGGGCTTGAACATCAACAGGACATGGCCCCCCAGCACGCCCACGCTTGAGCTTGAGCGCCGTACGCCCTCCTCCTCTCATGCGTTGGGGTATTGGGGCTTGGCGGGGTGGGGCTTGAGGCTGCGACGCACTAGCTATAATCTCGTGTGAGATGGAAATTGAGTTACCTTTCACGTACTATGTAAATTATGATAAACTAGTAGTAATTACACTACTTCCAGGGGTTGTCTCGAGGGGGTACCTTGTTGCCCAAAAACCGTTCTCGGACCTCCCGGAGCGTCTTCTTCTCGAAAGACATAGTTTTGCAACTGCGAAGAGGCACCTGGACCGAAACGGTCCGGTCAAGACCGAGATCCTCCATGTAGTCGAAGAACTAGGAGATTGGCCGACTATTTTTTCCCCACTGGAATCGCTGCTGCCCATGAGTGACAATCGGGATATTGGTTGCCCCAACCTCGACGCGTACAGCTGCTTTTGTCTCCTGTGCAGAAATGTGCCTCCTCCAGGTTTGGCAATTTGCTCTTCTGCAGAATTTCCCTGGTGACCTTGATCGCGCGCCGAAAGACCCATGCATGGGGTCCGTCAGCGCGAAACTCCGTCAACCATTTTTTGCGGTAGGTCTTTTGAAAATCTTGGTCCCGGTTGACATAAAAGAAAAAACCATGAGTAGATACTGGCTTATAAAGGGGTTATCTAACACCATAAGAAGTCTTTGTAATATATTTTACAGGACAGCACATCTTCCTTTGCTGATTACCAGTGGCTGAGTAATCGATTGGTTGCTGGGTGGGCACATTTCTGGATCTCTTGCTGTTTGGCGACTCATAGTATGACGACTGGTCCGTTGGTGTCACATAGCTCAAGAGATGGTGCCAACAAACCCGTTGGACCCTGGTCGTCCAGGGTCGACAGTTGGTCGCCAGCATCAGGTGCGAGGCCAAATGCCATGCTTCCTGCGACTACTGCTATTAGTAATAAGGAGGAAGGTAAACTCTTTATAAAGGGTACGGTAGATATGTATATCGTTACTATGATTGAGCTCTGGCGCGTATAAGTAGCTTACGGTAATAAGAATACAGATAACCTACGTAGCGTTACTGTATATTGCTTTCTGGAACAATATGGCTGTTAAAGAAACCAGATTAACCGCGCTAGCTTTAAAGATCGCAGTACTAAAGGTATCCAGGCTGGATATTCTATTGCTGAGTGGCTTGCAATTTAAAAGCACTTACTTTACAGAACAGCTAATACGCTATAGAACCTCTAAACGCGCTTAAGTCTTCTTTAACTATTACTACCTCCTACATGAAGAGAATCGCTAAAAGATAGAACTTACTGACTTCTCTCTGCTTAAGTATCCTTTTGCTAAGGGCTTTACATAATGTAGCTGCCTTATATCGCTTTTATAGGACAGTAAGATAAATAAGATAGTAAAAAAGAAGTTTATATAGTCTTTATACTATAAGGACTCCCCTCTTTATATACAGAGCGCCTTAGTATAATTATTCTCCTAGTAATAGCATATAGTGTCAGAAAGAAAGGAGCTCTGGCCTAGAAAGAAGAGTCTAGAAACTATTAAAATAATAGATTTGTAATTATTATTACAGATGTGCAATTATAGCCGCGTGGCTTTGCCACACGGCTTGCTGCTATTCACAGCTATAAGGAAGGTTCTCTAGCTAAGCCAGAGAGCCGAACAAAAAAGAGAATCACATAGTTGCAACCCCTTCAATTTCACAGAATCCAGATTGTAGTGCTTCTGATAGATCTATAGTTCCTTTGTTTTGCAGCTTCCTACTCCCCAGCACAATAGCGCCCTTGCAGATCGGGCATTATAACATTAAGCGGGTGCGAGTTTTCTATCTGACTCTTAGGGAATTTCAGACGCTAACTATGAAATTAATGCAGATTTCGCCACTAAACCCCACGTTTGATCAGATTATCTAATACATCATTAACGCTTACAGCTGTAATGTTAAGTGCTTTATCATATTCTATTAGCTATAAGAGTAGTTTAACTACCTCTAATCCTGTCATTATAACTACCTATACTAGCTTAATACTATTACACCCTAATAGCTAAAATACGATTTTAACTTTAAAACAGTGCAGCTTAATATAGCTAAGACTAAGCTGCATAACCTTTTTATCTTTTTTTCAGCTTTTTTCGTTCTATAGGTATGTTATTAGAGAAGCTTAAATTATCATCACTTATAAATAGCTTTGGGATACATTTTAAACGGCACTTACTATCTATCGAAGAAAGGCTTGCTTAGAATATTTTACATAAAAAACCCTTTTTGAGGAGATGGCAGAGAAGGATCAGAAGATGGCAGAGAAGGCTAGAAGATGGTGGAGAAGGATTAGAAGATGGCGGAGATGGTAGAGGAGATGAGGAAAATGGCTGAGAAGATGAAGAAGATGGTGGAGGAGAAGGGGAAAATGGTGTAGCTCTATCAAGCCATCCAGCCAGGTATCTTACTTGTGCTGAGTCTTGGGAAATTTGCTCTGCTTTGTGTGTGATGGTGTCCACTTCATTAGGATTGTACTGCCAGTTAAGCTATTATAATAGGTGTATCTTAAGCACCCGCTACAACTATTCCACCTCACCCCCCATCTCACCACCTTTTGCTTTTTCTGGTAACGCTCACAGGCATAATGAAGTTGTGGATGGTGTTAACCAAGGCTTTGGGGACGTGTTTTGACAGCGAGGGCGACACCCCAGCCCACGTAAGCGTAAAAGAAAGGCCATTGCAATAATATCAGCCAAGTCCTGACAAGGGACGCGGTTGAGTGCAGCCCCAGACAGCGGCCACACCTTCCCTTTGCCTCGTAATGGTCCCCCATGTTGCCATGTCGTCTCCAACCTCACCCGCCAGCACCCATAACTCCAACCAAGCTGTGAATAGTATCGACCGAGACTTGACAGATGTGAAGAAGTGATAAACTCGTGTGATTGAGGATGATTCTGGTTACCTGGCATGTCCATCCTGAGCCTCGCCCTGGCGGTTCTGCGCCTTCCCGGCTGTTATCGAACACACCCAGCTGTAGCCCGTGTATCCTGAACAGTGCCCCATGACCGCACCATCTGATCGGCGTGCTTCCGGCCCCACACGGCCGCAAGAAATACACGGCGGGTCTCGCTATTGTCGACGACATCCGGCCGGCGGGTCCGACTGAACGCTCCGTGTGTGTCGCCGGCGACTATAAAACCTCCCTTCACCCTTCCGAATCCCAAACTCGAACTCTCCTTCAACCACAACCGCACCCAAGTAAGTAAACATGCCCGCCAGCCCAATTGCCTCACAATCCCCTCCATGGCGATGGTGATGATGGCTTCATCGTCATCATCATCGTCTTCGCCTTCTTCTTCTTCTTCCTCTTCAACTTCAACTGCTTCTTCCACTGCCTCATCATCATCAGCTCTGCCCTCACTGCCCATCGCCTCTCCTCTTCCCTGGCGACCGGCACCATCACCATCACCATAACCATTGGCAGAGCTTCAACTCGTCCTCCAAGCCGTGATCCAATAGTTCTGCGCCTTCTAGCCAGGATTCGAGGAATCAGTTCCCTCAACACCACCGCCAGGCTGGTGATACCCCGCTTCAAAACAGCGACCACTCTTCCTGCAGTCGGTGATCTATCAGTTCTCGGTCTTCTGGCCAGAAATGGAGGCAACAGCTCTGCTTTTGATGGGAAGAAGTGGTTGCTTGTTTGATTTTCCATTACCGACCGTGGCCACCACCATCGCCAAAACAGCTTCCACCCTTCCTTCAAGCCGTGATCCAACAGTTCTGAGCTTTTGGCCAGTATTCGAGGAATCAGTTGCGGTTTGGGGAAGAGTCGGCTCTTTGCGTCGCTCAACACCATCGTCAAGCTGGCAACCATACCCCCACCAGAACAGCAACCGCTCTTCCAGCAGACTGTGATTCCTAGGCCTTTTGGCCAAAATGGATGAATCAGCTCTTGCTTTAGTGGAAGAAGTGGTTGTTTGTTCACCGCCCCCTGTCGCCGAAACTTCCTGTCGCCGAAGCCTCTCAGTCCCAAGCACCGCGAAATCCAGCCAGCGCAGCGACTACTCTCAAGTTGTGGCCTAACAGTTCCGAGCTTTTCGGCTGGAAATGAACGGACCAGCGCTGGTTGAGAAAATCCGCTCGTTGTCTCCTCCCGACCTCTTCCAACGAGATGGGAAGGAACGACAGCGGCGCCTTCCTCTTCGCATTCTGGCTCATACGACGCCAATGTCAGGCCGTCCAGACACCCCCGTTGCACCTTCCGTCAAGCTCTCCAAGCCCCAACCTCAAAGCCTGGTATTGCAGCGGCTGAACTGTGTCGGGTCTTCGGGCCTTGCTCGTTTGGCGAGCAATTGTCGCTGGCGAGAGGACTTGGTGTTTTGATCGGGCATTCCCTCTGCCCCAGCAGCACATTCACAAACCACTTTGCCCGCGCAAGTCCCCTTTGCCCGCACACGCCCTTTTGGCGTCAATCTGTCCGTGTGCCATTTTCGAAATGCCCTGCCATGCCTCTTCGTACAGTCCCGCGTTTACTAACATCGACTTTTCGCAGTTCCTCATCATATCGAAATCGCCCCCCGTTTTTCCGCGCCGCCCGGGAATTTTTTTCCCAAAAAAAACCACAGTGGCCCCCCTGCCTCTCAAAAAATGAGAGGGATTCTCGCTGGCCCCGCCAGTGAGGAGGTGTCCTGGGGCACCTCCGCCTCCTCTGCCCGGGGAGTTACGGGTAAGTCGAAAGTTCTTTGCTAGTTCGTTGCTATTCTCCATTTTTCAACCGATGGTTGCGTTTGGAGCGAAGGGGCGTTTCATCTGTTGTCGGTCTTCGATACCAACGATAGTCAGAGATTGGATTATCTGGAGATTTTGTCTTGAGACGAAATCATCACCAGATATATATCCCTGGATTGTTGTTGCTGGATCGACTCCTGCCTTCATCTTCCACCTTCCACCTTCCACCTTCCATCTTGCGCCTCACAGACATAGGCTCTCAAGGTGTGTTGGTTAGAGGCATTCGATTCTCTCCGCAATCACGGTTCCCAAAGTCTAGACAGTAAGCTGCCATAGATCTAAGCCTTCATACTCTTTGGCTGCCATGACTTTGCGAATTTGGATTCAAGACTTGCTCAGGAAGCTAAGATTCTCCCCAGATGATGAGGACCTTGCCGGTCAGATGTTGGTTGCCTCGCTTGAAGGCACCCTGAGTTCGAGCGAGTAAGTTATCTGCGAATAACTCTTGCTTGCCCATCAAACGCTGACTTGGGGTGTAGAGCTCGTCAGACCAGCCAGTCCGCTGGTACCAGTGGGGAGAGCCCCAACATCGTCTTCGCAACCCCGGTTCAGTAAGTGCTCCTTTCTTCTCTCCTCAACTTCACGTTTGACGCTTGCTGACATTCGATTGCAGTGCAAACCCTTATGACTCTCAGGCCCGCAGAACCGGCGATGTTTTCCTCGGCAACAGAAGAGTCGCCAGTTTCCGCCGTCCCTCGCCCATCCGCTCTCAGGTCAGCGTTGAGGACCTGGTCAGCGACTTCCGGACGTACGACCATACAGAGGAAGTTGCTGATACGGACTCTCCGCGCCCCGGCAACTCTCGCGAGCTTACTCGCAGTTACTCCTCCGTGGGTACAGGTCTCCTCCGTGGAGACGAAGACAACGTTGCGTCGTTTACGGACGCGCAGACCATATACAAGCGGGACCACTGCATTTTTGTGGCCAAGTGAGTTGCGTTCTTGCCTGCAACAAACAACAATTTCTGACCTTTTCTGTGTAGCTTGTCTGATACGAAGGGGGATCTGGCCCTCGAGGCAGCGGTGACTCGCGCGTTCAGCGAGTACGGCATCGTCCACGTAAAGATAAAGCGGGACGGTAGCCGGAACAATATGCCGTATGCTTTTTGCCAGTATACGGTAAGTCATTCTGTCGCGGGAGAAAATTTTGTTGCGGGAGAAAACAAAACAAAGTGGCGATTATCGTGGTTACTGACACTTGAGCAGAACCAGGAGGACGCAATCCGTGCGTTCAGCAAAGGCAAAAACGTTTGCATCTTCGGCCGTTCTTGCCGGACGGAATGGGCGAAAAAAAATCGCTTCTTCATGGTCTCGCGGAACGATGACCTTCCATGCACCATTCTTGAGGCTCGCCACCTCTTGAAGAAGTATGGCCAAATTTCACGCGCCTATGAGGCCGATCTTGAGCTCTGTGAGGAGCTCAAGATCAACCAGGGTATTGTGGTGGAGTTCGCGTACTACACCGCCTCACGAGACCGAGACATCGTAAGTTTTCCCTTACCTCCTGCCAAGCCTCCCACTCAATTCCCTGGTCAACTCGCCACCGGACTTCCTGCCCCACCTCCGGAGCGACGCCCGGAGTGACGCCCGGAGCGGCTCCGGGGAGCTTTTTTGACAGACCCACCCCACGTTCTGCAACATTATCAAGGCAAGAGCGTCTCCCGTTTCGGTCGGCCTTGCCGCACCAAGTGGGCGAAAAAGAACCGGTTCTTTCATCGTCTCGCTCATGTTGTTTCGGCTTCCGTCACGCTTGATCTTACATGGACGTTCCGGATCCCCGCACTTGACCTCATTTGCCTGTCCATCTTGCGATAGCCAGACTGACTGACATTTCCCGCAGGTGAACGCAGACCATGGGGACTACAGCATCAAGCTGAAGGGCCCAAAGAAGGTGAAGGTCTCCCGGGAGGACCTTGACCGGGAGTTCCTCGCCCGGTACGACCAGACCAAACGGTCTATTTACGTCAGCAAGCTCCCCACCGGCTGTGACGAGGAAGAACTCGGCGAGTTCTTCACCCAGTTCGGGGCCGTCCGGGCCCTCAACATTGTGCATCCGGAGCATGCTCGTGAGTCTTTTCCATTCTGATGACGAGGATTTCGACGCAACTAACCACGTCTTCCGAAATTAATAGCACACCCCTTCGCGTTCGTTGAGTTCGATACTCTGTTTGGTGCAGAGGAAGCGTTGACGAACAAGTCAATGTGTGAAATTCGCCCCGGGCACCTCTTGAATGTCCAGCAAAAGAAAGCGGAGACTCGAGCTCCAAGCCAGAAGACGTCGAATTCAGGACTGAGCCAGAAGTCTTCTTGGAGCAGCAAGAGCCAGGCCGGCGGAGCAAGACAGCGTCTGTCTCCGGGAGGAAGCAACCTCCACCTCAAATCGGCCCTCCGCAACAGCTATGTCCGAGCCTCGCCGAACAAGTTGCCGACGATTCCTGGTTCGGATATCGACTCGCACTGGCCTCAGGATAAGGCGCGAAACATCTCTCCCCGTGTCGCCATGACGAGGTCGTACATGGAGCGCGACGCCTCTGGTTCCCCCAGCTCCCAGGAGAAGAAGATTGCCGGTTCCTCTTTGAAGCCCACTCGGGTGAAGATTGGGGGTGTTGACTACCCGTTAAAGCCTATCGGAGGAGACCCGTACTTCAAGAAAGCCGCGAAAAAGTTCGGCCATGGTCTCAAGTATGGCGCCGCGACTGGTTGGGAGAATGATGAGGGCGAGGACGACCAGACAATCGCCTGGGTTGTCAAGGGAGCCGAGATGGCGCCCCCCGCCTACGCGAGCAGCCGCGAGCAGAACGATGAAGCCGTGGAAGGATACGCCGACAATGACAGTCCGACGACTTTCGCCCAGCACCCTACCGATGTTGAAGCCAAGATGCGTGCTGCCCGCAAGGCGGCCCAGGGCGTATCGGATGCTGCCCAGTCAGAATACGACGCTTGGGTACGTTCCGGGGGCCACGAGAACAGTTTTATGAGAGCTCAGATCGGAGCTGCAACTCCGACACCCCGCCGTGTTGTACGCAAGCTCAAATCTTCCACCTCAGACAATGACCTGCAGGCTTCATTCCAGCAGCAGCGCGCGGCCAACTCGGCTCGCTACGACTCTCGTCCCCCTACGCGTGTCTCGCCTGCTCGCCAGCTCGAGCTGGAACTTGAGCGCCACCGTCCTACAGTGGCGTCCCGGCCCATGGCCGCACCCCAGCCCGGCTACATGGATGACTACGCCAGGTCTCCTATGATCTCGCCCCCGCCTGGCTTCACTGGAAACTACGGCAGACCGTCTATGATCGCGCCCCCGCCCGGCTTCACTGGCAGCTACGCCAGACCTCCTACGATCGCGCCCCCAACCGGCTTCACTGTTGACTTCGGCAGATCTCCCACAATCCCGCCCCCGCCCGGAGTCACCGGTGGCTACACCAGACCTCCCTCGGTCCCGCCCCCGCCCGGCTTTACTGGCAGCTACGGCACCAGAAATCCCATTATCTCGCCCCTGCCCGGCGACCCTGACTGGCGCTACCAGAGTTCGGGAGACCGCCCGTTCATTCCCGTCTGTGAGCCCGACATTGACGGTCCTTATCCGAACTACAAGGGACCATTCAGACCTCGTTATGGCATGGGCATTGCCGGCTCGGATCCCGTGACGGGAAAGCCGGTGGATGAGGACGGCGAGGAGGTTCTCGTTTGGAAGGGTGGCCATCAGAAGAAGAGTGGTCAGAAGCGTGGCGCTCGGAAGGACAAGGCAGACTCCGAGAATGACGCCTAACCGAAAAACAACTGTCTATCTGCGCGGCTGGTTTGTTATCGGTCTTGAGCGCAATGGTTTGCTGTTTTTGGGAGCTGCGATTTGAGACTCGATAGTGCGAGGTACGACTTGATGACACAATACGATCTCGAGAGATAAGATGTTCAAAGGCAGCTGTCCTCTGCGCGGCTGGTTTGTTCCCGGCCCTGGGCGCGACGGTTTGCTTTTTTGAGAGCTGCGATTTGAGACTTAATATTGCGACGGTACGACTTGACGACACAATACGCCCTGACGAGAGACATGGTTTTTGTTCTCTCTTCTTCTGGGGTTCTCGACTCTTTCTGGAGTTGGAACATGAAGAAATGGATAGGCGTGTGTAACATAATCGGAAAGTTTGAGAAAATGGTGCGGAATTTCACAGTGGTCTCGGGCAAAGGTTTTGTTTGGGATTAGAATACATCCCCGGCTTCTCGAAGGAAAGTAGATGGCTTAATATCACAGTTGTATCTGTGGCCAGACAGCAGATTTCGGAGCCGTCAGATAGCACGAAGACAACCGTTTTGAGACCAAACCCTCGCTCGCGACGCTTGCCTGTGATCGAGATATGTACTAACACGCCAGGTTTGTGACGAGTGAGTGAGTGAGAGAGGCGCCAGGAGATTGCCTCGCGCGGGACACTACCCGTGTGAGACCGGCACCGGCTGCTGCGGTTGAGGGGAAAATCGCGGCCTGTTCGAGATCTGCGCTAACACAACGGAAGACACTAGGAAAGAGAACGAAAAGAGGAAGAGCGGTCGTCGAGCCTGTCACGCCCGTCTCTGGGGATTGCAGAGGGGGCCGCGACACGGTGGCTGCATGGGCACCCGATCAACTGATGAGTGATGGTCGCCAATCGGAACGCGCTGGCTGCTGAAAAAGCTGAGAAAGCGACAACCTACCTTGCCTACCTTGCTAAAAGCGAAAAGCGGCGGAGAGAGAACCAACCTAGTTCGCTCAGCTTTGCCATAGCGTTTGCTAGGACGCGGGCTCGGTTCGCCGTGGTAGTGGACCTCCTCCCGGCGTCGGGATGCGAATGGGGGGTCCCCCACGTTTGGGATGCGGGTGGACGCGGTCTACTGCGGCGAGCTGCGGTGTGGTGGGTGGATTGAGTGGATCGGGGACGTAATTTTTTTGTTGTGCCCACCCCTGGTGACGGCTGTTGAGAAAGGCTAGTACCTATCTTGGCCCTTTTTTTTTTGCTTTGCTGATACCGAGGAGATATGCAAGACTGATTGACTGACTGGGTATATAAGGAAAGAACGGCGCCGCGTGCAGGAAGGCTGGAATTGTTGCTGAGTGAGCGTCAACTTTCAACAACCATCCATCCATCAATCACGCAAGCGCAACAGAGGATTGAACGTGCCTTGCCTTTGGAGAAAGGTTGAGGGTTGAGAATTCTGATAGCCTTGGAAGTGGTGCACATCTACGGATTATCATCCACATTACCTTATCCTTTGCCTCTGTTTGTTGTAGGGGGGTCGAACGGAACAAAACAAAACAAACAGACAATCTGAACCGCAACGGCAAACGGAAAACCGCTGCTGCATCGTGCCATTTCCAATCACGGGCGAGCCGTTGAAACTTGGAAGAGACGATAAGCTATGGGGCAACCTTCTTTTGCGGCGTCAAACGCCGTCATCTACTTGACCTATGGAGCGTTCTTGTAAGTGGAGTCTAGCTGTTTCGCAACATGTGAAAGATGGGGATGAATGCTAATGGCGGTGACACCGTTTGCAGAGTGGTGGGAACAGGAATTGCGTGGACGATGAGAAATCAGTCCAAGGGGGAGTTTCTCTCTGCCAACAGGACTCAGACGGGTTAGAGGACATTCCCCATTCGCATTGTTGGAAGGGTGTTTGCCTGAGCCCTTCGTGATTATCACCGAGACTGCGAACTGTTTCGGGTAAGAACTGAACTGACTGTTTGGCCGTCGCGCCTCGTGCAGCTTTCCCGCTGGCTCTGAACTTCATTGCTTCTGGTGAGTAGAGAGACGCTGCTGAAACATGCAGCGCTCACTGCCCCGCCGTGAACCACGGGAGATCATGAGCGGTAGCAACAGACGACAACAGCATTTAACCCCCTAAGCGGGATCGAAGCAACGGCAAACGGAGCAAAAGCAAGCAGCAACAGCAGCAGCACCAGCAGCAGAAATCGCCGACATCCGATGGTGACATTGGGCGATGGGAACGGCACTTGTTGGTCGGCGATAAGAGATGCAGATGCCTGATCGTAGGTTCGTACCCAAAGTCCACCATATCTCCCTCCTCTTGGTAGTGTACCGTCTCTCGGGCTCGCAGCCACTGCCTCTCAACTGCGAGAGGGAACTGGCTGTTCCTTGGGCGCTGCATGGCCTCGAGGGATGGGAGATTGCGGCTCACTACGGGCGCCTAGCTGAAGCGAGCACGACCGGCTCCAACCTCCTTGTCCTCCTCGTATTTTACCAGGAAAACCGATAAGGAGGAGAGCTGCCGGGCTTGCGGGAGCGAAGCTGAGATTGTACCGTGATTACTCGATCAAGTTAATGCTTGCGTGGGAAATGTGCTGCCGCTCCGATCAACTCCCCCCTTTTCCCTCCCCCGCCCCCCTTTCCACGGCCCGCTTGTATTGACCTGCTGAATTTTCACAGCCCTCGGATCGGGAATCCTCTTTGCTTACCCGCAGCTCGCTACGATTGCCGGTGTCCAGGGCGTGGTCATCTACGCCCTGTCGTCGGGCCTACCCCTGTTCATCTTCGCCGCCCTGGGCCCTATCATCCGCCGCAAGTGTCCTGAAGGCTTCGTCCTCACCGAGTGGACAAAGCAGCGCTATGGCACCATCACGGCACTCTACCTCGGCGCCATGACGCTGCTCACGCTGTTCCTGTACATGGTGTCAGAGCTGTCGGCCATCGGGCAGGTTGTGACCCTCTTGTCGGGCTTGGACGGCCTGCCCGTGATGATCGTGCAATGCCTGATCACGACTATCTACACCTGTACGTCTTTTGCTCTGGCTCTCTCGCAGCCCTCTATCTAGTCTAGCTTGCAAAGGATAGAAGCTCACGCATATCTCTCTAGCGCTGGGCGGATTCCGCATCTCCTTCATCACAGACAACGTCCAGGGAGCCATGGTCGTCGGCCTCATCGCCATCGCCACCATCGCCATCGGCGTCGAGACCAAGATCGACACCAGCCTCATCGAGCCCTCCGGCCTGACCAAGCCCACCCTCCTCGGCTGGCAGCTCCTCTACATCCTCCCCATCGCCATCCTCACCAACGACTTCTTTCTCTCCAGCTTCTGGCTGCGCACCTTCGCCTCCAAATCCGACCGGGATCTCTGGATCGGCATCTCTATCGCCGTCGTCGCCATCCTCTTCATCGTCACCCTCGTTGGCTCCACCGGCCTCGTCGCCGTCTGGGCTGGCCTCGTCCCCGGCGCCGACCCCGAGTTGCCCGTCGACGGCGCCGTTGCCTTCTTCGCCCTCCTCGAGCAACTCCCCTCCTGGGTCGTCGGCTTCGTCCTCGTCATGTCCGTCACCCTCAGCACGGCCGCCTTCGACTCCCTGCAGTCCGCCATGGTCTCCTCCGCCTCTAACGACCTCTTCCGCAACCGCCTCAATGTCTGGTGGATCCGCCTCGGCGTCGTCCTGATCATCATCCCCGTCGTTGTCATTGCCATCCGCGCCCCGAGCATCCTCCAGATCTACCTCATCACCGATCTCCTGTCCGCTGCTACTATCCCCGTGCTGGTCATCGGCCTCAACGGGAACTGTTACTGGTGGGGCGGCCTCGAGGTCATCGTCGGTGGACTCGGCGGCATCTTCACCGTCTTCTTATTCGGAACCGTGTACTACGGGAACGCCTACGACGGCGGCCGCCTCATCCTGCTTGAGCAGGGTCTGTTCTCAGAGGGGTGGGGCGCCTTCGGTGCCTTTGTGGCTGCGCCGTTTGGGGGCTTGTTTTGGGGCTTTGGCACCCTGGGTTTGAGACTTGCGGTGCAGTGGGGCATTGCTAAGGCCAAGGGAAGACGCTTTCAAGCGCTGGATCGCCCGTCTGTCGAGGACAGGGTCGAGGCGGTCCCGGAGGATGCGGAGGGTACGGAGGCTGGGGATGAGCTGCCTGCGAAGGCGAAAGAGAGTGGGAAGTTTGTTTGAGACTTCCTATCTTTGACTTGCCTATCCCCTATATTTGGCGGGTTGCAAATACAAACAGGTTGTAGTGGGGGGTGTGGATAGTCGTGTGTATCTGGTGTGGTGGGAGGTAACCACCTGGTGGTAAGGATCGAGATTGTTAGGATGGGTTCGTTGATTCATTTCGGTGTTGTCGTGGGCTGGTTTCGTATTTACGTGCTTTATATGCCCTGACACTCGCTCGCTTCGAGAAGGATGGATAGCCCAGCTAATACACGCGGGAGCCTGGAGGAGGTCTGTTTACGGTGCTTGGTCATGGGACGCCTCCCATGTCTTATTTGTGGAGGAGCTTTTAAACACAGAATGAATACACAAATTGCTCCTCTGCTTTTTCTGCTTTGCTGGGTTGATGTCGTTGGGTCTGTATTTGGATGGAAGACTGAAGACTTTGTGTTGATTTGTGGTCTGATTTTACTGCTCAGGGGTGTGATTAGTCTTTTGCTCTCGAACTATACTGGCGTTCCGGTTGCAAGGCAAAGACCCCCCAAAAATAGTATCCCGTGGTCAACGGAAGAATGGCTTTCAGGACTACGGCTGGTGTTGTGTTTTTGTAGTGGGCTTGGATTTTGTTGGTTATGAGTTGGTTGCACGTTGAAGATGAAGGAGACAGCATGCCGAGATCAACAGGGGATGGCTTTCACTTCGAAGCTTGTATTGTATTGTATTGTACACCCACCGGGTTGACAAAATGTAGATCTATGGTATGTACAATACATTACACCAGTCCGCATCCCGGATATCTTACAGCAGTCCCCCCTTAGAGCTTGTACTTCTCGAGCTCTGACTTCTCGACGCTCGCGAGGGCTTCCTTCTCGAATTGCCACTCCTTGAACGATGTAGGCTGGACGCTCCCCAATATCCGCCACTCACCCTGCGTCCAGGTCTTGGGGCTGATGATGGACACCATCACGATGTACTCGGTGAGATCCACCTCCTGCTGGCCGTCGGGCTTGACCTCCCACGGGCCCTTGGCCGATCGCTCGTACAGGGTCCGGCGCTGCCGGCTCCTGATCCGGACCACCACCTGCCGCACAAGGGGACTGCCCTTGGTCGGCGCGATGGGCGAGAGCACCTGCGACACGATCCGCGGGTTCCGCCACCCCAAGTAGCGCACCAACTCCCAGCTGTAGCGGCGGGAGCGCTGCCGCGCGTCGATCGTGGCAAGCATGGGAATGGACAGCGACTTGACGCATATTTGGGACAGCGACTCCTTGTTGCCTAGGGCAAGCGCCGAGGCCATCTCGCGGTGCAGAGCCTTGGCGGAAAGGAGAGCCTGGTCGTTGTTGAGCTTGAACCGCCGAGGCTTCGTGATGCCCTGCTTGGAGGACAGCGACATCATGATGACCTGCAGCTTTCCGCGCCCCCAGGACTTGATGGCGTCGTAGAGGAAGCTGAAGAAGAGCTTCGGCTCGCGGGGGAATTGTGAGAACGGAGGCGGGACGAGGGTTCCTGTGTCCGCAGAGTTAGCTCGTTGATATTATACCGATTCGAAGCCCGGGATACGCACCTGGGAGGATCATCTGCATCTGTGAAGCGTCGATCCGGTCGAACATTGCCATATCCGCCCTCTGCTTAGCGGGAGATATGGACTGTGTGTCGTTCTTCCTATCTCGCGGCGTGGTGGCTATCTTGTTCGTGAATAACCGACTGCCCTGGCCTGCCAATGGAGATGTTACGGCCCCGCGAATCGTTGTCCCCATCGCCGTTATCATTGTTGCGGAGGAGAACATGTCCCGGGCGCCGCGCAGGCCCAATCTGGAGGAAGCCATTCTCGGATTCGATGCCGCACCCTCGGGGCGGGACAAGCTTGATTGCTTGGTGCGTCTCTCGTCGCTGCGGGTTCTACGGTTGGCGGAGGCGACGGCCGTTGATATGCATGGCTCGGGGCCTTGTGCTCGGTCCGGGTTCGGTGGGCAATTGCTCCGTTCTGTGGCGGTCTCGCCGGGAGCTCGAAATCGCGGATCTCAAAATTTCGACATGCACGCGCCCCTGGGCTGCTGGGTCGGAAGATAAAAAACTGGGGCCCATCAGAGCGGAAAAACAGGCCCAGGGACGGCCTGCCGCTCAGCCTTGCCCCCACCTTGGAGCTACCCAAACCCGCTTTGCCCAAAG
>Ga0247780_1000861_pt1 | contig 23593 bp, 15 predicted proteins | sample UWRJL079202R5_FD_179927 | JGI IMG/M metagenome (GOLD analysis project Ga0247780, IMG submission 179927) | Plant litter microbial communities from Arlington Agricultural Research Station in Wisconsin, United States - UWRJ-L079-202R-5 | ecosystem: Environmental > Terrestrial > Plant litter >... | reverse complement strand
CCTCACTAACATAACATTAAACAACGGATACTCCCCCACCTCAATACTCTCCTCATCGCCAAAGAACTGCCCCTCCGACAGGACCACAAACTCCCCTACCCCTCCCGCCGCAACCTCATAAGGGAGGCTCACCCTCCCTACCTCCTTGCCATTCTCTGCAAGAATAGCTGTCTCTCTGATATGCAGCTCCCGAGCGGCGAGTAGCTTCCCGTCTTCGGTTTTCCGCCAGAGGGTCTCTGTTCTTGTGCGGGTCTCGCTGAAGGAGAATTGAGCGATGAGCGTGCGGAAGACGAGGTGATACCCTGGACGGAGTTGTTTTGTGAGAGCAGGGGGAAGGGCGGGTAGAGGACGATCGAGGGCGAGGTTGTTTGTGGCTAGGGAGACGGAGGAGGTCCATTCTTCGAGGGAGGTGGAGGGGCTCAATGCGAGGCCGAGACCGTTGCTGTTGAGTGGGCGGAGGGGAGTGTTGTTGAGAGAACTGGCGCTACCTTTTCGAGGGGGGAGGGGCGGTGGGGCGGGCCTAAACTTGTCGTTGCCGGAGGAGGATGGCTGGGTTCGAGGTGGAGGCACGGGAGGAAGGTTGTCGGCGGTGTACCATCGTAAGAGCGGACGTATCCGCTCCTCGGGCTGCTCCGCATCGCCGCCCCGATTCTTTTGCAGGACTTTTTGTAGCTGACCGCGGTTGTCAGTCTGGACACGATAGGTTGCCTCATACTGCACGCCACCAGGGCAGAGAACAAGCTGTCTTGATTCGGGGTCGACACATTCTGCTGCTTCCCAAGCAGCCCACGACCAGGTAGGAAACCGCCTGTCTTTCCTTAGCCGGAGGCGGACCCCTTCCTTGGCTGCACATTGCCAGTGTAGAGCCTGGTCAAAGAACTCCTCTGGTAGACCATTCAAGAGCCGCTTTCTGCCCTGTGGGTTTTGCTGGTTGGCAATGAGAATCTTGAGCATCCCCATGACAGCATTTATGGCATCTATTGGGTTCGTCATCTGGCGAGGCGTATACTCCTGAATGAGACCCGCATAGTCTGCAAAAATCGAGGACCGCAACAGCCGTGGGCCACTGCGTCCGTAACTGCCCGTCTTAATTTCTGAGAAGAGGCTTGTATTCGCCAAGGAAAGCCAGCCAACAGCAGGAAGTCGGGTGTCGGCATCCATGGCGCTCATGTCTTCGTGCATCGTCCCGTATGGGCAGCGAAAGTCAACCACGCCGTCGTGAAAGATGAGCAGCCTCTTTGAGAGGAGTTTCTCTTGCAGCGTCCACGCTCTGCTCGCCCATGGGTTGAGGTCAGGATACCCGGCGCTTTGCATCGGAAGGAGCACGTTAACTACCGGATCTGACGTGACGCGCTCAGCCAGTTGGGAAACGGAGCGAGTGGTTGACACGCCCGTGATGGGCTCGTTAAGATGTGTACCGGATGCGGCGACAATTGTGACCAGCGCACCGCCGTAGATGCGGTCCATCTGCCCAATCTGGTGGGCTTTGTCTGTGTCACTGTCCTGGATGATACACAGACGATCAGCCCAGAGGTAGCGCAGGCCAAGGCTGCGGATAATATCGATGGCATCTGAGATCGCGCGCCCAACGTTGTAGCGTCCAAGCGCGCCGGGCGCAGAGAGCGAATGGACGTTTTTGTTGCTGAGGGATAAGATGCCGGCGCGATGTGAGACATCGCCCCAAACGTAAGACAGAGCCGCGTACTCATGGTGCTGCGGGTCTCTCTCAACAATGGAGCCGTCTTGGACGTCGACAAGTCGAAACGGAATTCCCGACGGCTTCTCAAGCGTGGCCGACCATTTTGGAGAGTTGCATGTCGTCCCATGGGCAGCGCAGCAGTGCGTGAGCCATGTGCGGCAGAGGTTGAAATCGATGGCCTTCCTGTCAACAAGCCTTCCGTATCGAAGGTTCTTCTCGTGTTTTGGCAGTGTTGATGGAACCGGCGAGGCAACTCGAATGGCAAAGTGGCTGAGCGTCTTGATGTCGCGGCCTCTTGCTTTCGCGCAGCCAAATACCGTGATATCGAGCACCCCTGACTTGGGATGCGAAATGCCATGCACCATGACTCTCACCACAGCGGGAACGCCCTTCTTGGTCATGGCGTTGATGACGCCCATATCTGGCAGGACATCCATAGCGAAGCCATACGCCTTCGCCCGGTCTCCGTTGTTGTCAAAGTGCTTCCCGGCGGCCAATCCTGCTCGGGCGCCTTGGTTGATCGCGGCGGCATCTCGTCTCTCGCTCCCCTCCCCTTCTTCAAAGTCGATTTCCCTCTCGTTGTCGGCTTTGATCTCTTTGACGTTGACATCATCGTAAGTGTGGCCGAACGGCCATTTTGCCTCCTTCTTGATGCTGAACTTTTCTCGATTGCCCGCCCACGTTTCAAAGTCAACCCAGAAGGGAGCCTCCTTGGAGCGCAGGTCCTGAAACTTCTTGTCTTTCAAAATTGACTCTTGGAGTTCCTCGTCGCGGAGCGGGTCGTGCGCTGGAAGACAAAGCGCTTGGAACAGCAGGCTGCAGAAGTTGCAGTTGTGGCGCTTGGACAGGAGATGCTTCAGGTTGATCAGGTGGGCGGTGGATTGAGCGCCTGGATCAATGGATGCGCGCTCAATAAGGGTGTTTCCGAATTGCGCGAAGTCAATCTTGGAGCATTCCCCGCAGAGATTATTGGCCTTCTTCGGTGTCTTCGAGGCGGAAGAGCTCGATGTGGCGCGCGGATCGAAGCTGGCATCAGGCGACTTCGAAGTTGACCTTTCGGGCAAGCGTTGGGGCCGGGACGACCACTCTGCTGTCGCCGCGACTGACGGGGGCGTGGTGCAAGTCGGTCGCCGTGGTGGCAATCGTGGCGGTGAGTGCGAGTTGTTTGGCCGCTGTCCGATTTTGCGGGTTTCTGCTGATGGCCATGGCGCAGCAGCGCAAAGCTCGAAGGAGCTCAATTCGGGTGTCGACGGGGGCGTAGGCAGGGGCTGTGGCCGCCGCGGTGGAAGCGGAGGGACTCGGGGTCCGAAAATAGCGTCCTTTCGACAATTGACCAGATTTGTGACCGGTGCATCGCGGGTTTGGGGAGCAGCTGGTGGTGTTGGTGGTGACGACCCACAGACGAGCGGAAATGTCTTGGAAAGCGCGGGCTTCTTGGGCGGTGGAGGTGGGGGTCGTCGGCGTTGATTAGCTTCTGGCGCTCTGTTTGGGAACACATCTTGCACAGAATGTTGTAATTGTGCTTGCTCGAGCCCTTTGGCTAATGCCATGACCTTTGTCGCGTCCTTTTGTTCAAACGAAGCATCGGTCGGTCTTTTGTCGATTTGTGCCGCGACAGCCCGAATTCTTTGAGCGTCGGCAAGAGCCGAACTCGGATCATGTCTCGCAGTCTGCGCTCTTGATGACAGCCAGGATGGCTCCATATCGAGATGAACTGAGGTGCAGGTGGTGAGGCTTTGGCTTTGGAAGCTGAAATGCGATTTAAAATTGCTTGAGGTTAGGTACCTTTTGCCTTTCTCTGAGCGATCGGAAGCGAATTGCCATATGTTATATGTTCTCTAGCATCGTCCCGATGACACCAGGATTTGCATCAATCCCAAAGTACTTGCAGGCTGTCCGCGACCAAGATGGTTGCCTTGTGAGACCGGGGTAGCGCATGGTTTGCGCCTCGTGCCGAGGTGAGGTGCATCGGCGTTTCATGTCCAGGAACTGCACTGCCCGGTCAGCCAGTGTTTCCCAAATGCCGGGAGTGGCGCAGCGCACATTTGACATTGGGGTTCGAGCCCCCAATATCTACTTCAATTTACAGTATCTGACAGGTAACTATCAGCCTATTTCCCCAATAGTAGCCAATCACCGTACTTGCAGTCCAGAACCGACCGGTGAGTACCGCATGTGTTCCGTTATTGATCTGAGTTGTATCAGGTAGAATTACCCAACCTAGGTAGGAGGTAGATAGTTACCTTCAGCTGTCGGAGACATGTGATAAACCGGTTATTTCCAGTCACTGTGACATTTACCTAAGGAACGCAAATTGGTTCAAATCGGCGCATTCTGAATTCAATACTTAAAAGAGTGCATAAAAACGTCCAACTCTCGAGCGCATAAGCATCCTCCGCACCAAGTCTCCCCTCTTCATTGTCCCGAAGCCATCACGAATGGTTCCAAACAAGCCCAAGAGCACCTACTCCCACCACTTCAACACCAGCATCCCACTTCTATGACTAGAGAGATGTAAGCCCCATGCCCACCACACTCCTAGCCTGCTCCGTTCCCGCTGAAGCTTGCTCCCAACCACCTATCTTGGACCGCGGTGGCAACCACGACGGTAACAGGGATGTCGGACTACCCTCTCCTCATAATTGAGATATTCGCATTGGCAGTCTTGGCCTTTTGGAGCTTCCTCTTCGCTGAACGTTCGGCGGTGACCGCATGAGTACAGGATATGGACGAATCGACACATTGTGGATGTCTGCTCGGGATGTTAGGAATTCTAGAAGCTCTCTGCAGTAAATCAGAGGGGGGAAACCGGGGAACTAGCATGAAGATTGCACCTCTGGTTTGGTGACGTTCGGGGTGGGTAGGTAGGTGGGGGCTAGAGGAAGAATTTGATGCTCTGTGCCGGAATGAGGTGCCGGGTTTTTTTACCTTAGCTGTTTGTGCTGCAGGAAGTATGAGCTTGATGGAGGAACGAATAGGGTCAGAAAATCGAGGACAGAACCTCCAGTTAATATAGCCAGACAGGAGGTGGGCTTAACCTCAACGATGAGCAGTGCTGCGAGGTCGCTGGCTGCTGAATGAGCTGGAAAAAGCGTCCGATTCTAAGAGTAGGAGTCATTTGTGTTGATAAAGAGAATCACCTAGCCGAGTAGCTGTGCTAGGTGACTGATGGTGAGGCAAGTGACGGGATAGCCGTCATCGAGAATGCTGCGACATCAGCCCCCCTTCAGCTTAGAGTTGCAAACGAGTGTTTAGTGCCGGTTTTGATGCCGGAATGCCCCTATTGTTTGTGGATACTTCGGATCAGTACGATGGGGTTTCACCGATGCACGGCACATCAACGCATACCTAGGTAGGTACGCATAGGATGTGCAGATTCGGGGCAACTAAGGTTGTTGCATAGGAAGGACTGCTAAGAAAGGGATTTTTTTCTAGTTACTGAGGATTACTAGATGTTTGTGATACCGTATTATTCCACAAGGTTGGATTTTAGTCTTGCCCCGTGCCCACAAAGCCAACCCCAAGGCCAACCCTTTAACTCTCTTTTCACCCTGAGGGGGTTAGGGTTGGATGTGAGAGCACAGGGCAAGACTAAAACCCAATCTTGTGGAATAATACGGTAGTACCGGGGTGCGTTCTCTAGAACTATAACTAAACAGACTCTCGGCTCCACGTTCACTTACTAATTATCTTGGCAGCAAAGGGATGTAAGTAAGGTACTTATGGAAGTAGTTAATATTTCTTCTACCGGACAACCTGGAGGATGTTGCATCCTCAGTGGATATTAGCATCGGCATTAATGCTACACCCTGACATCTGAAGGAAGGTGGAACTGCCAAAGTGTCCGCCCCATCATTTAGCACAGACCTAACTAGATACCTTACTTACCTACCTCGAATAGCTATGAATTCCTCGCCCGCATACAACTTCAACCCATGCAAACCTCACGGCCAGAACCAGCGGTACAAGCTGGCGCGATTGTAAGCCCCACACATCTGTCTCCAATCGCCAGTGCATTCCATGTCGCATGTCGCCTCATTTGCGGCAGTCGAGGCCTCCTGGAGGGTGTCACCGCAGAGGCACATGTCTCCATTCTCAAGGGCGAAGAGGTCATAGCCTGCGTACAAGCACCACCAGCCACACTCTTGGATTGAATTCTCCTCCGACCAGCTCCATTCTGTGAGTTTGAGTTTGAGTCAGCATTCTTGTTCATTCAGGGGAAAAAAAGAACGAAAGGAACGAAAAAAAAGAAGGAGAAAAAAAAAGAGGAAGAGAGACTTACGACCACCGAGCACCCACCAGCTCGGGTCTTCGTCGGTGACACAGCCCTGGTAGATGTATGACGGTCCGTGTGGGTTCCGCACCCAGGTGGAAACCTTCTCATGTCCGCCGCACTTTTGACTGCTGTCGCCGTCACAGGGCGCGTTGCACTGGCTGTGCGGCAGGGGACGACTAGAACTTTGTATTTCATAGCCGCACCAGCAGGTGTCGCCCGACTCGGTGCCAAAGTAGTTGTACGAGATGCATTTGCCGCTGCACATCTGATTGGTCATGCGGGGGGAGACGTGTAGCTCGCTGTCGAGCGTGGGAGACTGTGGATCCAAGTTGGTCTGGCAGCCCAGGTACACATGAGTCGCTGTATCGTGGGGCCCGTAGAGGCTGAGCCGCTGGTCGTCGCCGCAGGTCTGGTCTGCGTTGCCGGTACACGGCATGCCGCACTCGGAATCGGCCACCAGACTCGACGTCTCGTCGCGCCGGTTGCCGCAGTAGCACTCGACGCCCCACTCGACGCCAAAGTAGCGGTAGCCGCGGTCATCGACGCACCACTGCTTGCACGCCTCCACCGTCATGGTCTGCGTCAGATCGTTGTCTTCCCAGAGGGCGCGTAACCCGTCGGTGAGGTCGCTGTAGCAGCCCAGATACTTGTACCCCGCCATGATGCCCGGCGGCGTCGGCGGCGTGCCAAACAGGTCGAACACGCCGAGCGAGAGGTCACCGCCGCACGTCTGAGCCGGCGCGCCCGAGCACGCCTTGTCGCAGAGGGAGGCGTCTTTTGCCACAAAACCGGCCGCTGGTAGTGCAATCTGAGGACCGCCATTGCCGCAGCGACACGAGTCGCCGTTGTCGATGGAGAAGTAATCGAACCCGCCCGTGGTGATGCAGAACTTGGCGCACGCCTGCTGCGACATATACCGCGAGTCGGTCGTGCTCGCGCCGTCCAAGGCCGCCGGCAATGTGTCCGAGTACTGGTAGCAGCCGTAGTGGTTGAACGCGGGTGCCTCGCCGGGCCCGCCGTTCGGGCCCGGGCAGTTGCCGTCGCAGCAGCCAAAATCGGGCTGGCAGCCCGTTGCGACGGTGCAATCGGCGGGATCCGAGCCGCACTGGCCGCTGGCGTTGCAGCAGTTGCCGAAGATGACGCTGCAGGTGTATCCGTCGACCCCGCCGCATGTGCCGTCCGGCGTGTCGCCGTCCAGCTCCGGCGGCTCCGGCTGCTCGGGGGGCTCCGACTGGGTGCAGTTGCCCGACTCGCAGTTGCCGATCCCGCAGAAGGATGGGCCCGTCCCGCATACGCCGCCCATGCTGCAGCAGTCTCCCCAGGTGCCGCCGCATTTGCGGTCGTCGTGGTTGGGACCGCACAGCCCGTCCGTGGTGTACCCTACGCCGTCGCAGTGGCCTTCGTAGCATACGCCAATGGCGCAGTCGGCGCTGTGGGATGAGTTAGGCTGGCTTCTTTTCACGTCCGACAATCGAGGTAGAGGTGCATGTGGACTAGACTTACGCCGTACTCCCGCATGTCCACGTCAGCGCGTTGCAGCACGGCGCCGCAGTGTCGACGCAGCTTGCGTCGTTGTGAAGAGGGCCACAGAATCCATCAATCGAGATGAGGGGCTGGATATCTATACCGCGCAGTAAATGCCATGTCGTGTCAGCGAGATGGCCACAATCTGATGAGGAACATTGAAAACCGGGCGTCTCCCGGGAGGGGGCATCTACTTACATCCCTTGACGCAATACTGCGTCGACGCCTGGATGTTGTCGCAGTTGGCATTCACAGACGGGTTCAGCGCAAAGAAATTCTCAACCGTGGTCTCGTACGTGAGGGCGAGGTCCATGCAGGTGTAGTAGTTGACATCCTCGCCCGACGTGGCGTGATACCGGCACATGATGTCGCCGGCATCTCTCTTCCACTGATGCGGCTGGCACTCGTCCGCACTCACCAACGGCAAAGGAGCCAGACCCAAAAAAAGAACGAGCGTCAGAAGTGAAGCCATCATGGAACGAGCCAAGTAACGACTGTGTGGACGTGGTTGTGTGACCGTGGAAACGACAGACAGGAAGGGCGAGCCGTGAGAAGCCCGGAACCGATGTCAGCCAGACCGACGGTGCCTGGTGCTACTACGAGTCTTCTTCAGTCGATATCATCTGGAGGGCCCCACGGCTCAACGACAGCAGATCCGTATTCGGAGAATCAACCCCCTCGCTCTCCGTGACGGGCAAACGGTTATCTCATTTCCCATATCCGATATCGTTTGTCATGCCGAAATGTCACCGGGGGGTTCTGATGCTGCTCGCAAAGCTAGCCGGTTGAGTGACGATGCAGTTCGTCAATATTGCGCTGCGGTCGTCAGTGAAATGTGATGCCAAATATGCCTTTGCCCTTGCTCTGAAATTGTTCATGACCTGGCGGTGTGGAGCGACGTGCCCAGAGCTCCCCTGATATTGCGGGACGCGGGTGGTAGTGTGCGGCGCAGTTTCAACTTTCCCATGAAGAACGCACTGGACCCTTGCTGCTCCTGGTGCGAAAGCGCTTCAACGCGCGTCACGTTGCCCACGTTGGTTTAGACATGGGATGTGCGGCCTGTCTGTCCGATAAGATTGTTCCCATGTTGATGTTACACCAAAGGTGTGTCTGGGTGAGGTACCGAAGGTAAGCTACTGCGTAAGGCCGCGTCCCTGCAGTACCTAGTCCGTAGTTCCCCGGTTTTTGGTCCCGTGCGGGTCGGTAACCTTGGAGAAGGGTGCTCGGATCCTGTCTTGGCGATTGTTAGGCGCGTGTAAAGAAGAGCTGGGGAGCGAAGCCCTTGTACGTCCGAGCCAATCAGCTTGGAAGTTCCGCGTCAGCGACTGACGTTACACCATCTGATTGACCATGTAATTATTGGCTTGGCAGTCGCACGACTCTGCTTCAGTCAAGGGAGTCCTTTTGGCATCTTAGCGCGGGACTTAAACCCATGCAGTCAATGGTAACCTACATCCAGATAGGTATTAGGTCAAGGTGCCCAGCCAGAAACGCAGGGTCTCTGAGTGGTGCCTTGCCAACGGTGTCCCAATTCGGTGCGGGCACGAGCGGAATCACCAATAGGGCTTTCCGCGATAGTCCTATTTTCGTTACACAATGCCAGTCATGAGGGTCCAAGAGATTTTAATTACCTAGGTGCCGCGTCGAGCAGGGATCTCACCCTGTCTGCATCTGGTCATCGTGGGGGAGGGGGTATTCTCACATTTGTGACCCTCTGTTTTTTTTTTGGAGTGCCCCTGACGGGGTGCAGACCTGAGACTGGGAACTCGCTCGGTCAAACGTTCGTGTCGGTAATTACGCTAAGGCAAGCCTGGGAGGTATCTCACAGGGAGGGAAAGGGAGGAATCAGGAACATGACGGTTCCCGGTTAGGATATCAAAAGGTGAGCAAAAAAAAAGGGGGGTTCGGATTTTGGGCCCTTCTGAAGGTACAAACTAGGTTCAAACTGTGTGCTACCGACAAGGCACTTGAGGGGAGGCGACTTAAGATGGACTGCATCCCTTGTTGTTGAAGCTCTTTTGGCGACAACCAACGACGGCTCTCGTCCTCCTCCAGTCAGGACCTGGCCAAGACACCATGGCCTCCCCAACATTCAAGTTTTTCACTGCCTGCGTTGGCATATTCCTGTTGTCAATACATTCTGCTCATGGCCAGTATATTCAAGCATGGACATGGCGCACGATTGGCGGCGAGGATGTGCCACACTGGCGGCCGTCGCCTGGCGTGGTATCGCAGCCCATCATTTTGCTGGAAGATTTCAACGTCTGGATTACCTACAACTGCCATTACATGCCCAGCATCTGCCAGAATGCAGACCTGTACAAGCAATCGACTCAAGGCAAGGCTCGACGCTGGCCAGGCTCGTTCGGCTACGACCTCAACGCGGACCGCGGCGGCAAACAAGGCAGGCGCGGCGCGATGTGTCCCGACAACTGGAATCGTCTCGCGGGGGGGCACGTGTGTCCCGAGCCCAACCAGCCCAAGCCGATGCGCGCAGATAAGCGCTGGCCCGAAACCGACGTCGACCCCACGCACGTGAAGCGGTACAAAATCAAGGACCATATCGACGCCAACGGCAACGTGCTTAAGTCCGGCATGTACTACTCGTGCGATGAGTTTCCGCCGGCCAAATGGGTCGAAGGGGGCGTGGGCCTTGTGCCTGCACCAAACCCCCCGCCGCCCGAGGGCGCTGGTCAGGCCGGCTTCACGCGGTGTGCGCCCGCAGCGTTGTGTGCCCCGGACATTGGGACCAAATCGGAGCAGGACTGGCAGGGCTTTTGCCATTCCACCTTGCGGGCAAAACTATTTGCTCTTGCCATGCAGCAGCTTCAAATACCGGCAAACCAGGCTGCGCCGTTGCTCCGTGACCGCGTGGTCCAATTCTCCTTCGTGACCGAGGACGCAGGCGAAAACGACATTCCGGCTTCCGTCTGGGTCGAAGACCTCGCGACAGGTGCTGTAGAAGACATCCCCACTTACGCTCGGATTAAGCGCCGTTCTGCGAATGAGACGCGTTCGCCAACTTGGATCATCGACAAGCTCAACAGAGGAGAGACGTGGCGGCCCGGAGCTCCAACCAACGGCACGATCCATGGCTACCATGTATATGTCAACGGATCGACCACCGAGGGTTCTCACGACTGGAGCCTCCCTTCAGATGGCAGTCTTGGATACGGGGCTGACTTGGGCGACTCTGGGCTGTTCATCCCCGACGTCCTTGTCGACGACATGGGCCTGTCTTCTCTCGAGGCCAACCGCAGTGCTGACGACACGGTTCGCATCTCGGACGAGGGGAGGAAGACCGGCGCATTCACGTTTGCCCAGGTTGGCGACCCCTCCAGTGGCAAGAAAGGACACCTCTTGCTTCCCCGTCAGCCAAAGCCCCAGGGAGACGAAGCTGAAGCCCCGGGACCCGGTGCTAGCTCTGTCATGGCTCCTTCATCAAGCTCCTCCTCTTCTGCCAACCCTCTAGCGTCGACGGCATCGAGCACACCCCCGATCGTGCCTGGCGCAACAGAAGGCTTGGAGAGCATGGACATCGCCGAGGCCAGGGCTTTAGTCCAACAAGCCATTGCCGAGGCCTCCATTCTCAACCGACAGCGCATTGAGAATCCATCCAGGAACCGGTATGGGCTCAAGCCCGGCACTGTGGTCGGCGGGCAGCCTGTGGGCCGGCGCAGCACGGGAACATCTGCAGATGGCCCGCGGGGTGGTTGGCGGAGGCAGGCAGGTGGCAACAAGACCCCGCGGCCACAGGATGAACAGGAGCCATCGCCCTTGTATAAAGTCACGCCCCAGGTCGCGGCTGCCGCAGCACTCGTGGCCGAGTTCGATGCGAGGCAAGCGCGAGGCATGTCCAACATCGGCAAGAACGCGACTGTCCCGAGCCACTGGAACAGCACAACGGTCCCGGCCCCGAGCAACAGCACGACCGAGGGCCCACACCTCGGCCGACGTGCAGGGCCTGGCACCTTTTGGATGGAACACATATCTCGCAAGGGAACAGTCCCATGGGGCTCGGATCCCAACTACAAGGTACTTACAGCCCATTCCCAACCTCCCGTCTTTACTTCAAGACCTAGTTCACTGACTTTGTGGGCTTCTGCATGAAACAGATCTTCAGAAATGTCAAGAGCTATGGCGCCGTCGGCGATGGCGTGACGGACGACACGGCCGCCATCCGGGACGCCATGTTTGATGGCGACCGCTGCGGGGAAAACTGCAACGGCGCAACCATCAACAACGCCATCGTGTACTTTCCACCGGGCGAGTATCTTGTTTCGGGGACCATTCAGGTCATCTACGGGACCCAGCTCATCGGCGACGTGAGTAGCTCCTTCCATCTTCCGTCATGTTCAGGTGCTGTCGGGCCACAATCTGACCCCACCCCCCCACATAACAGGCAAACAACTGGCCCACCATCAAGGCCGCATCGAGCTTCGTCGGCCTCGGCGTCCTCTCAACCAACGAATACGTTGAAGAAGGCGGCATCGGTACCGACGGCCTAGCCATGGAGTGGTATGTCAACACCGCAAGCTTCTACAGGCAGATTCGAAACTTCAAGATCGACATCCGCGCAACCGATCCCGGCGCATATGTCTGCGGAATTCACTATCAAGTCGCCCAGGCCACGAGTCTGCAGTTCGTCGAGATCATTGCCAACAGGGCCACCACCCAGCAGGGCATGTGTAAGTTGCGAGTTCTTTTGCCTTGTTCCGCTTGCTTTGTTTCTGTCAGACAAGCTTACGTGGAGAAAAACTGATCATGATTTGTGCACAGACTCGGAGAACGGAAGCGGTGGCGTCATGGCGGATGTCACCTTTCGAGGCGGTAACTTTGGCTTTTGTAAGTGACCAGATCCACCTCCCAGCGGCTCAGAGATGTCGATGCAGACAATGAACAACACCCAACACCGGAGGCTGACCCTTGGACAATCGTGCAGATGGTGGAAACCAGCAATTCACAGCCCAGCGCATGAAGTTTATTGACTGCAACACGGCAGTTCAGCTTAACTGGGATTGGGGATGGGTATGTGACTTTTTCCCCCGTTTCATCCTTCTTCCCCGAAACCCTGGCCCACATGCGGACACCCTTGCTGATATTTTGCACAACTCTCAGGTATGGAAATCTGTCCATGTCGAGGACTGCACTACAGGTTTCCGGCTCGCCGCTCCGGCCGGAACCACGGGCGGAGGGAACATCGGGTCCATCTCCTTCTTGGACTCTCGATTTGTTCGCGTAAACAAAGCCGTTGTGGTCGCGCCACCTTCGAGCACGCCAGGCTCCGGCTCTACCGGCGTCATTTTGGAAAATGTCTTCCTGACTGATGTCGACGTGACCGTGGCAGGCACAGATGGCTCCACGCTTCTGGTCGGAGGTGACTGGCATGTGTCTGCGTGGACGCTGGGTCCTGTGTACCCTGCTGGTGAGGGACGGAGGTTTTCGTTCGGCGAGGAGGTCGACCCGTATCCTCGAGAAGAGACCTTACTTGACTCCTCAGGGGGCCCCAGTAATGCGCCCTACTTTGAGCGCCCAAAGCCGCAGTATGGAAACCTGCCCGCTGGCGCATTTGTTCACCTCAAAGATGAGGGAGCCAGAGGTAGGTTCAGCCCCAGACACTTCCATTGCATTTCATGTTTCCCTGCCAGGGTGAATCTGTGGGCTGACATTCACTTTCCGCAGGCGACGGCGTCACGGACGATACAGCCGCCTTCCAGAGAGCGCTGAATAGGAATGTCGGGAGCGTGATCTTTGTCGACGCGGGCACCTACATTCTCACCTCCACCGTCACCATACCATCTGGGACCAAACTAGTGGGAGAGACGTGGTCGCAGTTTGCCGCGAGAGGCAGCTTCTTCATGGACCCGGAGAATCCCAAGGTCATGATCAGAGTGGGAAAGCCGGGAGACGTGGGGGACGTGGAGATGCAAGACCTCCTCTTCACCACCAAGGGCCCTACTGCTGGCGCCATTCTGGTCCAGTGGAACATCAAGGCCGCCACAAAAGGGTCTGCCGGTCTTTGGGGTATGTTTTCGTCGTCGTCCCTGATTGTCTGAAGGGCCAAAGCTAACCAAATACTTACCCCAGATTGCCATGCTCGAATCGGCGGCGCGTTGGGCACTGATCTCAACCCTACGGAATGCCCTGCCATCACGACTGGGACGAACCCGAACTGTCAGGCTGCCAGTCTGATGATGCATATTGCACCCATGTCATCTGGCTATTTTGAGAACATGTGGCTATGGGTTGCGGACCATGAGATTGAGTACAGAACGCCCCCTTTTCCCGATCACTGCAGCAAACACTAACCCCGAGGTGGATAAAGTGATCCACTCCTGCAAGACAACAACAACACAATGGTAAGTTGCCGGTGGGCATCGTGACCCATTCTAAGCAAAGCGCTTGCTGACAGCTGTCGCTACCAACAGGTCCAGGTATCCGTATATGTCGCTCGCGGGCTGCTCATCGAGAGCACAGACGCAACCTGGCTCTACGGGACGGCCTCTGAGCATGCTGTGTACTACCAGTACAACTTCCACAAGGCCAGAAACGTGTTCGCCGGCATGGTCCAGACCGAGTCTCCTTACTACCAACCCATGCCCGTGGCGCCAGAGCCCTTCCGCTCGTCCGTCGGCGTCCTTCCGGGTGACCCAGACTACACTTGCAGCGGCGACGACTTTGACGGCTGTGATTCATCCTGGGCTGTGATGATCACTGGTTGCCACAACATCTTCGTGGCCGGTGCCGGACTCTACTCTTGGTTCGACACGTACGCGCAGGATTGCAGTGAGTGGTTTCCCCTCCCTAGATCCCAAGTCGAAGCCTTGGAAGCTGACAAATTGATAACTTCCTTCTCGTGTCATAGTCGGCCTGCATGCTTGTCAAAAAGCACTTGTCTACATGAAAGACAACTATGACAACGTCAGGCTCCAACACCTCATTACGATCGGGGCCAAGTACATGCTTGTATCAGACGGCGCGGGTGTCCTGGCTGTCGACAACCTAAACGTCCAAAGTCACCCCAAGTGGTCGCAGATCACAATTTTCGACGTTCTCCGAAAAGGGAACCTGCACATGGTTTGTCTCCTCTCTCTCTCTCTCTTACCCACTCCTCGCTAACACAACCTAGTCTCCGGAGTTGGCAACCATCATACCGCTCCCACACACCACGGTGCCAGCAGGACAGACCTTGACAATCAGCGCCATCCTCGGTGCCGACATTACCGGTCTGCCAAATAACGGCAACCAAAACAATGGTGTCGGCCCTGGTGGAGATATTTGTCCCCAATGCTGCTTCTTCCGGAGACTCACGTCGACCTGTTGCGGAACGGGCGGCAGTATCGGCAACCCGATCGTGATCGCCGCAAGAGTGCAAACCCCCATGGATATCAAGCTCCCTGCCGGCTTCAAGCCCAACCAGCGATTCCTCGACAGCAGGGGCAAAGCTTACGCTGCAGGAGTGCCGCTGGCGGAGGACACGACGCTTCCTATTGGCTCTGTCTTCGCAAATCCCTTCCTGATTCCTGCTGGGCAGCCGCTGTGCGCCGGGGAGGATATAGACGAGTCGCTGGTTTGGATCGATCCTACCATCTGGAGCAGCGCAACCCCACAGGTGACATGCAGTCCCCCGTGCACCTTGGTGCTGCCGCCATGGGACCGCAAGGGCACCATCGACTACCCCCTCGTCACCATCAGCACCCCGGGCCTGACAACGACGCTGACGAGAAAGCCCATCACCGTGACCGAGTGGATCGTCAGTCCCGTCACCATCACAACCCCGACCCCGACCGAGGGCGTAACAACCATTACCATCACGCCCACCCTTGCCTCGACAACGACGTGGGACCCCATCACATACACGGAAAACGATGGGACCGTCAAGACCACAAGGCCCCCGGGGATCCACCCACCTCCCCCCATTATCCGACCGGACCCACCCCCCCCCATCAAAGTTGTGTTTCCAGGCCCGCCGGGTCCGAAAGTGAAGCCCTGCTCATTTCCCATCATCGACAAGATCTTTTGCCCCCCTGGAACGCGCGGTGGCGATTTTGGGAAGACCGGAGGGGAAGACGAGAAAGACAAAGACAAGGAAGAACTTAACGTGTGCCTCTTCAGCTCTTCCGGCGACGAGGGAGGGGGCACGGGTGGCAATGGTGGCGGCACGCCTCAGGACCCCGGCGCCCCGGTGAACACGCCCAATCCGAGCCAAAACCAGAGACAGTGCTATAACAGCGGCCACTGGTTTGGCAGTACAGCAGACGTGTTTTTCCACGAGTTCTGCCAGACGGTGTACGCCAGACACCTCGTTGCCGGCGTCGGTGGCCCCTTTGTGATACATCCGCTGGACAAGGATTTCTTTTTTGAGCAAAACTTCGAGCTCGGCTACAGCAGTAACCAGGGCGTCGCCGACACAACTAAGATCGACAAAGGCTTCCTGGTGTTGTCGATCGAGGTCAAGAAGAATTGTCGCTGGGCGGGCACAATTGCGGAGTGTGTGCGGTACTTGGAGGTGCTGGAGCATTCGTGTGACTGTTCGGGCACCGAGCGCAAACAGGGCGGCGTGCTCACCAACAACTGCATGGTTGTTCGAGTTGACCCCCAGGCCGCCCTCAAGGAGCCAGCCAGCATACTAGTATAGGCAGGAGGGTTACCTGTGGGATTTGAGCCCCTTTGTGTTTCACTCTTTGCGTTTTTCTTTGTCGTATTTCTCCGCTCTGTAAATACCTACATGCCAACCAACCTACCTACCTAATCTACCTGTCCGTGTTTCCCGGAGCGCGGGCATGCAATCCTGCTCTGCTCTCACTCACCCCTGGCGCAGCGCCTCGGCAACAGCCAAGCTCTGCGCAACCCACTGCCCCTTGCTCTGCATCGCCTTCTGATGACCCCTCACCCACTGCCTGTTGCGCACCACCGACCCCGGCGCCCTCGGGCTGTGCACGTCCAGCCAAATCTCATCCGCCCGCCCGGGAAACAACCACCCGTTCGCCACCGCCTTGCCCCCGCGCATGTTCTCCGTCCGGGGCCACCACCGCGCCAAGTCCCCCGCCACAACGTCGCTCTCCATCCACCGCCCCACCGCCCGCACGTAGTCGCCAATCGTAACGAAGTCGCCCCCCGCCGCGGGCTCGATCCGCAACGGCCCCGGCGCGCGGTACACCGGCTGGCCGTCCTCGCACGCATCGGGGTCCACCTCGCGGTGGTAGCAGTCGATGTGCAGCGTGGGCCACAGGTCATCGGCGTAGTTCTCCAGACAGAAGATCCGGATGTCGATGCTCCCAATCGGCGGGTCCATGAGGGGCAAGTTGGCGATGGCGTGCGTGTCGCTCCACGGCGAGCCGGCGGAGAAGAAGTCGGCGTCGTCTTCGCGGTAGGCGGTGAGGTCCGAGCCGTCGCTGCCGGGGACGAGGGGGAGGATGCGCCAGGTGGTTGAGACGGTGGGTTTGGATGGGGGGTCGGTGTCGGTGCCGGTGGGGGTGCCAGTGTCGGTGGGGGCGGCTGTGAGGGTGAGGCGCCAGCGGAGACGGAAGGCGGCGTCGGAAAATACTACGCCGACGCCGAGGTCGACGAGGGTTGCGAAGGATGGGTATCTTCCGGGCATGTTGCAGGTCACTAATTATCGCAGGTCTGAGTAAGGTAGGTAGTTAGGTAAGTTGGTTGAAAAGAGAGTACTTGTTGCATTTGGGTAGCACTAGTACTAGGTATTGTACCACAGCAGCGGGCTTGGTGTGGAGAGGGGAGCGGGGAGGCAGGGTATTTGTACTGTGTAGGGTGCCAATGACTTCTAGGTTCTACACCTTCGCCGGGGGAATAAAGACTAGGTCGTCAGGGGACCCACTGTTACTCCCTGGTAGAGAATGATCGAGAATGATCGAGAATCATAACAGTGGGCCCCTTGACGCGCTAGTCTTTAATACCCCGGCGGAGGTGTAGGTTGGATGCATAGGGGAGTGCTGCAGGTCGGGAAGTAGCGCTAGCACGGGCTGCTCTTTAAGCAAAGCTAAGCTAAGCTAAGCTCAGCCGAGTTACCTAATTTGTCGAAAAGGGGTGAGCTGAGCTAAGCCTCTAAAGGGGAGTTAGCTCGGCTTTTAACCACTCGCCATTTCAGTGCTGACATAATGGCTTTTATCTTCTCGCGCGGGGCTAAAATTGCAGTGTTAGCTCATCTATGCTAGATGATCGGTACCGCCACTGGCTCTGAACACTGATTTCGGTATTTACAGTACCTTTCTCCGCACGGGCCAGCTCCATGCGGACTTTCATTGGAGAAAGATTAAAATTGAAATTTCTGGACACTGATTTCGGTTTCTACTATTCGGTCGCTAGCGAAATCGGCTTCCGCCATTTCTGCACGGACATTTTATGCAGATAACCGCCCATACGGTGCGAATCGCACGCGGCCGAGTACCCAGACGACTAACACATATGCGGATATTGCAGTAATGCGGTATAAAGATGATTGTCATCTAAAAATGGACGAGGCATGTCAGCTAAAAGTGGAGGCATGTCAGCCAAGTGACTGATGATGATGACTTCTATAATACAATGTCAGCCGAGGCTGCGGCGCAGAGTGTGAACCCAGCACGGCCGAGTCCGATGCTAGTTGCCTTGAGAGCGCGGCCAGAGCTCTTAGGACCTCGCAGTGTCCCCACCAGTTTGGCTACAGAAGAGGGCCTTGTTAAACTGTGACAAACTGATATAGATAGCGGGTATTACAGTGGTTTCTCGTTGCTAAACAAGCTTAACATGATCGTATCGTCTAGTAAAAGTTGTATCACTTAGGCTCCGATGCCTCGGCTACATACAAATTAAAAAGCTCAGCTGGTAATACGCACAGATCTACACACGAAGATTTTTTCGACAAAGCTCAGCTTGCGCGTCGACAACTTCAAAGATCCATATCGAGACATAATTAATTAAGTCTTTGACCTTACAGTATTCTGGGAATAGCTTCAAAATGGGTCCGGGCTGTTCTGGATTTATGGCAAGCTAGGATCAGGCAGATTAACATTAATGAAGCTTATCTTTCAGCACCGTCGGACCTGGGAGCTTCTGCATAACTGGCAGCGAAACTCCCTCAAGATAGTAGCTTGATTTTTATTTGTTTATCAGGGTTTTACAGTCCAGAAGTCTTTTAAGGGCCTGCTCAGAAGCCTGGTCCTCTAAATCCGGGCCCCTATCCGAGACCCGTATCTCAAACGCTATTAAGCTACATAGAGAGATTACCAGCCGATCTGGAGCAAGCTAGCTCTGTAAATAAGTTACTTACAGTACGAAAAGGAGTTTCTATTCATTAAGACCTGGGAGTTAAGGAAGTTTGGTAAGAGCATAGAGGATACGATCAGAGAATTGGACAATACGAAGAAGCGGTTGATCCATTTTCATCGATGGTAAAAGCGAAGCCTTAAAATTCATTGCTCGACTCGTCGACAGAACGGACGAAAGAACGGATTCAAGTTGTGAAACTGGAGGCTAGCGAGAGTGACTTCAAGGAGCGACAAATGAGCACCAAACCCTTATCGAATTCACTATGGGCCTGCGATTCAAGACCTTGATTCTTAGAGATCTAACGAGTATTCTTCACGAAAATGGTCACTTCTTCCATGTTAAGTATTGGATCACCGCACGGTTTCTCGACCAGTCTTAAGCAGAGTAACCCTCCTCGATGGGGCAGTCTCACCGGGACTGACTTGAGTCTCTTAGTTAACAGCGCCAAGTTGAAACCCTCGACTCACAATGTAAACAGGTTTTAGACCCCCTAGGTCTGAACGGCTAAAAACGTTATGGAAAGATTTAGGTCCTCTCGCCTGCGTTCAGCAACCAGGTACTATTTTACCCAGATAGCCAGAAGCTTACCTCTTTAGATAGTTAGTATAGATAGTTATTATCGTAACTATAATAACTGTAAAGGACTTTAATTCCTTACGTTAATATTACATTGTTTATTTATATCTTACTATTTAAACTTACCTTTATATATTATAGTAATAGCAACTTACAGTAACATTATACTCTTATCTAAGAGTGCTAACTTAATAAGCTATCTTCAGAACGCTTATAAACCTATTAACATTATGCTATACGTTTCATCTTAACTTAACCAGTCCTTTAAGTCTATACTAAGTGTAAGTTATAATATAAACTTGATTATAATGTTATTACTATATTAAATTAACACTGTTATCTTTACTATTAAGCTTAATATATGTAAATTATTAGTAATTAAGTAAATATATTTGTTAAAATGCAAAAGGGGTCAAGGCATTGGAAAGCAGTGTGTGTTGAAGGTGATTAATTGTTTCTATCTTCAAGAGCGGAAGCCGTGTTATTATAGCCGTGAGGGTGGCCAGTGCACGGAGTGCATTGGCCACACTCGCTTCTGCGAAGCGAGGTTGGCTGACTGAATACGAGGTTGGCAGTGGAGTCTGGCGTTCTTGGCTGTGCGGATCCACGGAGCCAGCTGCAGAGCGGCTGCGTGGATCCAGCCACACTGTTCCAACCATACTGGCCGGGTTAGGGTTGTAAAAACCCAACAGCAATTAACAAAAGCCCGCATACCGGTTAGCAGCCGGATAGCAAAAGGCTCGTTTAGCTCCTCTTTTGCAGCTAAAGAAAGCAAATCAGTTAAAGAAGCTAATGCCTATCAGGAGGACGCTCTAAATAGCAATATCAAACCCAGTAGTGATAGGAGGGAACAAAATAGTGGCCGGAAACGACAGCGTAGCTCTGGAGATGGCTCTGGCAAAGGCAAAAGAAAGAAGTAAAGATCTTCTGACCCAGCTAACCCTCTAAAAGGCAAGAAACCAAAGAATGGGCTAAATAAGGCACCCGGTATAACCACCACCATATACCCCTGTTATGGCCAGTTCCACTGTTTGGAGAAATGCTAGTATGCATTTCCGGAACGAGCCCCAGACGACTTTGTTAAAAGGGAGCACGTTCGGATAAGGGTGAAAGAAGCCCTTTAAATCCAGAACTTTAAGAAGAAGTGGAAAGGCTGAAAAGTCAAATTAACTAGGCCGTAACATTAGCCATTGCCCTGGAAGCCTTCTTATTATAAGAGGAGTATTCCACACAGCTAAGTACCCTTTAAAGAACTCAGCTATCTTTAATTCTAGGACTACAATCTACGTTTTTAACTAAATAACTAGGTTTAATAACTACTAAAAAGCCCTCCCTAGTAACTTTCTTTAGGCCGGTGCACACCCCGTTTAGATTCAGGGGTATAGTGACGTGGATATCCAGATCTAAAAGCTAAAACAACGCTGCTGGCTACGAAAACAACAAAAACAACACTTCCTTCAGCTTCAGAATGTGGCATACTACCCCAGCTTTGCTTATAACCTTATATCCCTCCAGCAGTTACGAAAACAAGGGCTTTAGTGGGATAACAGTCCTAGTAATAAATATATACGTAAAGCTAATAATTCCATTATTTGCCACTTAACGGATCGATACAACCAGTACGTCCTGGAAGACTTGCCAGCCTCCTCTAACACAGCGTTTTTCACCACACAGCGAAATAAATTCAACACTTACACCTAGAAATAACCAAATAAAGCCATAGCTAACCTCTAGCACTAACGGCTTAGCCACTCTAGCCCACAAGCACTGGAACACCTAATCCACTCCACAAAGGAGGTCAAAATCAAAGGGCCCACTACTGTTCAGTATAATACGTGTGGTATATCGAAAGCTAAGCAGCAAATCCAACAAAAGCTGAGAGAACATAATAAAGGCCCTAAACTACAGCTTACAATAGACTTCCACGACTTCAAAGAAGGCTATAATGGCTATAGAAGCCTACTGCTTATTATAGATAGGTGGTCTAGCTTAGCCTAGGACTATTACCTTAAGGATAGAACCTTCGAAGCTATTATAACAGCCATAACCCACCTCCTTAGCTCCTTATAACAGTAATACCAAATACAGCCTATAGTTATTAAGTGTGACAATGAGCTCTCGAAGCTAGTATTCGAAGCCTATTTCAACTAACGGTTCATTCGACTCAAGCCCTCAGCACCTTACACTCAAGCGCAAAACGGAGGCGCTAAGCGCTCAGGAGGTGTAATTAAGGATAAAATCCAATTAATGTAAGCCGGAGCAAACTTACCAGTTAAATTATAGCCTGAAATCTCCAGAGCTGCAGTGTATCTGTATAACAGAACACCAAAATACGATTATAACTGGAAGACTCCGTACAACCGTTTTTACACTTATATAGCACACAAAGACGGCTCTGTTATTGAGAATCGGAAGCCACACCAAGCCCACCTTTAAGCTTACGGCTGTAAAGCCTTTACCTTAACAACCGAAGCTCAAACGAAGAGTAATAGGCTACAGCGGTTAAATCTAAAGGCCTGGATCGGCTACCTAGTTAGCTACAGTTTAACAAATATCTACAGGATCTAGAACTTACTAGCTAATAAAATCATTAGCACTAGGGACGTTATTTTCAACGAAGAAGAGTTATTTAATGGTAATATTAAGGCCCTGAAAGCCGACTGTTTACACGTACAGCTAGATAAATTACAATAAACCCTCTCTGCTCTGGAAGAGCTAAATTCAGAATTAGGATTGGAACTTTTACAACCTTCTGTAATATAGGAAGACGACGAAGTCTATTCGGCTGAAGAAGAGGCTGAATAAGAACAAGACGAAGAGGCCTAACTGGATGAATTTTCATATACATGCTCTAGATTTTAGCCGTATCCTACACCCTCTCTCTCACCAGCAGCCACACTACTAGCTGGAGCAATCCAACAAACCAACTGCAAAGCAACGGCCACAACTAACACTACAGAATTTGAACCCTGGATGGCTGCCTTTGCTGCAAGACAACTATTACAACCAGTTCAAACCCACAGTGGCCAGACTATTATAAAGGCTGCAATTCAACGGCTGGCCAGACGGCCAAATGGCCTCCAGTCGCTCCACAGCTAAGATTTACCTCCACTGCCGAAATCACACCATCAATTAAAGAACCACCCCTTCAGACCTCAGTTTCTACAAGCCGAAACAGACCACTTATAAAGCCACACGCAGATACAGTCGTGGAGCGAGGTGGATAAGCTAAACTCACAAAGCCAACAAATCCTGGATTGCATGTGGGTTTATACCTATAAATTCAACCTAGATAGCACCCTTAAAGGGTTTAAGGCGCGGATAGTTATTCAAGGTGATCAGCAAAAGCCTACTGTGTAAGAAACCTACACAGCCACCTTTGCAGCTAGATCTTTCCACACAGTTATAGCCATTACGGCCTAATTTGACCTTGAATTAGTCTAGTATAACGTAGTTAACGCCTTTGTCAACGCAACCCTTTAGGATACTATCTACATACGAATGCTTACAGGCTACCGGAGCCTTAAAAAGATTCTATAGCTAAATAAAGCCTTATATAGCTTACGGCAATCTCCACTGCTTTAGTAAAAAGAACTTATAACAACCCTACAAGCTCTAAGTTTCCAAACTATTCTACACGAGCCTTATATTCTAATTCGGAACAGTATCCTTATTTTCTTTTACGTTAATAACATTGTTTTCAGCTACCATAAAGAAGATACAGTTACAGCTTAAGCACTAGCATCACAATTACAGTAAAAATACTAACTAACTAGTGGAAATAACTTACAGTGGTTCTTAAGTATTAAGGTTTTAAAAGATAGAACTAAAGGCTTAATTTAGCTTTCCCAGACAGCCTATTTTAATAAGATTATTATACTAGCCACTACACAGGCAACTACTAAAGTTAAGATTCTAATAGCTACGGTTGAATTATTACCGTATAATGGGAAGGCTAAGCCTTAATCAGTTACAGCTTTCCAGTAAAAAACTAAATTAATTCTATACACTGTAGTGATAACTAGGCTAGATATAGCCTTTACAGCCTTACAGCTAGTTAGATTCAACACTAATCCTAGCCCAGATGTGACGACCCTGCAGGCCGGCACTTAGGCCGGGGTGGCCTGATGTTGAAATGCAAAAGGGGTCAAGGCATTGGAAAGCAGTGTGTGTTAAAGGTGATTAATTCTTTCTATCTTCGAGAGTGGAAGCCGTGTTATTATAGCCGTGAGGGTGGCCAGTGCACGGAG